>SDBS01002230.1_pt1 | contig 19475 bp, 14 predicted proteins | sample 2277091 | NCBI WGS metagenome assembly SDBS01 (sample SAMN10404972, study PRJNA504765) | marine sediment metagenome | isolation source: marine sediment core GS10_PC15, 163 cmbsf | place: Arctic Ocean: Southern Knipovich Ridge | collected 2010 | reverse complement strand
GACATTACCATTTCAGTGTCCGAAACCTTTTTTCGTGCCTCTGATTGATTCGGCAGAGTTCTTCGAGACTTACCATAGTCTCTGGAACCAAATGTTCGCAATCGTTAGTGAGGGTGGAATAAGTTATGACCTTGCTTGGGGGATGACCAATCGCCAAAGGAAGCGGTGGTTGGAAATGATGAAAGACAAGAACAAGAGACAGAAGTCGGAGATGGATCGAGCCAAGTCTAAAGGCAAGACCCCCAGCGGATTAAGGTAATGCCTCAGAAACTCATATCAGATGCTGAAAGAATCTGGGTACGGCTGGCGATCTATGAATACGCAGCCAAGACTCCTGATGTAATCATTGCCAAGCTTCGCGTTACCGTTCTTGAGCGAGCCGATGTTCCCAAGGCTGTCAAAGGTTTGGACTACGGACAATTCTATGCTCTGTTGCAGGGTGTGATGCGGAGGATGGTCCGGGACAACCGCTTCGAGATTGAGGCAGGCAATGGGGTTCACCGGAAGGGTGTAAAGATTTTCAAGTTGGTGAATCCCCCGGAAGAAGTTCTGCTTCGCAAGCTCAAGCTTATGGCTGTGAGATAGTTATTGACAATCCTTCTTTCTTTTGGTAAGGTTGGGGCTGAGACCTAACACAGGAGAGAAAGATGCAGAGCGGTAGTACGGGCGATGTCCTTTGCGACGGTTGCAAAAAATCTGGCCAACTCAAAGCGGTTGGGTACTCTGACCACGGGGCTGGCGAGCCTGTCATGCTCTGCAAGGACTGTCGTCGCCCAGACAACGTCGTCTTTATCCGAAGCCGCTTGGGCGTGGCTCCCAGAGATGACCGGAAGAAAGCGGCTCAGGCCAAGGCCAAGGCTGCGGGAGAGGCGAAGACTCAGAAGGAGCAGGAACGCGCCGAGGAACGGGCTGAGAATGAACGGCAGAAAAAACAGAGGGGCGATAAGTCTTCATATAGACTTTAGCGGAGCTTTTGCCGGAGATAATAGCTTTTCTAATAGCTAAGGAAGTTTTTATACCATCAACTATTTTCCCTTTTTTACCGGGGCCGATGAGATGGAGGTTGCCATCAATGTATTTAAAGCGACTTTGTACGCCAAGTTCATTTATTTTAGGTGAGACGGAAACATTTAAGTAGTCATAAATCGCACCGGGCCGCAGCTGTAATACTGTTTGTTCTTCTCCACCCGACCTCGTTTTGAACCATTTACTCACTTTTGAGGCCGGAGCCTTGAATTTTGTTTTACCGTAAACGAGAGTAAATATTCTGGTACGCGCTTGAGAGACGCGAACTGGATCAACTGCCACGTCTTGAGTTAAAGCATTGCCGGCAAGAGACTGGTGAAGCGGGAGCAGTAACAGAAAGGCTGATAATACTAATGTAATTTTTATTTTGTTTATCATATATTGATTTTCTAATTTTTGTTGTCGTGTTGTCAATGTATATAAAAGAAGCTCGACGTGTCGAGCTTGGGGCTTTACTGGATTAACTAATCAACCTCAATACTGTTTATAACCTGGTAGTGTTCTGCATACTCTCTTAAAACGCCATTTTGAGCCATCTGCTTGTTGTAATAGCTCGTGGTTCGTCCTTCAATAGTGATAGTCTTGTCTTGGGAGTTTACTGTGATAGATAGGCCGCGTATGGTGTGATAGGTTTTTTGATCAATGACGTTTACAAGTTCTTCGGGAATCGGGACAGCTACTGCTTCAGTCATGCTTCTCTCTTGATAGTTGAAGTTTGTTTAATAAGGTGCCAAGAGAAGAGATTAGGTGGTTTTTTTGCAAGAGTCAAGCATTATTTCATTATTCCGCATTGAAGCAGTCTACGTCATAGCGGTTAACGTCGTATGACCTGGTGCCTAGAAACAAACGACTTATTCTGGTGAATTGTGCGCGAACAAGGCTGACTTTTGCTGTTGCTTGGTTTTCGACGTCTTTTTCGCTTTCTTCAGGCTTAATGTTTTCTTTTTCAACTTCTCGAGGAAGTTTTTGACCGGGTTCACCATAGCCGGCTACGGTGATTTCAAGAAATTCACTGCCAAATTCTTTAGCCTCACTAGTGGAAGGGAAATATATATCAATAGCTTTGTTGTAACGCGGATTCATGCGATCTTCGACAATAAACAGTTCGTCGTTAATAAGGAGCAAGGTACCCATTGGCAAGAAGTTGCTGGCTACCGTGCCGCGACGGACAACCGTGCCGGCGGCCGTTATACAGGGAGTGGAGTCAGTTTGATATGGTGAAGGCGCGTAAGCGCTGGCTCGAACAGCATAGGTAGTGCCGGGTTCAGGACGAATATATAGACGACTTCTAACGCCAAGCCAGGAACGAATGGTGTTAAGGAAGCCTTTGGATTGTGATTGTGGAGCATCTATATTAAGACGGATAGTGGTAGTTATATTAGGCTCTCCAGCAAAAGTGTTAGATGCGGGAAAGAGGAAGGTGAAGATAAAAATAAGGGGGAGCAGTTTTTTAAATACTTTTTTCATATTTTAAAGAAACTTATTAAAACTGACAGGTGTGATTGAACAAGAAGAACTGCTGTAATTACAATACCACTTCGAACGACAATGCGCTCAACAAAACTGTTGGTGGTAACACGAACTTCTTCGGGGCCAGGCGGTATTTTTATGTGAAGGTGGAACGGCCAAAACCATGGCACTCCCCTGTCGGTGAAAGAATCGGCGATAGCATGAGAAATATAACCAACCATGAAGGCGTAAACTAGAACCAGGGCTTGCGTAGTATAGTCGGGATTAACTAAGTTGTAAGCAAGCCAGCGCAAACCCCAACCAACAAGAAAGATGCCTAGAATAGAGTGTGTCATGTGGCGATGGCCTCCGGAAAAAGCGCGAAATATGTTGCCCATAGTATTGCCTCCCAACAAACGACGCCAAGCGTTGGCAGTCGGCTGATCAATGTCTGGTGTTAAAGCGCCAACCATAACAGCAATAACGGCTAGCGTGCCAAGGACTGGCCCTAAAGTAATTGGATAAAAAGTTAACAGCCAAAAAGCAGATACGAGAGCAATCATTTGATGGGTAGTGCCGGACATAAAGACTAATTTCGCATGTTCGCAATAAGAGCATAACATAGTTATACTCTTATTATGGCTGGTGAAATTTCTCATGTCGTATATGGGGCAAGAACCTTAGAGCGCCTGGGTGACAAGGTGAAGGGTTCGTCTTTTTGGGCAGGCACTTTATTTCCTGACGTTAGGCACTTGGGAATAGTTAGCCGGAGGCGTACGCACCCCAGCGACGTATCCTTAGACACGTTAAGCGGTGACAATGATTTTGAAACAGGAATACGAACACACGCATGGGTTGATGCTACCCGTAATAAGTTTTTAGAAGAAGCAAATATAAAAGAGTCTTTGCAATGGCATCCGTTTGTACCACACGCGCTTAAATTATTAGAAGATGAGCTGTTATATGAACGTTTTGATGACTGGAATTTGATTGAGAGGGTGCTTAATAAGGTGCATGATCAAGAATTAAAATATGTAAATTCATTACAACACATAACAAAGTGGCATGCTTTATTAAGTGCTTATTTCAAGCAAAAGCCTGATGATGATAGTCGTTTCAAGCTGTCGATAGCTATCGGTCTATCAGAACACAGCGCGGAAGAGCTAAATAGCGTAGTTACTATGCTAAAAAGTGATAACAAAGCAACCGACCTTATAAACAGGCTAGTGCATCATTTTGAGTTTTTACTGCGATAACTATAAAGATTTTTTTATATTCAGCGTAACTCCGATGTAGCTTGTTAGGTATGAGCCAGAGCCAATTAGTATTAGGGCAATAAATAAGTGAGAGAGCGTCAGGGGTGTAAATAATATACTGACCAAAAACGCACCAATGACAAAATCAATTTGATCAAATGGTATCCATGGTTTGCCCGGTGCGATGTTAAGTTGTCGTTTGAAAAAACTGGCTATGGCGTCGCCAGCCAACGCACTGAAGGCTAAAAGGCCGCCGGTTGTTAAGGCGACTGCTAAAGATGAATAGTTTATCAACGAGATACTGACTGTTAAATGTGAGGTAAGAAATTGCATTAAACCTATCAGCAGGCCAGCTATTATGCCTGAAATAAGGCCGCGTACTGTTTTGTTGTTCCCTAGAAGGCGGTATCCTCGCCATGTTTGGTGGCCATCCAAGGGCTTATTGAGTGATGGCAACCAATTGTAGTGAGCAAAATATACAGGCGTTATATTAGCAACAATGGCGGGAAGAAAAAGCCAGATAGTTTCGGATATCAACTTTAACATAGGTTAGTGTTTCTAATATTGAGTTGTGTGATAAGTCTTTCTCTTCTTATGGTATAAATTACCAATGAATAAAGAGAACACAAAGATTATACTACAACGAGATTTTTTTGCGCAAGACACACACGAGGTGGCGCGTGGACTATTGGGGAAGCTGCTAGTGCGAAAGTGGCGGGGAAAAAATATCATCGGGAGAATTATGGAGACGGAAAGCTACGTTGGTCGAAATGACGCAGCTTGTCATGCGGCAAAGGGCAAAACAAAAAGAAATGAAGTTATGTTTGGTGAGGCTGGTTGTGCGTATGTTTATTTAATTTATGGCATGTATCATTGCCTGAATATTGTGACGGAAAGAAAAGATTTTCCGGCAGCAGTATTGATTCGCTCACTAGAGCCAGTGGAAGAAGTTGATTTGATGTATATGTCTCGTAAAACAAAGGTGTTCAAGAATTTAACGACAGGACCGGGAAAACTTACGCAAGCTTTAAGGGTGACACGAACATTGAACGGTGAAGATTTAACCTTGAGTGATAAATTATTTGTGGTGAATGACGGCTTAAAGGTAAAGCCTGGCAGTGTTGTTAGCTCGCCACGTGTTGGAGTTGATTATGCGGGTAAAGATGCAAAGCTGATGTGGCGATACTATGTGAATGATTCAGAGTTTGTTTCGAAGGTGTAGATATATATTTCCTATCCTTTACGAGATGACTTCTGTTGCTTTTTTAATCATTTACGTATCAATTAGGTACTATCATCGTGTCGTGCTGATACGATAATATTAACTGCATATGTGAGATGATGACTTTCTTTGCTCGCCGGTAATTACTCAAAATGGGTGTGTAGGTTTTTCTGTTCTACCTTCCTTCTTAAAACACTATGTTTATTAAGCTTTGGATCTTTTTTGAGAAGCTTTTCCGCTTCAGAGCGGGCTAGTTTTATCATGTCATAATCAAGTAATGAGGCGACCTTGAGGTTACCAAAGCCTGATTGATCAACACCATATAGTTCTCCAGGACCGCGAAGTTTTAAGTCTTCTTCAGCAATTTTAAAGCCATCAGTGGTATCAACTAGTGTTTTGAGCCGCTGATTGTTAATGCCGGAGTCATTAGTTGGAAAGAGATAGCAATATGACTGGTGTTCTCCCCTACCAATTCTGCCACGGAACTGGTGAAGCTGAGCCAGGCCAAAGCGTTCAGCACCTTCTATTATCATTATGGTAGCGTTTGGCACATCTATTCCTACTTCGACAATAGCTGTTGCAACTAGTAGCTGAAGCGCCCCGGCGTTAAAATTACGAATGGCCTGACCCTTTTCTTCAGACGACATTTTCCCGTGGAGAAGACCAACGGCGACATCGGGAAATAGTTTTTGCATCTCTTCGGCTGTTTCTTTAGCTGATTTTACTTCCAGCTTATCTGATTTTTCAACTAGTGGTGCTATTGCATAAGCTTGTTTGCCCCGATGAAGCTCTTCGATAATGTGGAGAACAGCGGAGTCTCTATCTTTAGGCAAAACTATGTTTGTTTTAATAGGCATACGGCCGGGCGGCATTTCGTTAAGCACGGAAATATCGAGATCGCCATAAACAGTAAGATTTAACGTGCGCGGAATAGGGGTGGCTGTCATGGATAATAGGTGGGGCACTTCTTTTTGTGTGGCGATTGTTTGCAGGGCGTGGCGTTGCTTGACACCAAAGCGATGCTGCTCGTCAACGATAACCAGCGCACATTTCTTAACAAAAACATCAGCCTGCAGTAAGGCGTGAGTGCCTACAACACACAGTGCTTCTTTGCTTGAGAGTCTGTTTTTGATTTCTTTCTTTTCTTTTTCAGTCATAGCACCAATTAGTAAAGCTACATTCTTTTTACCTAAGAATTTACCAAAGCTTTCTGCCTGTTGACGTGCTAAAACTTCTGTTGGCGCCAGATAAATAACGGTATGACCAGCCTTGAGTGCGAGAAAGGCAGGAATAAGGGCAACGGCGCTCTTTCCAGAGCCAACATCACCCTGTAGAAGGCGGTTCATTGGCGTGCTTTTCTGCATATCCTGTAAAACTTCATCTATGGCTGTTTGCTGGGCTTTAGTTAAAGTGAAGGGCAGTTGGGATGTTATTTTTTTCTGCTTACCCTTATTTAACGGTACGGCGATGGCCTTGCGTTGTTCCTGCTGACGACGACGAACAAGAGCAGAGAGCTGGAGAAAGAAAAGTTCATCGAACTTTAAGCGGCGCTGGGCTTTTTTAAGCTGAGAGGAAGTGTCTGGGAAATGAGAGGCTTTAATTGCTTGATGAATACCAAGTAGTTTATTTCGTTTACGAATGTCTGATGGTAAATATTCTGGGATAGCCATAATGAGCGGGAGCATGTTTTTTACGTTATAGCGAAGGAAGCGTGATGAAACGCCATAAGTTTCCGCGTAGACGGGCGTAATGCGGGCAGTATGGGTTTGATCGTCGTTGGTTGATATAAACTCCATAACAGGAGAACGCATGCGGAAACAGGGGCTTAGAGGCTTGCCACCTTTTTGTTGTTTTGAATTGGTAAAATCTTTTTGCTTGTCTGTGTCTTCGACTTTTCCGGCAACGAACAGCTCCCTGCCCTGCCATAGTTGTTGAGGCAGAAAACGAAGATTAAACCAGGTGACGGCCAAAACACCTGACTCATCTTCTATATCGACAAAGATACGAAGTAAACGTCGTTTTCCGGAAAATCCCCACTTAGAATTGCATTGTTTAACACGTCCGCGAACAGTCCTTGTTTCGCCTGCTTTCAACTTGCCAATTGGTGTAATGCAAGAAAAATCATCGTAACGACGCGGAAACGTGTATAGCAAGTCTCGGATATGAGTAATACCTAGTTTGTCTAGGTATTTTGCTTTAGACGATCCAATTCTGTTTATTTCAGTGACGAGAGATGAAAGTTTTAAAGGCATACTTCATTATACTGTAGTGATGTGTACCCCCTTTAGTAGACACGGAAGTACAGATTATGGTGCCCTCGGAGGGACTCGAACCCCCAATCCCAGTTCCGAAGACTGGTGTGATATCCATTTCACTACGAGGGCATATACACTCAAAAATCTTAACCGAAAGAGGTGTAAACAACAATGTTATTTTGCGAAAGTGATTTAAATTTGCTTGGTTTTTTCGAGGATATTATATATCACAATGCCAGTAGACATGGCGACGTTGTGGGAATTGCCAAGGCCCAGTATGGGAATATCGATAGTAATATCAGCCAAGTCTAATAGTTCTTCACGCACCCCTTGTCTTTCATGACCAATAATTAGGGTTATTGGCAGCTGGTAATCAGTATTTGGTACTTTGTGATATGGCACGCTGGTATTGGTTTGTTCAAGAGCGACGATTTGTGAGCCTTGTTTTTTAAGTTTTTCAACCAGTGGCAAAGGGTCGGTAATGTGTGTCCATGGTTGATGTGGAATGGCATAAACTGCTGTTTTTGTAATGCGCTGTTCATGGCGCTCAATAACTTTTTCCGGCCTGCTATCCTTCTTTAGGCGTGGGTAGCCGGTGTACCCGGTAAGATAAAGATGTTCAAGGCGAGCCAGTTCGCATAAGCGAAACAGCATGCCAACGTTGTCGAGACTGCGAACATTGTCGACAACGAGTGAGATTGACGTGCGAGGAAGCTTTTTGAGCTTTCTTGGCGTTGGTCTCTCCCCTACTAATTCTTTGGTTGTTTTTTTATGGGTCACTTGGTACCCCCGGCAGGAATCGAAACTACGACAAATGGTTTAGAAAACCATTGCTCTATCCACTGAGCTACGGGGGCAAATAATAATTTTAAAATTCTATCTTTTCTCTACTGAAAGTATACGATGTACTAGCTCTTGATAAAACACAAGTTTTTGCTTATGGTATCCTAATTGAAACATGGCGACTATAGCTTAATGGTAAAGCTCCGGGTTGTGGTCCCGGTGACGAGGGTTCGATTCCCTCTAGCCGCCCAATTGATCTGTACCCCGTAATGTAGACACGGAAGTACAGTGCTATTGGGAAAAGTGTCAAGCTAAAGCATTTTTTGAGTATAATGGGCAACAACGTAACGATAAAAAACAACAAAAAAACCCGTACTTAACACGAGATTCTTTAGTGTGTTTGCCATCAACTATTATGTCGATAGAGTCTGACGACTCGCAAGCACACTACTAGCGTATCTATGGGGATATATAAGTTAATCATGAATTAAATTTTGAGGCTCATTAATATAGTGAGAATAGTAAAATTAAACAATGGATGTTTCTAAGCTTGGAATATAGATAGTTGCATCATTTAACCGTTCAAAAACAGTTCTAACATCCTGTACTACGGCGCCTAAGATATAAGTTGATATATAAAAAAGGCAGCTTGTGGTTCTTATATAAAAGAACGCAAGCTGCCATGGTTGCTATTTGTTTGGTGCCAGAACTTTTCACATACAGTCATATATGGTCTGGGCTTGGAGAGTGGGATCAAGTTGACCGAAGAAAGCGCAATTAATATTGCCAAGAACTAGTTCTCCCCAACGCGTCAGTTGAGGCTTGGTGTTGTCACTTGGAGGTAACTGATCACAGAATTTTTTGGTGATTTCTTGTACTTGCGCCAGTCTTTTGCCTTTTACACCAGACTGATCTGTTTCTGTGCGACGAACGTAGGCATTAATAGCATTGGAGAGATCACCTGGAAATCTTTCCTTCCCAGCGCTTGTGCATTGATCTGAATACGACTCTTGAGCTGTTTTCAGTAATTCGTTGCACCCAGTGATGATTTTGACTACCGCCGAGGGGAATTCTTTTCCAAATTCCATTAGCGAAGATTGTTGTTGAGAGTCAAACTGCTTAGCAGCTTGAAATATGCCAAGTACAAGGCCGTCTATAAGCTGGTGCGGTTCCTGGGGTATTTCAAGATCAGGAGGTTTGGTGCCGAAAATGGAAACTACTTTTCCCAGCCATATTTTGTCGTTAAAATCACAAGCTGCCATGGCAGCAACAATTCTGGCAATGACACGGTAATCATTTACGCGAGAACATAGCTTAAGCGCTTCCTCTGCCCTCTCTCTCCTGTCTTTTATTTCCAGGATGTTGTTGGCCTCCATTAGTACGGAGTCATAAGCAGAGCCCCAAAGCACTTGTGCCGCTAATTGTGAACGTACAGACATGTCATACTCCTTTCAGAGTAAAAGTCTCCTTGCAGAGACGGGACAAAAAACAGTAAAGAACTGGTTGTTTTGTACTGTACGTGCGGATTAGTGTCAAATTACTATGGAAACAGGGGTAATATGATCTCAAATTTAGTACCGGCTGTATGAGGACGGTTTTGCCAATTAATAGTGCCGCCGAAATCTCTTAATATTAGGCGAGAGAGGGCGAGCCCTATACCAATACCGTTAGCATCATATTTTTGCGCATTGCTGCCGCGTGCAAAGGGCTGCATAACATTGCGAGTGTCTTTTTTTGTAATACCAAGCCCCCTATCCTGAACTATAATGCGTGTTTTTTTATTACCTTTGATAATGGATATGGTTACTAAGCCAGGAGTTAATGTGTAGATGATAGCGTTTTCAATAATATGATTGAGAGCAATAAGGAAAAGAGGCTTATCAACACGAACGGAGGCATGCTTACAATGCTTTTTGTAGTTAACTTTAACATTACGTGCGGAAGCAAGGGCTTTAATATGCACTAGAGCCTCATCAACTAACTCACAAAGGTCATAGGCTTGTACTTCTTGGGCAATGCTTCCTTCTTGCGCTTGGAGGGTTAAAAATACGTCCCGTATATTCTCAAGAAGCACAGTTGTTTTTGTGGCCATATGTTTAAGCTTAAGACGTTGTTCGGCGGGCAGTTTGTCGGCGTTTTTTAGGAGGTACTGAAGATCACTTTGAAGTTTTTCAATAGGGTGTGTGAGTTGGTGGGCAACACGGGAAATGCGGCGATGGTTACGTTTATCTTCCTCACGGGCGCGTTGCTCGGCATAGACGATAAACAGGAGCCCGCCGGCTGTGAAAATTCCGGCAACAACAGGAACAATGGGTACGTAATTGCCCTGAAAGGTAGCGCGGATAAGAAAGAAAGTATCCAGAACTAGCAAAGCTGAGCCTCCACCGTAGAGAAAGGCACGCAGAATACGTTGAGTGGTTTGAGGGAACACGGAAGAGAAATCTAAATTATATATAATCTAACTATTAAAGTCGTAGTTTAATATTAACATGGCAGGAGTGATACTTCATATTTTGCGAGAGAAACGAAGCAATCTGTGCGCATGAAGTTCACTCGGCATCTTTTATACCCTGCATATTACGACGCATCAGTTTTATGTATGAATCGCCTTCTTCTCCCCCGCCAACTGGATCTAGTGTGGCAATATTGAGATCAAACTCATATTTAAATAATTTAGTGGCGGTAGATATTGCTTTTTGCGGCTCAGTGAAAAAAGTTTTTATTTTGTATTGCTGTATCGTTTGCTGTAAACGCTGAATATCACTAAGTGACGGCTCTCTTCCTTCAAATGGTTCATATGATCCTACCACTTGTAGATGATATTGTTCAGTAAAGTATGACCATGAATTGTGTACAGTAATAAGGGCTGGTTGAGGTATTTGTTGAGATAATGTTTGTAACTCTTCCTCTAAACTGTCTAGTTGGCTTAAGTAGGCTGTAAGATTTTGTTGATATTTTTTATCGTTAACGGGGTCTACAGCCTGCATTCGGTTTGATATTGTGATTGCTATCTGCTTGGCGTTAGGAACTGTCAGCCAATAATGCGGGTCGGCCAGGTTTTTATCAATACTGAATAGTTTATTTTCTTTTTTCTGCTTTTCTTGATCACCATATATGAGCATGTCTATTTCTTGATCAACAACAGTGGTGGAGATATTTGCTATCTTAGCTACGGACTCGGCTATAGAGTCATCAAGTCCATGACCAATAGCAAAAAGTGTTTGTGCTCGTTGGATGCTGGCAATTCGCTGAGATGTTAATGAGTAAGAATGAGGAGAAGCCCCAGGCGGAATAAGGGGAATTACTTCAGCATAATTTCCAACAATATTTCTAGTGATGTCATATAGAGGGAAAATGGTTGTAGCTATTATTGGTTTATTATCCTGAAGACTTACTTCCTCTTGGTCGGCGTTTTGTATATAAGATAGTGTCATTATGACTATTAACACCACAGCAATAGCACCTGCGCTTATCAAGAATGTTTGTGCTCTTTGGTTCATCATATATGTATTTATTGTAGTCTTGTTGCGAGATATTTGCATTAATCTCTCCTATATATCGTCTTTGTGTTGTGCTAACTGTGCTCCTGCCTTTACTTCCCGTCTTGGCAAAATCTCTTGTTTGTAATTGCTTCGTCGTCCTAAAGAATCCTCGCAATGACGGTAATTGCGGTATTTGCACTCCTGCGTCATTTTTGCGAGTAGAGTTCGGTTTTTCCTCGTCTTTAGAAGCAATATCTGATTGTTAAAGAAATGACTATATATCATGTTCCATTTATTGAAAGGGGGTTAAATAAGCGTAAATATATCAAATTACATAGGCATTGCTTAAGCAATGCATATGTAATTATTGGCTTAATTAACTACTTGCCAGGTAAATATGGTAACCTGTTGCCAGTCTTCGTTTAGAGTTTGTTTTACGGTAATTCTGCTGGCTACTGGTTAGTTTCATTGCCCGTTGCAGCTGCGTCATCTAGTTCTGCTGAATCTATCCCTTCTGTTTGCGGGGATGGTTCAATTGCTTCTCCTGTCTCGTTTTGTTGAGAGTCTTGAGCATTATTTGGCTGATCCTCTGCGGGAGGCTGCTCCTCTTCTGCATCTGTTTCTATTCTTACCGGCACTACGTCAAGTATGATATTGCGCTCGGGGTCAAAAAGAATTGCTCTTTTATCAGTGATAATTAAGTGGTCGCCATTTTCAGCTTTATCATAGAACTCAGAAGTTTCGCGCAGTTTATTTACGTCAATAATAGTAGCAACCGTAGGCTCCGGATCTTCTGGCACGTCCATATGTTGCCGCACATTGCTTAGTACTCTTTGAGCCACTTCACCGGCACTTTGTTGGGTGGATTCACGAATTTTTTCTAATTCCTGTTCTGTTTCCTGTAAACGTCCAACAGCATCACGCCTTTGCATCTCGGCCCATGAGAACAAGCCAATAGCGGCAATAATGCCGACAAATAGCAGAAAGTTCATGAAGCGTCCACCTTTGCGTCGACGAGGTCTTTTTATGCTGTCTTTTTGTTTTAAAACTTTCTTTGGTTTTAGTTTTGATACTGGTTGCTGATCCATAGAAATATGTGATTTATAAATAATGACCGTCTAGATAGGCTAACACTGGGGCTGGTTTGTATAAAGGGATGTTATCCACACTTTAGAATGACTATTTCCGTCTTTGCGAGCGCAGTGAGGCAGTCTCTTGTTATTGAAGTCTTGCGACTCCTCGCAAAAATGGTTGTGTGCTGTTAGGTTTTTGTTTATTCCGTCCAAAACAGTCCTTTCTCTACTCCATCGACGAATACATTGCCGCCGTCCAGAAGATCACTGGTATCCGGTTCTGTTTCCAGCTTGCCGTAGCTGTCGGCATTATAGGTGAGCGCAGTGTTATCAGATTCAACAACACGGAAACAGTAAGTGGTGGCAGTGGTAGCCGCGTTGTGCTCTAAATGGAAATCCCATTCCATATCCTGTCCGGCAGTGACTTCGTTGGGGTTAACAGCAGTAGCGTTTGCCTTAGCATATGCACCCAACACATCAGAACTGGCTAGCTTGGAAGCTGTAAGTGTAGTCTGATCGGATACACTGGATGTGGCATAACGCCATATCTCGCCACCGCCACCGGCACCGACATCTGTCCAACTGCTAACAGCTGTGCAGTCAGCGTTTTGTCCATATTGAAGCTTAAAGGCTTGTTGACTGGCGGACAGTGTGCTTCCACCAACTGTGATATTCATTCTTAAACGCAGTTCATCAGCTGATTTTGGTGGATCATTAGTTGCCGGCACAACAGCCAGGCTGGTGTTTTCGGCTAGATCTGGATTACCCCAAACATCAGTAACGTTTTCATTGTCACTATCTACATACCAACGCCAATCATTTTGTGTGAACGTACCACCAAAGCCGAATACCCAAAACGGAGTGGTGTCACCATCATCATTGTTACCGCCGTTAGTACAGGAGGTACATGTTATGTCATTAGTAGAGGCATTAGAATATGAGACGGAGAGGTATGATGCTGTTTGATCGCCGTCTGTAATATTCCAGTAGTGAACATTGTTGGTGGATGAGGCGACGGTTAGAAGGTTACTGTCGGCACCGTCTAAAGTAAGAGTGTTGGCTACAGTTTGGGTGGTGTCTGATTCTATGGTTATGGTGTCAGCTGAGGCTACTGTTTTAGCGAAGTTGTAGAAAGTAGTGTTACCGTTTACGCCTTGGGTTGTACCGTCTAGTGTTACTGTGCCTGTTTGGTCAGTGAATGAGCTTGTTCCACCGTAGTTATTCCAGTCATTACCTAGAGTTATGTTGTATGGGGTAGCTGATACGTCTAGGATGCCTGATTGTAGGAAGATGTCGTTGTCTACATCGAGAGTGGTGTTTAGTGTGTTGGTGGTTGTTGAAGAGTCTCCGTTGGCGTATTTGCCTGTGGCTAGATTGGATACTTCTGTAGAGTCTAAGGCTGTGTCGTAGATACGGACGTCGTCTATTTTGCCGTTGAAAAACGGAGAAATGGCTCTAGATGTACCAAGATACAAATCGTCTCCTGCATCAGACACTCTCGCTCCAGCACTATCCGTCTCCTCAAAATAGCTAGCCTCTTCAACACCATTATTATATATTTTAACCCCACTATAAATACCAGAACCATCATAAGTCACTGTAATATCATTCCAAGTATTTAATGTGAAAAAACCACTTGCAGTAGCTCTTTCCAAATCAGTATCCGCATAGTCCATTTTAAAGGTTAATCTTGTGTTATTGTTGCCTTTTGCGAAAGACCACCCAGAACTATTAGAAGTAGTACCTCTTTTTGTAATAATACCCGCACTATTATTGTTTACTGGATACATCCAATAAGAAACTGAAAATGCAGACATATCATCCAAACTGGAACTGGAGTTGGCAACAACATAATCATCCACCCCATCAAACTCCAGCGAGTATGGGTTGTCATAAGTAGTAGTTCCGTTAACGGTAGTACTCCACTTAGGGGCGTTAGTTAGAGTACCGGTGTTACCGTTACCACTAGAGTCTATGGCTGTAGTTCCTTGTCCTTCATCAAACTTCCAGTAGCCTACCAGGTTAGCTTCTGTTGGACTTTCTATTTGCAGGTTGTAGAGGGAGTCTTCTGTGTTAATGGTGTTGTTGGTAAGACCGTCTATGGTGACTGTACCGGCACGTGATGTGAAGGTACCGCTTGTTTGGTCATAGTCAGATGCATGTACGGCGTAGTTGTTGGTTGTGTCTACGTCTATTGTTCCGTTTGATTGAGTGTAGGTGCCATCTACATCTAATATGTCTTGCAGTGTCCAAGTACCACCACTGCCATTTACTGTAAGGTCATTGAAGGCCTGACCACCTGATTGTAGTTCATGAGAGTCTGTTGTTCCGTCTAGGGTTACAGTTCCTGCTCTTGGGGTGAAGAGGGCTCCGTTGTTTTCCCAGGTACCGGCTACATTGACGGCGTAGTTAGAGCTTGATACGTCTAGTTCTCCGCTGTTGAGGAGCAGGTCACCGTCTATGTCTAGGGCGGCATCTAGAGTTTGTCTGCCTGTGCCGGTTGGTGAGATAGATCCGGCGGCTAATGTGTTTATCTCTTGTTCTGATAATGCGTGGTTGTAGACTCTAATGTCGTCTAGGTAGCCGTCAAAGGGGTTACCGGCATCAGATTCAGCAGCGATACGGAAATCATTAGTGTTAGAGGCATCATCAATATCACCGATAGTACCTGAATCAGTGGCGTTATCATCTACTCCATCAAGATATATTTCGCTAGTGGTAGTGTCGTCCTGGTCCCAGACTACGGCGAAGTGATGCCAGCCTGTTGATGTATAGGTGGTGGCTGAAGTTAGGGAGTATTCATCTGTACCATCAGATATTTCAAAGATAACTTGGTCAGTGGAATCATCTAGATAGGCAATGTAGCCGGTATCACCTGATGTAATGCCGTCTCTTTTGGCGATGATAGTATCGTCTGTGTCAGCAGTATCTCTGTAGAACCAGCCAGAGAGGGTTAGATCAGTGGTGTCGGCGGTATCAAGAGAGCTGTTGTCAGAGACAGTAACGTATTCGTCACTACCATCAAAGCTTAATGAATAGTTATTGGTGTATTGGAGTGATGCTGTGGTAGAACTCCAGTCCCCTTCTTCCATGTTAGTAGCAGTACCAGTGTTGCTGTAGCCGCTTGAGTCTGTAACCGTAGTACCAGAACCATCATCAAACTTCCAGTAGCCTACTAGTCCGTTGTTGATGGTGAGGTTGTTGTAAGAGTTTCCACCGGCTAGACCTGTATATTGGGAAGTTCCGTTGTACATGACGGTGCCAGTGTCTGTGTCTAAGTTGGTTACGTTAGTTAGTGTTTCGTCACCTCTTAGAATGATGGTGTCGTTGTTAATAGCGGCATCAGATGAGTCTAGGCTTACTGCTTGGCTGTTCATGTCTAGTGTTCCTGAGGTAACAGTCAGTGCGTCTGCGGAGAAACCGCCTGTTAGTTGTTTAGTACCGCCGTCTGTGTCGTTTATTATTAGGTCTTCTATGTTTTTGTCCAGGAAGTCTATGGTGTCTGTGGCTGTTCCGCCGCCGGAGAGAGTGATGTTGCCGGTGCCTTGGGTCCAATTAAGCGCTCCGCCTCCTCCTCCGTTAACTTCATCAACTACGTTACCTTGAATGTTCCAGTTCACTGCCTGACCGGAGTCGTCTATTGTAATATCACCTGTTGAGTTAATGTCAAAGATGAGATTACCTTGTACTTCTATGGATGTGGGGCCGTTAGTATTGTTGGCGAGTGTCAGGAGACCCGTGGTTGAGTTTTGAAATTCGAGGTTTCCGGTAAATACATAAGGTCCATTATCTAAAGTAAGTGTACCCCTTTCGAATCTTACATTAGCACTATTATATGTTCCGGCGGCAAAAATCGCTCCGGCATTTGGATTGTCAATCCTTACAAGTGAAATATCGATGGTACCACCGCTGGCAAAAGAAGTAAGACCTTTACCAGCATTAGGCCAATATAAAGTCAGCAACCCTGCGCCGGTTAATACGCCACTACTGCCGATAATAGTAGAGCAACCTGGCAAAGTGTAAATTGAACCACTCGATCCAACAGAAATACTGCCATTCACAACGAATTGGTTAGCTACATAAAAACCATAGAAAGCAGGAACTGTTACTGTCGCGCCACTAGCTATTGTAAAATTGTAAAGTTGACCACCCGACCCAATCTTCGGAGTGAAGGTCTTGCTCGTCCCATCCAAGATAAGCGTAGAAGCATCCTCAATAAGTGTCACAACACCATTATTATCAAAATCCCCACTCACCGTCCACGTAGCATCACCCATGTCTACTTGGTCGTTGTCCATAGTGACATTGCCGGCCACAGTTATACCTTTGTCGTTAGTGGCGTTGTCGAAGGTGCCGGCACCTGCGTTTAGGGTAAAGTTACCGTCTATGTCTATGTCATTAGTGGTTGGAGTGTGAGTACCTGTTCCAGAGAAGACATAGTTGTTGAAGTCGTTGCCATCACCGGTTCCTCCTGTAATTAAGGTTTCTGTGCCGGAGCCTGAGAAGGTGGTGGTGTTAGTGCCTGAAGTGTAAGTACCAGAGGTAGCGTCCCAAGAACCAGTGATTTCTATGTCATTGTCATTAGCAGTAAGAGTACCGTTGATATCTATGTCGTGTGCGGTGACAGTGCCGTCTAGAGAGAGGGTGTGTGATGAAGGGATGAATAGTTCTTTGGTGTCAGCTACTGTTAAGGCTGTACCTGATACAGAGTAGATGTTAGATATGTCATCTTCAGAGCCTACGTCAGCAGTGGCTAGATTAGTGTTAGTTAGAGAGCCTGAGTTGTCTTGTCTGGTTATGAGGTAGTTTTGATATAGATCTATGTTTGTCATGGTGTTGCCGTCTGCAACAGTGACAGTGACGGCGTCTTCGTCTTCGTCTTCTAAGTAGAGAGTGAGGACGTCACCGGCAGAAGGTATGGGGTATGGGTTAATAGAGTATACGCCACTGCCGTTAGCTGTGGCGGAGCTGTCATCTGAACCGTTTATGGCTAGACGTACAGCTTTGCTGGGTAAGAGAGCGCTTCCTTCATCGGAGTATATGGTGCCGGATATACTGAGGGAAGAGAACACCCACTGAGGACTGCTTCCACCATCATCATTGTTGCCTCCATTGGTGCAGTTGGTACAGGTTATGTCACTAGTGGAAGCATTAGAGTATGAGACAGAGAGGTATGATACTTCAGCGGCACTGGTTACATCCCAGTAGTGAGCACTGTTGGTAGATGAAGCGACGGTTAAGAGCTGGCTGGGGGCACCGCCCAGGGTTAGGGTGTTGGCTATTGTTTGAGTGGTGTCTGATTCTATGGTTATGGTGTCAGCTGAGGCTACGGATTTGCTGAAGTTGTAGAAGGTGGTGTTGCCGTTTACTGCTTGGGTAGTACCGTCTAGTGTTACTGTGCCTGTTTGGTCATTGAATGAGTTTGTGCCGGCGTAGTTGTTCCAGTCATTAGCTAGAGTGATGTTGTATGGGGTAGCAGATACGTCTAAGATGCCTGATTGTAAGAAGATGTCGTTGTCTATGTCTAGGCTAGTGTTTAGGGTGAAAGTTGATGTTGAAGAGTCTCCGTTGGCGTATTTGCCTGTTGCTAGGTTGGATACTTGGTCTGCTGTGAGGGCTGTGTTGTAGATGCGGACGTCGTCTATGTTGCCCCAAAACTCTTTATTGGACGAAGATATAGTTTCCCCAATTTTCACTCCATCAAGTCCCGTGGTAGGAGTGCCAGATGTGTCCCCCTCTTTTTTAAGGACACCATCTAAATATATTTTTAATTTATTGTCTGCTGAACTACGAACAGTAACAACATGATACCAGTTCGTGTCTGTGATTACGGCATTGTCGGTGTCCACTATTTGCCATGAACTTCCATTATAAAACCTACTACGTATTTTTCCATTAGTGAGATTTGAGCCTCCACCTATCCAATTTTCGTAATTAGTTTCTCCGCTACCCGAATGTTTTGAAATAATTGCGTAATCTTCGTATGGCGGACTTGTAAGTGCTCCGCTATTTAATTTAATCCAAGTACTTAAAGTAAAATCATCCAAGCTAAGAGCCGCAGAACTTTGGGTTTCCACATAATCATCCACCCCGTCAAAGTCTAAGGAGTAAGGATTATCATAGGTAGTAGTGCCGTTAACGGTGGTGCTCCACTTAGGGGCGTTGGTTAGAGTGCCTGTGTTGTTGTTACCAGAGGAGTCATAGGCTGTGATGCCTTGTCCTTCATCAAACTTCCAGTAACCTACTAAGTTAGCTTCTGTGGGGTCTTCTATTTGTAGGTTGTAGAGGGAATCTGTGGTGTTGATGGTTTGATTGGTAGTACCGTCTATGGTGACTGTGCCTGCTTGGGGTGTGAAGGTGCCTCCTGTTTGGTCATAGTCTTGGGCGTGTAGGGCGTAGTTAGAGGTGGTGTCTACGTCTATGGTTCCGTTTGATTGAGTGTATGTGCCGTCTACGTCTAGGATGTCATGTAGTGTCCAAGTACCACCGGAGCCATTTACTGTTAGGTCATTGAAGGCTTGGCCTCCTGATTGTAGTTCATGAGAACCTGATGTGCCGTCTAGGGTTACTGTTCCTGCTCTGGGAGTAAAGAGAGCACCGTTGTTTTCCCAGGTTCCTGCTACGTTAATGGCGTAGTTAGAGCTTGATACGTCTAGTTCTCCGCTGTTTAGGAGTAGGTTACCGTTTACATCTAGGTTAGCATCTAGAGTTTGTCTGCCTGTGCCTGTGGGGGATATTGATCCGGCTGCTAATGTGTTTATTTCTTGTTCTGAGAGGGCGTGGTTGTATATGCGGATATCGTCTAGTTTGCCGTCAAAGGGGTTGCCATTGTCTGATTCAGCGGCGATGTTGAGGGTTTTAGTGTTACTGACATCCCCGATGTTGCCGATAGTGCCGGTATTGGTGGCAACATCGTCTACGCCATCAAG
>SDBS01002229.1_pt1 | contig 19475 bp, 24 predicted proteins | sample 2277091 | NCBI WGS metagenome assembly SDBS01 (sample SAMN10404972, study PRJNA504765) | marine sediment metagenome | isolation source: marine sediment core GS10_PC15, 163 cmbsf | place: Arctic Ocean: Southern Knipovich Ridge | collected 2010 | reverse complement strand
CGAAACTGCAAGGTGATTTCATTTTCGCTATCTTTGCAGGCCACTTAAATGATTATTTGCAATTATTCTCTCATCGGAGATTGTGTTTCGGTTGTTAAAATACTAGTTATTTCAGTAGACTCAATGATGGAAAAAGCAGGTTCAAGAATTAATGAAGCTGCGCTCTCTCTGAAACTGCAAACAGGCTTTCCAAAAATGGGAAATCGCATTTTCTGGGTAGTTGAATGTTTTGATAGTCACGTGGTTCGAGGTTTATATAAGAATTTAGAACGTGATCCAGACTTCTCGAATCCAAGTTTCTGGGAAGATAAAGTTGCATACATCAAAGAACCAAATAGTAATGAGGGCGCCGCCTAACAAAGCGTGCACCGGACTCGTGGGATTCTGGCCGCTAATTTGAGTTAGTTCTGGCTTTTGGATTTACCGCTATAATCGCATTATCCCGTCCCGCCCACGAGCCGGTAACGCCAACCGTTAGGTGGCTTCCAATATTGAATAATGGCTAGGATAACAACGGAAAATCTAATTTCAATAGTTTCTGAATCTCCTCATGTATTTATCCTGGGAGCTGGTGCAAGTCGCGCCGCGTTTCTAGAAGGCGATAGGAACGGAAAGTTATTGCCCTTAATGAATGATCTTGTAGAAATTGTGGGGTTGAGTTCAATTTTTGAATCGGCAGGTATCGAATATATCGGGAAAAACTTTGAAGGGATTTATGACCAATTATATTCTGAGAACCCAGAAGCAAGCATAATCCAAGAGTGTGAAAATAAAATTGCCGAATATTTTTCTGAACTTAAGTTACCAGCAAGGCCCACCCTATATGATTACTTGTTATTATCGCTAAGACCAAAAGATGTTATTGCAACATTTAATTGGGATCCTTTACTAGTTCAAGCGTATTTGAGAAATTCCCATATTGGTGAATTGCCACACCTTTTATTTCTTCATGGTAATGTTGCGATCGGTAGTTGTAATAAATGCCTTGTAAAAGGAAATTCAGGCGCTTCATGCAAATTATGTGGTAGGCCCTACGCTCCAACAAGATTATTGTACCCAGTAAGCGATAAATCTTATGATGAAGATGTTTTTATTTCTACCGAATGGGAAGCACTTAGATTATTTGTCCAAAATGCCTATTTTCTAACAATTTTTGGATACAGTGCTCCGAAAACTGATATATTGGCACGTGAATTGATGTTGTCAGTTTGGGAGAGTAATGAGTTTAAAGAATTTGCACAAATTGAAATAATTGATATAAGACCGAAGAATGAAATCTATGATGAGTGGAGTGATTTCATTATCAGAGAACACTTCATGGTTGCAGAGCATTTGTTCGATACATACTTATTTAGATATCCTAGAAGATCGTGTGATGCATTTGCTTCTGCATCGTTGATGCTGGAGCCTTGGCCAATTAATCGAATCCCGGAAATCGAAAATCTGGTGGAACTTCAAGAATGGATATCTCCACTTATTGATGAAGAGAAGATCAAGAGAAGAAAAGGAATCTAGTTGATTTTGAGTTTCTTAGCCACCTAACCCTCATTGCACCTGACCTGCCTTTGGCAGGATGGTACACAGCGCGATTTTGCAGTCTGAGAATCTAGTTTACAATAGTTGAAGCCTCAAGACGGCAGGTCAGGGTAGATACTGCGAGAGATGAATCGAGTTTCAGAATGTCGGACTGTCACATCGGCAGGCAGGTGAATAAACCGTTAGCTGACAAACCAGAAACTTATAACCAGACATAATAACCATTGTGTTCACTAAGGTAAGAAAAGGGCCGAGAAATCGGCTCTGGTTTTTTACACAGGATTCTGCTATTTTGATCTAAGTTGACATAATCTCACATGGAGGCACTTGTGTCCATATGTTTTTATAAAACATGTTGAATCAATTCATGATCAAAAGAATATCATGTTCTAAACCCACAAATGTAGTAAGTCGAATCATTGTCCATGTCGCACAACCTTTCTTACATTAAGTAGAACCGAAAAATAGGGGGTATTTCCACCGAAGTGAGTGGTTGAAGTACACTCAAAAAACTACACACGGAGGTGAAAAATGTTTCCAGATCAAGAATTTTCTGGATATGAACGGTACTGGCGTCGGCGCAAGCCAGGCTCCAGTACCGCTGTGCACTATGCCAGTGATGTGCGCATTTTCTTCAAGTGGATCAACGGGAAAAAGCCTGAAACAATTAGCGCACATGATGTCGATGAATTCATCGAATGGCAACAAAGGCTGGGACGGGCACCTGCCACGATCCGAAGAAGACTGATCGCCCTACGCATGTTCTTTGACTACCTGGCATATATATGCGAGGAGCAGATCGCTAATCCAGTCATCCCCCACCGACATTATATTGATCAGAGTCACCACCTCCCCAGAGATATACATCAGGAAGATATCGAAAAGCTCTTTCGGGCAATCGGTGATCATCCGAGAGATCGCACGATCTTCACCTTGATGCTGCATACCAGGATGAGGGTCGGAGAAGTGGTCAATCTGTGCCACTTATATAAAATTGTTAAGAAATCAGTGAAAGGTAAGATTTTAGTTGACCTGCCCCTCCAAAACTGATCCACTTTATAAGTTAGTATGGTGAGTCAAAGGAGGCAGGTGTTATGGCAAGAAAACGTTCTTCTCCAGAACAAATTATTACATAGCTGAGGGAGGCGGAGGCACTGCTCAGTCTAGGGCAAACCATTGCGTTAGCATGTAAGCCGATAGAGGTCAGCGAGGAGACCTATTACCGTACGCAGGGAATATGGGGGCCACCCTAACCCTCATAACAAGGATATTCACGTTGACTACCTTAACAGATTCAAATAAGCAAGGGGAAATTAAATAAGCATGAATGATGACCTGCGGGAAGCACTGAATGACACTACTGGCGACTTGGCGCAACTGATCCCAAATCCGCAGGATTGGAGCAATTGGATCATTTATTTCTTGGAGGAGTTAGAAGATAAGACCGTTGATCGGGCCGGCTTTTTTGAGATGCTGCTTGAGGTGCAGGACTATCTGAGCAAGCGAATAGGTAGCGGAAGCACTTGAAATTCCTACAAGATATTCTCAGGCTTGTTAATAGCGATAAGGTGCTTACTCGGAAGGATTTTAGACAGTTCATGACCTCTGATATTCCCTGGTATTGGGGGATTGCGATGAGTATCCTCGTCGCCATGGCAACATGTGAAATTGTGTTGTTAGTGCTTTTTCTATTGGGATTATGGTAACTCATATGAGCCTATAGTTTATTGTGTGATGAGGTTTTAACCTCTGTTACAATGATTTAGCCGCTACCTGATCTTAGAAATGGGTATATACCATGTGTGGTACATGAGTGCTCAGGCGTTTGGGTAGCGGCATTCTTTTTATCCTCCCCCCAAGAGTTAGCCCATAATTCACCTTGGTGTTTCATATAAGTATAGATACAATTTCAGCATGGACGACATAAAGAATACACCTGGTTGGGGTATGCCTGATGATTTTATTAACAGTCTGAACAATGCTATGGGAAAACAAAGAACATCTCTTGAAGAAATGCGGGATGTCCTCGACGACTTAGCCGATGACATGAGCCAGGCAGTCCCTGAAAACACATGGACAGACCTGCTTATCTATCTCGTTGAAGCACTAGAGCGTAAGGTAGTAGACCGAGAAGAGTTTGATTCGCTGCTATATGGATTGCTCGAATATGTCTCAAAACGTATTGAGTGAATGTGCTGAATTGAATTACTGAAGTCTACAAGAGAAGCGAAGATAATTAGGTTTCTTGGAGTTTAACAGGGGGGGGTAGTTTTGGCACAAGGCTTATCTCAACATCAATGCGTTCTGCTTTTTGGGGGCAAAACGCCTCCTCCCAATCGTGATAGCCCTCTGCTTCGATAAGAATGTAGGTGCATTTTCCAACTTCGATTGGGACGTTAATAGGATATTTCAAATCCCATTCATATAGGTCATTTTCGTCTCGACCAGGGATTTCACCAGGACTTATGGATATATCAACCTGATTGATTGGCAAGTTACTGTGATGGTCAACAATCTTGATTATCTGGACTATTGCGGGTTTTTGTTGATTACATGCTGAGATAATTAAAACAACTACCACAAATACTTGAAGCAGTTTGTTCATTGGTAAAATCCATTTCTTTTGAAAAATACTGGATTATATTATTGTAGATTGAACTTGTAAGTGCAACAACGATGCCCCGATGATCGCCTCCTTTGACCCACCATACTTACTGATAAAGTGGATCAGTTTTTGGGGGGCAGGTCACTTAGTACGACTATCGGTTCCTTTGTAATGAGTTTTTACAGCCAAGAATTCTCTTTTCCCCACTGGTTAGGAGTGTATCAAAAATGTTTCCTTTTTTCAATCATCAGGATATTATTCAAGATGTTTATCAATTAATGGAAAGACCTCTTTGAATATTTCATCTGTGTTGTGTATTGCAAAGGTCACAAAAGATATTAGATGTGATTTATATTGTGAAAAATATTGTGGATTAACAATCCCCACTTTGTATTCGGCCACTTTATCACTAATATACCGAAGCGATCTTATTTCATAATAGGCGTTTGATATGGTATCTAATAATTCTAGATCTTTTATCCATTCTAATTCACCACCATCTGAGAAGGCTCTCCAAGATTCAACCTTTAACCTACTCGACATTTCAAGAATATGATCACCCTCAGATATTAACCCCCTCCTTTCTTTTATTTCGGACTCATTATGTTTTAGTTCCACCCTTAAGAGAGATAATATTTTCTTCTTTTTTTTCTTCTCTGTTCTACTATCAAACCAATTTCTTAGACCTATCGCTGTTAAAACACCAAGCCCTGCACCTATAAATGTCGCTAGGAGTTCTATAACAAACGACTTTATAAAGAAATAGTCGATAAAGTTTGCCCAACATAATTTATCAAATCCACAAAACTCCATGACCCACCTCCAGAAGAAATAGATAGAAGAATTATAAACTAAGAATTTATGCTAAATATCCTAAACAACTAATGTTACAGTACACGCTGCTCCTGCTGCTGTCGTAACTTCAAGTGTACATACCTCAGAGCAATTGATCAATCAAAACTGAGCATAATTTCTCCTTCGCCTCATGTTACACTGGAATAGAAGTATCTCAATTTGTAACCATATTTAGGTCAATAACCTGGTAAGCTGAATCAAACGCTAACTGGAGATCCTTCAAATTTTCCGCATTTATACAGATTGTAATGAGGATATTTGATATTGCAAGGAGCAATTATGGACACTAGTGGAGTTGTTGACGCAATCAGATATAAATTCTCGGTAACTGGAAGTCCAGCGAAGGTGCCATACATTAGGAAAACTGGTTCTTTTTCAGCCGAATTGACAGACACTGGAATCAAAGTGGACAATCTTGGAACTCAACCATTTCTTCCTTGGGCTGTATTCCAAGAAGCGATTTATGTTCTCATTCGTAATGGTGGCAGAGCAGAACGCGGGAACGCGATGAACTACAAACTTGGCGAATCAGGCTTATCGTTAGATTCGATTGAAGGTCATATTGCCTACGTTGTCTACGGAAAAAGTGAGGGGGTTGCAATAACCCGAAGAATAACGCCTGTCGCTTGTATATTGATATGGTCTGGGGTTTGCAGAGCTGAACCAGGTGAATTAGTTCTAATTTCCAAATAACGATTGAAGCTACAGATGTTTCCTGCGTGGCATCCTAGCAGTTGATACGACTGGGCTTACATCCTTAGAAGACGACATCTTTCAGGACACAACAACCCGTGTTAGGCGGCACAAGCATCGCCTCCAACACAAACTACGCTAGAAGCGCAGCCCACGGCACTAGCAAGTCCCAATAGCCAACTGGTTGCATAACTTTTATCTTCAACTCTCGCTCCAAATGTGCGGCGTTTTTGGGCAGTCTCCTCTCCATAGTAAGAAAGACATCGCATTCAAGCAACACTGCATCTCGAATCAACCTGGCATCTTTCTCACTGAGATAACCAAACCGATTCTTTGTCAACTTTGCAGCCAGCGCCACACCGTGCTCTGAGAAAGCAGAGCCGCCATCTTCATAGGAGGCTAGACAGCTATCCCAGTAATCAAGCATCTCCCAAGCCCATTGTAGGTAGTCGCATCTACCTCGATCCAGAACTTCTTGTAAGCTATTATGGGACAAGGCGACTTGTAGCGACCCTCTTCTTCCAACGAGCATTATCTCTCGAAGCGCCCCCACATTCTGGAAGCCATCAGGTATTGACCAAATCCTATCATCTTGCGTAATCTCACCACCATCATAGATAAATTCCCCATAGTTCTGCAGTGTTTGAAGAGTCGAGGAGTCAAGGAAGACCCGCCCTGGAATCTGGCCTAGAGACATTGTTTGTGAGTCTCCTTTTTCCCATTGTCGTGCTTTGCTCGCTGTTTTGCGCCCGCCCAACGATTTGTTTAGCCGCCGTGCGTTTTTGCTTTGAATGCTACTCAATCAGAACCAAGGTTAGCAAATTCGCGCCGCATACCCTCCGCCGAAGGCGGGTTGGCTACTCGCGGAATCAACCATATTTTAGGTTATATCAGGCAAACACCAAGAATACTATAGTTCAGTTTCCATCAGACGATAGAAATTAATAATAATCCTTTTCGCCAGTGGATATGCTCCTCCAATAAATCCGGTAACAGAATATTTTGGGTTTTGGTCAATACCAATCATATAAATTATCCACCGTCCATCTTTGGCCGCAAACATATCTAGCGCTTCTATAAAGCAAGGTGTTTTTAGTACAACCGGATTATTTTTATCGAAAGGAACTATGACCGTGTCGCCTAAAATTTTGGGTCTACCACCGTGATCAAAAACAACAATTGAAATATTCGGTTGATATATTTCAACGGGAATGGTATGAGTAGAATCGTTACTAAGTAGCTTGATTGTCCAAAGCATAGATAAGTCTTCATTATAGGGTTGGGACCCTTCTAGGAAGTCATATATCTCTGGAAAATACTTTCTTACATGTATAAGTATTCTTGACTTTGAGCTTTCAAACCCACTAATGTCTTTTTCTATTGGATAATCATGGCTCCATTGAATTTTTGCATATTCATCAGGAGGGAGCAGTGATTGTAATACTCTTTCTGCAAAATCCCACATCATATTATTCAAAGCGGACCGAAGACCAACAGACATTGTTCCTAAGCGCACACTAATTTCTGTTAAAAGTTCATCATTAGGGTTAACTAAATGTTGGCAACAAAGCTCCAAAATCTTTGGTGGAGTTTCATCTGCTTCTCTCAGCTTAATTTGAATATGATCTGGAATTGTTGCCATTTTTAATCATTGTAGTATCAATATAAATTGGTAAGCACTCTAAATTGTTGGCCAATGAGAGCATAAGGATTCCTCCGTGTTGGCTCAGAGCCTTGCTTTCACCAGATCAAATATTGGCAAAACGCACCGCCTCCCCTCGTGCGTAGCACGGTCAGAACCACGCGGGGTTAGCTGGCAAAATGAGCAACAAGCTATTCATTCAGCAAAATTATTGGTAAATGAAGTGTGTAATTTTCTCCATTTAGAACAAATCGGCTGATATGACAAACAGGCAAAGCTAGCCAATTGTTTTCTGGATGCCGATCATAATCTCCACAGGCTGCATCGATCCAATTCTCTGTTGATGCTTCCCAATAAAGTAATTGAAGCGAATTTTCATCTAGACCTACTACATCAGTATCGGTGTAGTGAATTGTAATAGTAATTGGAACAATAAATTGATACCCTTGTGAAAGAAAGGATCCCTCCTCATAAGCATCTAAATCGAAAACGTGTCCAACTATAGAAAAGCCAGGTGAGATGATGTCAGCACTAAGAGGCGTGTACGTTAAAATGATTGCTTCTGATACAGCACCACTTGGTATTTTTATGATTGTTGCGGAACCCTGTGTGTCTGTATACACAAGGGTTGTTTCGGTGTTTGTAGGAACTTCAGGCCAATCAGGTAAAGTTACCCATGTATCAGAGTATGCACTAGACAGATCAACATTTGTATCGTTAACGATGGTTTCCAAAGTTCCATTTTCACGAACATTCAATAAGGCTTCATTAATTTGACTTCTTAGGTTGTCTCCTTCTCGTACAGCAATAGCTATATTACCCGACCAGGAGGGCGAATAATAGGATTCATACGGAAGAGAGAAATCAATTACTGACTCTCGTTCTGGGGTAACAGATAGAGCGGATATAACTGCATCATAATCACTATTTATTAGTCCAACGAAAATACTTTCCCACGGAACAGTGATGTATTCGACAGTAACACTTATCTCTGTAGCAATAGCATTCATGAGGGTGATGTCATGACCAATAATTTGAGTACCACTGTAGTACGCATATGGCCAGTAAGGAACATCTACTCCAACATAAAGAGTATCACTGAGAATAGCGCTCGGTTTGTCAATATTAGTAGTTTGTTGCGATCTGGGTGTTATCGCTTGGCTATCATTTACTGCTAAGATTCCCACCGTTAATGCCATACCTAAAGCAGTGGAAAGTATCAACAAAATGCTCTTATGTACTTTTAGGTTGGAAGTCTTTTGTTGATAAGAATGTAAGCATTTCATTTTTAGTTCTCCTTGTGCTTTTCTGCCAGCTGACTAGTTGATAAGCCAACATCTTAATGCGCTATTTCAACGAAACCCATTTTATCCGAATCCACTATGCTGCTTACAAAAGATATAGTCATCCTAGAGAACAATATCAAACCAAAACCTGGGTGAAAGGTAATTTATTGGAGCTTATCCATTATATTATCACGATAAATTATTACATCAATAGAAATGAACCCAAAAACACCCCCGCCCATTTGACACACGGTTATATATGATGTAGGACAACATCAAAAGTGAACAGGGGGGGTTCAAAAACAACTAAATAGATGATCCTTGATGGCGTTGACCCCGCGGCACCACCTGGTGGGCACCAGGGGAACGGGGTACAGGTACCCGCGTAGCCTTCACCCCCGTGACCTAATGCACGGTATCTAAACAAGGCCTGTCTCTCGATTGAGAGGCGGGCGTTTTGCTTTAAGGATGATCTGCCCCCCAAGAACTGATCCACTTTATAAGTTAGTATGGCGGGGTAAAGGAGATGGGTGCTATAGCACGAACACGCTTTGACCAGCCCCCGCAGCTTCGGCAACTCGCACCGATCGCCCGGACACCTCACCCACGCCGCAAGATTGCGTTAAACTCGCTTGGGGATCTGTGTCAACCAGCAGCACCCGCCAACCCTGGGCGGGCAAGCCAACACCTAGCGCGTGCGCCGTTGCGGTTTTTCCTACTCCGCCTTTTTGGTTTCCAACTGTCAGTGTTTTCATGGTTTACTGCCTAGGACCGCAAAATAACAAAATCAAGGATGCACTGAGTAGCAATAGAAACGAACCCAAGAAGAGAACATTGAGCGCGGTTGAGTGAGTAATTTTAAATGGGGATGTCCCCAATGGGTAAACTACCTCATCGCTAAGGTGTGTGAAAAAGCCGCCCCCTGGATCCTCCATGTCCTTTCCTGCACGAATTGCCGCGTGATATAGAGCACGGGTTCGCTTGTCAATCATCCAAAGCAGGAGGAAAACCGGGGAAGCAAACAAAGGGATTGTCCATGCAACGCTTGGTGCTTTCTCGTATATTGAAAGCGTAAGAGACAGCACTCCGTAGAGAACAACGAGATCACTCGCAAAAGATGCGTGGCGCCAGCTGAGAAAAAACCGATATAACGTACTCACTTCCCCATATTTCTTTTCATCCATAAGATAATCCTCCTTCACGGGGCCTCAATGCTCTTTTACATGTTTGCATATTAGCATCAAACCCCCTCGCAAGTCAAGCAAGTGAAGCTATATCCGCTATTCGTGCTAAAAAAGCGTGCCAAACAGCCCCGAATTTAAGCGTTTCGGGCTGTTGGGTTCAGAATACTTTTATATAAAATAACTGTGTGGTGGGCTTTCTGGTAGGGTTGCGGTCCAACGGAGCTTGAGCGGCCAGGATAAGCGCGCTATTTGGGACGGCTGGTACTATGGATTGCATGGTTATTAGTTTGATTTGTTTAGGATGGTTTGGTAAGTGCCAATGCGTAGACCACAGACGAAACAAACGATATAAACAGGAATAAGAACGTAAGTCGCTCTGCCCATTGAACCAAGGGATTGAGCCGATCCACTTTTTCTCTACGCGCTTGAACATCCTTGTTCTTCCCATTAATCAAATCGAGGAGCTGACGATCCATGACTTCACCATCATTTCTTACGATAATCGCATTTATGGCTGCTATATAGGTTATGTACCAAAGATTATCCAAATCGATGAGCTCGCCGAGAAGCCAATGAGTAACGACTCCCAAAAGTGCAGTAAGGGCCCAAGGGATCGTAATAGCGACAAGAGCCACCCCACTTACGGGTTCGTCTGAGAGAGCTTTGATGTAAACGGGAATATTCAGAAATGCATACCCTGCGATTGCAACAAACCAAACAAGCCTGGATGCGGAAGCCTTGTTGGAAGATTCCACCAGCTCGTTAGTCTCGGATATTCTCTGTGCATAACTCTCTATGATTTTGAGTTTGTCCATAGGAAATTCCTTATCAATAATATGTTTCGGGGATCCTCGACCAAGTCCTCTCATTTCGGGCCAATGGAAGAACACACTACCTAATCAACAATCCTTGACGTGTCTAATAACTAATGAAACGGTACAGTTTGCGGTCATCCAATGTAGGTGTTGTTGGATGGTCAGATTAAGAAATTTTATTGGCTTAGGTCGCTAATTACATGGCTTGTATCCTCAAGTAGTTTTTTACCGAGTGCAGTAATGACCCATCGCTCACCATTGGTTCGCTTGACGGACACATAACCTTTTTCCTTGAGAATGTTCAACACGTTTGCCGCAGTGGCAATATCTAATCCAGTATCGTCTCTAATTCCCCTCGTCGTTCTGGGGCCACTTCTAGAACGACTAAGGACTTTTAATATCTTCAATCCAAATGATTTTAGAACAGGCGTTAAATGTTCGGGTATGCTTTGCAATCTGATTTGAACACATCCAAGTTGGAAAGCTTCCTCGACTGTGCGTCCTGCTCCTAATGCTTGGTAGAAACCAATAGAGAAAGCAATCGCGGCTTTATCGCCAATGGCTTGATTCATGCCAATAACATATTCGATGTGCTCTGCAATTGCGTTCGCCTGAATCTCTGAGTAACAGGCATTGAGAACTACACAGTCTACTTGATCTGTGAATTGCTCAAAGAGTGCTGCTAATGCGTCGGCTTGAATGGGGTGAGTTTGGCCTTTTTGATCCTCAAAGCACAAAGCTCCAGTGGTTGTGCCGTGACCGGAAAAATGTACGATTTGCGGCTGCACGTCTAGCAATGCTTGACTAAGATCCACTGGTCGAACCGACATCCGCTGATCTAGTGCAAATTGCTCTCGTAGTTTAGCCAATTGTAATTTTTCTTGAATCTCTCTTAACTCTTCACCCAACCGTAGACGCGAAGCCTCCGTAGGATCGGCAGCAAGAAACAAGACAGAGGTCACTCCACTGCTCTTTGACCTTTTTGCTTTTTGTGCGGCACCTTCCCTCTTATGACGAATCAACTGATCATCCTGCGATATCTCCATCGCCATCGAATAATAATGGTGTGCTTTGTCAAACTCTCCCGCTTCGCCAGCGGCATCTCCCCACTTCACAAGAGACTGGATTTTTCCATCCCATGCAGCCTTATTTTGTGGATCTATCTTGAGTGCTTCAGTAAAGCAATGATGAGCATGAGCATAATCTCTAATATCAAGAGCTTGTTCTCCCATGTGACATAGAGACAGTACCATTTTGTCAATCAAGCTCTCTGTCATGAACTTGTCTCCCTCATCGTTCATTTATTTGGTTCTTGCATCTTCACAAACCGCCCAACTATCAATTAACGTAAATGCATTTATAAACAATTATGTTACTTATTTATCAATCAAGAAGCTCATGACTACTAATTCCATTCCCTAACATGCGCTAATCATCAAATCTTTTATTATCCACCAATAGTTAATCTCAAAGCATTGTTTCTTCCAACTTCCACTACATCTTGCTCTTATTATATTATATACTCAAGCCATAAAATCATCTAATTCGGCGTTTATTGTATTTATTGGGGTTGTGGGGGAGGAGCTGTAGTGGACCCCAAAAATTAGACACGAAAAAGAACCTGAATAAGGTGTAAACTAATGAGATGTGGAAACGAAACACAACTGAGAAAAAAGCCCAAATCGTGCTTGAAATCTTGAAAGAAGAAAAGACAGTAGCACGAATTGATTCTGAATATGGGGGCCAACCTAACCCTCATAACAAGGATATCCACTTTGACTACCTAAACAGACTAAAATAAGCAATGGGCTATTAAACAAGCATGAATGATGACCTGCGAGAAGCACTGAATGACACTGCTGGTGACTTGGCGCAATTGATTCCCAATACTGAGGATTGGAGCAATTGGATCATTTATTTTCTGGAGGAGTTAGAAGACAAAGCAGTTGATCGGGCCGGCTTTTTTGAGATGCTGCTTCAAGTGCAAGACTATCTGAGCAAGCGAATAGGTGGCGGAAGCCCTTGAAATTCCTACAAGATATTCAAAGGCTTACTATTAGCGATAAGGTGCTAACTTGGAAGGATTTCAGACAGTTCATGAGCTCTGATATTCCCTGGTATTGGGGGGTTGCAATAATCATCCTCGTCGCTATGGCAACATGTGAAATAGTGTTGTTAGTGCTTTTTCTAATGGGATTATGGAAACTCATATGAGTCTTATGTTTATTGTGATGAAGTTATAACTTTTGTTACAATGATTTAGCCACTACCCGATCTGAGAAATGAGTAGATGTCATGTGTGGTACATGAGTGCTCAGGCGTTTGGGTAGCGGCATTCTTTTTATTCACCCCCAGCATGTGGTTATATTTGTGAGTGGGAAACTGTTAAAGTGAGTATGGGGGTAAAAATTATGCAGAGTCATTAAGCCATCATTCGTTGGGCAGAGGTTGAGGGGACACTCGATTTATTCAGCTGTTTGGAATTGCTAGTTCCCATCGTCACATAAGGTTTCTCTACTCCAGCTCATCCGGTCACCCAGAAGCATTGGTGACCTGCAACCTGGCCGCTTGACCATTACCAGGATCGGACTTTCACCGATTAGCAGACGATAGCTTTCAGGACACACCAATGCGTGGCTTGGCCGACCCGTGTACAATCGGAGGATCATCCATCAAATATGGTAACAAGTTCGGGCGGTGGCGAGATAAGCTAACTTCCGTGAATGTTTCAAACAACCCGACGATGAAACTTAGGATCTCTTGATTTTCTGCATCAGGAGGCAAATATGACCATTCATTTTCATAAAACCAATACCCTCGACCAGATACGCAGATTACGCGAACCGACGGGTCGCCATTTGGATGAAGTTCTTTAAAGCGATCAATCTCCGTTTTGCACCCAACTGCAAGGTCACTGTCAAGGGCGAAGATAGTAGAGATCGCTTTCTTGACGTTGTGAGAAACGAGGTGCCCACTTTCTCCGTTTCTCTTGCCATGAATATAGGAATAACCATGGATTATCTTCGCATTGTTATACGCTGATCGGAGTTCAGTAGCGGTTAATGTTGTCTTCACTTCAATCGTTGCCAAAACCGATTCGATCGGAAATATTCCAACGGTCGCTTCAAAAAGCACAGGCGGCAGTATGCGGCGATCGTAAATGACAACATCCTGTTGAGGAGATAGTTCGTTCTTTGCAGTAGCGATTAGGCCAGTACCAATTCCCAAGTCGGAGGGAAGTAGAGGCCGAAAAAGATCCCTTACCAAGATCTCTCGAATGGTGCCCTTGACACCAGATTGGGTCACTTCAGCAGCTGCTTTGGCTGCACTAATGGCACCAGCTATGCGGGACAGAAACAAGGATCGATATGGGGCGTTCATTTGCGTTTGATCTCCTAAAGTCTATTCAGCCTAGCATTCGGATTCGGCTGTGTTAAGATGCGCAGTGGAGCAAAATTGGTCACAACCCAATGTTTGGCATCATATATTCATATAGCGAATTGGATTCTGACTTCCTTTTCCAACCGAAAAGCCGACATACTCATCACGAATCTCATGCGCGACGTCTCCTGAAAACTCCCATCTTCCGCTGTTCCAAAAGTCTGATGAATTTCGGGTTTGATAATCAAGGGTCCCAGCTGGATACCATTGGCCAATACGGTAGACTTCACGAACGATGCCTTGGTAGATAGTCATTGCATATTCAGCCTTATATCTACTTGGACCTATAACCCAAATACCACGAGTAGCTTCGTACAGTTCGAGGGGCGTCATGTTGCTTCGATACAGTTTGTTTATCGTGATAAGAATAGCCTTATGGCAAACCTTTACTGGTTTAGCGGCAAGCATAGTGATAAGCTCTTGGGATGTGATTCGACCGAAGCTGCGTTCGTGGAAACCAGACACACTATTGGTGAGTATTGCTTTGCCTATTAGGTCTATTGCTGCGGCTTCTACCAGAGCGGCTTCTGAGTCTGAGAGTCCATACCGCAAGATGTCGATTTGAGGTTTTTTACCATTCTGTCGGATTTCGGCGATTCTGGCGACCTTTTCGGTGTCGGACTGATCATCAAGATGCGAAAAAAGGCGGTTCCCTTTGCCCTTTCCAATGTAGAATGGCTCTTCATTACGTGGGTCAATATACACGTAAACATACGATTTGAGGATATCGGTGACTTCGTCTGTTATCTTCATATCTCATGATGTCCAACGATGGAATTCACCCACGCGCATCAACGTATCGGGCGAAACTATTTGTTATGCCTTGCCTCACGCGGAGATTCTTTTTGCCATTTTAATAGCAAATGGTGGCATATCGCCCATATCGAGACTTCCAAATGCCTCCGCCCAACTCACAACTTTGTGAGTCTCACTCTTCTCCTTCTTGGAGACCAGGAACATGAAATTAGCTACCATACCTAAAAGCTCTTCCATCATATACTTCTGAAGCTCCATCTGCCCCACATAAGGGATTCTGCGCTCCTTAAATATCGTCTTCTCGATATCTGATACTGGGTACGAACCCTCACCCGATCCATATTTTGCCTCGATGCAAATAGCACGATCCTTGTCCAAGTGGATCACGATGTCGGGTCTGATGTTGAATGCCCACTTGAACCTACAAACTTTGAGAAAATCCCCGTTATCTTGTAAGTTCTTGTTGTATTTGACGATAGCCCACTTCCCAGGATATTGTACAAAGTTTTCGGACGGTTGCCCTCCCACACCAAACTTGCGATTGATCTCCATAACAGGCAGGTTCAAAATCCCATCGATTCCATTTATTCTCAAGTTCTGACGGATGATTTCCTTTTTTACCCCATTGCCTTCGATCTTGCTCCAAAGATCTCGAAGATAGGCATACTCAAAATAAATGCCAAAATCAGGCCCTAGTTTCCCCTCAAAGCCACAATATCTTAGAAACCTCTCAGCATTCCCAGGCTTGCAGAGGGCAGCAAATAAGATCGCCGCGTAATTTCTCTCTTCCCTGTTGATTTCGCAATAGTTTGGTGCAAGTTGCGCAATTTTCCGGATGTCCATTTTTATCGTCCCGTTTATTTAGTTCCAGGCATGACGTCTCGCATGAGCTGTTTGGCCGAAGGAGTGAAACAACCTGGCCTACCATCAGGCCCAGGACGATAACCACCTTCGTGCTTGGATCCCATTAGACCAAATCGGCTCCACGCGGTTGATAGACGGCGATAGTCCTAGTATCTCTACCTACAAATGCTGTAAGAAGGGTACCACAAATAATTCACACACCCTAACTTGTCCTGTCACTCTCTGGTTGTGGCATCCACCGCGCAACACCTTCGGCTCCTTTACGGTTCGCCAAAGGAAAATCACCATGCACATTATAGAACTTTTCGAGCAATGCGTTCTCAAAAGCAATCTGTTTGCCTGGAGGACACGTCTGAATCATGAGTTTGCTGGCAGCAACATTTGATATCTGCCATATCCATTCACCACCGTGATGATTTCGCGCAAGTCCAACGCCAAACCTGATCAAAGAACGAATTCGCTTCTTTAGATTATCCCCCCTACCGATGTAAATAATATCTGTGGACACCTGTTGACATATCCGATTCCATTTCGACTGCAATATCTTTGGGTCAACTGTGTCGGCATACTGTGCTTGACCAGCATGATTATTAAAAGCTAACTTTTCATAGGTATCCCAACCCACCACATAGATTCCAGGTAGCTTCGGTATGTCCCGCCAATTTGCTCTTCCTGCCCCATGTGCACGTTCCAATAGTTCATGAAGACGATAGTGCTTGCGAATATATCGGGGCGCGAAAGGGATGTCCAACATTTCCATATTCCACTTTTCGCATTATGTATCTTCGTTTTATTGGGCTACTTCTTTGTATGCAATCTTATTGTCTCGACAAATATTCTAGTTGGCGAAGAGATCAAGCTAAGTTAGTTCCTTGTAGGATTAGCCGTCACTAATTTAATTGTATATAATTTTTCTGCGCGTAATAAGTTGCTGATACTTCTCATTAAGTAATTCGTCAAATAACTCATTTTTACATATAATGCTATTAATATCTTCCGATCCAAAAAAGAGAATCATTCGATCACCAGTATAATCTTCTGCTTGATCTACAGCACCACCCGTGAAACCTGACATTGAAAAAATTATTCCTTGAATACCAGTGCGATTGCCTAATTTACCAAATAACTCTCTAACAACTCCTGCTTGTATCGGTTCTTTTACCCACTTGCTTTCAATAAGAAAATATTCTCGGTTTTTATGTACAATTACATCCATCTCTTCATGGGATGTTCGCACGCCCTCTTCCTGTTCCCATCCATCTTTCTCAATTACTTTTGCAAGCAATTTTTGTAGTTCACGCCCTCTGGGTTGTGGTTTCATTTCAGAAACAATTTCAAATTCATCTATAAGATTGCTTCGTTGCTTCCATTCTTTTACAGCTTCCAAGCCAAGGTGAGTAATCATACTAGAGGTATTAGATCTTTCTTCAATATAGTCCAGATCCTCCAATACTAGCAAATTGTTTGCTAATTTATATGAATCTAAATCTAAGTCTTGCGAAAGTTCATCAATATGAGCGCCAGTGTAAGAACCACGTTCTTCATAAACTCTTGCTAACTTTTCTAAGATAAGGGTGCGAATCTGGCGATTCATAATGATAAGATTTTCAGGCGCAAGACTATTATCTTCAGCATTTATTATGCCATTTGAAGTAATAATGTAGTTGCCACCAGCAGAGTAAGCCTTAAGTAATCCTTGGTAGACCATATGATCAACGATTTTCCAGAAAGCTTTATTCTCAATATCGAATTCTTCACACATCTCTTCGAGATCTACTGGACTTCTATCTCGAAAATATACCTCATATGATCTTCTCAAAATCAAATTATCAAGGTTAATATTTTCCATTTAGATACCCTCCAAAAGATGGCAAATGAGACAGTATGCCTAAACCATCTCAATATGTATCCCAAATTTGGGCTTTGCATAACTTACCCTCAGCAGAAGGCAGTGACCTGCCCCAGTGGCTGGAGCTAGAGGTTGGTAACCCAGTGAGCTGTGTGATCTGACCATGTAGTAGTGATTCCTCTGTAGCATTATTGAGTCTATCAGATAAAAAAGGGTGGAAATATAGGAGAGACTTTTCAGCCAAAGAGCGGGAATAATCCGCAGGACATGATGTAGGCTTCACGGGCCGTGAAACTTTGTCCCATGATCTGCCAGGTGTAGCTACTTCACTTGGGTGAGGTTGAAAAACCTCAATCGGATTGACACATGCTGCTTTTATAATGGTGGTCGTCAACTCTTTCTACCATCAGCCGTTATTACGTCTGTAATATGACTATATCTCAAAGATTTAGCCTTTTTGCGACGTCTTCATTATCTCCACAAATGGAGAGTGTAAGTATTGATTTTCATGGGGCAAGTGAATCTGAACTTCTTGAATCCTTCAGAACTCGCAAGTATACGGATGAGATAATGTCAGTAGTTATCTGAGTAGCTCTGACTAACTCCCGCTCGCTTACTCTCACTTCTCTACCCTCCAACTCACCCGAACGAACCTTCTCCAAGTATTTTCTGTCCACAACTCCTAGATTGTGCGTTATTGGGTGACGCTTCTCGAAAACCAGCTTGAGAAATTCTACATCGTTTATTGGAATCTCCAAATAAAGATCTACATCAACATACTTCTTGAAAATGCGAGCTGCGGAATCGATATTCTGATACTTGTTCCGAATTTTCTTCTCCATTATTAACACCACTTCATCTTGAGGCAAACTAGTTTCTTCAAGATGGCGTGCTGTGATGACTTTCATAACAGCTTCAAATATTGAAACTATATCTTCAAGAGCGTTCTCTATATCTCTCCCTGCAACCCTAGCTCCTAATTCCTTTCTCCTCGTTTGGACAGCGGAGAGCATCTTCTCAACAACTTGAATCTCGTTTTCTACATGAACTAAGAATATATCTCTCCCACAATCAGAACACCAGGTGGCTAAACCGAATACTGCATGCTCCAATCCACAATGAGGACATGTTATATCACGACGCATTTCCTCCTCAAGTGGGCGCGGTACAGGTTGTCCTTTTGATGGTTTATAGCTCACTTCCATCGAAAACATACCTCCGTTGTACTTCTTTTTCCCAGAGGGTCCAACACCAAGGGCATTTCCTACCATTCGATTAATTCCTTCTATGGCTTCATTTGTGACCAATGCTAATGCGTAATCTTTCTGAGCCTTTGTAAGGAAGTCTTCAGGCTCCTCACTAGTTCTGCAATAAGGGCAATATGCGATAGTCTGACCATCTGTTATTCCAGTTCCAGGCTTCACTTTGAAGTATCCAGGAGAGCAATTTTCATTAGTACATTCACGACCTACCATTCCAACTTCATCCGTAGGTACATCTATCCGAAATTCGTGAGTATCTCTCCCCGTACGTTTAGATTTCAATGGCCCACCTTGCCTGAATAATTCTTCTGACATGTATTCTTACTCCTTAATTCTTTATGAATAATAGAGCACTACATATCAATTCAATGCAGTTAACACGAGTCTACCATGAGAGTAAAATCACTATTCTATTAACCGAAGGACACCGATATTTTTCCCCGTCCATTTGAGAGTTCAATAAGTAGGAGTAGGGAATGGTCTACAAGTGAACATACCCCCTTCATTCTCTCAAATTAACTAGTGTTAGCTCCCCCTAGGGTACGGGGGGGCAGGTCATCATTTTTACTCCTTTCTACCTATATGTAACCTATTGGACAAATCACAATTTTGGAAGCAACTCTTTGTATCTTCTAAATTTTTGTTCTTTACTCATTTGTGCATAACGAGGAGAAGGAGACGGTATGT
>SDBS01002228.1_pt1 | contig 19477 bp, 16 predicted proteins | sample 2277091 | NCBI WGS metagenome assembly SDBS01 (sample SAMN10404972, study PRJNA504765) | marine sediment metagenome | isolation source: marine sediment core GS10_PC15, 163 cmbsf | place: Arctic Ocean: Southern Knipovich Ridge | collected 2010 | reverse complement strand
ATTTCTAAGAATAAGGTAAGAAATGTTAGGATCATTGAGGGCGATGCTAGAGACCTTCCCTATAATGAAAAGTACTTTGATATAGTTTATATTGCTAGTACACTTGAACTATTCGATACTCCTGATATTCCCATCGTTCTTAGAGAAATTAGAAGAGTGTTAAAACCTACGGGAAAATTATGTGTAATTAGTATGCCAAGAGAAGGGCGTGAAAATACCACAGGAATAAAACTATATGAATGGTTCCATACAAAATTTCCTAAATATGCAAGCTGTCGACCGATCTATGTTGAGAATTCAATAACTGAAGCCGGATTCAAAGTAGTAAAGAAAGATATTATAGGGCTATTTTTTCCTATGAAAATTATAATAGCTCGTCCCGTTAATGACAAATAATGAAGTCAGTTTCTAATTTATAATAAATTAATTTAATAATTTTTAAGGTTAAATCACATTATAATACAAATAGTTTCAATAATTCAATTATTAAAGATGAGTTAAATGATTGTACTAATAAAAGCTATCCCTGACAAAATGAGGGAAAAATTATCGAAAATAATACTTATCTCATGGGGAATTTACATGTTAATTGTCGTTCCTATAAACCACTATTTATTCCCCGCGTGGTATCACGGGGATTTAGGTATATCCTTTGGAGATTCATTTGATTTATGGGCAGTCTGGCTAATAGGGGCTTATTCTATTGGACTCGGAGTCGCATGTTTTATAGCAGCTAAGGACCCTATGAGGTATTATGCAACAGTAGTAGAAATTTTCATTGGTACCTTAGCTATGGCTTTTGTTTGCATTGGAAGTGTCTATTTATTAGGAACTGATGCTTATAAGTGGACTACTTGGATAACTGGAATACTCCTAATCTTATTTTGCGTTTTGATACTTTTAGTTTATCCCTTAACTCCAGAAAAATATGTTAAAGAGAAAAATTAATGAAGCTAGGCACAACTGAAAGCGCTTTCATGAACAATGTTGTTAGGAAATGGTTTATGCGAAATTTGGAAGCACGAGTCTTTTATAGAAACTTAATGAGAAAAAATTTAATAAAAAGAATGCCCAGAGCAATTCTAGAAATTGGTTGTGGGCGAGGAGATGGAATATTGATTCATGAAGAATTATACAAGCCTAGAATTCATTCTGCGTTTGATATCGACCCCCACCTAATTAAATTAGCAAATTTGAAAAAGAAAGAATTTAACCTTAACCATGTGAAAATTTCAGTTGGAGATGTCCGGAATATTGATGAACCAGATGAAAATTTTGATGCTGTTTTTGGATATGGCGTTCTCCATCATGTTGAGAATTGGCAAAAAGGAGTAAGAGAGGTTGCCCGCGTACTAAAACCTAAGGGAGTCTATTGTTGGGAGGAACCATTTGAATATTTTAATAATTTACCTATGAGTAAAATTTTACTCTCTCATCCAAAGGTTGGTATGACTTACAAATTTTGGATGGATCAACTACAAAAAGCTTCTTTAGCTTGCTATACTGGCTGGCCGATAAAAAATCCATTTATTACTCTTGGAATCTCAATTAGATTGTGAAAAATTGCTAAAAAATAAAAAAAGGTAATCTCATGCTAATAAGCATAATTATAATCACATTAAACGAAGCTGAAAATCTTGAAACTACCATTAATGCAGTGAAGTCTGCCGCAAAATTTGATTCAGGGAAGGCTATAGAAATTGAGATTATCGTGTCAGATGGAGGATCAACTGATGGCACGTTAAAAATAGCTAATAAAAATGCTGATAAAGTTATTAATGCCCCTAAAGGGAGATACAAACAACTTAATACTGGAGCAATGGAATCATCAGGTGATATTTTACTTTTTTTACATGCTGATAGTATTCTACCCAAGGGAGGATTGATTCAAGTTTATCATAAATTTAAAGATCCTTGTGTTATTGGAGGGGGATTTATCAAAGTTTGGAACTGGAGTTCTGATGTAAAGCGTTCAAAACTTATAGATTTTCTAATGTATTTCAAGCAAAGATTTGATAATTTCGTAGTAAAGGTAACTAAAATGTTTCCAGGTGATAACGCGGTTTTTATACGAAAAAATACATATAAACAATTAGGAGGATTTGCTCCAATGTGGATCTGTGAAGATTTTGACTTTAGTTTTCGTTTAAAGAAGTTTAGTAAAAATAATGTTTGTAATATAAGTAAAAATCTCAAGAAGTATAAATTAGAATATATCCAAACCCCTATTAAAACGTCTGCTAGAAGAATTGAGAGGTATGGATTTATAAAGACTTTTGGCATATGGTTTTTTATCTACTATTTCTGGAAGTTTGGAATGTCTCAAACTAACTTGAGAAAACGTTTCAAAAAATATAAAATCGAGCCAGAAAGAGTTAATACGAACATTTTAAGATTCTAACAATGTTTTTTTCTGAATAAAATTAGTAAAATGTGTACATCACATTTTTTAATATTGTTAGATGTAAAATGAATATGGAAAAAAAATTTCCCCGAGTTAAGAGGGTATCCATAAATGATTTGTATAAATTAAAAAGTGAAGGTTATGTTGTTTTTTCTTCTCATAATCACACTAATTTCTCAGATGGCGCAGATTATCGCGATGTTATCGATACGCTCGTTAAAAACGGCGCGAATCTTATTGCCTTAACTGACCATAATAATATGCGGGTTGCGAAGTATGCAGAGTCTTACATTAAAGATAAATATCCAGAATGCCAATACCTCAATGGTGAGGAAATAGATAGTGAATTTGGTGATATACTAGCTTACGGATTACAAGAGGAAATCCTTCTAGAAGGAGGAGATAAATTACCCATTAAAGAAATCATTGGTAATATACATGATCAAGGAGGATTGGCGGTTATTGCCCATCCATTTCACCCGATTGAAGGAATTTTTAGAACATTCGGAGGATTGAATAAGTCTGAAATAACTAATTTCAAATTTGATGGAATAGAGTTTTATCATGCAGACCTTCCGCCATTCCTTAATAATATGTGTATTTCCCTATTGAAATTTAAACCAGAATTATTTATTTTAGGAGCAGATGATGCTCATAGTATCCATCATATTGGTCGATATTTAACTCTAATAGGCCCAAATATTAGTGATGTTCATAGTATTGATGAGATTTTTAAGGCTTTAAAACAAAATAACACCCAGATTCTTGAATTGAGAAGTTTGGTTTCTAGATCTTTAGAAATGCTCCCAGGATTTATGGATATCATTGTTAATCAAGGATTAAAACGGATCAATGCCTTCGCTGGTATCTATGGTCTTTTTAAAGGAGTTCATTTTCAACAAGAATCGATGGGTTGGAATCCTATAACCATTACAGAATTTGAAAGTTATCTCCAACAAATAATGCAGTCAATGAATATCAACACAGTTCGGCTTGATGTAATGCGCCCCGAAACAAAAGTATATGATTTTGCGTTAAATGCTAAAGAGCTAGGTCTCAATGTCATTTTGTCTCCAAAATATGTTTATCCTAAAGGTATAGACAAACCCCAGTTAGACAGCTCTCTTACATATGAAGAATTCGAAGATTTTTGTTTAGATCATGCGCAAAAGGCACAATCAATAGGTGTTGACATTTTTTGTATTGGAAATGAACTTACTTTAGAATTGAGTGATGATAAGTCGGGTCATGTCGAAAGATTCAATAAAGAATTTTTTGAAAAATTTGCCCCTTCAAGTCTAGAAATGATTCCTGGACTAGGTTCTTCATCTCTCGCTAAACTTAGCAAGATTGGGAAAAAGAAACTAAAACTCACCAAGTATTTGGAAAAATTGAGTAAAAAGGTGAGAGGCTATTTTGATGGGATGATTTCCTATGCTTCGGGTTCTTGGGAGATTCGTGATGTTCCTTGGAAATTCTTTGATGTTATTTGTAGTAATCTTTATTTCAGCGATTTATTTTTGGAATTTGTGGAGATTTTGCCTGGAATTAAAATAAAAACTCCAAAAGGAAGTCATTCCGTTCGAGCATCCCACCTCTTTCGTCAAAATATTCAGTATCTTAAGACATTTAAAAAACCAATTATTCTATCCGAATTAGGCTTTCAGACAGTTACTGATCCAATCCGAGTAGGACCAATGCCCATAAAATATCATAAAGATTATAACCAGTTCAAATATGATGAAACCGCACAATCGCAAGCGTTCTCTGAAGTTTTTAAACTATTGACTAAGGATATATTTGTTAATGGGGTAATCATTCATGAATGGAACGATCATACTGACACAGGATTTGGAATAGTGCGGTCTGATGGTACTCCGAAAAAAGCATATGAGACTATAGCCAATTTCTTTAAAGAATGGACTATCTCTGGATCTACTGAAGAGGATGACAGTATTTCTCAAAAATAAAATTAGAAAAAAAAAATAAAGCACTGATTATTTGTCTAAAAGACCATATTTATCGAGTCCTTCTCTCATATCATTTTGAAAGGGACCTGGAGTACCTTCTATGAAAGCTTCTATAATATCTTGATTCTCAACGATAGTAGAATTCCTTTTTTTTGCTTTTTCTTCTGCTAGTGATGAAATTGCCATTCTAGCCATTGATTGAAATTGAGATGGTGATAATTTTATCAATTCATTAAATATTCTCTCAGTTTCCGGATTCCAATTTAGGGCACTTTTTGTTTTTTCTCTATCTTTAGCTGAGGTGACTCCAAATTCGCGACTTGTTTTAATATCGTCAATATAATTTTGGATAGATTCTACATACCTCGTTGATTCTTCTTTGTTAAGAACAACTGCTTTTTTAGCCCATTTCCTGCAATGATTGCAATTTTCACACATTGCAATACAGTTTTGTTTTTTAAAAAAATCAATAAATCCATTCAATTTAGTATTATCGATGAATAATTTTGATTTCGATTCTTTACCAATAGTTTCACTTAACTTAAGATTGGGATCCTTTTGTTCCAAGTTTCCAAATGACATAGAGAATCCTTGAATGATATCGATAAGATTTCCTTCATATTTACGTGAAGAAAATGCCTTTACTGATCTTACAATCCATTCCGTTGACATTCGACGTCCCGCTATTTTAAATTTATTAATTCCAATAGCTTCATAATGGGATAGATCTTCAGGACGAATCCATCGTGATTTGATCACTTCTGTTGGATCTGAAAATTTTATAGTACTACAATTCAAAATACATGTATCAATATAATTACGATCAAATTGTTGGTGAGTCTGAGATGCATGTCCTAATGTATTATAATGATAATGTCTAAATGGACATTGATATAAACACCCATCTGTTAAAAGAAGGACAATTTTACACTTGACTGATTTTTTGATATTTTCCAAAGTTTTGAAGTCTCGATTGATCATTACATCCGGAGTTATTTCGCTTGCTCCTAGCATCTCATAGAATTTTGCTCGATTCACACTATTGACATGTGCGATGGTTGAAACTCGTATTTTAAGTTTAGGAAATTGTTCCTTAATGAGCTGAATTAAAAAAGGGATTGTGACAATGACATTATCAGTACCAATATCACTTATCCATTGAATGTACTTGAGAAGCTCTTTATGGTAATATGGATCATATTCCATATTGTTCATACAAGGTGCATTTAATAAGTATGAAAATTCCATTTTGTTCTTATGTACCTTACTAATATATTCCGCGATTTTCTCTTCTGAAATGTTTTTTAACAAAAACGAGGGACGACCTCCTCCAACGATTGTATGCTCAGCAACACCATATAAATCAGTTACAGGATATTTGGCTAATTGATCTATAAGGTCAAAGTCCCAATTAGTTGCAACATAAAATTGAATAAATTCCACCTCTTATTCTCTAATTATTTTTAAATTTTAAAAAAAATATTTTTTAATACCTTACTTTTGAATTGCTTTAGCATGGGCTTTTGCATTGAGCGGCAACAAGGGAGCACATGCCATCAGTTTAGCAACATCGCCTTCAACAACATATGTTCCCCCCATAGTTGCTTGGATTGGATCTGATTCTCCCGAATTGACTTTTTTAATTGTGTCAAAATCAGTTTTATGGATGATTTTTGGAGCCCCAGGTCCAGAATAATCACCCATTCCCCATTTCATTTTGTCTTTATCGATAAACTGCCAATAATTCATCTCTGGCCTATCTGATATTTTATATTGAAAAATTAAAGGTGCTATTGGTTGTAATAATTGTGCTAAATCAGGCAACTCGTTATAAGCATTCATAAAATCTGTGAGATATGATTCCCATTCTTCTTTTGTGTCCAATTTTGTTTTCACCTCCTTTTTTTTTTAATTTAAGTTAATTTTTTGTTAAATTTTATTATATATAAGATTCAAGTCCGGCTTTACAACCAAGCAATAGAAAATCAACCATAGTACCGTTATAGTCATTTTCGATTTTATAGTAAAGACCGTTATCTGTAAAAGTTACTCCCCAGATAAATTTACATTTTTCACTTTGGAGTGGTGTTTTTTCAACAAATTCTTTGAGTAATGGATTTAAATGTACTGGAACTTCATTGTAATCATTACACGCCATACCAAAACATAAACGTTCTATTTTATCGGACTCCCAACTAAATGTAAAATTAAGATGGGCAGCATCGCGACAACTTTCAACTAGCTCATTGGGAGGTACATTAAATCCTAAATCTTTTATAAGAGACCTACAGCTCTCAAGGGAAGCTTTGGAAGGTTTTTGAAGCATAAAATAAATGTTCACTGTCTTATGAGAAAAATCAAAAGCAAAAAGACTGAATGCTGTCAAACCATGTCTAAAAAAGTAATCTTCATATTTTTTCATACTAGGTGGTATTGATCTCATGGAAAAAATAGGCTTAATCGATCCTGGAACCACAAAAGGCCAGATTTTTGATAGCCCAATTCTTGCATCCAAATCGACGCCATAACCCATAATATCAAATGTATCTTGAGCTTCTAGTATCATTTCATGAATTGGATGGTCATCATTTTTGAGTAATCCCCCATCAATAGCAGTAGTATAAGGATCTGGATTATGAGGCATCATCATCTCAACATATCTTATTGATATATCCCTATTCTCAACTGGTTTAGTCGTTGTCCTCATTGATACAGGAGATCCTATAAAAAATTTGCTATAAGCGTTGAGCACCTTCCATATACTTTTCTCATCACATTTAACTCCTGTAATTTCCCCAATTTTTAAAATATCTTTTACCATTTGATTAAGATCTGTATTACATTTGAAACCTGAACTCACTTTAGGCAAGTATAAATTATAATCTACATTTAGAGCCTCTAAATCTTGAATCATTATTGGTTGAAATGCGGGTGGTGTTACTTCGAATAAAGCAACAACTAAGTCCATCTCAGCTACATTCTTTCCATTTCGTTCTTCACACTTTTTTTCCGAAGCTTCGAGAAGTGTGGATTTTACTACTGGTCTCACCATTTCTGGAATTCTTAAGACCAATTTTTCATAAAGCTGTTTAATATTTGGTTCCCATTCCATTTTCTATTAACCTTTTTCCTTCTTCAAATATTTTTTATTCTGTTTTTTTATTTTTTTAATTTAATTTTGGTATTTTGCAAATTGTATATTACTTAATTCGTTAAAGCCGTCTGGATTGTTGAATCCAATTCCGGGCATCATCCATCTTGGATTCATTTCACCATACTCTCTTACTACTTGATAAAGATCTACATCTTTGATTTTTGGAGAGATATAAAACTTAGGTTTCAGTAAACTTTCCCCTTTCATGATTATTCCTTCTTCTTCCGCTATTCGCTGAAGAGGAGTGTGAGGATAGATTCTCATTCCAATAAAAACGATTACATCTCCATCTCCTTGCCATAGGTTTCCTCTATAACTCTTTATTGTCTCTAACCGATCTAAAGAAGCTCGTACTGTATCAAGCGTTTCCCCCGGACCTCCAACAATGATATGGATTAATTGCTCGATTTTTAGATCAAAACATTTCTTCGAAGTTAGGATCGCCTCATCTGGGGATCTATTTTTATTCATATTTATTAACATTTCTTCTGATAATGACTCAATACCAGTTGCAAAATGTACAGCACCACTTTCCTTCATAAGTGGCATTAAATTAAGGAATTTTTCACTTGGAACATAATTTGCACCCCAATTGACATCTATTTTATGATTTATTATCTGTTGGCATGTTTCCTTTACATGATCATAATTTAAATTGAAAATACTATCAACAATAAATAAGTTTTTGATGCCGTAATTGTTTACTATTAAGTCTAGCTCCTCCGCTATACGTTCTGGAGAACGATAACGAACATTGGAGCCTTCAATATATCTGTAGCTACAGTAAATACAATTCATGGGACAACCTCGTTTGGTTTGAATATTTCCCCAAATAGGACCTGATTTATTCAAGGGATCTATAAGATAAGCCTCATTATCCATCATTTCTCGTATTGGAATAGGAAGATCATCTAAGTTTTCAACACGCCATGGTGGATTATGATGATATGCACCATTACTATCTAAAAAACAAATACCTCTTTCAATTTTTCTGAGATCATCGTTCTTTCTGACTCTCTTTAAAATTTCAGCAAATGCATATTCTCCATCGCCAACAACACCTATATCATGATTTAAATCCCTTAAAATTTCCTCAGAAAAGATAGAAAACCCAGCACCACCTAAAATTATTGGAATATCTGGCTCTACTAGCTCTTTAATGTATTGAATAATACTTTTTACGGGTAAGTAAAAGAATAGATTACCAGGGTATGTGGTGGAATCAATATTACGGATTGAAATACCTATTACCTGTGGATTAAAATCACTTAATGCCTTTGATATATCTCGTTTATAATCATTGCTTAAAGTTAAATCAAGCAACATTATCTCATGACCTTGGCTAATTAGGTAGGATGCCAGATATGCCTCTCCTATTGGCGGAACCATCACATGTACTATCTCCCGACTCCCCGAAATTATTAACACTCGCAATATTCTCACTCTTACTCTTTAACAATCCCAATTATCATTCGATATCTTTCTTTTGAGAGACATTAATTTCAAGTTCATGATCATTTTCATGCCAACAGAAAGGAAATGAGCCAAAAAAGTCCCCAGTTATATATTCTGCGGTCACACGACATCCCCCACCACAATATTTGAGATGATGGCATGATGCACACTTTCCTTTAATCTTTTTCCTATCACGAATATCCTTGTAGAGCTGTGAATTCAACACATCTTCAAAATTATCCTTTAATGCATTTCCAAGTGTCAATGTAGTGGGATATCCTGCGGGGTAAATTGTTCCATCTATGCCAATACCCATCATCGTTCTACAAGCTAGACAACCCACACCCCATTCGATTGCCGCCATTTCCTTATCGTCCTTAGGTTGTTCCATAAATGGTACCATATCATAAATTTCATAAGCAGGTAAGGTGCCTGCCTTACCTTTTCTTATCGTTTCAATGGCATGTTTATATTTAAAATCATACATTTTTTTATATTCTTCCGTATTAAGGCCAATTTCACCCCAAAATTGAGCGGCTCGATTTTGTTTAACAACACATCTAAAATATGGTTGTGAACCCCATTCTTCTGATAATTTTTTGAGTTCTTCAAGCTCATCAATATTTTGTTTCATGATAGTAATTGATGAACAAACAAAAATTCCATATTTTAAACAGAGATCTATTGCTTTCTTTGCATAATGTAAAGAATTGGGAAAACCGCGAAGTTCATCATTTATGTTAGGATCACAACTATCAAAACTTACAAAAACATGACTAATATTGTTTTCCTTGCACATTTTAGCAAAATTCTCGTCAAAACTTACACCATTAGTTATTAAGGCATGAATATAATCTTTTTCTTTACAGAACTTCATGATCTCACCGATATTCTTCCGTAAAGTAGGTTCACCCCCGAACCATACGAAACATGCATGTCTCCCTTGTTTTCGCAAACCCGTTTCTACATTCTCCAATATTTGATACCATTCTTCTGTTGATAATTCTGGTCTTGCTACTTGATCATCTGCAGCACAATGAAGACATTTTTGATTACATTTATCAGTCACATACATAGCAAAATGGATATTCCCCGGATGAAAGCCCCTTTCTAATTTTTGCCAAGAAACTTTAAGTCGGTCCTTAATATCTTTAAGTTCTATATATCGCTCAACATCAATACCTAATGTTGTCAAATCTTCAACCATAATAGATTTAAATGCTTCAGGTATAATATCAAATATACTCATGATAACATCAGCATCATTTATATAAGCCCCATTCCTTTCAAGACATCTTTTTTCAGCAGCATCAACTATTAATGGTTCTACAGAAGGTCGAAATCCTTGTGGCATTTGTTCCACTATTTTATCAAATAAAATTTGCGTCTCTTTTTCCCATTCCATAGGTCTTTACCTTTAAATATATTCTTCATGTTCGTGGTTATCATCATGCCAACAAAAAGGTAGAGCCGCCAAGAAATCACCAGTTTCATTTTCCGCATGCACTCTGCAACCTCCACCGCACATCTCTAAATGGTGGCAAGTTGAGCATCTTCCTTTTATTTTTCTATCCCTTATAGCCTTAAACATGTCAGATTCCATAACTTCTTCAAAACTTTGCTCTAAAACATTACCCAAAGTTAATTGAGAAGGATAGTCACACGGAAAAAAATCACCATTAACATCAATACCCGAAACTGAACGACAAGCTTGACATCCTACTCCCCATTCTAACGCAGTTTTTTCCTCAATTGTGCGAGGACATTCCATAAAAGGAACCATATCATAAGTGTAAACTTTATTTAAGAATGCAGCTTCTCCATTTCTTACAGCATCAACAACATGCTTAAACTTGAAATCATAAAACTGCCTGTATTGATCAAAATTCAATCCAATATCACTCCAGTTTTTCTCAGCAGTTCTTTGTTTAATAACAGCTCTGAAATAAGGTAAAGCCCCCATGGATGCCAATCTCTGCTGTATTTCTTCTAGTTCATCAAAATTAGCTTCTTGCACTGTTGCTGTGCAAATTACTAAGTGTCCATAGTCTAATGCTAATTTAATCGCTTTTTCAGCAGCTTCTTTAGCTTTGGGATATCCTCTTATTTTTGCTGCGCGTTCGGAAGAAACACTGTCATAACTAATGAAGACATGATGCATCTTAACGTCGGCACATAGTTTCGCTAGTTCCTCATTGAAGAGTATTCCATTTGTTGAAATAGCTTGATAATAACCCTTTTCCCCTGCATAACTTATTAATTCCTTAAGATCCTTTCGAATGGTGGGTTCTCCACCAAACCAAATATAGCACCCATTACGATTCTGTTTTCGTAATGTTTGCTCTACATTCTCAAGAATTTGAATCCATTGGTCTGTAGATAACTCTGGACGTTTTCCCATCAATTCTGCTGCACAGTGGATACATTTTTGGTTGCATCGATCTGTTAAATACATAGTAAAATGATAGACTCCAGGAGCCCACGCACCGCCAACATCATCCCAAGTTCTGGCATATGCTTTTCTAACTTCGGATAATTTCACATAACGATCAGTATCAATTCCTAACTTCGTCAAATCTTGAATCACCATTGGCTTAAATGGCTCAGGTGTTATCTCAAATAGCGCGGAAAGCAAATCATCCCTGCTTACAAAACCAGAATTCCTGAGCCTCGCTGTTTTTTCAGCAGCTTCACGCAGCATAGGTTTAACTGATACTCGAAACGCCTCAGGAACTTGATCAGTGATTTCTCCATATAATTCTTCAATTTCATTTTTCCATTCCATTTTTCAAATACCTTTTTTTATTGATAAATTATTTTCAAATTTTATTTTTACAAATATATTAAAAAAAACCATTAAATCAGTTTTTTTCATGGTTTCCCTCCCATTTGTTCTGTAAAATCAGTAAAATTATTAATATCGGGAAGGGAATAGTGATTTTTTGAACAGGATATCCAAAAATAATCAAAGATAGAATAATAATAAAAAACTAGAAGATAGTGAAGGTGATTATTTAATATGAGCTTAAATGGTCCAAAAGCTATTATTTTATGATCTGAGTAACTTATATACTTCTTTTTTTTTACAAGACCATAAATAAGATCATTTCTCCCATCCAATTTATAATTTTCTGAGGTGTTATCTAAGCGTTCACTAAACATACCATCTTTTAAGTCCAGAATTAATTCAAATTCTTCACACCTCTCTGAATTTCTATTTTTAGAACCAATAAAAAATGAATCTAAACAAATAAAATCTGGAGCGTCTTTATTTAAGATTGTCCATTTAATATAATGATAAATAATAGATTCAATATAACATATTAAATTGAGGATAATAACAATATCGATACACTGACCAATGCTCATATGAATTATCTGAAACTTTTTAGGCAAAAACCAAAGTGTATTGAAATTGGGTAACGTTGGAAAGAAAATTGAATTGCCAGAAATAAGATAATTATTTAGAAGAGAAGAAATGAGTGGTATATCACTTAAAAGCATGTAAGTAAAAATAATAAGAAAACTCGAAGAAAGGAAAATAATAAGGGGAATTAAACGTAATTCCTTAAGTTTTTTATTATTTGACATATGCTATTTACAAATTTTTAATAATATTTATTCTTCTTTTGGATACAAAATATACATTTTTTATAAATTTAATTACAGAAAGGAATTTTATCTTAACTAGATTAGCGTTTACCACCTAGAAAAATTCATAGTAATCACTAGTTTCTTCTTTTTTAGTTTTATTTCTTCTATTAATTCTCTCTTAATTTAGGAGAATTTTAACCAGTTGTAAGAAACATCGGTGCTGTGCTAAAGAATAATAATTTATTCAGATAACTAATAGAATTTGCTGAAAAATGTTTTTTATCATAATTTATTAGGTTATAGAAGTGAGACATTTTGGTACGTTTAAATGCTTCTGCAATGCCTAAAAAAGAATTATGTTTTAAACTTATCCCAAAAGATTTAGGAAATTCATGGGCAGGTGAACCAGGGAATATATGATATGGTTCACTCATTATAGTGATTGGCTTAGAATTAGATGTTCCATACTTTAAAAGACATTTCATACCAAAATTAAAATCTTTAAGAACATCTAAACGGGTTTGGAAAGGATAACCAGCTGTTAACCAAATTCTTAACGTTCTTTTGAATAAATTCGCATTTTTTATTAAATCGTTAATTTGATTTAGAGGAAAGCTAAAAGTGGGGTCACACAATTTAGCTATTTTTCGATGGACTTTAGATGATAATGTTCGAGGGGAAATGCTAATTGAAGAGTGTTTATGAAGAAAAGTCTTATTAAATAGTTGCCACATTTCTTTAGGAAATGGTAATCGCCAAATCTCTAAATCTCCCCCAATATCAAACTTTTCTTTTTGAATCAGCCCAAATAATCGTTTCCAATACTTTAAATTAGCGGTATAGGTCCCATGTCCGAAAAATAAACTTGGAACCTTAAATTTGTCAAGAATAATGCTGATATCTTCAATTACTTTATCTGCACTTCTAAGCACAACTTGATTTCGGCCCGCTAAATTTCGCTGAGCTCTCTGACCTCCTCCACAAAATGGACAATTAAATGGGCAACCTCTTCCAATAAAAAGATTGTAAGAGATTCCCATAATCTTTCTGCTATTTTCAAAATATTCCTTTGCACTTTCTAGAAGTGATACATTTGTAAAATTTAAATCATCCAATGTTTTTGCACAGTAGGAAAGAGAATTGACTTTGATATGCTTAGAAGAATTACGGTAAGATAAATTGGGAACAGAACTTAAAGAATCGAGTGATTGTCTCTTGTTCATATATCTTAATAGTGGAACTTCACCATCCCCTCTAATTATCCCATCTATTTCTTTATAGTATTTTAATATCTGTTCATGATAATAAGTAGCACTATAGCCTCCAAGTACTATTTTAGCATTGGGATTTACTTTTTTTACTATTTTAGCAATTTCAATAGCACCGTAGGCATTATGGAGCCAATGTAAATCTATCCCGCATACAGCAAATTCAACATTTTTGAGATAACTTTCTAATGTCCAATGAGGATTTAGATGCCGCTCCAAAGGATAATTTATAATTTTGACTCCATAGCCATTTCTCTCAAGGAAATCTGCAATAGCAAAGACACCCATTGGGATGAAAATATAGGAACATCGATTAATATTGTTTTTTTTGCCAATATTATGATTTATAACCCTAGGAGGATGGATAAATATTATATCGTAACTTTTCAAAATGGTTTTCAGATAAGTTGTTTTGATGAATGTTAATTAAAGTATAGTTTAGGATATTTAAATTTTTATTATACTACTATTTATAAAAAATACTTTATAGTCCCCAGAAATTAAACTTAACTTGTTTCGTTTAATCGAATGAGAGATTAACTTAATTTATTAGAGATTCCTACACTTCCTATTTAAATAAATTAAATAAAACTCCTAATTTGCACAATATTTATATATATTTTAAACAAAATCCAATTATTATAGTAAAAAACGATAATAACTTAAGGCAAATAAAATGGCAGATATAATATTTACTCTAATATTTCCACTAGTTTTAGTAGGACTCCTTATTATTATTTTCATTAGTGGATTCTCAAAGAAAAGCACTAAAAAACCGTTTATGAGTCTCGAAGAATTTATGAAAGACTGGCTTAAAGATCATGGTCAAGGTCATAAGTTAGAAGAGCAGATAGTAAAAATGAAAAAGGACCCAATGGGAGGCCTTTATATGCCTATTACTTACAAAGGTGCAAAAATCTTTATAAAATGGGGTTTATCTCCAAATAAGGTGTCTTGTATAAATTTAATTTTATCATTTCTTATATTTTACGGTGTAATAATGGCTGGTGAAGGCCATACACTTGATCTACGTTCTCAGCAACCTTTCTATGGCATTTGGTTTCTTGCTCTTGGTTTTTTGGTATTGATTACTGGAATAATAGATGGAATAGATGGAGCAATAGCGAGACTATTAGATAAAAAGTCTAAAAGTGGTGCTTGGTTTGATAATAGCATTGACAGGATAAGTGATATATTAATGTTGGTATGTTTAATTCCTGGAAACTTCTTAATTATACCACAATATGGTCTTGATTTGACATGGATGATCTGGACAAATGTGTTCCTAATTTTTATTTATGAATATATGAGAGCAAAACATGAGGGATTAGGACTCCACGAAACGAAACCATATGCTGGTGAAAGAGCGACGAGAGTATTGATATTAACATCAGCATTTCTAATTTATGGTGTTTCGAGTTTCATGATATTAATAACAGATTTAATCTATCCCTCTGCAACAGTAATTTGGCTTGATTTACATTATAGTGCAACAATATGGTGCATGTTAATCTTTCAAGTCATAATACTGGCTATTATGGTCATGTCATCAATTCAATTAGCAAAATATAGCTGGAAGGAATTAAAAAAAATGGACAATAATAATTAAGGCAACTAATTATTTTTCTCAATTGCTACTGAAATTTAAAAAAATTAAAAAGTCGGTTAAAAAATGAAAATTTCTAAGGTTTTATTGTATGGTTCGGTATTAGTAATTTTTTTTGTACTAATGCATGTATATTTTCCACCTTCATTTTCATCACGCGTAAAAATAGCTATTGATACCTACTTAGCTAACCCCTTAACCTATTGGTGGTTCATATTTCCTTTAATAGGGCTTCTTTTCTTAATGGGAATTGTAATTTATTATGGAATACATTTCCTAGCATCTTTTGGGAGTGGTTATCAAACCAAAACACCTTATTATGCTGATGTAAGTTTATTAATTGCTTCTAAAAATGAAAAAATATTATTGGAAAGAACGTTAAATTCTGTAATTGAATCAAATTATCCTATGGAAAAGATCCAGTTAATTATAATAACAAGTGGATCAACCGATAATACAACAGACTTTTGTAGAGAATTTGCTGGCAATCATAAAAACATAGATATAGAAATTTTAACGGATAATCTTCCTAAAATAGGAAAGCCTCCAGCACTGAATTACGGCTTAAAATACGTTAAAAATGATATTGTGGTACTTTATGATTCAGGTTGCATATTAGAACCTGATGCATTAAAAAATTTAATATCACCGTTTCAAGATAATAAAATAAATGCAGTTATTGGACCTGTCTTGGTTAAAAACTGGAAGATTAATAAATTGACTAAAGGAATTTTTCTTGATTATGCATTGGTATCTGGAGGTGGAATGTTATTTGAAACAAAAAATAGATTGGGTGCATCAGCTTATTCTTATGGAAGAAATTTTGCTGTAAGCACGAAATACCTCCGAAAATATGGTGGTTTCAATGAAGATTCAATGACAGAAGATCTTTTTCTTTCAGTGCAATTAAATTTAGATGGAGTAAAAATATATTTTTCACCTAAAGCAAAAGTATACGAGTACGTACCCCAAAATAAGGAGATCCTTGGAAAACAACGCACACGTTGGCTTGCTGGATATGTTTATGATATGCCACAGTTAATGGAAATGGAAGGTGAAAAAAAGAAAGGTAAACGTATTATTATTTCAAGAAATATGACAATGACTTTTATGGGAAACATGGATACATGGATGCCTTTTATAATTATATTTGCAATATTTTACTATTTAATTGGAGAATATTATTTATTGTTTTGGAGCCTCTGTTGCTTATTCTTCCAATTTGGGTATATGTTTAATGCAATACGAAAATATTGTGATAAACACTACAGTCTTCTATTCTATTTTCCAGTTAGCGGTTACATCCATCTTTATATGTTTTTGCGACAATTCAGTCTTCCTAAAGAAATGAGTTGGGAAAAAACTCCAATGCTTTTCACTAAACAAGAAGAAGAAATAACCGCTTTATCTACTAAATAGTTAAAAGGTAATATTTTGAAATCAATTGATGTCTTATTTATCCATCCACCAAGAATTTTTGCTAAGGATTACTTTGAAGTGAGAAGTGCTTTTATTAAGTTACCTGTAGGTCTTGTCGCACTTGCGGATTATTTAGAACAAAATGGGTATTCCACAAAAATCTTGAATATTCCCATGGAAATATACTTTAATAAGAATTTTCGTCTTTCAAAATATCTGAGATCTATAGACGTCAGAATTTGTGCCATTGAGTTAAATTGGATCCTGAATGCATATGGTTCCATTCAAAGTGCAGATATTGTTAAAATTGTAAATCCTAATGTGATAACTATTGTTGGTGGGATTAGTGCAACACATTTTCAAGAAGATCTGATTAAATATCCTTCAATCGATGCTGTTATAAGAGGAGAGGGAGAAGTTCCATTATTAAAACTTGTAGATCATTATTTAAAAGGAAATCCCAGTTTGAGTAATATCCCGAATATAACCTATAAGGATGATGGGAAAATTCATCAAAATCCAATAGAGTATATTGCGGAAGATCTTAGTTTTTTAAATTTTGTAAATTTTGAGTTATTGGAAAATTGGAAGAAGTATGTCAAAGTAGATCCTTCTATCAGTATTATGATGGGTCGTTCATGCCCATACAACTGTGTATACTGTGGAGGTGGGAAACAGGCTTATAATGAGATATGCAAAAGAGATAAAGTTATTTTAAGAGATCCTCAACAAATTGTTGATGATGTAATTTATTTAAAACAACTCTATCCAGAATTAAAACTTGTAGACTTAACTCATGGATATTATCCTAGCAATCATCAGTATTGGATGAAAATATTGCAATTAATTAAAAAAGAAGATGTTGATATCGGAGCTATCTTTGAAGTATGGAGTTTACCAGCGAAAGATTCATTTTTACGTGAGTCAGCCAAAACTTTTGACCTTAGTAGATCATTCTTAAATTTTAGTGTACATACTTATTCAGAACGAGTGAGACAAATTTTAGTAAAGCTTGGTGATACCAAACTTAATTTTTCAAATAAAGCGATATACAATTTAATTACTAAATGTGAGAAATATCACCTTCCTTTAATATTATGGTTGACAGTAGGCAATCCCTTTGAGACCATTAAAGATTTTATAATTAACCTTAAACATCTTTTAGGAATTACTAAAAATTATGTAATAAAAAAGAAACAAGTTATTCTATTTATCAACACGGCTGTTTTAATTAGTCCAGGTAGTCTTGCCTTTTCCAATGAGAACAAATTTGGGGTGAAAATTAAGGAAAAGACTTTTAAGGACTTTTACAAATTATTCCGAGATCTTCGATATTCAAAAAGTTTCTTTGATGATCCCGTTAATTATAAAACAATCTATTTATCTAAAAGGAAAATAAAAATTTTGAATAATTTTTATCAAGGAATTAGCATGATTCCTTTGATGCACTCCATTATTTTTAACTTCTTAATGCATAGTAATGCTTATAAAAGGAGTAAACCATCAATAAAATAGTATTTTCGAATTTTATCTATTGGTTATTGGTTTCTTTATCATCGGGTTTAGTAGGAACTCTCCCAAATTTCAAACGAGCAAGGGCTTCAATTGGATAATTATTTAAATTTAATTTCCGAAGAACTAAATTAAATAATCCAATAAAAAGAATTCCTAAAATTATACCTATAATAAAACTATTAATACTGATATTAAAATTATTTATACATATGTAAAGATACAGACTTCCAAGAATTCCATTAACTATTAAAAGATAATGAATAAAATTTGTCAACCAATTAGAATTTATTATATGCCTTTTCACTATACCTTCTATTCCAAACTCAAGATTCAAAGCAATGCTAAAAACGGAAATTGTTATTAAAACTTCGTAAAGAGGAATAAATACAAGAAATAACGGAAATGGAATCACAAAATAGGCAATATATTGCTCTTCATAAACAGAAAGTTGATAAAAAAAGAAATTGAGTAGAGAAATATCAATTGACATGGCACAAACAGGCGCTGTTTTAGCGGGATTTGAATCAAGGACATGAAGAAAGAAAATAAAACCATACATGGAAAAAATTGCTATGCTTAGATTTAGAATTATTAATGACGCAAACAAGATTGAAATTGTCACCCCAGGTATAGATGGCACAGCTACTTTAGAAGGTGGATGAGGGAATGGAAAGTTTAAGGGATAAAAGTAAATTTCATATATCCATAAAAATTCAAGGAAAATAATAATTAATGTTACTATAGTAAAAAATGAGAGCTGAAAAATAAAAACCAGCCAATTTTTTGAGTTTGCATTCATTTTATCACTAGTTTGGATAGTATATGGTTTTCTATAGATTGCTCTCAAATAGACCTATATAATATTAATTAATTAATTTAATATTTAAATTTTTATTTCAGAACTGACTACTCTTAAAACTATGGGTATAAGTTTTATATCTATTTAAATTGCTCTTTATAAATAAAAAATAACCTAATATTTTTTATTTATCTCCATTTTTTCAGATTCAGTAAATTGACGTACAACTTTAGCAGGTGAACCGTATGCGATGGAATATGGTGGTATATCATTTGCTACTACTGATCCTGCTC
>SDBS01002227.1_pt1 | contig 19479 bp, 18 predicted proteins | sample 2277091 | NCBI WGS metagenome assembly SDBS01 (sample SAMN10404972, study PRJNA504765) | marine sediment metagenome | isolation source: marine sediment core GS10_PC15, 163 cmbsf | place: Arctic Ocean: Southern Knipovich Ridge | collected 2010 | reverse complement strand
GTTCTTATGAGCGCCTTTTTCTTTATTTCTTTTCTTCTTTCTGAAACGCCCGCACAATCACGTCCAAGTCCCCTTCAAGAATCTTATCCAGCTTGTGCCATTTTTTGTTAATACGATGGTCGGTAATTCTGTTCTGAGGAAAATTATATGTACGCACTTTCTCAGAACGCTCCGCGCCTCCAATTTGTTCTTTACGAAGCGAGCCGCGTTTCTGTGCTTCCTGTCGCTGTTTGTGCTCATAAAGTTTCGCCCTCAAAATACTTAAGGCCTGTTCTCTATTGCGCGCCTGAGACCGCTCTGATTGAGACGCTACTACAATATCGGTCGGGATATGGCGAATCCTCGCAGCCGTCTCAACTTTGTTCACATTTTGGCCGCCCGGTCCTGATGAACGGAAAAAAGATACTTCCAGGTCCTGAGGATTTACTTCTATCTCGCTCGCCTCAACCGACGGCAGAAGCGCAACCGATGCGGTTGATGTATGAATTCTGCCGGACCGCTCCGTTTCCGGAACGCGCTGTACTCTATGCACGCCCGACTCATGTTGTAATGCGTCATAGACGCCGCTTCCTTGAATTCCGGCAATAACTGTTTTGTATCCGCCGAGCTCGCTCTCGGTACTATCTGTTACACGAAATATCCATCCCTGTTTCTCAGCATATCTTTGATACATTCGCATTAAATCAGCGGCAAAAAGCGATGCTTCCTTGCCTCCGGTACCGGCTCTAATCTCCAAAATAACTTTCTGTTTTTCCATAGTTTTTTTATTACAGTTTAGTAAACAGTTTTACTCTTCGTTCAATAAGTTCTTCAAGCGCGTCAACTACCGGCTTTCCTATCCGATACGGCGCGATTTCATCGGGCTGAGCCAAAAGCGACTGCTCAAACGCTTTCCGCCACGCCACACGAAGCTCGGTGCTAATATGAACAATTGAAATGCTCGCGTCAATAGCGGCAGTAAACTCCTCGTCTCTTATTCCTGAACCGCCGTGCAGTACAAGAGGAACTTTCACGGCATCTTTAATTTGCCTGATTCTTTCAATATTAAGCTTTGGATTAGGAGCGTCTTTAAACATGCCGTGAATATTACCGACGGCAGGAGCAAGCATATCAACGCCGGTCTCTCCAACAAACCGCAACGCCTGTTCTGCGGTAGGCAGATTCTCCGTTTCAATCGCCGCATCTTTTGGCAGTTCTCTTAAAAGCTTTGACGACTTCCCGATATAACCAAGCTCCCCCTCAACAATAACGTCAGGATTAATCGCTTTCGCGGCACGAACTGCTTCCTGTGTTTTTTTAACATTCTCTTCAAATGAAAGCTCCGCCGCGTCAAAAACAAGCGAATCATATCCGGCCTCAACCACCTCCTTTAATTTATCCAAAGAGCGCGTGTGATCTGCGTTTAAGAACAGGCGATAACCGCGTTTCTTCTCATGTTCCTTATTACAACTCTGCACCATATCAACTATGTAATGTATGCCAAGATACTCCCGTTCTCCTTCGGATACACCGACAATAATCGGCAGTCCGAACTTTGCCGCAACATTGGACACGGCCTTCAGCATCTCAAAATTAGAAACGTTAAAATGCCCTATCGCGATCTTCTGTTTCTCTGCTTGTCTAATTACTTCTAAAAGGTTCATATCCCCAAGGTAAAACTTCAAACTACACTTCAAAATACCCCTGTAGTAAATGCTTTTTCGAAAAGTGATCCAGCTGGTCCGCGCCAAAATACTCGGTAAAAATCTTGTTCCATAATGCCTCCTGCTGATGATAAAGATATTTGATAAGCTCTTTTTGTTTAACCAAGCTCATCACCGTATCCACTAAATCAAAACTTACCAGCACGTCATTCCCGACGTCATCCTTGAAATAGTCGCCTACCCAGCCAAGATCGCGCCAGAACCGCAAATCCTCGCCAAATCCATCAATAGCATCGCCAATGGTAACCAGTGACTCTATTGCCTTTGCCCAATAAAGCGCCTCCGGACTAATATGTGGTACGAACAAGCGCCAGTCATTTTCATCATCCTTTGCAAGATAACGCGGCATCACCAGCCATAATGTTTTTTCGCTTTCCGGAATACGCCTGTCAATAACGTCGCCCCGAAGAAGAGAGGTGAAACGCTCCGGAAATAAGGCGGGAACTTCAGCGCTCTGACGGAATACATCGGAATAGAACGGAACTTCATACAGATAATGAAGCACCATACTTATCATTCTTAACAACTCTCCGGAGATGCCCAACGATGCAGGAAGGACAAAAACAACCCCTAATTCCTTAAGATGGCTGATATTATGCCATTTTTTCTTTATGAACTGCTCGGCCGCTTTTTTCCATTTTTCATCAAGTGACTTTATAATAATTGCCCGCTCCTCAAAGTCATCGGGAGTAAGTGTCTTATACTGTTTAAAAAATACGTTATTCATCCAGTTGCCGTCCTCCAGAAAACGAAGCGAACTATACACTTCAAACAAATCCTCCTGCGCAAGCATCTTCTCAACAGAGTCATAGCCCAGATACGCTAATACATTTTTTGGCGGCTCACGAACTAAAAACTCAGCCGCCTTTTCCTGTTTTAAGAAAAAACCGTGATTGGTCTTTGTCAGCCGCTGTACTACCGCAAGCACCTTTTCACAATCCGCTTGATTAGAAATATCGGGGCTTCCAAACGCCTTGAAAAGCTGATGGTCATCCGACTCAATTTTAGAAATCAACGCATCGTAAACCTCTTTGGAAGGGGCGTCACTCGGCACGCCTAATACTTGCAGTCGTTGCTCAATATTTGCGCTGTTTTCCTCAATAATCTTCTCTATCACCCCTTGTTTTCCCGTCACCCGTGAAAGATGGGTGTCAATCTTTGCAATAACGTCTTTGTCTGCGCGAAGTATCCGCGCAAGTTTTTCTGCGGCGTGGGTCATTACAATAATGGCTCTATGTCCAAATCAAGATACTTGAAGCGGCGCTCCCGAAAACCGCGCTTGGTGAGAATACCCTCCTGGGCACCCAAACACTCTACTACCGCCGTTGCATTCGCGGAAGCAAGTTTAAGCGCGTAAGCTATGTCCTGTTTTTCAATCAATCCCGCAACAAAGCCGGAGCCGAATGCGTCGCCGGCACCGGTCCTGTCAATCAGCTGTTTTTCTTTAAATATGCCGGTGCGGTACATATACCTGCCATCGGACACAAGCGCTCCTTTGGGACCCTCCGTCATCACTGCCGCGCCATCAATCAATTTATCAAGTTTCCTCAAAATAGCCCGTTTGTCCGTATAATCAATGCCGGTCAAAGACGAAGCTTCCTCACGGTTCCTCAAAACAACATCAATGTCTGCGAACAGCCGTTTTAAGTAGCGTGTCCCCATTGCTATGTAGTACTGCGAAGGATTCATGGCTATCTTCGCTCCTTGTCTTTTAAATGTGCGCACAATACGCATCATTGTTGAAAACGAAATTTGACTCGGAATAATATATGCCCAGTCGGACTTTAATTTTCCCCAGGGAACCTCGTCCTGATGTAATCTTTCAGACGCCCCGCGATATACCAGAATTGTCCGCCCGCCGCCGGGCACTGACAGCACGGTTGAATATGCCGTTTTATTCCGCGTATCTTTTACAACAAACGGCGTAACGCCATTACTTCTTAAATGAGCAATAATGCGTTTTCCGGCATCATCATCGCCAACCTTAATAAGAGAGGCAGTTTTAAGCCCTTGTTTCGCAAAAGTTATCGCGGAGCTTGCCGCTCCTCCTCCAAAAGATGTGTAGAAATCCTCCAGTTCAATCTTGGCTCCGAGAGCGAAACACTCAACCTCTCTTCCTTCAAGCCCGATTTTCTTTAACTGCTCCGGATCTTTAATGCTTTTAAACTCGGAGGTTCGCAAAAAAATATCTCTTGTTGCCGTACCTATTGTGATTACATCGTACATAGCGTAGGTTTTAGGTTTTAGATTTTATTTGCGTTTAATAACGTTCTTTACCGCTTTCTTAATATCCTTTACACCCATCCCGTATTTCTCAATAAGCTCGTCCGGGCTTCCGGACTCCCCAAACGTATCCTGTATGCCGACAAATGCCATTGGCGCCGGGTGCGTACGAGCTAAAAGTTCTGCCACAGCTCCTCCAAGGCCGCCGACCACGGAATGTTCTTCAACAGTTACAACTGCTTTCGCCTTTTTTGCAAACTCAACAATAGTTCTCTCGTCCAATGGCTTGATCGTATGGCTATTCAAAACAACCGTCCGCACTTTCTCGTCCGCCAACTCTTTTGCCGCGCAAAGCGCATTATATACAAGAGGCCCACACGCAATAATCACGGCCTGTGGTCCCCGCACAGACCAAAAAACTTCCGCTTTGCCCGGAATAAACGGCGTATCTTCAGTCGTTAGCACAGGCGTCTTCGCACGCGCACAACGGATATATACAGGTCCCTGGATCTGTGCCGCCGTTATTGTTGCTTTCTTTGCCTCAATCGCGTCACACGGCACAATCACCTTCATATTTGCCATCGCTCGCATGGTTGCGATGTCTTCGGTTGCTTGATGCGTTACGCCGTCAGGGCCGGTTGAAACGCCCGCATGGTGGCCGGCAATCTTCACGTTTGAATCATTATACGCAATCGTAGTTCTGATCTGCTCCCAGTTCCTCCCCGGAGAAAACGTAGCATAGGAAGAAATAAACGGAATTTTACCCGATACGCCAAGACCCGATGCAATCGTCGCCATATTCTGTTCAGCCACTCCAACTTCAAAAAAGCGGTCAGGAAACCGCTCGGCAAACATATTAGACCGCGTTGATTCAGTTAAATCAGCAGTGAGAACCACAACATTCTGATTATTCTCTCCTGCCACTACAAGACCTTCGCCATACCCATCACGGACAGGCCGCTGGCTCGTTTTGTCTTTTTTAAAAAGGTCGGGGCGTAGATGCGCTGAAGAAATAAGCATAGCGTACTACTATTTTCGCACATCTTAAGCACATATTCAACCGCAAAAATCGTTATTCTTGCTCGGCTCCTGCAGGTTGGGATTGAAAAGTCCCTTGGTTCGTTGAGGGTTATAAAATGCCATTGTTTTTAAACATACGCGTTTTGGCACAAAAAAGCAAAAGGGGTGGTATAATACAAGTAATGAAACTCAATATTGGAATTCGGATTACGCTTCTTATTATTATCGTTGCCATCGGTTTAATAATTTTTACGTTCTTTCAGTCTCAGAAAGTAAAGGCAGATGATAATCCTGGTACTAACATCAGTTCAGTTGCCACAAGCAGCAATGCATGGAGTGACACTGCCGGCTGGTGGGATTTTCATAAAACACATACCGTGCTTGTCGGCACTTCATCCCTCCACGGCTATGCAAGTTCTTCAATTGGCGAGCTTGCATTGAACTGTGACTCAACACCGGGCGGTAACATTTGCGGGACAAGTAATTTTGCAATAACAAATGTTGAAGCTGGGGGCAGTTTATCCGGATGCGCCTGGAACGATACTATCGGCTGGATAAGTTTTAACTGCGCCGATTATAACTGTCAGGGCGAAAATATCTGTACCGAGTCAAACTATCAGGTAACGATTGATGCTAATGGGGTGTTCAACAACTATGCCTGGAACGATATAGAGGGCTGGATTAGTTTCAACTGCGCGAACGATTCAAGCTGCGGCACATCCGAATATAAAGTAGAAACAAGCTGGCGCGCCGGAGTACTTGCCGGATATTTAGAGTCATCAATTATTGACACGCAAAGAGCAGCCGGCGTTACCCTGCAAAGCATTATTTGGCAGGGCACTTCGGGCACCGGCACTTCGGTTGATTTCCAAGTCGCGGTTTCAAACAGCGCGGGCGGGCCCTGGACGTATAAGGGTCCCGGCGGAAGTGAAACGGACTATTACGGCGCGGAATGCCCTATCACCGGAATCGGCACCGGAGCAAATCCGGACATAGCAATCTGCGTTGATAAAAACCTTACTGCCGGTTACCGATATATCCGATATAAAGTACGGCTTCAGAGCAACACGGCCCAGAGCTCTACACCGATTATAGAAGACGTAATTCTAAACTGGAGCAATTAAACGTGCGCATCTACAATACACTCTCCAAAAAAAAAGAGTTGTATGCGAAACAAGGTAAAAAACGCTTTTTTGTCTGCGGCCCCACGGTTTATGACTATGCACACATAGGGCACGCCAGAACCTATCTCGCATTTGATATTATTGTCCGCTATTTGCGTTCGCAGAACTGGCAGATTACATATATACAGAATATTACCGACGTTGACGACAAAATAATTGAACGGGCAAAACAACGCAAACAGTCACCATTCAAGCTTGCCTCTTTATTTGAAAAGGCGTACTGCAAAGATATGCGCGAGCTTGGCATCACCGAGGTTGACCAATATGCGCGAGCGAGCCGTTTTATTACGGAGATTATTGCTCAAACAGAAACACTGCTCAAGAAAAGTTTTGCTTATTGCACGACAAAAGGAATCTATTTTGAGGTAAGAAAATTCAAAGATTACGGCAAGCTCTCAAAGCAAAATCTTAATAAACTTAGGCCCGGATGGCGTATTGAACCGGACCCGGAAAAGCGGGACCCGCTTGATTTCGCGCTTTGGAAATTTCCAAAACAGCCGACACGCGCAAAACTGCCCCGCGGTGAGCGCAAACGACCTTTGCTCATAAACGGTGAACCAATATGGTGGTCGCCGTGGGGATGGGGACGGCCCGGATGGCATATAGAAGACACTGCCATCAGCGGAAAATTCTTCGGTCCCCAGTATGAATTTCACGGAGGGGGCGAGGATTTGAAGTTCCCGCACCATGAAGCGGAAATAGCTCAGCAGGAAGCGGCATCGGGCAAAAAACCGTTTGTAAAAACATGGCTTCACACCGGCTCCTTGACGGTGGACGGCAAAAAAATGTCAAAGAGCGCTAATAACTTTGTTACCATCCGCGACTTTCTTAAGTATTACTCGCCAAACACTCTGCGCTGGCTCGTACTTGCTCATCACTATCGCTCACCGCTCAATTACAGCAAGGGCGCCGCAAATCAGGCAGAACAGTCGCTTGCTTCTATTGAAACTTTTTTGGAAAAACTGCAGTTAATACGCCGTGCTAAACAACATGCTCGCCCGCGAACACAAAAAAATCGGCTTAATGTTGATCAAAGTTTGCGTAAAACACAACAACTGTTCTATAAAGCAATGGAAGATGATTTTAACACTCCAAAAGCCGTTGCCGCACTCTTTGCACTCATCAATGTTTTCCAGCCGCACCTATGGAACGTTAGTAAGCGCGAGGCGCAAGCGCTGGAACAATTCATAATCACACGTCTTAAGATATTCGGCATTAAACCGGTTGTATCAGCGCCGCCTGCTGAAATAAGACGATTAGCGGACAACAGGGAGAAGTGCAGGGTTCATCAACAGTTTATACAGGCAGACAAGTTGCGCAAAAAAATAAGAAGTTTAGGATATGAGATAGAAGATACACCGTTAGGACCATTTGTTAAAAAATCTGAAGCACGAAGCACTAAGCCCCAAACAAACTCTAATGACTAAAAAAAATCCAAAACTTCCACCCCAGGATTTAGAAGCGGAAATCTCAGTGCTCGGCGCGCTTATGCTTGATAAAAACGCTATTGTTAGGGTCTCTGACATCTTAACGCCTCCTGATTTCTACCATCCGGCTCACCAGAAAATATACGAAACGATTCTGGGACTCTTTGAAAGTGGAAAGCCAATTGACGTACTTACCGTCTCTACACGACTAAAAGAGAAAAAGCTTCTAAAAGAAATTGGCGGCATGGATTGCCTGACCGACCTCATTAATAACGTCCCCACTTCGGCACATATTGAGCAATACGCAAATACGGTAAAAGAAAAGCGGGTCCGCAGAAATCTCATAAGCGCATCGTCGGAAATTAATGAACAGGCGCTTGACCAGGAAAGTTTTGACACGCTTCTTGATACGGTGGAAAAGAAAATTTTTACCATATCCCAACAATCACGCACGCAGAAATTCATTCAACTCAAAGACGAATTACCGTTAGCATATGACAGATTAGAAACACTTCATCGGGGAGGCAAGGATGGAAAATTGCGGGGAGTACCGTCGGGATTTGATGGACTTGATACGCTGCTTTCAGGGTTTCAGAAATCGGACTTTATTATTCTTGGTGCCCGCCCCTCGTTTGGTAAAACGTCTCTCGCGCTTGATGTCGCCAGATATGCCGCGCTTAAAGGGAATGCAGTTGGCGTGTTCTCGCTTGAAATGTCAGCCGAACAAGTCGTTGACCGCATTATCGCAAGCCAGTCACAGGTCCCGCTTTGGCGCCTGCGAACCGGAAAAATAAATGATGAGGTTGAGTTCACGCTTATCCAGAGGGCATTAAGCGAGCTTTCAAATATCCCTCTTTTCATTGAGGATTCGGCCTCTCCCACCATTCTCCACATACGCTCAATGGCTCGGAAGCTGCAGCTGGAACACGGCCTTGACCTCCTTATTGTTGATTATATCCAGCTTATTATCCCGCGCACCCAGAGCGACAGCATGGTGCAAAGAATGACGGAAATTTCTCATGGGCTCAAATCGCTTGCGCGGGAACTGAACGTGCCCATACTCGCCGTTTCACAACTCTCAAGAGCGGTTGAGCAAAGAGAGACAAAAATCCCGCGCCTTTCCGACTTACGTGAGTCCGGCTCTCTTGAGCAGGATGCCGACGTCGTGATTATGCTCTACCGTAAAGACAGGGAAAATATTAATACACCGGACGAAGAAAAAAATATTGTTGAGGTTATTGTTCAGAAACATCGCAACGGTCCGCTCGGCTCAGTAAAACTGCGATTTGACCCGGAAAAAGTTGCTTTCCACAGCATTGATACAATACACAAAGCGGAAGAATAAATGCTTCCTGACGCAATCGAAAAATTTATAACGCAGTTTTCAAAACTTCCGTCTATCGGTCCCCGCATGGCTCGGCGGCTGGCTTTTTATTTTATTGCCCTTGACAAACAAACCTTTGCTAATATTGAGGACGCGTTCTCACGGCTTAAAAACCTTGATAGATGCCCGCGCTGTTTTTTTATCAAGCACACAAAAAACGAACTGTGCCCTATCTGCACCGACGCAAAAAGAGATAAAAATATAATTATGGTTGTGGAAAAAGAAACTGACCTTCTCTCAATGGAGCGGGTCGGAACATTTCACGGCACGTACTGTGTGCTCGGCGAATTAGAGGGAGCGGGGCTCAAGCATAGTCAAAAACTGCGGCTTCGGCATCTCAAGCATATTATAAAGGAAGAATTGAGGGGAACAGCGCAGGAAATAATCATTGCAACAAGCCCTACTACACAGGGCGACTTTCTTGCGGCTGTTATTAAAAAAGAACTGGGTGGTATGGCCCAGAAAATCACCCGCCTTGGCAGAGGAATCCCTACCGGCGGCGATATTGAATTTGCAGACGAAGAAACGCTCAGCAACGCCTTAAAAGGAAGGCGTTAGATTTGTATAATTTTGACTTCGGTAAACGGCTGTTTGTGGCCTTTTTTCTTGCGATATCGCGTTTTGGAGTGATAGCGGAAGACAATCTTTTTTGCTTCTTTTCCCTGCCTCACCACAACGCCTTCAACAGAAGCATTCTCAATGTACGGCTGACCAATTACCACATCGCCTTTGTCGGCTTTTAAAAGCACGCGGTCAAATACTACCGCTTCATCGGCTTGCGCATTTAATTTCTCAACCTTAACGATATCCCCTTTTTCCACTTTGTATTGCTTGCCGCCCGTCTCAATAACAGTAAATATCATAGTATCCTTGATATTACCTCGTGATAATACGGCCAGTCAACCCCGTTAAAAGCAAAAACCACCGAACAGCTGGAACGCTGTTCGGTGGTTTTGTATAACAATGAAATGCTTTTCTATTCTTCGTGGTGTTCCTTCAATCGAGAGATCAGATACCCCGCATAATCCTTGCCGCCGAGACCAAAGGCGATACCGCCAGCAATTGCAATCATTGCAATGAAACCGCCAACCAATGTGGTGATAATTTCCTGCGCAACTCCCAACTGGGAAACAGCAGCAAGAAATCCAAACACCGTAATGGCCCACCATGTTAGGGAACCAAGAAATCGGTTTCCTTTCAGACGCGCGCTTTTTACCGATGACTTTACAAGGTCTCTCAAGAAATTAGCAAGAATAATTGCTGCAAGCATAATAAGCACGGCAATTACAACGTTCGGGATGTAAAGTAATACATCCTTCAAGAAGAAAGACAGAGTTGCAAATCCCAGAATATCAGAGGCCGCCAAAAGAAAAACAATGAGCAGGAACCAGAACGCGATCTTGCCAAAAAACTTACCGCTGTTGAGAGAGATACCGGCTCTTTCAAAATATGTCTCTATGCCCAAGCTTTTAAGAAGGGCATCAAGCTTAATCAGGCCGAAAATCTTCTCTACAAACTTGCCAATACCTGACGCGACAATAAGACCAATCAGAAAGACGATGAGCGCACCGATGACGCTACCGAGAACCCCAACGGCACCTGCCCACAAATTTTGCAGAGAGACCACGATGACAGAAATCCAATCTTGGACTATCATAAATAAACTGTATAATGTTACTTAAGTTTCTGTACAAACGCTACATCGACCTTTGGTTAATATCGCGTTTATTATATCATATTTGCGCCTATAATACATATAAATTCATTATAACACATGCTTTCTGCAGAACGTAAACTTTTTCTTGCCACAGTCATAATTCTGCTTAGTCACTGGTTTGGAACGTTGTTTTTATGGTATCAAAGATTCGCCTGGTACGATGAATTGATGCATTTCCTCGGTGGATACTGGGTTGCCGTGATTGGTTTTGTGTTTTTGCCCCGTTTTTTGCATATAATGCCACGATTTATCCGCTTTTTTGAGGCACGCCCCAAAACAACGCTCATTTTCTTTGTTTTTGCCGTCGCACTCCTCTGGGAACTATTTGAGTTTGTTTTTAGCCAATCCATTATACACACCTACGGCTTCTCTATTGGTCTCCAGCCCGGCATTTGGGACACAATTACCGACCTCTTTTTCGGCATTGTGGGCGCGGCAGTCGCCGGCACCATCCTACAACGCACAAAACAAAAACTGAATCAAAAACGTCTATAACCCATATCTTCCGCTAACTCCTCAAAGGACATCTTTTCTCGCCGAACAGCAGTTGCATCTGCGCCTGCAATAGATTCGTCAAACTTATCAAACAAATCTTTGACTCGGTCCTGAACCAAGGGTGCCAGACCGCTCAGTTCTTTCTCAAGCAAAGCTTTGCGACCGGATGCAAACGCTGATTGGAATTTACTCCATGCAAGCATCCGACCCTTAAAGTACTCTTTTTGTTCCGAGGTAAGCTTATTTGGATCTTTTAGCGCATTTAGAATATCAAGATTTTCCTCACGGAAAAGGGCATCTCCTTCCTGACCGAATTCGCCGTATCCTCCCATACCGGCGGCTCCAATATCCGCAAGAGCTAAAGCTCTCGTAATAAAAGATGAATTTTCATTAAGGTTTGGCTGGATAACGGTTTTTCTGTCCGGATCAAAGCCTGGAACAGTAACTTCAATTGTCTCTTTTACCGCTGATATGTCCTGTTCTTCAAAAACTTTTTTACCTGCTTCTTGATTCGCTTTCTCCATAAACTCCAGTGCGGCATTAGCGCTTGCTTCCTCGTTATCTTTAATAAAGCGTTTACGCGTTACTTTCTCAAAATCACCATCCTGAACTTTGTTTTCTTCCCACTCCTGCATAACGTCATGGAAAGCTGCTGACAAACCTCCAAGAGCAATGTCTTTTTCAGTAACCGGAGCGCCTCCATCCTTCATTGTTAAAAGAATTCTTCTAACCCTTTCTACTACTCTTTGAGTGTGTTGAGAGTTATGAAAATCCATATTCTCAACCTCATCTTTTCTGTTTTCAAATCTCTCTTTTACGATTATCAAAGCCTCCTCAACTCCTTGTTTGGTATATTTATCAAGAAGTGTGGATTCTCTTTCTTGACTACTCGGCGATTCAAATTTCATGTTTCTATTCTACTTCTTCCGCTCCCAATCTTCAATCTCTACAAAAGCCCTTGTTGACTTGATTTAATCTCTTGCTGTTCTCCTTCTTTAAAAATAGAGACGCTGCCGTACTTGCCGTCGTAGCCGGGCTCTATTTGTATCTGACCATTGCGGACACGCATAATGCCTTCCGCAATATCAGGAGTAGTTATTTTAGCCAGTTCTGATTTTTCTGTATCTATAAGAACTGCGAATTCACTTCCGATATTCTCAACAACACGGCGATACTCCTCCTGTACACGCTTCGATAAGACACCGACACCGAAACTCTCAGCAATAATTTCCTGCAGCGGCACCACGCTCTTGAACGGAATCACTTTCTCGGGCTTACCATCAGGCGGCCTATCCGCGAGCTCGCTCACTCTGTACATCACACCAATAGTCACCGGTTTAGTGCACCGGGAACAAATACCGCGGTGCGCCTTCGTCTCTTCCGGGCTAAAGCGTACCCTGCATGCACGATGGCCATCGTAGTGATATTTTCCTTCTTCGGGAAAGAATTCAACTGTATAGAGAAAAGTTTTCGGATTACGCTCTTTAATCGTGTTTATAATCGCGTTGTATGAAAGCTCGGTATCAAACACGTTTGCCTCACGGCCGATTTTCGGGAGAGAATGGCTGTCCGAGTTTGAAATAAGCGTAATATTATCAAGCACTGACAGTCGCCAGTTCATCGCCGGGTCGCTTGAAAGACCGGTCTCAATTGCATAGATGTACTTCGTGTACTCTTCAAAACATTCCTCAATAGAATCAAATCCCGACTTTGAGCCAAAGATGCTAAACCACGGGGTCCAGGCATGAGCCGGTACAAGCATGCAGTTTTCGTCAATTTCAAACACGATTTTGGCCAATTCCTTTGCGTCCAAACCAAGAATAGGTCTGCCGTCGGATGCTAAGTTCCCTCTCAGACCTAATTCTTTATTAATTTCCTCAACTATTTTAATAGACGGCGCGAAAATTAGATTATGAATACGCCGCGTCTTCCCGTTTTTTGAGTAAATACTTGAAATCTCTACCGTGAGCATAAACCGCATCATTGCCTGCTTCCATACCTTATTATCTGTCTCTTGCACAAACTCTTCTTTTAATTTGTAGAGGCCCGGCTCTGCCGGTTCAAGCTTTGTCGTAATTTCTTTAAACCATGCCGGGTGCGTAAAATCACCTGTCCCTAAAACAGTAATGCCTTTCATCCGCGCCCAATAGTCCAGATTTTCCAAAGTCATCTGCTTGGAAACCGCCCGCGAGTACGGGGAATGAATATGAAGGTCAGTAATAATGCGCATAGCCCAATTTATTAATTATAAAAGAAACCGCCACATAATGTGGCGGGAGTAGCAAATCTACTCAAATTAGTCCTTGTTTATTGAGAAGTTATGTGATCAACAATCCTACGAACTCGCCACGGACGAAGTATGGCAATGGAGCCGAGAAAGATAGAAGATGCTCCAGCCTCCATCACCGCATATGCATCTTTGAGTGAAAGGATGCCTCCACCGGCGTTAATAGGCTTCTGAATTCCCGCCTTCCGCGCTTGGATAACCCACTCAATGAGAAGCGGTAAAAGCGGTTTTCCGGAAAGGCCTCCTCCTCCTAAATGAGCCAGTGGCGACTCAAGAGAACCGAACAACTTTTCCCAATTAATATGCTCGGGAAGCTCTCCCCAGGGAATGGTGTTCGATACACAGAGAGCGTCACACGCATAGTGCTCTGAGATCTCTTGAACTGCCTTTATAGGCAACGTCACGTTGAATTTGGGAACAAGAGGAATTCCGAGCACAGATGCGATAGATAATGCCTCACCAACCTCATTAACGAGTTCTTTGAGATTAAGACCAATATTGGGACACGAAAAGTTAATCTGTAGTCCCACAGGCGCTCGAAACTCTGAGAGTTGCTCTTTAAAGAGAGTAACGAACTGATCAAGTTCCTTAATCCTCGTAAGAGGACTTTGGGTCACCGACATGAAAGAGATAAAGAATGGTTGTTTGCGTCCCTGCCAAAGTTTCCTCTCAAAGAGTTTCTCTGCTCCCGGGCCGCTCAGTCCCACTGAATTCAAGATTACACCTTTCCAAGGCCTTACAATTATAGAGTTTGGAAAAAACTCTACTGGTGTAAGATTGTTCTCACGCAGTTGCATATTCCCTGCACGCGCATCAAGCGTGGTGGTCTTTGCAACAAACGTCATCCTATCAAATCGAAGCCCTAATGGTCTCAAAAATTGATGAAACCAGTAACCTTCTCCAAAGAATCCTTGAACTCCACTTGCACCAAGGATAGTTCCAAAATCTATGCCTCGCAGATTCACAATGTCACCTCTTTTCTATTGTTATTAAAAAGAACCGTCTGTAGTATCGCAAACTCTTGGAGAAAAAACAAGAATCAATTAATTCGCCCTTTGCGTTCCTTTTTTTTCCTCATTCAGTATATCAAAATACATAAGTTTAGATTGAATTAGTCATTTTCTGAGCCAGCATCACCTTTGCTCAATCTTTTTTCGTATTTAGCAAGAACGATTTTTATCGCTTCGTCCAAATCAACGTTTAGAGAATTAGCTATTGTAACCAAAGAATATAACAAATCCCCTAACTCGGATTTCATCTCTTCTCTAAACTGAGCCGGCTTTCTGCCATAATCAGTCATTTTAAGCATCTCTTTTGATACTTCCCCAAGTTCAGATATTGTATCTAAAATTCTATACTCTGGCGGAGATTCTAAATTATGAATTTTGCAAAATTCTTTTATTTTCTTTTGAAGTTCTTGAATAGTCATGGGTATATGTAGATTAAAATAAATTAAAGTGGTGTTTGTTGGAAAAAGTCAGAACTCATTTTGAACGAAATCCCCCCGACTGATTGCCGCTTCTTTTTTCGCCATCGTAACTTTTCGTGCCAGCGAAACTGACGCGCCACTTTATCAATTTAATAATTTTACAATTCCACTATTCGCATCAACCTCAATTTTATCACCATCTTTTAAAACTTTGGTGGCAATCTTTGTCCCGATAATACAGGGTTTCTTCATTTCTCTAGAGACAATGGCGGCGTGGCATGTAATCCCTCCTTCATCTGTAACAAATGCTATAGCGCGTTTTATTGCCGGCAGAAAATCGGGGGTAGTCATGGAAGTTACAAGAATGTCTCCCCTTTTTAACTTTTTTAGTTGAGCATACTCAAAAACTATTCTGGCAGTTCCTATCACTTTTCCAGCGCAAGCACTGTTTCCTTTAATCTTTACAAATTTACTATTTGTCTTTATATCATGCTTTGCATTGATTATATTCAGATTTTGATCCTGCGCAAATTTTTCAATATCTGTCGCAACAATCAAATTGTCCTTAAAAAACACATAACCATGGATTCTTTTTCTTAACTCTTTAATTTCTGGAAGCTGTCTAGATTCGATTTCTTCAAAAGTCAAAAACTCTACCCACTTAGCGTAACTGGGAGGGATTTTTTGCATTGCCATTTCCAGTAAGGATTCTCCGGCTTGATATAAAACAGTATCGTATTTTTTTCTTAGTTCGTAAGATGCTCTTGATAAATCTCTATCAATTGTTTTTGATTCTCCTAACACCATTATAACTGCTAATTTTCCCCAGAAATCAACAATTAGCTTAAAGAGCACAGAAAAGTCCGCAGATCGTTTTCGTTTTGAAAGCTCAATTATCTTACTGCAATCATCCTTATATTGTTCTGAGACATTATGAAATTTTTTCACATTCGCACTAAAATGATCAACTAAAAATTCAGGGTCTTGTGCAATGTCCGTATAATCATAGTAAACACCCGTGCCCTTTGTAGAACGATATATAAACATAGGTTCAAAAAATGTGGCATTGTTAGAAATTTTAGGCAGAGATATTTTTTCTCCTAAATACCAGCACTGACAATCCATAACAGACATAGACCTATTCATAGATTTTTTATAGATCGTTTTTTGTTTGTTTTGTTTTAGTGATGTAATTGGCCTACTCTGAACCATAATAAAAGCAGAATTTATTACCCTCCTTTACTTCTTTGCCGCAATTTTTCATTCTTCCTCTAATGGAATTAGCAATTCTCCGTATTGCAAAACTTGCTTTCCATCTTTTTGTGTTAACTTAATCATTTCCGTTTCACCAATCATTTTAGCTTTTATTTTGTCAAATGCTTCTGCGGTAACATCACCCTTATTCGCTAGATATACAGCCAATGCGTCTAAACTCCAACTATGTCCTACCGAACCGATAATCAACGGCCGCCCAGAAATATATTTTTCTGCAAATTCTCTTAGCCTGTTTAGCCCCGCTAACTGCTTTTCCGCTATTTCTTTTGGATTTGGTCCTTTTAAATCTCCAATCACACCTTGATTGTCTAACCAATCTCTTAAAAATTTTTCGCTGTCGCCTCCACAGCGCTTAAGCATTTTCCTTGTGTATTTCGTCCATTTGCCGTCATCGGTAGTAAAATCTCCCACAAAAGAAAACTCTTTGATGAACAGAGGAAAATCAATAACTATTTTCTTTTCGGGATTGGCAATTATTTGTTTTACTAAATAATCTACTTTATTGGAATAACCTTCAATATTCTCTAAATCTTTCGGCACAAAAACAAGAATATCGTTTCGCTTTTGCTCCGAAACAATACTTTGTATTTCATTTCCATAAATCAGAGCCGTGGATTTTGTTCTTGCAATTTCCGAAGTTCCGCCTAAAAACATAATTGTTCCACTTTCCGATTGTTCTAATGATTCGAGAATTTCGCTAGCTCGTTGTTTTGCAAGCTCAACGCCTTTTTCGGAGACACCCTCAAAATCAGGCGATTCTTGATCGCCCTCTTTTGGTCGCATGGAATGTCTTGTGAAAAAATTTCCTTCACGCATAAATTACCTGTTTATTTTAATAGTTCCTTTGCTTGTGTCAATTTCTACAATATCATTATCTTTTAAAATTTGGGTAGCTGTTTTGGTTCCAACTATGCACGGTATTTTAAATTCCCTAGCTATTATTGCTGCGTGACAGGTTACACCTCCTTCATCAGTAATTATACCAGAAAAATTTTTAATAATAGGAATAAAATCAGGACTTGTTTGAACCGCTACTAAGATAATCCCTTTAGTTTTTTTAAATTTAAGCTTTGGATTCTTAATTATTTTTACCATGCCTGTTAGTTTGTTTTGTTTTTTGAAAGCCACTATACCTTTTAAGACATTATTGGACGAAGTTTTTTCTTGAAATAAATCCTCTAGTTTTTTAAGCATTTTGGGATTTTCTATAACTTTTACCTTACCCTTTAAAGAAACATAAGCAAAACCGTTTTTTCTTTTAGCTATTTTTTTCTTAATTTTTTCACCAAAACTATTTCTTAATCCTTTTTCAAACTCAGTGATTGTTAAATAATAAAACTCCTCAAAGTTCTTGAGTTTTGTTTTTCTTGCCAAATCATTTAAAAATCCATCAAGATTGTCCAGTATTTTCATTTCTTTTGCGAACACGGCATTTCTCCATATATCATGAATTTTCAAGGTATTTTTAACCAATTTTTTGTCTTTTAGTTTGCTCTTATTCTTAAAAAGCTGTACGCCTAAAGAAAAACAAAAGAAAAATAAAAAATAATGTTTTTTGAGATCTTTAATAATTTCTAAAAGATCTCCTTTATTTTTAATTTTTTTTGATTTATAAATTAAACTCGCCAATAATTTTTCATCTTCATCAATTTTATCTGTTAAAAATTGAGGAGTTTTTAAAATAATTATTTTTGCTTTATGATGAAATTTTTCCGCTGAAACAATTCCAATCACTCTAATGGTACTGCCTTCTCTGGGAACTAACATTCGCGATTGAAAAAAATTTTTTCCATAAAATCTTTTTATATTTTCATTTTCTCCTTTACATCTTAAACTATAAATCAAAATACTGTCACCCGTTCTTGAGCCTTTAAGCCACCTCTGGCTTTTTATATAATCAAAGATGCCTTGCTTATTTTTAGTTATATTGTGCAAGGTAGTAATAGGTCGGCTTTGCGTAATGTAAAATTTATCCCTTTCCTCTGCCCATTCAATGTCTATTGGAAAGCCAAAATGATTTTCTATTTTAAGAATAAGCCTCGAGAGTTCCAAAATTTCTTTGTCAGACAAAACTTGTTTTTCTCCTTGTTCTTTTAGAATATCGCGCCACTCATTGCCACCATTTTCGGAGCGATAGAGTCCTTTCATTTGGATGTGGATATTTTTATCAATAATTTGTCTCGGTTCTTTTTTTACAACATAACTATCCGGCGTGATTTGCCCAGAAACAATCGCCTCGCCAAGCCCCAAGCCTGCTTCAATGATAAGTTGATTTTTGTCTTGTGTTACTGGATGAACAGAAAAAGCGATGCCGGAAACTTCGCATCCCACCATTTTTTGAACGACAACTGCAACAGAAATTTTTCGTTTATGCAATTCTTTTTCAAAACGATAAAAAATAGCTCGCGGAGTGAATAATGAAGCCCAGCATTTTTTTACATTCTCCAATAAATTTACTTCGGTGGTATTAAGATAGCTTTCAAGTTGGCCTGCCCAAGACGCCGTTGAACTATCTTCAGCGGTCGCACTTGAACGAACAGCAACGAATTTCGAATCAAGTTTTTTGAAAAATTTTTGAATTTCATCAGCTATATCTTTCGGAATTTCTGCCCCGAGAATCAATGCTATTATTTTCTCCGAAGCATTTTTAACAGTATGAATTTCATTATGATTAACAGAATGCAAAATTGAATCAATCTCAATGTTCAAGTCTGTTTCTTCTAAAAATTTTTCAAAAGCACTTGAAAGAAGCACGAAACCGGGCGGAACTGAAATACCCGCTTGGGTCATTTCACCAAGCGAAGCACCTTTACCACCAGCAATAACCACATCTTTTTTATTCAATTTTTCAAAATCTCTGATTAACTTCATAATCATCCGATTAAATCATCTTTGGTGGACCTAGGGAGAATCGAACTCCCGTCTCCGCAATGCGAATGCGGTATGCTGCCACTATACCATAGGCCCTATTTTTCAAGTATACTGCCCTACCCAGCTTTATATCAAGTTTTCATCAAATAAAAAATTGAAAGTTTGGAAATCAGTCGTATAATGAAATTATAGGCCCACTATGCTTAATTGCCCTTGTGGTGAAATGGATATCACGCGACGCTTCGGACGTCGTATTCCGGGTTCGAATCCTGGCAGGGGCGCAAAACATCTACCTTAATGTCCTACACTATACCTCACGAAGTTCAAGATATCGAGGACGTGCTTGAAAAGCAGCATTATGAAACATACCTCGCTGTCGGATACATGCGTGATAAGTCGCTAAAGAAAATAACACAGGAACAGGAGATTACCACAAGCAACAAGACGGAAAAACATACAGAAGC
>SDBS01002226.1_pt1 | contig 19480 bp, 20 predicted proteins | sample 2277091 | NCBI WGS metagenome assembly SDBS01 (sample SAMN10404972, study PRJNA504765) | marine sediment metagenome | isolation source: marine sediment core GS10_PC15, 163 cmbsf | place: Arctic Ocean: Southern Knipovich Ridge | collected 2010 | reverse complement strand
GTGCCCGTGGAAGATCTGTCCGTAGAGGAGACCGGAGATCCGGAGGGATGCGAGAGTGACCAGACCGAGCACCACCCCCTGGCGGAGTGCGGTCACCGGCTTCATCCCGCGTCTCCTGCTCAGGGCGAATGCACCTACAAGCGTGGCTGTCAGGAAGCCGAGCTCCAGGAAGGGCGTGTAGCCGCTCGCAATGAGGAAGGCCTGGAAACATGGGAAGAGGGAGAGGACGAGCCCGGTGGAAGAGAGGTAGCTCAGAGATGAAGAGAGGGCTACTCCCACCCAGAGGAGCAGGAAGAGGTTGAGCTCCACCGGTCTGGGTAGAGGCTGATACCTGGCCGGTACCGCGAGTATCAGGAGTATCAGTGCTATGAGTGTGAAGAGACTGAGTCCGGGTCTGTTAGCCCGCATTTCTTACCGGCTTCCGTAGCGAGGTGTCGCAGTCATATGTGTCGCCGCAGCAGGATGCTGGTGAAAAGTGCGGGTTAGGCGCCATGCTCCTCCCCCTTGCCGAGTACGCTTACCGAGATGATTTTCCAGAGCGCATCTACTGCGCGGGCATCGAACTGGACTCCCCTTCCTTCGCATATAGTGTCCAGAGCGGTCATCTGATCGATGAGTATGTGGTAAGACCTTGTGCTTGTTATCGCATCGAATGTGTCCGCCACCGTGACGATCCTGGCGAGGAAGGGGATCTCGCGGCCATGTTGCCCGCAGGGGTAGCCACTTCCGTCGAGTTTCTCGTGGTGGCTGAGGATAATGTCGGCCACCCTGTCGTAGTCCTTCAGTCTCCTGACAATGGCGGCTCCCTCGGCTGAATGCCTTTCCATGGAGGAACGCTCCTCGGTGGTCAGCAAGCCTCTCTTAGTAAGTATCTCCGTGTTGATGGCGATCTTGCCGAGATCATGGAGAAGCGCGCCCACCCTGAGGGTCTTCATTTCCTCGTCCCCGAGCCCCAGCCCTGCTCCCATGGCGCAGGCGAGGTCTGCGACCCTGAGCGAATGCCCGTGCGTATAGTCGTCCTTGGAGTCCACCAGTCTGGCAAGCATCACCGCCGCGGCGAGGAAGGCGTCTTCACTTTTCATGTGGTGCCCCATCACCTGCCATGACTGGTTCAGCAGGAGTACGAGGTTGTTCCTGACATCGGTGGGCATCGATGCAAGCCGATCCGCTGCCTCCATCTCCGAGAAAAGGAGGAGGTCCGACTTCTCCGAGAGCCCCAGGAAGACCCCCATACTTTCCCTGAATGGGCATGGTCCCGTCAGCTCGTTGATCCCGGGTGGTGCAAGCGGGAGATCACCTGCTCCTATTGCGACCTGATCTTCGCTGCTCCAGACCATCCAGCCGGCTTCACCCGGGAGTCTTGAAAGAAACATGTTACGTTGCGGGGTATCCCCCCGCTGCAGGTAGCCGTCGACCAGTTCGATCAGCTCTGTCGTGGATTCCGTGTCCATGAGAGCTCGTACGAGGGAATTCTGGGTCGAGAGCTCTGCAGTATTCCGGCGTTGTCTTGCCACTAGTTTCTCCCGGTTGTCGAGTAGTACGGAATAGGCTGCGAGAGTAATGGACACGGCTGCAAGCATTTGTGGTGCATTGACGACCGCTACATGGACGAGGAGAACGGCTACGGGTGTGAGGAGAACGTAAACCAGGAGATATCTCGAGAGAAGCCCGGGCAGTCTCGAGAATCGTGTTCTGCTGAACACTGCGGACAGGAGAGTGTCCGTAGCCACGAGGAGCACGAAGGCTGCAGCAGCATAGACGTAACCTGTGACGATACCTCCGAAGAGGATGGACAGAGCTGTGAGAACGGCGATCGCGAGCATGCCCGAAAGGAGATACCGGATATCGTCGCTGGATCCATTCGAAGCGGAGGAGCCTGATCTGAAGCCTTTTACGGCGATACCAGCGAGCAAGCCAGAGAGAGCAGCGGCCGCTCCGGCGAACCCGGCCATGCACGAGAGAAGCGCAACGAACACCGCCCGGTTCGCGGAAAACCTGACTGCCCCGCTGTTGACGCAGGGGTAGGCCGTCGTCACCAGCCCCAGCGCAACGAGTATACTGACCCTGGGTAAGACAGCGGTGGAAGCTCCTGAGATACCCGCCCACCCGACGAGCAGGGCCGTAAGGATGAGAAGAGAGGAGATGGAACGGCTCACCTGAGGTTCCCTGTCGTGAAGACCTGTATCAGAACGAGCTGCCACTGGTCGTGCCGCACGTCGACGGATGCTCCGATGCCAATCGATTCGAATCCGGGATCAAGACAGGTTTGGAGGTGCATTGGGCTTATGAGGAGCATTGACCAGGCCTCGTCGAAGCCGGTTCCCCTGCCGATGTTCTCAGCATACCTGCCGTAACCGTGCAGAAGGTCGCCCAGACCAGTGCCGTCGTCGGAGAAGTGGCTCGTACTCCCGGACAGGGCCAGGTCGCGGGCACGGAGATGGGCTATGCTGTCGAGCGCGCTATCACGCTTCAGTGGGAGCAGACCCCTCGTGGTCCTGAGCCCGTTGAGCTCTTCGAGAAGCTCCTCTGCAGAGCTGGCCGTCGAGAAAGGGTAGGGAATCCGCCCTTCCAGTACATCCCTGGCGGAACCGCCGGACACCAGCGGGAAGAGCAGCATGACTTCGGGCCCGTTATCACCCTCTTCCAGGAGTTCGATCCAGTATACACCCGGCATGGTCGCAACGAACGTCACGGAGCCGTCGCCCTCCTCATCCATGTCCAGAACGGTCATGTCGGGCAGTCCCATCGCGAGTCTGGGTGAGTTCAGGTCCTCCCAGGCGCCCTCTATCCGGAAGGTCACCGTATCCCCGGGCATCAGTGACACGGGGAGACCCGACGGGAAGAGATCTTGCCGAGGTGCCGTCACTACGACCGTGAGCCCGGGGTCATCGGCGAAGGAGTAGGATCCCACGAAACAGGGCTCCGTGCCTTGTCCATACTCTTCCAGGACTTCTCTCCAGTCAGCCCGTGCGGGATGAATTATCACGTCATTCACGATGCCGTACCAGCCGTTGGCCGAAGCCAGCAGCAGGAGATCACCTCCGCGGGGTACGTAACCCATACGGGCGATGTCACCAGCAAGCAGGTCGAGGTGATCCGAGACCACAGAAGAAGCCTCTGCAGGCGCAGCCCATCCTGTCAGAACGATACAGATGAGGGTTATGGCCGCATGGACCGGAACAATCGCGTCTCTAAACATAGATTTCATTATAGTCAAACAGCATGCCTCGGCAAACCGACAGGGGTGTATTTGAAAGTTCTTCTGGTACAATCAGCTACGGGCAGAAGAGAGCTGCCGGTATTTCCACTCGGGCTTGCCTTTATCGCGGGGCAGCTCCGCGAGCACGAGGTTAGAGTACTCGACCTGAGCCTCGGGGACGGTTCGACACTTCCCCTGTCGCGCGAGGTGGAGTCATTCGAGCCCGATGTGATAGGTATCTCGCTCCGGAACATTGATGACAGCTCCTGGCCCGATACGCATTCCTACATCCCGCCCTTCACCGCGGCAGTCGAGAGTCTCGAGTCATGGAAGGGCATCCTGGTCGTCGGCGGAACGGGCTTCTCCATATACACCGAAAAGATCCTCGAGCTTCATCCCAGGATTGACTTCGGTCTGCCCGGTGAGGCCGAGGTTCTCTTCCCGCTCTTCCTTGATCATCTGGATCGTGGAACCGGAATTGACGGCTGGGAAGGCGGGAGAATCCTTCCTTCGATTCGTGCTGACCTCAGCCTGATCGAGTTGCCGGATTACTCCATTCTTGATCTTGCCCCCTACGCAGTGGAACATGGAATCGGGGTCCAGAGCAGAAGGGGGTGTCCATTCGGATGTACGTACTGCACGTACGGCTTCCTGAGCGGCGCCGGATTCCGCGAACGACCAGTAAGCCATGTCATATCCGACATAGAGAACATCGCCGGGCTAGGCGTCACCTCTTTCCAGTTCGTCGATTCGGTCTTCAACTCCCCGTCCGGATATATGTCAACACTCCTCGAAGAACTCGAATCGGCGGGTACAGGTCTGTACTGGGCTGCCTGGCTCGACACCGATGTCAACACGGGCCAGCTCGAGGCGATGGTCGCCGCAGGTGCCGGGAAGATCGATTTCTCACCAGATGCGATTTCGGCGAAAGGGCTGCGCAAGCTGGGAAAGAAGGGTGATCCCGGTGCGCTCCTGCCGCTTGTGAGGGCAGCCAGGAGAACTGGGCTCCGCGTGGGAGTTAATTTTTTCAACGGAAATCCGGGTGAGGGATTCTTCTCCCTGCTTCGGAAACTGGCTTTCATGGTCAGGGCAAGGCTGACGTTCGGACCGCACGAGACGTTTGTAAATATTGGTACTATAAGGGTATATGCTCATTCCAGGATTGCAGAACAGATGCTCCGCGAGGGAAGTGTACCTCCGGGATGTGATTTCTTCGAGCCGGTCTTCTACCTGCACCGCGGACCTTCCGACTGGCTTTTCAGGCTATACGGCATGCTGCGGAAGGTGAAGCACGGGTGATGGAACTTGGAATAACGGGCTGGCCTCTCGCGAAGTCACACTCACCTGCGATACATTCCGAGTTTCTCAGTGTCAGCCGCATAGAGGGCTCGTACCGCGAGTACCCCGCCGAGGCTGAAGAGGTGTTCCCGCTCCTCACAAGGCTCTGCCTGGCCGGTCTTAGAGGGCTCAACGTCACCTACCCGTACAAGATCGCCGTACTCGATTCATGCTGCGATCTCGACCCCGAAGCGGCAGCCGTCGGAGCAGTGAACACGCTCCTTTCTGTAGACGGCGGATGGAAGGGTTTCAATACGGACGTGACGGGATTCCGGCACAGCTTCGGTGAACTTGGTGCTCCCGATCCTGTGTTCGTGGTCGGTGCGGGCGGAGCGGCAAGGGCGGTTACAAGGGCTCTGGTCCTCGGATCGAGAAGCTTTACCATCTTCTGCAGGAATCCGGCAATATGGAGTGGTGAGGGCAGAGCCCTGTCACTCGAGGAGCTGGACGAGCACGTGAAGGTCTCGTCAGGAACGGTTGTGAACGCGACTACACTTGGATGGAAGGACGACGATGCCTTTCCGCTCCAATCTGTGATACCCGGGCGTTTCCATTTCATCGACCTGAACTACAACCCCCGATGGGAATGGAGGAACAGGCTCAGCGGTCATGGGATCCGTATAACGACCGGCGAAGACATGCTGGTGAGACAGGCAGCCGAGTCCTTCAGGCTCTGGACTGGTGTATCTATCAGCGAAGCAGTGATATCCAGAATTATCGGGGAGCTCCGCCAGGGAAAAGAGGACTGATGGGAATTACGCGCGAATGGATCGCCGGGAGGCTGGGACACGGTTTCGAGGTGGATGACCTCAGGGAGATCCTGCTCTGCAGCGATTCCGAAGCGGAAATCGTCTTCGAAGCCGCCAGAGATGTCCGCAGAGCCCATTTCGGCAACAGGGCATTCATCCGCGCGGTCATCGAATTCGCCAACACGTGCAGGTGCAGCTGCCTGTACTGCGGGATGAGAGCCGACAACATCGAAGCGGTGAGATTCACCCTGACGCCCGACGAGATCGTCTCCACCGCCCGCAAGGCGCATGAATCCGGCATAAGGACCTTCTTTTTGCAGGCCGCCGAGAGCGAAGAATACGACGCCCTCTGGCTCGAGAGCGTAATACGGAGAATCCACTCCCTGGATATGGGTGTGCTCCTCTGCGTCGGTATCCACAGTGAGAAGGACCTCGATCTCTGGTTCGAGGCGGGCGCAAGGAAGTTCATACTCAAACACGAGACCGCTGACCCGGAGCTCTTTGCCGAAATGAAACCGGGCCACACGCTGGACGAAAGGCTGCGCTGGCTCCGCATCCTCAGGGCTCACGGATACCACATCGGCTCGGGTCCCCTCCTCGGTCTGCCGGGACAGACGATTGACACGCTGGTGAGCGATCTGTTCCTGCTTCGGGATCTCGAAGTGGAAATGTCCAGCGTATCTGTCTTTCTCCCTGCCAGAGGGACGCCCCTCGAGGGTCATCCGGTCGGCGACGTCGATCTGGGACTCAGGTTCATAGCCGCCATGAGGCTCTTCCTCGGCAACACGCTGATCCCGGCGACCAGCACGTTCGAGAAGCTCCGGGATGGCGGGCAGCTGGAGTGCTTCCGGGCTGGCGCGAACGTAATTACCGTCAACATGACCCCGCAGCGTCTCAGAGATGATTACGGGCTCTACTCGGACAGGTTCTATGTGGGGCTTTCGCATGCGAGGAAGACGATCGGTCTGGCGGGCATGATCGAGACTACGGAGATGGATCTCCTGTCGGAGCCCCATGACCAGCGGTCAGGTGATTGAGGAGCGACTCGATTCGGTCGGCAACCTCTGCCGGTGTCAGACCGTCGGTTTCGATCCTGTTCGGGAGTGACAGGTAGTGATCTCTCCGGGATTGCAGCAGTGATACAAGGTCCGTGTCCGTGACAGCAAGAGGTCTCGAGCCGCCTTCGCATCTCGCTGTCAGCGCTTCGTCTGAGGCGACAAGCGTTACTAAGATCGTACTCTCGAGAACGAGAGAGAATGCATCCCGGTCGAGAAGGCATCCTCCGCCCACGGCGAGTACGGAAGGGCGCGTCCGCACTGCGCTTTGCAGGCACTCGAACTCGAGCCTGCGGAAATGGGTTTCACCCGACTCGGTGAATATCCGTTCCACAGGGCGCCCGGCCTTTTCCTCTATGAGCCTGTCGAGGTCGAAGAAGGGTATTTCAAGCGTTTTCGAGATTATGAGACCTGCGGTCGTCTTTCCCGATCCCGGAGGACCGGCAAGGCACAGGATGCCATCGAAGGCTGCATTGCGCGGATCACACATGGCAGTGTTCTGTCGTCCCTTCCGGTAGCTTGTGAGCGTTCAATATACCCGCTGAGAGAGGGATGCGTAAGTTGAGGGAGCATGTTGACGACAGATCCAGGTTGACGATGGATACATGCTGGAGTATTCACTCAACGACTGTTGCAATGGAGAGATATACTGTATCAGGAGGGGAGATAATGACCAGAGAGGAGCTGGCAAGAGAGGTAGCCAGGAGAACGGGTCTCACGCTGAAGGAAGTCCAGTCTGCCCTTACAGGCATTCTCGACGTAATCACGGAGACCCTCTGCGAAGGCGAGCGGATCTACATGCGGGGATTCGGGTGCTTCGAGACGAAGAAGGGCAGGATGCGAAGGGCCAGAAACCCCCAGGGCGAAGGTCTGATCGAGATCCCATCAAGGATCCGACCGCATTTTCGGTCCTACGACGCACTGAAGGATGCTGTCCAGCAGAGCCTTGCCAGCCGCGTCAGGGTCGATTTCCTGTGCCTCGGCGCTCGAAATGCGGATTACGTCTCCGTTGTCGGCTCCTGGAATGACTGGGATGAATCGGCCTGTCCAATGCAGAAGCTTCCCGACGGCAGCTGGGTGGCTGAGTCTCCTCTTCCCTCAGGTCAGACTATACGCTACAGGTACAACGTAGACGGCAGGTGGGAGCCCGATCCTGCCTATCCCCCCGACAGCCAGGGAAACACTGTGAGGCAGGTATGACCGCGCCGAAGAAGCGCAGGAAGAAGAGGAAGAAGACCAGCCGGATGCGCAGCCTCATCTTCGTAATCGTGCTATTCGCGGGGATGGCGGTTCTCTTCACACTCACCGCGCCGTCGAGCGGGTTCATCAGCCGTGTCAGGGAGTTCCTCTACGGCAGCCTCGGATGGCTCTCCTTCTTCGTTCCCCTGCTCCTCTTCCAGACCGCGGCCTGGATCCTCCGGATGAAGATCTCGGAGAGGGGCTTTCGGATTGCGGGAGGTGGATTCCTGGTGGCATACTTCCTTTCGTCACTCGCTGCACTCGTGGGAAGCAGGTTCACTTCCGGGTTCATATACATTCCCGGGGGGAAGATTGCCGGCGGGCTGGCCGTAGCAGGTCTCGATCTCCTGGGAGCACCGATAGCCTACCTGGCTCTCTTTACATGTTTCGTCGCCACTCTGGTTGTGGTCACCGGGTGGGACCTGATCGAGGACTTCCAGAGTCTATCGTCACGCCTGTCAGCTCTCAGAGCCTCGGGAGCCCTTCGCATGCGAAAGAAGATAGCTCCAGCCCTGCCGGACACCGTCCCTGCGGCGGATAGCGGCAACGCCTGGTCCAGGGATTCCAGCATGCCTAATGTCCTCCCGCCATTCATGGAGCATGGAACAGGATCGAAGAGGAGCGGGATGTCTGCCGGAACAGGTCGCTCCAGGGCCGGAATCCCCAGGTCAGAGACCGTCTCCCATCCCTATACCGGCGGTACGGAATTCAACTTCGTTCTGCCCGACAGGTCCTTTCTCAATGCCCCGCCTGCATCGACCAGGACAGGGCTGTCGGAGCGGGAACTCCGAGAGAGAGCGCGTCTCCTCATAGACAAACTGGACGATTTCGGTATAACCTGTGAATTTGCCAGCAGTTATCCCGGACCGGTACTTACGAGGTTCGAACTGATACCCGGACCCGGCGTGAAGATAAACAGGATTCTCAACCTGTCGGACGATCTGGCTCTCGCTCTCGCCGCCAAGAGAATAAGAATCCTCGCACCCGTTCCCGGAAAGGGAGCCGTGGGGATAGAGGTTCCGAACCCCGAACCGGAGACTGTCTATCTGGGTGAGATAATAGGGGAAGCGGAAGGATACACTCTTCCGATGGCGCTTGGAAAGAAGCTGGAAGGCGAGCCGTTCGCCGCTGATATATGTGACATGCCGCACCTCCTGATAGCAGGCGCAACCGGCTCGGGGAAGAGCATCTGCATCCACTCGATAATTACGACTATCCTGATGACGAAGACACCCCATGAAGTCAGGCTCGCTCTGGTCGACCCGAAGATGCTCGAACTCTGCGTATACGATGGGATTCCACACCTATGGGCACCTGTCATACTCGAGACATCCAAGGCCAAGTTACTTTTGGAAGGCCTTGTGGCAGAGATGGAGAACAGTAACTCGAGACTCGCGAGCCTGGGCGCCCGGTCGATTATCGAGTTCAACGAGAAGATCACCGAAGAGTCCGAGGACGAGAGAATTCCATACATCGTCGTCATCATCGATGAGCTTGCGGACCTCATGATGGTCTCGGCAAACGAGGTCGAGCCCCCGATAGCCAGACTCGCCCAGATGGCGAGGGCCGTTGGTATCCATCTTGTTGTAGCGACCCAGCGCCCATCGGTCGACGTCATCACGGGCGTGATTAAGGCCAATTTCCCGTCACGTATAGCCTTCAACGTACAGTCCAAGACCGATTCGCGCACGATACTAGACATGAATGGAGCCGAGAAGCTCCTCGGACAGGGCGACATGCTCTTCCTGCCCTCCGCCTCACCCGAGCCTGTGCGTGTTCACGGCTCCTTCGTATCGACAGACGAGATAAGGCGTATCGTCGAGCACTGGAAGGAACAGCCGTCGCTGCCCTTCGAATTCGAGCTCCCCGAGGATGAGGCAGGGAACCTTAGAGTGGCAAAGGAGATAAGACTGGATGACCCCCTGCTCCAGCAGGCCCGGGAACTCGTGGTGGATCATCAGCAGGGATCCGTGTCGCTCTTGCAGAGGCGTCTGCGGGTAGGGTATGCCCGGGCAGCCCGGCTGATCGATATGCTCGAGCAGACCGGAGTTGTCGGACCCTTTCTGGGGAGCAAGGCACGGGATGTACTGGTCCAGCCTGAGACAGAACCATCCCCGGACGGGGATCCGGACGGGCAACACGGGGAGGAGGACGACTCGTGAAAATACTTTGTTTCGCTGGTCTGCTGCTTCTGGTGATCGGATGCGGTGGTGACGGCAACGCGATAGACTCCAGCGGTCTCATCGAGGGTGATACCGGACTGGAAGCCTTCTCCAGAGGATGCCAGCTCTACTTCCGGGGCAGCCTCTCACGGGCTATCGAGGAGTTCAACGGGGTGATCTACAGGTGCCCCGATTCCCCGCTGATCGAAGACGCCAGGCTCGCACTACGGAGGATCGAAGCGGACCTGTCCGCAGGCGAAGCCCGGATACCTGCGGACAACACCTTCCTGGTAGCGACTTCCGCAGTACTGGTCGGGCGTCAGGGGGCAGTACCGGCAATGAACAGGGTCTCCTCTGCGTTGATCGAGAGGGGGCTCACAGTCGAGATCTTCGAAGACGACGGCGCTCCCGAGATAACGATCGTACTCTACCCTGAGGGGGGGCTTCAGCAGGCGGGGGAGATCGCGGATTCACTCTCCGTCTGGCTCACTCGCCCCGAGACCGTTCCGGTTCAGCCTGGTGGAGAATTGACCAACTCCATCGTGCCCGGGTACCAGGGCGTACTCGTCGTGATCGGGACCGATGCGACCGTTTCGACTCATGCTCCGGGCTCCTGAGATTTTCGGACAGGTGGATGAATGACCGGCACTGGAGGGATATTCGCTCTGCTCACCGCGGCTGCCGTTTCAGCCAGTCCTCTCGACCCGCTCACGGCACGTCTCGAGGGCGCGGCCTTCCTCCGTGGTGACTTCGTCCAGACCGATGTGTGGGCACTGACTCTCGAGGAGGAGACCAGTACCGGGATTCTCTTTCTGGCTCCTCCCGACCTCTTCCTCCTCGAGTACAGCGATCCTCCCGGAAAGCGGATGGGCTTCGATGGGGAGAACCTATACACGGTAGACGCCCTCTTCGAACAGGTCATTCTCTACGAGGGCAGTGAACCTGGCAACTTCCTGAACATGCTCGAACGCTTTTCGGACACTACACTCGTCAGCAGCATCTATTCGAGCGGGGACAGTCTGACAGTGAGTCTCTCGGGAGACCTCGGAGAGGGAATCTCAACGATGGTTGTCGGCTACACTATGTCCGACAGCCTTCCGTGGCTCTTCCGGACCACGGATGTCAACAACAACGTGACAAGCTACTCCATCAGAGGGATAGAGATAGAAGCAGTCCAGCCGGTGGCTTTCTTTGCGATGGTCGTTCCGGAGGGCTTTGACCTCATCGATTCCGGAGATATCTGAGTGGCTTCCGTTCTTGTATTGACACTAGGCTGCCCGATGAACGAAGTAGATTCGGACAGGTTTGCACAGTGCTTCAGCAGGGCTGGCTGGGACATCACCGAGGATCCCGATTCCGCCGACCTCATTCTCCTCAACACGTGCGCGTTCATCGAACCGGCAGTCGAGGAGTCGGTGGACACCATTTCCTCCTTGCTGGCCTGGAAGAGCGAGGTTCATGGTAGGAAGCTGATCCTGGCAGGCTGTCTGCCTGGCAGATACGGTGACGACGGGTCTGGCGGTCTCGAGGACTTCGAGCTGGTAGCGGGTCCCGGGGATATGACTGCACTGGAATCCTGGCTCGGATTACCGGAATCCGGCAGGTTCCATCTGCGCAAGGGCAGGCCATCGCGGTATCTCCGGATTGCCGACGGCTGCAGCAACAGGTGTGCGTACTGCACCATACCGCTCATAAGGGGAGATTTCAGACCTGTCGACAGGGAGACCATTCTTGCCGATTCACATGACCTCGTGGATGCAGGAGCAATGGAAATAGGGCTGGTTGCCCAGGACTCCGCGATGTGGAGTCAGGACGGGGCTGGACTGGAAGATCTCGTCTGCGAGCTTGCAGAGCTGTACCCGGACACCTGGTGGAGGGTCTACTACCTGCACCCCGCTCATTTTCCGGAGGGGCTTCCCGGGCTTTTCGAGGCTCATGACAACATCATGCCATACGTGGACATGCCGATCCAGCACGTTGCGCCGGCCATCCTCGAACGGATGGGCCGGTCGTACGGGCCGGACGATCTCCACAGGATTCTCGAGAACCTCGAACACTGTAAAAGGAGAATATCCACGAGGATAACCGTCATCGCGGGATACCCGGGTGAAACTGATTCCGAGTTCGGTCAACTCATAGATTTTCTATCGGGTCACGAGTGCATACGTAATCTAGTAGCCTTTCCGTACTACCCGGAGGAGGGTACGGTAGAATACAGGCGAATGAGGGAGCGGGGAGACGGGATTCCACAGCATGTCACGACTTCGAGGCTCTCGCTCCTCTCGACATTGTCGGAGACCATGATCGCAGACTGGGGAGCATGGCTTCTCGGACGTGAGATAACCGTGCTGGCCGATACGGAGAGTTCCGGGCACACCGTGTGGGACGCACCCTTCGTGGACTGCGGCTGTCTGTTTACTCACGAATGCGAACCGGGATTGCTGGTCAGCGGAAGGGTAACGGAGTGCAAAGGCAGTGACATTGTACTGGAAACCGGGAGCTCCGCGTAGGGCTTTTCCACAGTGCCTGACAGGCAATAGTATATTGGGGTTGTTATCTGTTGGATGCAATACAGGCAGGGGAGATCGATGACAAGTATTCTGCTGGCAGCTGTCTGCCTCGGTGGAAACTATTCCACTAACCTTGAGCTGGTCGAAGTGACCGTTGAGCAGGCCTGCTCCGAGCTCGCTGCAATGCTGGATGAGCAGGGGGTCGAATCCGTATCAATCACAATCGAGGGCGAGCACGCCGGAAACTGGCTCGTAGAACAAACGGCGGCAGCCATCCTCAGCAACCAGGGTTTTACGGTTATCGTGAGCCGTGAAGGTGGCGATCAGAACGTGCTTCGCATCAGACCGATGGACCTCGCCGTCAGGTATGGAAACACGTCCAGATCGTGGCTATTCGGCAGCAAGAGGGTCGAGAGGATCGCTGTCTGCGAACTCTCGAGCCAGCTGATAGACCAGAACGGCACCATTCTTGCATCGGTGAGATCCGGCGCTACCGACACCGACTTGGTTCCCGTTTCTGAGCTCGACGTTCTCGATGGTGCCGAGGACTGGGTCTGGCTGGCAGAGGGAGAGATAGGCGGAGATGGTGGCGGTATACTCGAGCCGCTGGTCGTAACCGGTGTTGTCGCAAGCCTCATCTACCTCTTTTACTCGAGCAGAGCGGAATAATGGCGAGAGTCCTTTTCCTCGCTGCTATAGTGTTCTATGCAGGGTGCAATAGCGGCGGTCCCGAGGAGGACAGCCTCGATCAGGCACGGCTCCTCTACAGGGCCGGCAGGTACTCGCAGGCTCTGATGCTCTACCAGGAAATAGCCGATTCGGGGGAATACGATCCCTTGATACAGCTCGAGTACGCCGAAACAGCGGTCCTGGCCTCCCAGACGGAGAGGAGCAGGACTTACAGACAGATGGCCCTGGAAGCACTCACTGCACTGGATGCAGACAGGGGTGAGGTTGATCCTGCGGTCATCGGCGAACTGTGGCGAAGGCTCGGCTGGGAGATGGTCCGGGACCGTGATTCCCTGCAGGCGTACTCCGTCTTCGAGAGGGCGCTGCAGATAGAGGGGATGGATCAGGTCTTCGAGGACGAATGGCTTCTCCGAGGAACCTATTCGGGCAGCCATCTGTCACAGGTCGCATCGCTTCCGGACAGCCTTTTCGGCACGCCGGAAGCTGACAGTATCCTCTCCATTACGGCAGAGAAACACCTTGTGGAGCTCGACAGGATATCACTTGTCAGGACCGACCTCAGGAGGGCAGTGCTCAGAGCAAGGGCAATGCTCCTCCCATACGTGGACCGTCCGCTCGAGGAACTCGAGGTTCTCACGGAACTGGACAGGCTCGGCGGGATAGACCCAGGCTGGAGACACAGGAGAATGGAGCTTCTCCTGCAGATCGCAGCCGATGACATCGAACAGGGTAGGGCGAGCCTGGCAAGGGAGAAGCTCCTCGAGGTCTGGAGCTCTGACTTCGCCGGGGAACAGGTCAAGGCTGCCGTGATGCTTGGAGGGATGGCCGAGCAGGCAGGCGATGCGTCTCAGGCCCTGCAGTGGTACCGCGATGCCTGCCAGGTATCACCGAGTCTGACCTCCCCTGCTGCCCTTACTGCAGCCGCGAAGAGGGATTCGCTCCTCTACCTGCTGCCCTGATCCGAAAGGCCATATGAAGAAGACCGCAGCAATCGCCATTCTGTCAGCCGCTGTTCTGGCTCTTTCCTGCGGGAGATCGTGGGATACGAGAGGACTCTCTCTCGAGGAGATGGAGGATCTGGCCGACATGGTCTACACCGAGGGCAGCTTCCACGATGCTTCGATGCTCTACACCGAGCTGATGTTCACCTATCCGGGCGCTTCGAACACGGACCTCTACGTGTACAGGCTGGGTGTTTCAGAAGCGAGACAGCGAATCTGGGCAGATGCAGAGTTCTTCCTCTGGAGGGTCGTGAACGAGTTCCCGAGGAGTATATGGGCCGATGATGCGCAGCTCATGCTGGCGCGCACGATGTGGCGTCAGAAGAGGGACTACAGGAAGGACCTCACACCGGTACTGGACGCTGCGGGCGAGCTCGAGTACTTCCTGAGTGCCTTCCCCGGATCCGAACTGACCGGAGAAGCTCTTGCGCTGCAGGACAGCGTTTACGATTACCTCTCCTCGAGGGCTCTCTTCACGGGGCAGTTCTACGCCAGGAGGGACAGGTTCGACGCGGCAATACTCTACCTTCGTGAAGCCCTCGACGACTACGGCGAAACGTCGTGCAGAGGCGGGATTCTGATTGCGCTGGGCGATGTCTATACCGAACTCGGCAACACATACTCTGCCAAGACGTTCTATCAGCGTGCCCTCGACGAGTGTGAGCTCACCCGGGAGCAGATCCGTGAAGCTGAGGAAGGGCTGGATGCCCTTCAGCGATGAGGGGTCTGCTGGGAGGTACTTTCGACCCGCCGCATTACGGGCACCTCGTACTGGCAGAAGAGGCCAGGAGAAGATTCGATCTCGACGAGGTCCTTTTCGTACCGACACGGACACCGCCGCACAAGGGGAAAACAAACCTCACTAGCTTTGACCACCGCAGACGGATGGCCGAGCTCGCCATTGCCGGCAACCAGGCGTTCAGGGTTGCCGACCTCGAGCCCGAGGAGGGATTCTCCTTCACCGTTGACCTGATCGAACGTTTTTCGGTGACTGAGCGCCCGGTCTTCATCATCGGCATGGACAGCCTGATCGAAATGCACACCTGGAAGGATCCGGAAAGGCTTCTTGCCACAGCGAGGGTGGTTGTCGGCACGAGACCCGGATTCGCCCCGGATTCGATCGACAGGCGGTTCCGGGACATGGTCGAGATGTTCCCGATACCAGGTCTGCTGATATCCTCTACAGACCTCAGGAATCGGTTTGCCCATGGGGATAATACGAGATATCTTACTTCTGATGATGTTCGTACCTACGTTCTCCGGAAGGGGCTGTATGGCGCAGGAAAAGGGCATTGACAGGATTCTCATAGCGCTCGTAGGGGAGGATGTCAGCGACATCCACTTCAAGGTGGGAAGTCCCCCGATCGTCCGCAAGGGCGGCAGGATCATCCACGCTCCCGGTTACACCGCATTCGAACCGAACCACCTCGAACAGATAATCAGTGAGATCCTCTCCGAAGCGCAGGACGAGAAATTCCGGAAAGGCCTGGAGGTCGACCTGGCCTACTCGGTTGCAGGACAGGCCCGGTTCAGGGTCAACCTCTTCTGGCAGCGCGGAACCCCGGCCATTGTCATGAGGAAGATCCCGTTCGAGATACCCGAGATCGACCAGCTCGGCCTTCCCCCCGTGGTCGAGGAGATCGCTCTAGCCCAGCGCGGTCTGGTCCTTGTGACTGGTGCAACGGGCTGCGGCAAATCCACCACGCTTGCCGCGATGATCAACCATATCAACAAGAATCGTGACTGCCATGTAGTTACGATCGAGGATCCGATCGAGTTCCTGCACAAGGACAACAAGGCGAGCATCTGCCAGAGAGAGGTCGGCATAGACACCAGTTCCTGGAGCAGCGCTCTGAGAGCGGTATTCAGGCAGGATCCCGACGTCATCCTGATAGGGGAGATGCGTGACGCGGAAACCGCGTCGGTTGCCCTCAGCGGCGCCGAGACGGGCCACCTTGTGATGAGCACCCTCCACACTACCGACGCACCCGAGACGGTCAACAGGATAATAGACATGTATCCCGCTCATCACCAGAAACAGGTGAGGATCCTCCTTGGCGGTCTTCTCAAATCGGTCATCAGCCAGAGGCTCCTGCCCCACTTAAACGGCACGGACAGGGTGCTCGCCACCGAAGTGATGCTGCACAACGCCACGATCCAGACCTGCATATCGGACGAGAAAAAGGCACATCTGATACATGACACCATCGAAAAGAGCGGTGAGCAGTACGGTATGCAGACCTTCGACATGGCTCTCGTCGACCTCCTGAAAGAGGAGAAGATCGACGAGCAAACGGCTCTTGCCGCAGCGACGAACCCGACGGCACTTAAGCTGAGGCTCAAGGGTGTCCAGACGGCCAGTGACTGGAGGGAACGATGATTTCATCGCAGTTTCTTTCGTGTTTTCCGGAACTCGAATCGGTGTGGCTTCCCGTAGTCATCATCCTGGGTGTGGTTGCGCTGATCCTGATCTACCTCGGATTCAAGGCCCAGAAGAGGCCGAAGTGCACGGGCGAGGAGGAGATGATCGGGCAGACAGGTATCGTGCGGAAGATCGTAGGTTTCCGCGGGAGGTCCACGGTCGAGATCAGGGGCGAGATATGGTGGTGCCGCAGCCACACGAGACTGGAGAAGGGCATGGAGGTGCGCGTAACCGGCATCACCGACATGGTGCTCGATGTAGAACAGGTTACCAATGACAGAGAGGGAGTCTGAACATGCCGGGCATTTGGATGGCTATCGTAATCTTCGTGATCCTGGTTCTTTCGGCGCTGAAGGTGCTCAAGGAGTACGAGAGGGGTGTTGTATTCAGGCTCGGAAAGGTCATCGGTCTGAAGGGCCCGGGACTCATCATCGTCTTTCCCATCATCGATGTACTCAGGAGGGTGGACCTGCGGGTAGTTGCCATGGACGTTCCCCCGCAGGACGTGATCACCCGTGACAACGTCTCGGTGAAGGTAAATGCCGTCGCCTACTCCAGGGTCGTGGATCCGAAGAAAGCAATTCTCGTAGTCACCAACTTCATATACGCCACCAACCAGCTGGCTCAGACCACTCTCCGGAGCGTCCTGGGCGAAGCCACGCTCGACGAGCTGCTCGCCGACAGGGACGAGATCAATACCAAGCTCCAGGACATACTCGACCGGATGACCGACCCATGGGGCATCAAGGTCAGCGCAGTCGAAGTCAAGCATGTCGACCTGCCCGAGGATATGCAGAGGGTGATGGCGAAGGAGGCCGAGGCCGAGAGGGACCGCAGGGCCAAGATCATCAGGGCCGATGCGGAGTTCCAGGCAGCCACGAAGCTTTCAGAAGCGGCACAGATTATCGACAAACACCCTACGGCTCTCCAGCTTCGTTACCTCCAGACCCTCGGTGATATCGCCATCGAGAACAACTCGACGGTTGTATTCCCCATACCGCTCGATATGCTGAAGCCCTTTTTGAAGAAGATTGATGAGCTGTAATGACGTGTTCAAGGGAACGATAACTGCTCTTGCCACACCCTTCTCGAACGGCCGGCTTGATACCGCATCTCTGGAGAAACTCGTCGGGTGGCAGATCGATGAGGGCGTAGACGGGCTCCTGGCATGCGGCTGCACCGGTGAAGCTGCCGTACTCACCAGGGAAGAGCACATCGAAGTTGTCGAGACGGTGATGAGGGTGGCCGGCGGCCGGGTCCCGGTCATAGCCGGGACCGGCAGTAACGACACCGCAACCACACTCGACCTCTCACTGGAAGTTGCCGATATGGGGGTGAACGGCCTCCTTCTGATTACCCCTTACTACAACAAGCCGACCCCGGCCGGGCAGATAGCGCATTACACCAGGATAGCCGATGGTGTCGACTGCCCCATCGTCCTCTACAATGTTCCCAGCCGGACGGGTACCTGCATGGAGCCCGCGACCATAGCCAAGCTCGCCGCCCATCCCGGCATCGTGGCGATAAAGGACGCCGCTGGCGCCAGCGAAAGGGTGTCAGCCATCAGGCAGCTCTGTGACATCACGATCCTGAGCGGTGACGACCCGCTTACACGGGCGATGGTGGCACTCGGTGCCGAGGGTGTGGTCTGCGTCGTCACGAACGTCGCTCGGGCGGTGATGTCGCAGCTGGGGGATCAGGCCATGGACAGCAACTTCGCGAATGCCAGGAAGATACCGGATACCCTCTACCCGGTGATGAAGGCCATGTTCCTGGAGACCAATCCCGGGCCAGTCAAGAAAGCCCTTGAGCTCCTTGGCATCTTCGAGTCCGCGGAACCGAGGCTGCCGCTGGTTCCTCTGTCGAAAGACCTCGTACCTGTACTCGAGCAGACTCTCAGGGAGGCCGGGGTACTCCGATGAAGTGTGTCCTTTTCGGGAGTCTCGGACGCATGGGGGACCTCGTCAGGCGGGAAGCGGACGGACACCTCGAGATCGTGGCCGGGTACGACACTGCACCTCCCGCTCTCCTTTCCGACGTGCCGCTTCCACCCGACGTGGAAGTGGTAATAGACTTCTCCACGCCGGGCGCATGGCGGGATCTCGACCGGCTCCTCGAGCCTTCCGGCGCTTCCCTCGTTACCGGCACCACCGGTCTTGGTCCCGTGGAGGAGGAGCTCCTCGGGAAATGGAGCACCGAGCGTGCCGTCTTCAGAGCGTCGAACATGAGCAGGGGCGTCTACGTGATGGGTAAGCTCCTCGGCATGGCCTCGAGGATGCTCGGTGATGATTTCGACCTGGAGCTTGTCGAGATACACCACAGGCAGAAGAAGGACAGTCCAAGCGGAACGGCTCTCGACCTGCTGAAGATATGGCGGGAGAGGCACCCGGGAGATCTCATCCACGGCAGAGAAGGCAGCGCCGGTCCCCGCGGACGGAAAGAGATCGGTGTCCACTCGGTCAGGGGCGGTGACGTTCCCGGAGACCACGAGCTCCACATTCTGGGCTCCGGTGAACGGCTGCTGCTGGCTCACAGGGCCACCAGCCGGAGCACTTTTGCGGCCGGGGCGGTCAGAGCCGCCATATGGCTTGCGGGTAGAAAGCCCGGTCTCTACGGTATGCAGGACATGATGGAGGAGGGTGATGGATAAGCTGAGGGAGCCAGTCGTGGCCGGGGCATTCTACACGGCGGATCCGGCTCTCCTACGGGAGACGGTTTCAGGCTACATAGGGGATGCAGGTCTGGATCCTGACCCTGACATCGCCGGTGTGGTAAGCCCTCATGCGGGGTACGTCTACTCCGGTCCCGTTGCCGGGTATGCATTTGCTGCCGCACCTGCATCAGTGGATACGGTGATCATACTTGCCCCGTCTCACAGTTATCCGGTCATTGGTGCTTCGATCTATGCCGGTGAAGGCTACAGGACGCCGCTGGGAGTGTGCGAGATAGACAGGGCGGTAACGGACAGGCTCATGGAATTGGGTCTCTCGTACGATTCCATGGCCCATTCCCGGGAGCATTCGGCTGAGGTTCAGGTGCCGTTCGTACAGGTAAAATGGCCCGAAGCCAGGATAGTCGTCATCGTCCAGGGGGCAGGCTCTCCCGATCTCTGCTC
>SDBS01002225.1_pt1 | contig 19486 bp, 16 predicted proteins | sample 2277091 | NCBI WGS metagenome assembly SDBS01 (sample SAMN10404972, study PRJNA504765) | marine sediment metagenome | isolation source: marine sediment core GS10_PC15, 163 cmbsf | place: Arctic Ocean: Southern Knipovich Ridge | collected 2010 | reverse complement strand
TCACTGGCCATGTCTGGTCTGATGCCCCGTTTGTCGCGTTCTTTATGGCAACAGTCGCACTACTGCAGGCATCTCGCACTGCACGACGAAGCCAGCTTTGCTTGCTCGGGAGCAGCCTACTTGCCGTTGCGGCTTTCCTGACTCGCTATCTCGGCCTGGCGATCCTCCCCCTCTTCCTTTGGGAGTCACTGCTGACTTGGAGGTCACGGGGCCTGGCCGCCGGAACAAAGGCCTTCCTTATCACGGTGACTTTTCCAGTACTATGCGTCGCCGCCGTTTTCCTAAGGAACATCGCCATTACGGGAAACATAGGCGGATTCCCGTTGGAGCTTGAGCTACCTGCAGATCGGGCACACTTGGCGGCTCTGTGGTACACCATCAGAATGATCGGCACGGGCAATCTCGGCGTTTCGTCCGGTCTCAGAGCAACATTTGTGTGTGGGGGGGCAGGGATTGTCATCATCATCTGGATAGCGCTGTTGCGGCATTGGAGATCACAGAAGCGTAGGTTGTATCGGCACGGACTTGACGTCCTCCTGATCGGCGGTCTGTCCTACCTGCTTGTACTTGTGCACGGGATGAGCTGGTGGGCAACTACTGGTGATAAATGGGTCATTGAATCACGGTACTGCGCCCCACTGACACCGTTGATAGTTGTCGTTGTGATCTTCGGCATAGGGGAATCCCCGCAGCTTGTCCATTCCAGCGGGCTAAAGCGGCCTGTCCGCCTGCTGGCTACTCTTCTTGCGGCTTCCTTGACCCTGTACTTGGCAGCCGACAGCTTTGAACGGATACGGCGAAAGAGCGAAGAGGATAGCATCAGAAACACAGGCACATATAGGTGGTTGAAAGAGCATTGCCCACAAGGCACCGTTATCGCTACGAACAAGCCGTTTGAAACGGCGTTCCTGGCTGGGTGGCCATCCCTGCGTTTGCCCAGCCGTGCCTACTACCCGTTCGCAAAGGTACCGGAAGACATGGACAAGCTCCTACCTCGTAAGATGTCTCACATCAGATGTGCCTACGTGGTCTTGTTTGCCGACAGAGGTGGCTTGGCGGACGAACATGTGGGTCCTTTTATCGCGTCCCTGTCGCGTCGCGAAACCCCCACGAATCTACTGCGGATGGTTTATGAAGATGAGAGCGGTGTGGTCTTTTCTTTGCACGAGTCGACGGTAGGCACCGTCGGCGAAAGTGGATCGCGTCTCATAAAGCCTCATGATCGCACCAAGCAGCGTTCCCCCTTACGGTGAGGTAGCCGCTTGCGGAACTAGTCCGACCGGAGCGGGTACGCGCGGTAGCCGTCGCAGTACTAATGGTTGGTGCGGGAGTCATGGGATTCGTTCAGCGCGTGCCCATCGGACCGGACTATGGACCCATTGCAGGTGTGTACTCGTCTCGAATTTACGGGAATATCGTGATGTTTTCCGGCAGGCGCGATGCCGGCTTTATACTCGCGGTGCGACAGCTGGTTGGCCCGCAGAAGGCAATTGTCCTTCGTAGCAGCAAGATGCTGTACTATTGTGCCAACTACCCGCAATCCCACAACGCGGACTATCACGAGCTTGTATCTGACATGAGCGATGTCGAGAAGGTGCTCGATGATTATGGCGTAAGTGCAGTCTTCGTGGTGCGGGAGGACATGTACGGGATCCGACCAGAGAAACTCCTGCGGGCCTACCTCGGGCAGAGTTCGAAGTACGTACGCATCAGTACAGTTGCGGGCGACAGCTCCAGACGAACTGCGTGTCCGCCTGTCGACGTCTACGTCCGCCTGAAACCAGCCACTCGCACGGCAAAGTATCTCGAGCTCATGATCCCCATGGTTGGCTCAAGTATCAAAATAGACATCGATTCTTTGGGCAGACGAAGCGAGCCGTGAGCGTCGGCAGAGGTCAGCCGCGTGGTCATCGGGGTGATCAAGAATCCCGCCCGGAAGGGCTCGATCAGCGGCGCCGGCGTCATTCACGGCGTAATCGGCAAGCCGATCGACGTGGAGATCGTTTTTCCGATGCCGGCCAAAGATGTCCGCAATCTTCGCACTGGCAAGAAGCTGGCCGCCGGCAAAACCATCCGCGCAAAATGGAACCCCTCCGAAGCGCTGCTCTTTGAGGTGATGATGGTCTCCGGCTAAAGGAGGGCTTGGCGATCACGAGCAACCTGAGAAATAACATAGCGAAACTTCCCAGAAGCTTCCTGCTCGATCTTCGCCACCTTCTCAATGAGCACCTGAACCTGAGGTCCGAGCCGTTCAACAATCCCTTCGCGGATCCGCGTCTGACCGTCGGGTGGGAAGCTGTCGCTCATCACTAGCCGCACGACAATAGAATCGACATCACGTTGGACTATCTGGTACTGTTGGACCCCTGGGATATCTCTGACAGCATAGATCAAGGCGAGCCCATGCACCCACCTTCCGTCAGGGGCTATAATGAAGTCCGTCGACCTCCCCTTCACGACCTTCATGACCTCCAGCCCGCGCCCGCACGGACATATCTCGTCCGAAGGCTGTCCGACATCGCCCGTCCGATAGCGGATAAACGGCATCGTGTGATTGTCCAGGTGCGTGATGACAATCTCGCCGTCCTCTCCGGCCCCAACAGATCGACCATCCTTGAGGAATTCCACAATCACGCTTTCACTGGTCATGTGCATTCGACCTTCGGGGCACTCGTGAGCGATGAAGCCGCCTTCTCGGCTCCCATACCCGTTGACGACGGGGGCGCCACTGAGTGTCTCTGATATGATCTCCTTCTGATGGTCATACAGGACCTCCGCTGTGGAAAAGACTGTCTGCACAGGGATGTCGGAAAGAATCAGCCCTGCTTTGCGGGCCAGTTGGCACATCACGGCCATGCTGCTGGGGTATCCAAAGAGACACTTCGGCTTGAAGTGCCGCAATCTGTCCACAAACGTGCCGATGGACCGTTCGGACAGGTCAAAGGCCGAGAGAAGCATTTCATTGGTGAGGGCGTCCCGAAGCTGCTTCGTCCGGTCTTGCTTGCTCAGTTCAACCGGCGAACCCCAGATATACGCTTCACGATCACCCGGTCTGATCCCCCACCATTCATGCGTGCGCATCCTGGCGGCCTTGTCATAAGCCTGGCGGCGCTTGTCAAGGTAGAAGATCAACGGCCTCCCGGACGACCCACCGGTGTTGTAATGGATCGGGCCCCCGGGGACTCTGTGATTCACGAGTCCTTCCCGGTTTGCTGATATTGTCGCCTTGTCCAGTAGGGGCAGCCTCTGCAAATCTTGTATCGATTCGGGAAGCCAGCCCGGTTCGATGCCGGAAAGTCGCCTGTAATCGGCCGTCTCATTCAGGGCGATGGACACTAGGTCCCTGAGTTTTCTCAGTTGGAGGTCCCGGATCTTCTCCGGATCCCACCACTGGCTCGCCATGAGCTCGCGGAAGAAACGAAACGTCTTTCTTCGCAAGAGGCGCTCCAGGAGCGGAGATATGGCATGTCGGACAATCCAGGGATTCATATCACGGCCTCATCCAACACATCACGATAGACTTCCATAATACGTTTGACCATAACCTGAAGGCTGTAGTGTTGCCGCACGCGCAGCCGTGCGGCCTTGCCCATCCGCCTGCGCAACCGCATATCCTGGCTGACCCGCACCATGCGATCCGCCAGCCCTTCAACGTCGCCGGGCTCGACGAGAAGGCCCTCAACCCCCTCCCTTATTACCTCGGGGATGGCCCCAACCTTTGTGCCTATAATCGGCAGACCGCACGCCATTGCTTCAAGAATTGCCATAGGCAGCCCTTCGGCATAGCTCGGCAGAACCAGGCAGGCCGACGATAACAGCGCCTGCGCCTTCGGCTTGCCGGATAGGACGCCGACCAACCGCACCACGGACTCACACCCAACCTCAGCGATAAGCCTCTCAAGCGATTCCTTCTCTCCGGCCTGAGTCTCTCGGCCGGCGAGATCGACACGCCCACCAAAGCCCCTCCGAAGTGCAACTGACGCAGCCTTGACGAGGTCACGTACTCCCTTGCCTTCGCCAAGATCCCCGAGAAACAGAAATACCGGCTTCCGGCTCTCCACGGCAGCCGTCTTCACCGGCACGGGCACGCCGTTCGGAACGGCCCGCCAATTCGCACACGGCCCATAGGGTCCCAGGCGGGAAACCCAGTCGCGGCTCAGGACAATTACGGCCGAGACGCGCTCGAACGCCAACCGCATCGCTCCCCTCGCGATACGGCCCTGGCCTGCCGCAAAGTCCTCAACGCTCCCTCCGTGAACGTGCAATACCACGCGCGACCCGAGCAGCCTTGCAGCCGCCGCATGAAGGCAGTCCCTCCAGAATATGAACCCGCTGCAGGTGTGGACGTGCACGATTTGCCCCCTCCCGCGCAGGATATGCCCGACCAGTCGCCGCAGCAATCGAATCTGTGCGCCAATCCCGACGAAGAGAGGCCGGCCTTCCCTTGTCGTCTTGGCGTTGTTCATCACCGTGAGTCCGCACCGACGGGACAGTTCGCTATCGCGGAGGTTCACAACAACACTGCCCATGCCGCCCATCGGTGGCGGCACCGGACCGACCATGACGACCTTAGGTTTGCACACAATGCACCTTCTGTTCCGTCTGGATATTCCTCCGCCGCCCCCGACAGCCCGCAGGAACGCCAGCAGGTAGTTGCGGGCCATCTCTTTGACTGCATATCGCTTTCTGATCAGCGCCGCGCCTCCGCGGCCCAGCCTCTTGCAAAGATCGGGATTCGAGATAAGCCCTTTCATGCCGTCTGCCAAGCTGGCGGGGCTGGCAGGTTCAACAAGCACTCCAACGTCAGGGGCCTCCAGGACCTTCGGCACGCCTCCCACTGCCGATGCGACAACGGGCAGGCCCATCGACATCGCCTCCAGAAGCACCATTGGCAGCCCCTCTGTCCGGCTTGGGAGGACAAATGCATCCGCAGCCGAGTATAACGCGACTGTATCCTCACGATAACCTAGGAACTTCACGGCCGATACCAGTTTCAAGTGGATTAACTTGGCCTCGAGACGCGCCAGGTACTCTTCGTCGTCGGCGTCGCCGGCAACGGCAACAAAGAGCCGTCGTCCGGACGCCTGCCGGCGCAAAATGTGACACGCTTCGACCAGGTCCTCGTAGCCCTTCTCCGGCTTGACATTCCCCACGGCAATGAAGGCGAACGTATCATCGCGCAGTTTGAGTTCCCTCCTGACCTTTGCACGAAGCTCCGCCCGTGGCGATCGCACCGGAACGCCGTTTTCAATGATCGTCACTTCCTTGGAGATGCCAAGCCACTTCGCATATTCCCGGGCCACCTTCTCCGACACGGCAGTAACAGCGTGAACATCCCGAACGGCCAGCCGCTGAACAAGCTTCGCACGCCGCCTCTGATGAAACAGCAGCCCGTGACAGGTCATCACGACAGGGCGGCTGCCCGTAAGACGATTCGCGAGAACAGCATAGGGCAGGCTGGAGCAGTCGTGCACATTGATAACATCCGGCCGAAGTTCGCGAAGCAACTTTACCAGACGCCAGAGCGCCCCCAGGTCCCGGTTTTCCCCTGAGTTGAGCGACTCGATCCTTATCCCCAGTTCGTCACACTGTTCGCCAAACGCGCCCTTCTTCTCCAGACAAATGACGGTCGGCTCAAGACCTCGCGAATGCAGCTCGCGCGCAAGATGGAGGATTACCCGCTCCTTGCCGCCTGCTCCCATGTCCGCGACGACAAAGGCAATCCGTCGCGGCGTTTTGTGGCAGTCAGAGGAAGATGTCCGATGTGTGGTCAGTTTTTCACCTTCAGGGCTTCGCTCGGAGGGGCGGCTTTCGCAGTTGCGGCTTCCTGCTCCGCAAGATGAAGAAGCGGCACGGACAACAGGAATACGGCGTAGATGAACTCGAATGTGACCTTGCTGAGAAATGTCGCGCCGACCGCAAAGGTCAGCGCCGTGCACTCGAGCATGACGGCATAGTCCCTCGCCCACTGCAGCCGCCCGCCCCAAACAGCAGCCGCGAGCTTGCGTACCTTCCGCGTGGCAGAGAACATACAGGCCATTAGAACAAGGTACAACCCCAGTCCGACATATCCGGCTTGCCCCAATACCGAGAACCATACGCTGTGGGCAACGTGCGGACGATCGTCAACGTTGATCTTGTATCTGTCGTACTCGGCCATGTATACCGCTTCCCCGAAGCCGACACCCGTGAGGGGGCGGTCGTCTGCCATCGCCAGCGATGTCTGCCACGCCCAGATCCGCTCCATCGCCGACGGGTTCTGCCTCGTTCCAGGTGTCATGCGCCATCTGCCAGCCTTTCAGTCCGATCCCGGGCTGTTTGCGTAGCTCGATTATTACGGCCAGCGTGCCTCGGTTCTATCGCCAGCGCAGCCTCGGGGGAACGGTCACTTCGAAGGTTGTCGATGGCCCGAGAGAGGCATAGGGGCATCACCAGGAACCACCACAGGCCCTCGACATACAGCCTGCTCAGCGTAATGGAACACCCAAGATACACTGTAAGACCAACCATCAGGCCGAAACTGACAAGGCAGAGCTCTTCCTCGTCGGCTTCGGGGCTCGACCTGCACACTTTGCGGGCGGAAATCAACGTCCGGAAGGCGTTGACAATGAGAAGCAGGAACAGGATCATGCCCGGTATTCCAAGCTCGGCCGAACAAAGGACGTAGGTATTATGCGCGGCTCTTCTGGCGTGCATGGGCGCATACTCACCGATCCTGGCCTGGAAATTCCCCGGGCCTACCCCCTCCGGATGGTCCTTGAGCATACCAAGGGAAGCAACCCAGATATCGATCCGGCTTTGAGCCGACCTGTCCCGCCCTTCTTCCCCGGCCGTGATTGTTTCCGCCCGGCGCCGGTAGCCGGGATCCATCAAGGAGAACGCGCCGATCGCGGCTACAACCAGCCCTGCCAGAATGAGCTTGCGGCCCTTTTTCGGGGCAGCCAGTAAGGCGAGGATTACGCCGCCCGCCAGGCCGATAACCGCACCTCGGCTGCGCGTCAGGACCATGCCGTTGACCGCCAGTATGCCGGCGACAGCGCATATCGGCTTGCCCTTCCACCCGCTTCTTAAGAACTGGATCCCGATTATCGGCAGGCAGGCCACCAGATGGGCTGCCAGGTCGTTTGACTCCCTGAAGTCCGGCCCTCCGATGTTGTCCAATCGCCCTGTCATGAACATCGAGGTGGGTGTCGTGTGGGCCTGGTATCCCAGGAAAAGCGTACCGACTACCATCGCCCACAAAAGCCAATCCAGCGACTTTGCACTCGTTACCACGTGCGTCAGTATCATTGCGAAGATGACGATCTTTGTCAGCTTGATGGCAGGCAGATCGTGGCGCAGGAAGAGGGAAACATCCGTGGGGTGCACCAGGCTCAGCATCCAGACCCATCCGAGAAACAGCAGGATGATCCATTCGTATCCCGAGAACAGCTTAGCGCCATAACGCAGTTTCCTGTTAGCAAGGATCGTCCCCACTCCGGTCGCGGCGGCCAGGATGAATGAGAAGCGCAGCCCCCAGTGCGAGATGGACTTTCCCCACCATTGCCCAGTGGGGGATATATGGTAAACCATGACGTAACCGAACACCCCGATCAACGGGACGAACAGGGCGCCAACGCAGGCGAATGCAAATGCCATCAGGAATAAAATCGTCTTTACCGACATTGTGTTCCAGCTACTCCTGCCATGTATTCAGAGAAGTATTCCGGGACATTGGTTGCAGAGGACCCACGGATCCGAACTCCGGCGCCTGTTGCGTATGCTCCGCCTGGCAGCCTGGTATAGTCTGCTGTTCCACACCTTACGTACAGATTCTTCGAAGACGTTTCCCACGCTGTGGCGACGATCGAAACTACCGCAGCAGAGATTTACATCCCCGTCCCAGCAGATTATCGTCTGATACCAGGGCGCGATGCACTTGTACCACTTTCCAACGGGGGGTAACCGCCCATCGTGATCTCGAATGTATTGGTACCAGCTAAACACGTGGCCGCCATTCCTCGGCAGCCAGTTTTCGATGCTCGCAAGCCGCTCCCTGCAGAGCTGCGCCTCACCGGCCTCCCGGCGATTCATATTGCGGTCGAAGGGCAGGAGGCGAAGATTGAGGCTCGTGTGTTCCAGGTAGAAGTCGACATCGAGCGACTCAGCCAGTTGGCGCAGCTTGCCGATCTCACGCTCGTTGTGTCGGTTGACAATGAAACCCAAGTGAATGTTCGGAGTCTTGCTACCCAAACGACTCCTAGCTTCCGCGATCGCCTTGATCTTGCGTAAGACCCCGTCAAGACGGTGATGGGGCTGATATGCTTGGTAGGACTCTTCGGAGGTACCATGGAGCGAAATGGCAAGATCGTCCAGGCCGGTCTCGACGAGCCGCTCAGCATCTCGGGCGTGAAACGCATGAAGGTTGGTTGATATCTTGGTATAGATCCTACGGGCCTTGACGTAATAGATCATGTCGTAGATCCGTCGATGCAGCAACGGCTCGCCCCAGTTGTAGAGACCGACAAACCGCGCGTAGGCGCTTATTTCATCAACCAACTTGCGAAATGCCTTCCAGGAAATGTGCCCCAGGGGCCTGCTGTGCCGGCCCTCGGCCACGGGACACAGCATACACGTTCCGTTGCAGCGGTTCGTCACCTCGATAGCGATGTGCGTGGGCATACCGACCAGATACTCCGTGCGAAGCTTCCGCTGGAGAGCAACTATGGCCGCATTTACAGCCCGGGAGATCCCGTATGGCGAGCCGGTCAGCTCCCGCCACACCGTCCTCAGTTTTCCTGGCTGGTCTTCCATGTCATTTGCCGCCATTGTATTCCGGGTACCTCAGACCTCGGGTCCACAGCTCATTTGGCCACTATCGCCGTCTCTCCATTACCACGATCTCCGGTCGCTTGCCTCCGCCGACCCGTAGGATCCGTTCGAGTTCCTTGTATTCTCGTATCCGCGTCAGCTTCTGATGGCGCTTCTAAACACCGTTCTGTCAGTGGCCCTAGTCCCACTTGGATCCTAGAAAGAACGGCGCGAACATCCTAACCTGACTTCGAAAGAGCTCTGTCATGTAAGGGCGCTGCCCTACCAGTGACCAGTCAAACGTCGCCATGTACAACAATGAGACGCCCCACAATACGGGGACCACGGAGAGCTCTACTCTCCAGTTACGACAGATCTTCTCCAACGATCGTCTAAGTTGCACCTCGTACCAGTTCCCTGAGCAGCGTTCTCTTTCTGGTGCAATTACGCGTTCCGGGAACCAGGATTCTTGGCCTGTTGCTGGCCTGCTCAATGTAAACATCACAAAGTCTGTTAGAGGCGGGGCATGCTCGCCGAAAAAACACCAGTCGAAAGCACCGATCCTGTCCCCCATGCGCAACAGGTTGCACGCTACAAAGTCGCCATGAACAGGAGCTAAGGGCATCTGGAGCCTATCGGCACCGTCGATTATACTTGCCAGGAATTGCTTTTCCTCAGAACTAGGCTCGGAGTGTCTCTCGTACTTCTCCGCCAGGTCTCCCGTGTATTCTCCGGACATCAAACGATCGCCACCCGAACTGCATCGAATGAAAGATACCCAGTCAACTACCAACTTGAGTTCCCGTGCGACACGTCTCTGGTGAAGCCACCCCCCCCTTGGCCGAATCCTCCGCAAGAATGTCGTCCCATCCAGAAAACTCTCCACGAGTGCCTTGCACCCGTCCACCTCCAGCAATTCCAAGGGCGCCGGGACGGACGCCCAAGAGGCATCATCGAGCAACTCACGAGCACGAAGCAGATTGTTGTATTCCTGTTCGACGTGCTTACTGAACCGCGGGGCCTTTGCCACCTTGATGGCACACACAGGCTTCCGCTTGGATCTGCAAAAGCACAGGAAGGTCGCTACCCCTTCGCCTTCAGCTGAAAACAAGAAACCTACGCGCATGAAGGATAATTGCGCTGGCGGGGGGCACTTGATGCCAAGTGATCCCCAGCGAGAGAGGAGTATCTCCTGTAGCGTCAGAATCATTGCTCATGCCTTTCTCGCAACAAGGCAGAAATTCGAGGCAAGTAGCCTCGCACCGCCGGCCCTTGCGAGCCACCGTTTGGCCATACGCAGGAGGCGTCCTTTCCATGCCTGCTCAGATCCTGGTGAACGAAGATAAAACACATACGCATTTGAGTCCATTAATGGGATCATATTCCGAGGAGAATTGTAGCCGGGGATGGCATCGTACGCGCTCACCAATCTGAATCCGGATTGCCGCAACAGATGCTCGTATCCCCAATATGAATAGGTGTACGTTCTGTAGCCGAGCCGTTGTGTGCTTCGATATTCAGTTTCCCTTCGTCGTGCGTACCAGTCCGCCAGGAATCTTGGCATGAGCATTGTGTATGGGTACCCGCTGTGATCAAGCGATCCGCGCAGGGAAGCTCCTCCGAAGCGATTCTCAATACCAATGTAGAGCCACCCTCTTGGTCGAAGCAGTGATCCTACCTTCGCAAGGAAGCTCCTCTGAACGTCTCTCGGATCTCCTTCGAGGTTCCAAAGGGCGACCCATTCAAGGAGCCCATTGAGCACAACGAGATCGAACGTCCCGTCTGCGAATGGCGGGCGATATGCATCTGCGTGGACAACTGCGACGTTAGACAGATTCATTTGCTTTCGTCGAATTTCAATGAACCTCGCCCGCTCCCAAATACCTTCGAGAGCCACGGCCTCTTTGCAGAACTTGCCCAATGCAAATGTAAGCGGGCCCAACCCGGCGCCCATATCCAGGACACGCCAGTTCGTCATGGATGGAAGTGCAAAACGCCAGTCCGCTCGATTGTCGTCGCAATAATACGTTGGATCGACGCCATCTGAGGCGATCTCCAAGGCAGCTTGCCACCCGGTCTCGTTTGCTGCTCGGTTCATCCTGACCATCGTGTCATAATCTATCTCCCCCCAATATAGCGATGGATCCGAAAAGCTGGGGATTCCGTCGCGAACGGGAAACTCCGCCTGACACGGACGACAACGAATCGCCTTGGACACGTCTCGCAGCGGGCCTCTACAATTCGGACAAGCAAGGAAGCTGGTAATCATTTGGGGCGCATTTCCTTCCTGAATGATTCGGTGTTCTGTACCCCATGGATGTCCTGGATGTCACTCGGTAGCACAACGGAGTCACGAGCGCCTACCTTCTGCGAGCGCCCACTCAGAATTGTGCCGCGCACGTAGCGGGGCAGGCCAAGAAACCACGCAAGCGGCGTATAGAAACAAATCGCCAGCAGAACCCCAAGTGCCAACGAGCCCCAGTTCGACACGGGATTCCAGTGTGAAACGCCCAGACAAAACGAGGCAAACACGACCGTCGCAGAGATCCACCAGGCCGTAGTCCGTACAGCGAAGGTCTTCAGGGGCAAGTGAATTCGACGCATAGCAACAGCGGGAACAACCAGCCCGCTCAGGAGTACCATTGGCACCACAGTACCCAGTGCAACCCCTCTAAAGCCCATGCCAAACCCGACCACAAACACAATGGTAAGCGCGATATTAAGTATGGCTTCACCGAGGAGAACAAAACCCAGGAAGACTACCTGTCCGCTGCCAATGAGCAAACTGAAGCTCGGCTGAGCCGCTACTACGGCGAGATACGCCAACCCGAGCACAGGAAGGACTGTCCGTCCGGCAGCACCCGCCGCCGGGCCGTAAAACAGACCCACAAAGTGATGCCCGAAAACCGAAACCCCCACAATCACAAGCACCCCGAAGACCATCGTAACACGTGTAACGAGCGGGAGAAAGTGACGCAGGCCCGCAAGGTCATTGCGCGCAATGGATTGCTGAATCTCCGGAGAAAAAACCGTGGAAGCTTTCTGGACGAGGCTACGCCCGTACTCGCAGAGCATTACGACCAAAGAATAATAGCCCACGGACGGCAGGTCAATCAGCCACGCTATCAGAAGCGCATCAGTGTAAAGAATGATTCGTATACCCAGGCCGCTGAAGAAGCAGGGGATTCCGAATCTTATCAGCTCCCAAAGCATATTTCGTGAAACAGCCGATCTGCGGATATTCAGTGACCGGAACACATGCCGAGAGATGAGATACGTCCCGGCGCACGCAATGCCGGTCGACACAAGGACTCCTACGGCCAGTCCGATCATGCCAAAGCCCAGCACCAAGGCTAGGATGCCGCAGGCAGCCTTGACCAAAGAGACCAGAACGTCCAGAATGGCACGAAGATCGTAACGTTCATGTGTCTCGATGAGGCAAGCAAAAACAGCGGATATCATGGAGAGGCCAATGTTCGCCCCAATAATGACCAGTGCGACTTGTGCCTGGGGTACGAACTCGTGCGGAATCTTGGGAAATATCAACGGAAAGAGTAAGGCCAGAGTCATGCCTCCAAATATGAGAACGATGGTGGATACCACCATGGCAGCCAGCCCGGTGCAAACGACCTCGTTTAGCTTGTGCGTCTCTTTGCGGCCCAGGTACCAGTTGAAGTGTCTGTACAGTGCGGGCCGCAGGCCCAGATCGAACATCCCGAAATAGCCTGTGAGCGAGACCACCAGGCTCCATAATCCGTACCGCGCGTCGCCGAGATAACGGAACGTGAACCACGACAGGAACAGGACAGTTGCCAGACTGACAACAAACCCAATCCAGTTGGCGACCAGGTTCCGGGCGTATATCCGGCCTTTGCTCACATCACATGCTCTGTTGGCGTCCGTGACTCGCAGGCAGACCTCTCCGTGCGGTTCTCCGGCGGGGGAATCTCAAAGTCGCGGTAATCGTTGGGGTTACCGTCATGTCCGGCTTCGGCGGCTTTGATAATGTTATAGGCCTCCCTGGCCGTTACGTAATGAAGCCTCTTGCTCGGGGTTTTGAATCGGCGCTCCAATGCTGACCACAAGCGCTGCATCGGTCCGGCGAATAGTGAATTCAATATATCGTCCTGGGCTGTATGACAGTGCACACTGATAAAGACCCAGTTGGGCCGCCCGGAGACGTGAACGTGGGCCGCCAGCCATCGCGAGATACGGCGCGGGTGTGGCGGATAATGCCCGACTTCGCTATTATCCAAAACGCGCGGCCACACCCCGAAACACATAGGCCCGGGGACAATAAGCAACCCATCCGGGGACTGTCCAACAGTTGCCTCCTTCCCTCGGTCGTATGGCTTATCCCGCCCGTTCGAGCGGGCATAGTAGATCGAGTTCACCTGCCTTGGCTGAGCGGGTGTGCCAAGAGCCGGAAAGGTAAAATCCGCGTAACAGCCGGTTTGCAGAAGCACGTCAATCTCGTTCGGAGCATTGCAGTAGCGGCGATCGCCGGCGGCCAGGGCAAACATGCCATGAACGAATCCATAATGCCCGCTCGAGATCGCGCCATATTCCTTCAGCCTGGCCAGGTCCTCGATGATCTGGGTGCGAATTCGTTCTTCGTTCATCTTCGGCGCATGATGGAGATGGTATTCAATCTCGCCCCAGTGTCGTCCCGGCCACGTGGATATCGGGGTCATGGCCCCCGGTGAGGTTAACGCAACAGGACAGAACCACGTATGTTGAGGACACCGTCCGTCGGAATCCGTGTGCCCGCTAATGGCCTGCGGGTACCGCAACTCCCATTTGTGCACGCGTTCGAGTTGGAGACGTACGGAAGCATCTCGCCAGTCGGGTTCGAAATGGTCTTTGAACAGGAAGCAAAGGTCGATAGCGCAGTCAGGCTCAAGTGGGGACCGCTCGGTCCGCAAGTAGGCGCCCAGCCACAATGTTGCTTTCCAGCGGATGATCTTTCGAATAACCCATGCCACGCTGCCGACGAAAAATATGCTTACGATGAGCGCTGCGGAGTAGATTAGCCAGTACCCAAGCGTCAGTGCGCATGCCCACAGCGCCCCAGGCAATATCAGTGCACAGGCCACAATCAGACCGAGCGTCCGTGCGCGAAGAGCGCGGGCGGCGCGGGAGTTGCTCTTCGACGTACTACCTAGCATGCAGCACCTCCCTCTGCACCTCGATCTGCCGATGAGCAAACCATATCGTCAGCGTCCATGTTTCGTGCGTATATGCGGGCCTTGCTCATTGTTGCGCTATTCCGATTGCAGTGGCGGGCGCCTTTAGACAACTGGGCCTGTCCACAGTCATATCGGCAGTGATGCTCACTTCCTTAATCCTTGACAGGCTCCTCCGGTTTTTCGGGCGCCACGTCGTAGGCCTCCTGGCTGCATTTCCACGAGCAGGCATCAGGCGGGCGGCGGAGGAGGGCTTTTCTCAGTTCCCGCATCCTCAGGCTGTTGTAGATCTCCTTGAACGATTGCTCGCGCAGGCTCCCGAACGGCGGAAAGACCGAGCACAATCGCACATCGCCCGTGGGCTTAATGATGAAGTGAAACCACGGGATCAGACAGTACGGGTTCGCCTCCGCCTTTCGTGGGGACCGCGAAGCTGAAGACGCCGCCTGTGTCGGGGATTTCTCCGGTATCGGATCCGGCAGGAACAGGTGAACGTTCAAGCGGTCGGCTTCCGCCTTCGCTTCCTTGGCAACCTTGTTGAAAGTATTACGATAGCCCATCTGTTCCATGTAGCCCATTTCCTCGTCCTCGTCAGTGAAGGGAAGCAGATGGCGCACGTGAACATTGCGGATTCCATGCTCGGCGGCAACGCGAATCATGGCGGGGACTTCCAGAATGTTTCGCTGCATGCACGTGAAGTTTCTCCGCCCGACCGGGCGTTCCGAATTCGCTTGCTCCTTCCTGGATCGCAGGAGATCAAGCTTCTCCAGCAGGATATCCCATTTCGCGCCCCGGCGAATGTATTCGTAGGTCTCGGGCGTGGCCCCATCCACGGAGAAGATGATCTCAGACAGGCCGGCGTTGATTGCACTGTCAACGACCTGCTCGGTCAACAGCATCCCGTTCGTACAGAACGATGTGAAGGGAACCCGATACGTGGCCATACGGTCAAGGAAGGCCGCAAACGCCCTGCTCATCAGGGGCTCGGTCGCACAGCTCAGATAGAGGAACCTAGTCCTGGGAAACAGGTCGCGGGCGATCTTCTCGAACAGGTCGAGGTCCATTTCCTGTCGTTTTCGCCTCTTGCCTGCAGAGTAGTAGCACAGACGGCAGCCCAGATTGCAGAGATTGGTGGTATCCATGCGGATTACGAGATGCCGCATGCGAAGAAAGCGCATTGCTGCTATAGCGAACGCCTTCGCCCGGCGGCTTTGTATCCGGCGATACAGTCTTGTCAGCAGTTCAGGACTCAACATGGCTGCCCTTCCAAATGCCCAGCCGGCCTCGACGGGGCTGGCGCCTCAAGTTGTTTGCAGATTCGATGTACCTTCGCCGCCTAGGTTTCGTGGGTCGTGGTCTGTGCCTGTTCTTGAGGTCGCTGGTATGCTGTCTATTATCTCCATGGCAACGAGAACAGATTCACTCAGTCCACGCAGAGTCCAGTGCCACCGCCGGACGTCCAGACCTGCAGTGTGAGCTTCATTGAGTATTTCCCGTCTTGTCGTGCTCTTCGGGTACGAACGCCGGCGTCCCATGATTCCCAGCAATAATGATCGGACGAATCGTCGTATGGTGTGCCACCAACTGTCGCACCCGTATCCCACGATAATCCACCCCCGAGTAACCCGTGCGAACTCTCGCAGGACCTCCACACGCACCATTGGCGTCAGGTGCATCGCAAACCGCAGGGAAACAATGACATCAACGCTGTTGTCGCCCAACGGAAGCGCTCTGACGTCGCCCAATATGAATTGCACCTGGCCCGAGCCTGCAACGCGGCGATTGGCCTGCCCTATCATGGCTTCAGAGATATCCAGAGCAATAACGGATGGCGCATGTTCAGTGAGTATCGGCAGCATGCGCCCGGTGCCACACGGAATGTCCGCTATGCTGGCTGTGCGGGGCAACTTCCGCAGGGATTCTCTCAACGCTCTGCACTGCATCCAATGGAAGAACCGCCCAATAGGGCTTTCGAATCGCTCTGCGTCGTAGGACTCGGCTACGGCCTTCGACTGCCATCGTTCTGCTGTGTCGACCTTGGGCATGTTTTCAGGGCCCCTCAATTGGATTGTCGATGATTGCGCGAAGCGTCCCGATCATGATCGGTCCGCCCCTAATCAACCATAAAGGTCGGCGGTGCTGTTGCCCCATCTTGGCTAACACTGCCAAGGCGGCGTCCATGATTCGAAACTGCAGCCCCACTATATCCCAATCCACCACGCGGCGGTACCCAGCGAGGAATTGCCCGCATAGTGAGCGCCACCAAATTGTATGTCCTGTTCCAAGCAGCGAGGCGCTACGTAACAAGAAGAGGTGCACCAGGAACTGTCCTACATCGATCAGTGGGTGCCCCCGGTGGTGCCCTTCCATATCCACGCCGACAACCTCACTGTTGACAATGATCAGGTTGCTCGGCTTGTAGTCGCCATGTATTGTGGCAAGGACATCCTCAGGCTGTTCACGACTGGTTTTATCGAGAAAGTCCGGTAAACGCTGTGCCAGCGTTGGCGCCAAGCCCAGTTGCCTCAGAGACTGTAGATCGGCTATCGATCGCCGAAGGCGTTCGGAGGTATCGTACGGCTCAACTCGCCCATCAGACTTCCACCTGTGGAAGTGCCCCAGCCAACGCCCGGCAAGATCGGCTGTTTTGAGTGCAGCGCTGCGCGATCTTGAGGATGCGAGGGGTCTGCCCGATCGCCTCAAGACCCAGCTTGCGGGCCCACCATGCACTAACTCCATGGTAAGACGCCTCGTGCTGACCTCATGGTAACGCACCGAACGAAACACAACGCCCTCGGCTGTTACAGCAAAACGATTGAGTTGAAGGATCTGCTCAGCTCTGTTGTCACTGAGGTCGGCGCTCAGTTTCTTTGTAAAAAACTCAGCGATGGGTTTCTTGCTCTTCGCCATGATTATGTTGCTCGGATCGTTTGCCGCTGCTCGAGGAATGTTCTACTTAACCATCTACGGCTCTAGCCGTCCTTTGGCGGTTTGAAGGCATTTTCGGTCTTCACGCCCCGCAGATATTGTCACAGAGAGCGACAAACTGCCTTCACTTTCTGCGGCCAGGTTTCGTGGCTCATAGCCTCTGTGCGTTCGCGGCGTGCGGCTGAGCCCGCAGCGAGGGCGGACTCGATTGCGTTAGTAAAGGTATCGGCTGAATCAGCGATGGCAATTAAGTGTTCGTACCGTTCTACCTCCGGCATGGGGGTGGAGACGACCGGCAGGCCGGCGGCGAGGTATTCGCGAAGCTTTATCGGGTTAACGGCATGGGTAAGTTCGTTAACGTGAAATGGGATAAGGCCGACGTCAAATCCCTTGCAGTAGGCGGGCAGGTCTTGATAATGCTTGCGCCCCAGGAAGTGCATATTGGGCAGGCTGCGGTAGGGTGTCAGGTCGACAGTGGAGTCGCCAAGCAGGACGATATGCCACTCCGGCCGACGTCGGGCCACTTCAGCCAGCAGGCCAAGGTCCACCCAATCGCGAATCAAACCGAAAAAACCCAGGCGCGGCTGCGGAATGTCTGCCATGTCGGGTGGGGTAGGAAGCCCGTCGGACAGGGCCGTGGAGAAGTGTTCGTAATCGACGCCATGCGGCACGAGGATCGTGTTGGGGTTCAGAGGTCCCTTGACCTCTTGCAGGGCTGTCGAGGTCGTCACGACCAGATCGGCCCGGCGGCAGAGGTCCGCTTCGTCGCGAAGCACCTGCTCACTGTCGTAGCCGGAAAAATGCGCGAAGTCATCCACGCAGTAGTAGACCACCTTTTCCGGCTGGAAGCTGTCCAGCAAGTAGGATATGTCCGGTGCGAACGACCATATCTGAAGCGGCCCTTGGTGGGCTCTTCGCAGGGCTCGCCGAATGCGAGTTACAAGGAGTAATCGGTTCAGCTTTCTTGCCCACGCGTGGCCGGGCAAGGGCAAGACCAGGGGCGTCAACACGTAGAGGTTCTTCCGAGGGCTCTTCAGACCCGTTGCCACTTGGTGGAGCCTTCCGGCCATGTAAAGCAGGTCGGAAGAACTGGTCGACGGCGTGCGGGAGGCGTGGTAGTTGACCCAAAGGACGGTATTCCGCTCGGCCAGCAAGTGCATTACATGATGCTTGCTCGTCGGCGGGGCATCGTAGCCGCTTGCGAAACACAGGATGGTACGCCCTTCGATCATCTCGTCCGAGTGCTTGTATATGCGTCGGGCGATAGTTCACCGGCCTCCCCACGTCTCTTGGCTCCGCATACATCCCAAGATCCAACCCTGAAGCCAATGGAGTCTCCGCAACCCCGAGACAAGCTCGTCATACGCGATGGCAACGCGACAAAGAACGGGCTGTGTCATGAACATTGAAGGATAGCAGTTGTGGTACTGAAACCGTTCTATAGCAAAACCTGTGCGATCGGCAAGACGCTTAATCTGCCGGGCCGTATTCGCCTTGTAGAACGTCGGGAACGTGTTTTCTTCGTCACGTCCCTCGAACCGCTTTACAATCTTCCCGTGCCACGAGTTCGGAATGAGCGACGCAAACAAGGAAACGTAATCGTATCTGCTCGGCGTGAGAAACACCGCACGTCCTCCGGGTTTGAGGACTCGCTGAAATTCAGTGAACGCCGCCGTCGGATCTTTCAGATGTTCGAAGACACACCTGGACGCCACGACATCAAAGCTACTGTCCGGATATGGAATGTCATACGCTGTTCCACGGACTAGCGAAGCACCACGGACGACGGCCTCTCGCTCGCAGGCAACGGGGTCAATGCCATGCACCTCTGCGCCACACTCCAGAAGGTATTCGGCCAAGGGAAAGCTCCGGCCACACCCCACGTCCAGGGCGACGCTGCCATGGGACAGCACCTCTGCCAACAGGTCCTCGTACTTTTTGTAAGCGTGCCGCCAGCCTCTCTCGTGATAGTGCTTCTTCACTATCTCCCAGCACTTGTGACGCCTGCGCTCAGCACGATCAGCCAGAAATAATCCGACCACTGGGAAACCTCCTGCGGCGGCGCGGCGGTGGAGTATGACGGCCACCAGCCCCAGGCCGACGCCTGCGAAGTTCAGCAGCACGTCCAGAATCGAGCCCATCCGCCCCGGCACCAAGGTCTGTGCAATCTCCAAGCCCGCGCCAAATGCGCCGCATGCCAACACGACTATCAGTATTACTACGAAGCCGGGGCGGGTCGAGTTCCGTAAACATAGCATACCCCAGAGGAAAAGGACACAATACGCCGGCAGATGCAGCAGGTTCTGCACGGTCGGCGTAATGGCGCGGTCCCAGCCGCCAAAAACACCCGTGCCGGACGGCAGTAGACTCACAACGGCCAGCACGCTGGCGTAAAGGAACATCACGACCCAGGCCGTCTTCCTGGAAATTACTGTCATCCCGCCGCGCCCTCCTCGCGGCCGACAAGGGCCGGGTCGCATCCCTCGGGACGGGCTCCCTCGCGCCTCGGGCCGTCGGCCGGACGGTACGCGCCGCCCGAGACTCCGGACCCGCAAAGCCTTTCGCACAACGTCACCAGGGGC
>SDBS01002224.1_pt1 | contig 19497 bp, 15 predicted proteins | sample 2277091 | NCBI WGS metagenome assembly SDBS01 (sample SAMN10404972, study PRJNA504765) | marine sediment metagenome | isolation source: marine sediment core GS10_PC15, 163 cmbsf | place: Arctic Ocean: Southern Knipovich Ridge | collected 2010 | reverse complement strand
ACGGGCATCCGTCTTACTCCATAGTCAAGTACGAGTTCGATTTTGACGGAGATTTAGTCTACGACTACACCGAGACAGCCATCTTAGCTCCTGACGGAGCCTTCGATGGGATGACCACCAATACATACACCCAGTTTGGCTCATACACAGCCACTCTAAGGGTCACCGATGATAACTCACCGGCTAAGATTGATACAGATGCAGTCACCGTTATTATCATAAACGCTCCACCAATAGCGAACAGCAACGGACCATATTCTGTAGGAGAAGGCCAGGGTATAAATCTTGACGGATCAACATCTTATGATCCGAATGAGGGGACAGGAGACTCGATCGTCTCCTGGGAATGGGATATTGATAACGACGGCTTCCATGACGATGCATCAGGTTCAAATCCCAGTTTTACCTGGGCAGAACTTGGCGTTCTGGGCATAACTCAGACAGACAGCCCTTATCCGATAAGCATTGAAGTCACTGATGGTTTTGGTGCAACCGATACGGATACAACTACATTGACTATAGACACAGTACCACCTGATACAGACCATGATATTGATACACCAATTCCAACAGGTGATAATGGATGGTATAAAGCAACCGCGCCAAACTTCTCACTGCAGCCCAATGAAATTGCGGAAACATACTATCAATGGGACACAACTGACCCACAAGGCTGGATACTTTATGATGATTCAATGCCTATCCCAGAAGGTGAGCACACTCTGTATTATTACTCGGTAGATACGGTCGGTAGTATTGAAGACTTCAATGATAATCCCCCGGTAACATATAAACTAGATACCTTGCTACCAGTTGATCCAAACGTTATCAGTTCCTCTCATATTGTTGGAGTTGAGTCTGGCGATCAGACAGTTGATGTCTTGATATCCGGGGCATCAGATAACGGAAGTTATGTTGATGGTTTTGCATATGAGTGGAGTCGCAATCCCTCAACAATTCCAAATCCAATCAAGACTATCGAAGAGGACGTGGATTTAGTTACAAGTCCGAGACTATCGGCAGGAACATGGTATTTCCACTTAAGTACTAAAGACAATGCTGGAAACTGGACATCAACAGTTCATCTAGGACCGTTTGACATAGTCCCGACAGGAATTCCAACCGGCGCTAACAAGAACGTACTTGTATTACTAGCCTTAACCTCGATCATAACCGGTGGACTTGTTATCCTCAGAGGAAGAAAACTGACAGGTAATGTGCTAGGTTAGTTCTATGAGTGGCAAGTCTGGTTTACAAAGAATAATCAAGGGATCGATCTATATATTTGGCGTTCTCCTGATAATCGGGGGACTTACCGTACTTCTATGGATCGTTCGTCCATACATCTTCCTGTTTGTGTCATCATCCGAAATAGAAGCCCTAGAGACTAAAGTGGAAGAAGGAAAGATCTCCGCAAACCAGATCATAATCCCATCGGTTCTGGTCGATGCGTCTATACTGGAAGGAAAAGGACCCAAACAGCTCTCCGATGGTGTATCTCATATTAAAGATAGTGTCACACCTGAAGAAACAGGAAACTGCATCATCGAAGGCCATAACCTGGCCGAGTTCAGTCTACTTCGTCCTAAGAGTTTCTTTTCTCTTTTAGATGTGGTCAGAAAAGATGCCGATGTCTATGTCTTCTGGAACGGGAAGAAGCATGCATACAAGGTAGAAAAAAAGGAGACAAAGGATGTCAACGATCCGGCTCTGTACGAAAAGACCGACGACAGACGGTTGACTCTCATCACGTGCGTCTCCACGTGGTCAGCGACCATCTATACAGACAAACGGACCGTTGTAACCGCTAAACCCGTAGACTAGCCTAAAGTAACTAGTTACATAGGACTTTAGTCCTACTCTCATGCTCAAGAGCATAGGAGCTTACATTTACTTAAGGATTCAATCATATCGAGCTCTAACCGGGTGACCATAGATTGAAGATGTCTGACATGATCCGGAATCAAATAGTTGAAACGAAGAAAGAAGATAATACACTGATACTTCCAAGTATCAGAGTGTTTGCAGGTGGGCGTCAAAACATTTGTTTTATTTTGACATCTTCTTCACAGGTTCTTTATACATGTATGCGACCATATTAGTAGTAGGACATTGAGAAGTACTGGAATTGGATACCCAGGGTTTTAATGTTACAATTTTATTACAAGGATTACTGATTTATGCAACCAGTGTGTAGCGGTACTTTTAGAATGTGAAATCAAGAAACATTATTGTCATCGAGGTGATAAGCATTGAATGAAGAGATCAAAAAGGCACCCTCAGAACCCAAGAACGGTGCCGGAAAGTATTTTCTTGTTGCTATTGGTTATGTTTTTGCCGGGTCGATCGGGACTATTATCGGTGGTCTGATAATGGTTCTTCTGATATCGGGGATAACAGGTATCAGCCCGCAGTCACTCTTTTCGGGGAAAATGGGTACAAGGTCAACTGAGCGAGTGTCGATAATTTCTAAGGATGTATCAGCTGAAGAAGTCGTAGCTGTTGTTAAAAAGCTCCAACCGGCTATTGTCAATGTACGGACAAAAGAAGTGTTGTCAGACGTCTTCCATGAAAGCCAGGAAACCGAGGGAGAAGGTTCAGGAGTCATCTATAAAGAGGATGGGTATATAATCACCAATAACCATGTTGTCGAAAATGCCGAAGAGATCTTTGTGACAATTGGAAACGAAGATTATAAGGGAACGGTTGTCGGTGGTGACAGGGATACAGATATTGCGGTAATAAAGATTGATAAGACCGGTCTACCGGAGGCAAGTCTGGCTGAATCGCCAAAACTACAAGTCGGCGAGACTACAGTTGCTATCGGTAGTCCGTTTGGTTTTGATCATAGCGTGACCACCGGTGTCATAAGTGCCCTGCACCGTAATATTACGACCAGCGCAAACGGTCGAACCCAGACCTATACAAATCTGATTCAGACAGACGCAGCCATAAATCCCGGGAATAGTGGAGGAGCTTTGGCTAATATCGAGGGCAAAGTCATCGGGATCAATACCTTGATCTACTCACCCAGCGGAGCCTCGGCCGGCCTGGGATTTTCTATACCGATTGAAACAGTGGTCAGCGTAGCCGATCAATTGATCGCTACAGGTAAAGTCAGACATCCGTATATGGGAGTTCTCGGTCAGACTGTTGACAAAGATGTTGCTGAACAATTGAATCTGAGTGTACAGGAGGGCGCTATAATGCAGGAGGTAGTCGAAGGAAGCCCGGCTGACAAAGCTGGGCTTAAACGTCTGGATGTTATCACTGAATTTGATGGCAAGAATATTGAGACAATGGACGATCTTATTGCTGCTATAAGAGCTAAAAAGGTCGATGATACAGTGAAGCTCAAGTATATCAGGGATGATAAGACGAACGAAGCCTCGCTAAAACTAGCCGAAAAACCGAAGCAATCATAAAACGAGGAGATCAATAGAGGACAAAGCGATTATTGTCATAAAGAAAGTGAACGCAAACGGATGAGTTGAAAAATAGCTCGTCCGTTTTGGTTTTTAAGATATAATGTTTGAAGCAATATAGGCTATTATAAGCAACAAAGGCTATAAACATTGACTCATAAGAGAAGGCAGAGCAACTAAGTGATCAGAAAAGAACTTATCCGCATAGTACAGCAAGCCCTTGATGAACTAGCAAAAACGGGTCAGTTTGACCTCCCTGATACTCCAAAGTTTGTTGTTGAGCGCACACGGGAAAAAGGTTTTGGGGATTGGTCGACGAATATCGCAATGACCCTGGCCAGCAGTCTTCGCCAAAATCCTCTTAAGATTGCCGATACAATTATTTCCACACTATCTTACAGCGATGGTCTTCTGAAAGATGTCAAAGTAGCTAAGCCCGGTTTTATTAACTTCTATCTAACCGATCAGTTTCTAAGAAATGGATTGGTTGAGATCCAGAAGGAAGAAGAGAAATTCGGAAGATCGACATCCGGGAAGGGAAAGTGCATCCAGATCGAATTTGTCAGCGCGAATCCGACAGGACCTCTTCATATCGGACACGGACGGTGGGCAGCTGTCGGTGACACTCTGGCCAACGTTCTGGAAGCAGCCGGTTTTAAAGTGGAAAGGGAGTTCTATATCAATGACTATGGCCGTCAGATGATGTTGTTTGGCGAATCTATAGCGGTTCGCTATGCTCAGATCTTTGGCCAGGATAGAGAGATACCGGAAGAAGGATATCAGGGTTCATATATAAAAGAGCTTGCTCAAGAAATCGCTGATAGGGATAGCGATAAATATCTAAGTAAATCAAAAGAGGAACAGGCCAAACTGTTTAAACAAGAAGGAGAAAAGCTGATCTTAGAGAACTTCAAAGAAGTGTTTGCTTCATATGGAGTCAAGTTTGATGTCTGGTTTTCTGAGACCAAGCTTCACGAATCAGGCGAGATAGACAAGGCGATCAAGCTTCTTGAAGAACATGGTTACGTATATAAAGACGATGGAGCGAGCTGGCTTAGAACGACTGAATTCGGAGATGACAAGGATAGAGTGATCGTCCGTGAGAATGGCGAACCGACCTATTTCGCTTCTGACATTGCTTATCATCTGGATAAATTTGAGCGTGGATTCGATACGTTAATAAACGTCTGGGGTGCTGATCACCATGGATATGTCGCCCGCGTGAAAGCAGCCGTCCAGGCTCTCGGCTATTCTCCGGATAGTCTGGAGATCATCATCGGACAGCTTGTCAATCTGTATCGTCATGGTGAGCCGGTGCGGATGTCAAAACGAACGGGTGAGTTGGTAACGTTCAGTGAACTGATTGAGGAAGTCGGATCCGATGTAGCTCGCTACATATTCTTAACCCGCAGCACTAACAGTCCACTCGATTTTGATATTGATCTGGCGAAGCAGCAGTCGCAGGAGAATCCGGTCTACTATGTCCAGTATGCCCATGCGCGCATAGCGAGCATTCTTAAATTTGCTGCGGAACAGGAACAAAAAATGCCTGCTTCCAATAAAGCTCATCTATCTTTATTAGTCGAGGAAGCCGAGCTCGATCTTATGAGGCATCTGATCGGATTTCCTGAATTCTTAGAGGATTGCGCCAATCTCCGAGCTCCGTATAAGCTGACCCAGTACGCCGAAGAACTGGCTGCCTTATTTCATGTATTCTATACGAAATGCCGTGTGGTAACAGACGATAGTGATCTGAGTGGAGCACGTCTCTTCTTGATCAGGTGTACGCAGATCGTCTTACGGAATACTTTGGAGTTGCTTGGAGTCAGCGTGCCGGAATCAATGTGATCGCAATCTGCAAGTCGCAAACCGCAATCAGTTGTTTTTAAGTTGATGATCTATAGACCTGAAGTGTGGAAGAGCGGAAGAAAAGAGTACCAGCAGGCGGAGCAGATCAAACAAAAGATCGGATACATGTCACAGCGCTTTGGTCTATACCAGGATCTTACTGTCTACCAGAATATTGAGTTCTACGCTGGTATTTATCAGATTCCAGCAACCGAGTTTAATGAAAAGATCGAGTCATCGCTTGAGTTTGCCGGTCTGGCAAAGCGGCGGAATGAGCTGACTGCTAATCTAGGTGTCGGATATCGGCAAAGACTAGCTCTGGCTTGTTCGATAATACATCAACCCGAGTTGATCTTTCTCGACGAACCGACAGCGGGCGTGGATCCGGTGACCAGAGACCAGTTTTGGGCGCTGCTCTTTGATATGACAAAAGCAGGCCAGACAAGTTTTGTGACGACTCACTACATGGAAGAAGCCGAGCGGTGTTCTTTACTTGGTTTTATTCATTTCGGAAGACTGGTGGCTTTTGGATCACCTGAGGATGTAAAAGGGGATAGCAGCTCACTGGAAGAAGCTTTCCTCGCTTTGACCCGCAAAGAGCTTTGACGGCTCTAAAGGGTTATGTTAAACTTGTCACAACTTTTAATCGATAATAGTCCTCTTATTATTTATTACTAGGAGCTCTCCATGGTCCTACCTCTTACGGCAGAAACAATATCTAGCGGTCATTTGATGATCGGCGGTTGCGATACTGTTGCATTGGCCAAGAAGTTTGGCACACCTCTTTTTGTAATGGATGAGGATCATATAAGACAGCAATGTCGTCGCTATACGGAAGCATTTAAAAACCTCAATCCGCAGAGTGAAGTCATCTATGCTGGGAAAGCCTTTTTATCCGTCGCATTTTTAAGGATCATTGTGGAAGAGGGTCTATCTCTAGATGTGATGTCAGGCGGTGAGTTGTTTGCTGCTTTGCGTGCTGGTGTTCCGGCTGACCGGATTTACTTCCATGGTAATAATAAGAGTGCTGCCGAAATCGAGCTGGCATTAAGTGCTGATGTAGGTCACTTTGTTGTGGATAGTTTTAATGAGCTAGACATGCTGAGCCGGATGGCGAAATCTCTCGATAAAAAAGCGACAATAATGCTCAGACTAACGCCTGGTGTGACCACTTCGACTCATGAATATGTGCAGACAGGCATAGAAGATACCAAGTTTGGTTTCAGCATCGCCGAAGGTGTCGCAGCGGAAGCAACAGAGAAAGCGCTCTCCTTAGATAACATAGAATTGACAGGTTATCATGCTCATATAGGTTCTCAGATCTTTGCTCTCCAGTCATATGAGAAGGCAATCAAAATACTCATGAGTTTTATGGCAGAAATGCAAGAGAGTCTGGACTTCAAAGCGTGTGAACTTGATACCGGTGGCGGTCTGGGAATCAGGTATAAACTGACCGATGAACCATCAGCGATTGAAGACTATGCCCGGGTTGTTATCGATGGAGTGACAAAGGAAGCAAAGAAACATGGTATGAAAGTGCCAAGGGTAATGATCGAGCCCGGTCGTTCAATTGTCGGGAACGCCGGTGTGACGCTTTATACAATAGGAACTATAAAGAGTGTTGCCGATCGTGTATATGTATCTGTTGACGGTGGAATGAGCGACAATATCAGGCCGATGTTATATAGAGCAGTCTATGAAGTGATCATAGCTAACAAAGCCTCGAAGAAATCAGAAGTCATGGTGACGGTTGCCGGCAAACACTGTGAAACAGGTGACATACTGGTTGACAATGTCAAGATACCCAAACCGGACATCGGCGATATTCTATGTATGCCAGCGACCGGAGCATATGGTTACGTCATGGCAAACAACTATAATCGAGTACCGAGACCGCCTGTAGTCATGGTAAAAGATGGAAAGGCACGTGTCATCATCCGCCGGGAGACATATGAAGACCTATTGCGCCTAGAGGAATATTAACCTGTATTTACACCGAGTAAGACCGGGCTGGCAATGACTGACTCGTCTATACGTTCCTTGCGCTATGGTATCGTCTCAAGTTTAATCAATAACTCGGTCTGGGTGTTGAGTATCTCTGCAAAACGAGGTATAACAATTAGGGACTTCTATGTAAGGAGAAGGTGTGAAGAAAAAGATCAATATCGGATTGTTAGGACTAGGCACTGTCGGTAGCGGTGTATACAAGACTATTAAGCGCCGGCGGCAGGAGCTAAAGCGTTTAGTTCAAGCGGATCTGGTTGTTAAGAAAGTAGCTATAAAAGATCTATCTGAACTCACTGACCGTAATCTGGTCCGAATAGACCGTAGAATAGTAACAACAAACGCTATGTCTATTATTAATGATCCGGACATTGACATTATTGTGGAAGTAATCGGCGGAAAGGAGCCTGCTCGCCGTCTTATTCTGAAAGCGATTTCCAATGGAAAGCAGGTCGTAACAGCCAACAAAGAAGTCATGGCTAACTTTGGCGAGGAGGTCTTTGCTGAAGCCGACAGACAAGGTGTCGATGTATATTTCGAAGCGAGTGTTGGTGGCGGGATTCCGATAATCGGTCCATTAAAGAGGGGCCTGGTTGCGAACAAAATATCTCAGGTTACCGGTATTGTAAATGGGACGACTAATTATATTCTGTCAAGAATGCAAGAGGACGGCACATCTTTCCGGGAGGCATTGAAAGAAGCCAAGGATGAGGGCTATGCAGAGCCGGATCCTAGAAAAGATATAAATGGCCAGGATGCAGCGGATAAGATAGCAATACTTGCCTCCATCGCCTTTAATGCACGTGTTCGGACCAAAGATGTCTATCACGAAGGAATATCTAAGATCTTGCCCCAGGATATCGAGTATGCCAAGGAAATGGGCTACTGTATCAAGCTGCTGGCTATTGGGCGAGAGGACAAAGACGGGCTGGATGTACGGGTTCATCCTACAATGATTCCGTGTGAGCATCCGCTAGCCAGCGTAACAGGTGTTTACAATGCTATCTTTGTCGAGGGTGACGCTGTCGGGGAGGTCATGTTCTTCGGTCAGGGTGCCGGTAGTATGCCTGCGGCAAGCGCTATCGTTTCCGATGTAGTAGAAGTAGCTCGTAATCTGCAGTATGACCGAAGCGGTAAGATCGGTTGTACATGTTTTAATAAAAAAACCATAAAGCCGGTGAGTGATACAGTGACATCGTTTTATATCCTGATCGATGCCTTGGATCGGGCTGGTGTATTGGCAAAGATCGCTAAGGCTTTTGGTGAGTCTGATGTCAGTCTGGCTAGCGTAATTCAACGGCGGACTCATAGAGGACGGGCAGAACTGGTCTTTTTTACTCATCCGGTTAAAGGACAGAATCTTAACAAAGCGCGGATTAGTATTGAAAAACTTGATGTAGTCAAGCGAGTTCTAAACATTATCCGGGTTGATGTACATTGAGAGTGCTGAAGATAAACTAGAGCAATAGTGCAACAGAGCAGCAATCAGTAACCAGTTACCAGAAGATATTCAAGCTGGAGATTTATGGTGTTTATTAAAAAGGCGAGTCGTGATTTCCTTTATTTAGGATTCACTGCTAATGATTGCGAGCCATTCATGAACGGTTACTGGTTTCTGGTCACTGGTAACTAATAGATTTGGAGGTTTGAGGAAGAGTGTGTGGTCCGGGGCAGAACTACAAAGGGCTTATTGCTAGATACTATGAATATCTGTCGGTTACTGAAAACACACCGGTAGTAACGATCCTTGAAGGCAATACACCGCTCATTCCGGCGTCGGCCTTAAGTAAGAAAATAGATGCAAACGTTTACTTGAAGTACGAAGGGCTTAATCCGACGGGATCTTTCAAAGATCGTGGTATGACTATGGCTATTAGTAAAGCGTTGGAAGAAGGCTCCAATGTTGTCATGTGTGCCTCGACTGGAAACACATCTGCATCAGCTGCAGCATACGCTGCTAGAGCAGGCATAAAATGTATTGTGCTGATTCCCGAAGGAAAAATCGCCTATGGAAAACTTTCACAGGCACTTATACACGGGGCTAAAGTCATTGCGATAAATGGTAATTTTGACCAGGCTCTGGATATTGTTAAGGAAATAACGTCCGGCCATGATATCACCCTGGTAAACTCTCTTAATCCATATCGGATCGAAGGGCAGAAGACGTCGTCTTTTGAGATATGCGACGAGTTTAGGGCTGCTCCTGATTATTTATTCATTCCGGTAGGCAATGCAGGCAACATCACTGCTTATTGGAAGGGTTTTTGCGACTACTATGATGCCGGACTTATTAAAGAAAAACCAGAAATGATGGGTTGGCAAGCTGAAGGGGCTGCTCCTATCGTTAGGGGTAAACCGATAGAAAAGCCCCATACGATAGCCACAGCTATTAGAATCGGAAATCCAGCCCGCTGGAAAGAAGCTGAGGAAGCGGCTAAAGTCTCTGGAGGGCAAATAGGAATGGTCTCAGATGAAGCGATTATTGAAGCGTACCGTTTTCTGGGTGAAAAGGAAGGTGTATTTGTCGAACCGGCATCAGCTGCATCAGTGGCTGGTTTGATCAAGGCTAAACAAAACGGATTAATAGAGTCAGGCACAAGGATCGTCTGTGTTCTGACGGGACACGGGCTTAAGGATCCGGATACGGCGGTCGATAAAGCAGGGGGAAAAGTTATCAAAGTAGAGGCGCAAGTAGAAGCAGTTATAAAAGAGGTGGATAAGTGAAGTACGTTATGCTAATACCGGATGGAGCGGCAGATAGACCGTTGAAAGAACTGGGTGGAAAGACTCCGCTTCAGGTAGCAAAAACACCGACATTCGACAGAATCGCAAAGGATGGTCTGGTCGGTACTGTTAAGACAATTCCAAACGGAATGGGAGCCGGAAGTGACGTAGCTAGTCTAGCGCTACTTGGTTATGATCCGGCTAAGTTCTATACAGGAAGGGGGCCTCTGGAGGCTGCCTATCGAGGTATTAAACTTAAAGATGGTGATATAGCTTACCGGTGTAATCTTATTACGGAGAAGGACGGTCTTCTTTTTGATTACTCCTGTGGTCATATTACATCTGAAGAAGCAGCTGTTCTGATCAAAGCTGTCGACAAAGCACTTGGGACTGACAGTATCAGTTTTTATCCGGGAGTGAGTTATAGACATTTGTTGATAATGACTGACGATGGATTGGAAGAAACTAGATGTACTCCGCCACATGATGTTCTAGGGCAGACTATTGAAAAGAGCTTACCTACGGGAGACGGCGCAGACAAAATACGCGAACTTATCCATCGCTCTTCTGCTGTGCTAAAAGATCATAAAGTCAATAAAAAGAGAGTAGCTGCAGGAAAAAACCCAGCTAATCTGATATGGCCATGGGGCCAGGGACGGGCACCCAATCTGACTCCGTTTTCGGAGCGTTTTGGAATCGAAGGTTCGATAATATCAGCAGTCGACGTTATTAAAGGCATTGGCTGTTATAGTGGTTTAGATGTCATCAACGTTGATGGTGCTACAGGATATATTGACACTGCGTATGAAGGAAAAGCACGCGCCGCACTGGACAGTCTTGAAAAGAAAGACTTTGTTTTTGTCCACGTTGAAGCGCCGGATGAAGCAGGTCATGAAGGTAATTATAAGTTGAAAATAAAGACTCTCGAAGATTTCGACCGACGGACTGCCAAGCCGATCATGGATGGGCTTACCAGTCTGGGAGATTTTCGTGTTGTTCTTGCACCCGATCATGCCACACCCTGTGATCTAAGAACTCATGATTCAACACCGGTTCCTTTCGCTCTATTTGATTCGAGCGGACGAGCTGATAGCACACCGGCTTTTGATGAGGAAAGCGCAAATAAGTACGGATCAATAAAACTGAACCGGGGAGAAAAGCTTATTCAGCTACTTATATTCGGTGATGTAAAATAAGCACTAGCTTGTAATCTGACAAAAATGAGACCATGAGTTATATAATCCGGGCTTTACCGGTAGCTTAGGAAGAATGATGCAAGAGAAAAAGATCAAAAGTCCCTATGGAGAAGAGTTCGAAGTTATTTCCTCTGAGACGGTCATCCGGATCTTAAATGAAGGTATACCCTTCATTGCCGGTGGTGTTGAAGAAAGAAAGCTAGTCGTCAAAGAGGGAGAGGTCTTCCTTTATACTGATATCGAGGGTTCTATTCCCCGAAATAATGCTCTCGGACTCGGTTTCTATTATAAGGACACCCGTTTCTTAAGCGTATTTGAGATATATCTGCAAGGAAAGAAGCCGTTGCTCCTTTCTTCATCAGCCGAACTTGATTACCGGGCTTTTGTTGATCTGACCAATAGTGATCTATTAGATGTTGCCTCTGTCTCTATACCGCAGGAGACAGTCAGCATTCGCCGCCTTAGGACCATTAAAGATAATTTATATGAAAAGATTAGAGTCAAGAACTATAATCTGTTTCCGGTCTCACTGGAGCTAGAGTTTCTAGTCGGTGCGGATTTTCTTGATTTGTTCGAGGTTCGGGGTCTTCGCCGGCTGAAGAGGGGTCAGATCCTCAAGCCGAAGTATGATGGACGGGCTTTGAGTCTGGCATACGTGGGGCTTGATGATATATTCAGACAGACGAAGGTAGATCTGTGGCCAAAACCTACCCGGGTTGAAACAGGTCCGGAGGGTGCAAAAATAAGTTATGAGCTGTCATTAAAACCTCATGAAAGCAAGTTTGTCAACTTCTGCATCAAACCTGTTATCGGAACAGAGCGGAAAAGAACACTATCGTTTAATACTGTAGCATCCGATCTACACCAATCATATGATGAATGGGAAGCCAAAAGTACACGTATAACAACAGACAATGAGATGTTTAATGCTATTTTAGACCGGGGAGTAAAAGACATCCGTCAGCTTTTAACGACTACTCCGAATGGAACGATGATGGCAGCTGGTGTACCGTGGTTTGTAGCACCTTTTGGCCGGGACAGTATTCTGGCTTCGATTGAGACTTTGATACTTAATTCTATTCCTGCTTATGAAACGGCAAAGATGCTTGCCAATCTTCAAGGAAAAACTGTTGATGAGTGGCGCGACGAAGAACCGGGAAAGATCTTGCATGAGTATAGACAAGGCGAGCTCACAGTGTTGGGTGAAGTGCCTCATACCCCATACTACGGGACTATCGATGCAACACCGTTATTCTTGATATTACTCTGGAAGATCTTCCGTTGGACCGGTGATACTGTTTTTATCAATACAATGATCGAATCGATAGACAGTGCTTTGTTGTGGATCGATGAATATGGCGATGCCGATGGTGATCTTTTTGCGGAATATATCCGCAAGTCACCGCGAGGGTTGATCCACCAGGGATGGAAGGATTCCGGTGGTAGTATCTGTTTTAAAGATGCCACGCCGGCTGTTCCGCCTATTGCTCTGGCAGAAGTGCAGGCGTATATTCATCTTGCCAAGCTTGGGATAGCTGAGATTTATTCTTATCTTGGCCTTGACGACAAAGCCAGTCAGCTAAAAGCGGAAGCAAAAGCGCTCAAGAAGCGTTTCAACGATGCATTTTGGATGAGTGAAGAAGGATGTTATGCTCTGGCGCTGGATAAGGAGAAACAGCGTGTCGATGCGGTATCATCCAACGCCGGCCATTGTCTATACGGAAAAATCGCGGATCTTGATAAGGCGAAGCATCTGGCTGACCGGCTGATGCAACCGGATATGTTTTCCGGTTGGGGGGTCAGGACTTTGAGTACTACATCAGCCAACTATAATCCGATGCAATACCATTGTGGTACTATCTGGCCTCATGATAATGCTATTATTGCTTCAGGGCTCCGGCAGTATGGATTCGATGAAGAAGCATTAAGAATTGCGACAACATTGTATGATGCGGCAATATTCTTTGATGACCAGCGCTTACCTGAACTATTTTGCGGATTCTCGCGGCGTATGCCACATCCTCCTGTATCATATCCGGTTTCCTGTTCACCCCAAGCATGGGCGGCTGGCAGTTTCTTTCTTATTCTTAAGCATTTACTAGGAATTGAACCGAATGCGCCGAAGGGCATCTTGAATATTACCAATCCGATCTTACCCGAATGGTTGAATGATGTGACCATCGAGAATTTGAGGATCGGAAAGGCCAGCGTTGATTTAGCGTTCTACCGCGAAGACAAACACACAAGATACGAGGTGCTTAAAACTCGTGGTAGTATAAGTGTCGAATCAGGTAAAAAGTAATCATACTTATTAAAACCGAGTCTTTGCTAATAATCTACGGAGGTGTTTAGATGAAGAAAAAAGGGTGGATCATCGGACTACTTATAGCTGTTTTAACTGTAGTCTTTGCCTGTCTGGCTTGTATGATAACTTCATTCATAACTATGGAGGATAGCTCATTTCCATCGGTCGGTCCGGCTGATTCTGTGGCTGTCATAAGGATCGAGGGAGTGATTGCTTCGTCTCAACAGGGAGGTCTGCTTCCGGCAGCGTCTGTAACGCCGGAAAACATAATAGTTCAGATCCGGGAGGCTAATAAAGATAGCAGAGTCGGTGCTATTGTATTAAGGGTCGATAGTCCAGGAGGCAGTGCAGCTGCTTCTCAAGAGATCTACCGCGAAGTGCGTCGAAGTAAAAAACCAGTCGTTGTTTCTGTCGCTGATATAGGTGCATCAGGAGCCTATTATATAGCCAGTGGCGCCAAAGAGATCTATGCTAGTCCATCTTCACTTGTCGGCAGCATCGGTGTTATTCTAAGCATCCCCAATTTTGAGGAGCTCTATAAGAAACTCGGCGTTGATTTCGTTACTATAAAGCAAGGTCAGTATAAAGATATAGGAAGCCCGGATCGGCCGATGACCGAGGAAGAAAAGCAGCTTCTAGCTGCCGAAATAGAGATCACATATGAGCAGTTTATTAAGGATGTGGCTGACGGTCGCAGGATGGATGAAGAGAAAGTAAGAGAAATAGCTAACGGTATGGCCTGGACGGGAAGCACTGCTAAGGAAATGGGTTTGGTGGATGAACTCGGTAATTATCAAGATGCTATTATGAGGGCCGGGAAGTTGGGTAAGATCGAAGGAGAGCCGAACGTGATCACCTATGAAAAAGCAACTCTGTGGGAGTTGTTTACCGAACCGTTAACTAAGTCATTTATCTCGGAATGGAGGGCACTGTTCGGAGCCATATCACGTCAGTCATTCCCGGCTGAAAGTCAAATACAGAAATAAGAGATCAGAGAATTAGATATTAGAAAACTAGAGTGTTGGGGTGTTAGAGCATAGAGGAATAGAGCGACAGTTTTAACCAGTTAGAGATTGGGGACCAGGATGTGGGGTTGCTTCGTCGGGCACCTTTGGTGTCCTCCTCGTCCGCCAAACTAAAACAGGCGGGTAAATAATGACTCGCTGGTTCTCGTGCTGGTTACTGAATTTTAGTTTGCGGGTTTTTGTTGACTTTAAAGGTGGTCTGGTGTTACTATTAATTGCGGTCTAGGAAATCATATCAAGTCAGAGCGCATTTGTTGAATTTTAAGGAACATCCAACTAAAGTCTACCCATCTTTATAAATAGAAGCAGTCTTCTATTAAAATCATTCGGAGAGAATAAAACAAGCGCATTAAGGCTGTTTGTATATAGATTAATACTCTAACGCTTGCATGTTGAGTCCATAGTTAAGTCGTAAAAGTCTTTTAGACTCGGATTAGCATGGGAGCTAGCTGGAACGGGAAGTCTTTTTAAAGATGATCATTGTGATAGTCTGTCAGCTGGGAGAGTAGTAGAACAAAGTCGGATTTTGACCAGAGTTAGCATTCATTTCTAGGAGGACATATGAAGCTATTTATTGACACTGCTGACATAGATCATATCAAGGAGATTAATTCCTGGGGAATTCTTGACGGAGTAACCACGAATCCCACCCTGGCAGCGAAGGAAGGACGGGAGTTTCGCGAGTTGATCTCTGAGATCGCCGGGATAGTCGATGGGCCGATAAGTGCTGAGGCAGTCAGCATGGACTCCGAGGGAATATTAAAAGAAGCACGTGATCTATCTGCTATTGCTGAGAATATAGTTGTCAAAGTACCGATCATGCCCGAGGGTTTAAAAGCAACGGCTAAACTATCAACCGAAGGTATTAATATCAATATGACATTGGTATTTTCAGCCAACCAGGCTATTCTGGCAGCTAAGGCAGGGGCGGCTTATGTAAGTCCGTTCCTCGGACGGCTAGACGATATTGGTAATGACGGGATGGCAATCGTCAGTCAGATCGTAGAGACATATTTCAACTATGATATTGAAACAGAAGTAATTGCGGCAAGCATTCGCCATCCGCAACATGTTGTCGAAGCCGGGCTGATCGGATCCGATATTGCGACGATTCCATACAATGTGTTTCATAAAATGGTAAAACATACACTTACCGACAAGGGGATCGACTCGTTTTTAGCAGATTGGGAGAAAATCAAGAACCTATAACGATTTGCGGATTGTGAATTATGTAGTTTTACGAATTTATAAGGGAGGTTTTAGGTGGAAAGAAGTGCACTAAAAGACAAGTCTTTAAAAGAGCTTCAAAGTATGGCTACAGAGACTGGTCTGAAAGGCATCAGCAAAATGAAGAAAGAAGAACTGATAAACAATCTCTGCAAGAAAGACAAAAAGAGCGAGAACGCAGGAGCCGACAAGAAAGAAAAGACTGAACAAGGAGCACTGAATACTGGCGAGGGTATACTCGATATCCTAGCTGATGGGTATGGTTTCTTAAGGACAAAAGGATATCTCCCGGGTGAAGGCGATATCTATGTTTCTAATTCACAGATACGCCGTTTTCATTTGAGAAGGGGAGATAAGGTTCAAGGACAGGTCAGGCCACCTAAGAATACGGAGAAATTCAGTGCGCTTCTTAGAATAGATGCAGTGAACGGTGAAGATCCGGAAAAAGCGCGTCATCGTATGCGTTTCGAGACGTTAACACCGATCTATCCTTTGGAACAGTTTCGTCTTGAAACAGATGAGAAGAACATCACAGCGCGGATCATTGATCTTACTGCTCCGATTGGAAAAGGGCAGCGTGGTCTAATCGTTTCTCCTCCAAAAGCCGGAAAAACAACCATATTAAAGGATCTGGCTAATTCAATAACAACGAATAACTCAGAAGCCGAGATGCTGGTTTTACTGGTCGATGAGCGTCCGGAAGAAGTCACAGATATGGAAAGATCTGTTGACGGGGATGTGGTCTCGTCGACTTTTGATCAACCGTCTGAGAATCATATTCAAGTAGCAGAACTTGTTTTGGAGCGGGCGAAACGTCTAGTCGAGCACAAGCGTGACGTAGTTATTCTGTTAGACAGCATCACCAGATTGGCAAGAGCCTATAACTTGACTGTACCGACTAGCGGACGGATACTTTCAGGTGGTGTCGATTCGACAGCATTATACCCACCGAAACACTTCTTTGGCGCAGCTCGGAATATTGAACATGGTGGGAGTTTGACTATAATGGCCACAGCATTGGTCGATACAGGCAGCCGGATGGACGAAGTTATTTTTGAGGAGTTTAAGGGAACCGGTAATCAGGAGATTCATCTTGACCGGAAACTAGCTGATAAACGGATTTTCCCGGCCATAGATATTGACAAATCAGGCACCAGGAAGGAAGAGCTGCTTCTGAGTGAGGGAGAAGCTCAGGAAATATGGAAGCTAAGAAGGATATTACATGCTCTTGAGCCGGCTCAGGCTATCGAGTTGTTGATTGCCAAGATAAAGGCGACAAAGTCAAATACAGATTTCTTGCAAGAAATCGGCAAGTCTCCGATTCGTGAGCACGAATCAGTTTAGAAGTCAACCGGGAGGGTAGAATAAGTGAAAAAGGAAATACATCCGGAGTATCAAGAAACTAAAGTCGTTTGTTCTTGCGGCGAAACGTTTAAAACACGCTCAACTAAAAAGGAACTCAGAGTAGAGATGTGCTCTAAATGCCATCCGTTTTTTACCGGTAAGCAGAAGTTCATTGATACCGGTGGGCGTGTGGAAAGATTTCAAAAAAAGTATGGAGATATTAAAACAAAAAAAGCCAAAAGCAAAGCCGTGGTTGATGAAGTAAAAGAAGAGTCGAAAGAAGAAACCGAAGCACCTGCTGAATCTACTGCTCGGAAAGAAAAGCAAGAGACGGTAATGGAAGAAACGCAGGACAAGGTTGAGCAAGCGGCGAAAGGCAAGGCTGGCAAAGATAAAGTTGTCGACAAGAAACCAGAAGAGCCTGAAACTGGCAATGAGGACGATAAGGCTGAGCAGAAACCATCTAACACAAGTGACCAGACATAAGTTGCCTATTAGATGAAAGTAAAGATACTAGAACACACTCCAAATCCCGAACGTACTATAGCAGCTGCAGGTAGGCTTTGCTATGCTCCGGTTGGTGCGGACGCTCTTTTTGAGGATATGACCAAGAAAGAAATAACAAAGCTTCTGACATTCTTAATTGATGCAGGTCATCATAGTGCTATTGAGCATGCCAGCTTTACGTTTGCTATTGAAGGGATCTCCAGGGCATGCACACATCAACTTGTCCGGCATCGGCTGGCTTCGTATAGTCAACAATCTCAGCGCTATGTCAAGTTTACGGATCAGTTTGATTTTATCACCCCATCTTCCATAAAGGATAAGAAAGACCTACGCCAGGAGTTCGACAAACATATAGATCAGACTTTCGAATTCTATAAAAAGATGATGGCCTCCGGTGTTGAAGCAGAAGATGCTCGCTATATTCTTCCTCAGGCTAGTGAGACTAAGATAGTTGTGACGATGAACGCCCGTGAACTACTTCATTTTTTCACTCTGCGTTGTTGTAACAGAGCTCAATGGGAGATACGAGATTTGGCTATTGCCATGCTTAAACTGGTAGACAAGATAGCTCCGGTTATCTTCTTTAAAGGTGGGCCTTCATGTGTAAGACAGCCTTGTCCGGAAGGAAGCATGACTTGCGGCGATCCCTGGCCCCGTAAAGAGAGGTAGGATCGTGGACAAACGGATGCAAGTTGGTGGGCAGGCAGTTCTTGAGGGTGTTATGATGCGAGGTCCGACAAGTTTTGTTGTAGCTGTCAGGCGTCCCGACGGAGAGATCTCGACAATGAGCGAAAAGCTTGCCGGATTGGGACAGAAGTGGCCAAAGTCAAAGCTGTTTCCTCTTCGTGGCATCATTGCTCTGGTTGACACGTTTGCTCTTGGTTTAAAAGCACTTTCGTTTTCTGCAAAGGAGGCGACTGGCGAAGAGGAGACATTTGGTACAAAAGAACTTATCATCTCGTTTACCTTCGCGCTTATTTTTGTAGTCGGTCTGTTCGTCATCCTTCCTGTCTTCTTTTCTTCTCTTACGGAAAGGGCTACTAGTAGCTCATATTTAAAATCATTGTTTGAGGGTCTACTAAGAGTAGCTCTTTTCGTCGGTTATATCGTAGTTGTTGCTCAAATAAAGGATATTAAAAGAGTTTTTCAGTATCACGGAGCTGAGCACAAGGTCGTTCATGCTTATGAGGCCGGACAATCTCTTACTCAGGACAACATTAACCGGCATAGTCCGCTCCATGTTGGTTGTGGTACGGCGTATTTAATGATGGTTATGATCATTGCTATCCTGGTTTTTGCCTTTATACCGAAGACATCACTTCCAATCCGTATTGCTATCCAGATCATCTTGATTCCGGTGATAGCTTCTATTTCCTATGAGATCACCAAGATGGCACGTCGTCATGAAAGCTCTCGGTTAGTCCGTATTGCTATGGCACCCGGCTTGCTTCTTCAAAAACTAACAGCAAAAGAACCTGATAAGGGACAGATTGAAGTAGCTATTGCGGCTCTTGAGAAAGTGGTAGAGTTAGAGGATGAACAAAGCTCTGAAGCAAACAAACCTGAAAGCGAAAAAATCAGCAAGGATCCGGGAAATGGGGACCCGGGACAAAAACCGGAAGAACCTGACGAAGTTATATACAAAATTAAGTATACGATAGACGAGGGAAATGAGAACGATAGTTCCACAGAACCATAGTGCCGTAGTTCCACAGTGCCATAGAAGTTATTAAGCTGATGATCTATAAGAGTGGAAGCAAATCAGTAACCAGTAACCAGAAACCAGTGACCAGTAGGTTCTTAAGCTTATGATATAGAGCAGGAGAGCAACAGAACCATAGTGCCGTAGTTCCACAGAGCCATAGAGGTTGTTAAGTTGATGATCTATAAGA
>SDBS01002223.1_pt1 | contig 19500 bp, 18 predicted proteins | sample 2277091 | NCBI WGS metagenome assembly SDBS01 (sample SAMN10404972, study PRJNA504765) | marine sediment metagenome | isolation source: marine sediment core GS10_PC15, 163 cmbsf | place: Arctic Ocean: Southern Knipovich Ridge | collected 2010 | reverse complement strand
CTTTGACCCGCCGCCGCCCTTTATGCTATCCTTCGTGACAATGACCCGGCTAACTATCATCGGCGCCTTTCTAGCCCTGTCGCTGGCCGCAGTATCCGTACTCGGCGAAGAGGCCGCACCCGCGCCTTTGGGCCAGCGGGGCCTCATCTACGAGCTCGGCCCCAAGCTCCCCGAGCCGGAAAAAGAGGCCCTTACGGACCCGCGCTTCGCCGCGGCCGGCCGCTACACGACGGCGCGCCAAATCTCTGCCGTAGCGGCGGCGCTGTTGATAATCGCCGCGCTCGCGGCGTTGTATTTCTCGGGGGCGGGTCGCCGTTTGGCGCGGCTGGGCCGGGGGCGCACCTTCGCCACAACGTTAATCATGGCCGGCGTGGTAGGGGCAGCGGTCGCGGTCCCGCTCTTACTGGCGGCCGCCGTACGGGGCGGCTTTCTGCGCGCCGCGGGCGGCGAGCCCTCGGCCGCCGTCATCCTAATCACGCCGCTTTGCTACGGCGTGGCGGCGGGGGCCTTCGCGCTGACCGTCGGCGCCACCCGGGCCATATGGCCGCGGACGTGGTGGATCGCGGCGACCTTCGCGGTTGTCGTAGCGGCGGTATTTTGGGCATTCCTTCTCCCGCTACCGCCGACGGCCGAGCCGTCATCCCCCACGGGCGGTTTTCTGCTCGAGCGGGTCCAATACCTGTCGGCGCAATACCAGATGCCGCCGTACAAGGTCGCCGTCGAGCGGCGCCCCCCAGCGGACGAGATTATAGCCTCGGCGTCGTCCCCCGCGCGCCGGGTCGTCGTCGTGTCCGCCGGCGCGGAGTCGCTCGGCCGGTACGAGGCCGAGGTCTTCCTGGCGGCCGCGGTCACCCGGGCGGAGGCGACGCGAAACAGCCTCCTCGGCGCCGCGGCGCTGATCTTTTTCATGGGGTCGCTCATAGTCGCGGACGCCTTCGCCGTCGCGCTGGCACGCCGCCGGGGCGCCGACGCCGCCGCGCCCGCCGGCCTTTTGCCGTTCGCGGCGTTCCTCATCGCGTTGTGGGCGGCGGCCCTCGTTTTATGCAACGTATGGAACCGGCACCTTTGGCTCGAGGCGGACGAAGAGGTCGTTCGGCTCACGCGCAAGCCGATCGCCGCGGTAACGCTGTACTACGAGGAGGCGCGCGCCAACCTCGTCGCCGCGGAACCGAACGCGGTACTCCACTTCCTGGTCGACGCGAAACCGTCGCCCGCGGAGCGCGCCGCCCGGGCCCGCCGGCTGCGCCGCGAGCTGGCGAGCCAATAAAAAAACGCGGCTCCTTCAAGCCGCGTTCGTTCGCGCCGTTATCCCCCTCAGTCGTAATACCTGCTGACGCCGCTGTCGAGCGTCCCGAACCACACGTACCCCAGCTTATCGCCGAAGACGCAAAGGACGTAGTCGGATAACAGGCCGCGGGTCGTATCGAAGGTCTCGAAGCCCGGGCCAACGCTCCGCGAAGCGCCGCCGCCCGCCGTCGCGACCCACAGCTCGCCGTCGGCGCCGTAGCCGAGGTCGTTTATAATGTCGGCCCGCAACGCCGAGTTCGCGCTGGTGTACGTCTTGACGACTTTCCCGTTCCTGAGGAGGGCGAGGCCCCGGTCGGTGCCGACCCAGGCGTCGTCGCCCCGGGCGGCCACGGCGTAGACGACGTCCGACGGCAGGCCGGCGCCGGTCGCAGTGTACTCCGTTAGCTTACCGCGGTCGTAGAACGCGGCGCCGCCGAAGCAGGCTACCCATACCCGGTCCACGCCCACGGCGTACACGTCGCGCACGTCGTCGCCCGGCAAGCCCGACGTGCCGTCGATGACGGTAAAGCCGGGGTCGTCGAAGCGGGCCAGGCCGCGGTTGGTAGCGAACCACACTTTCTCTCCGTCGAACGCGACGTCGTAGAGCCAATTGGACGGCAAGCCGTCGCGCATGGTGAATTTCTTAATCTCTTCGCCGCGCAAGCGCGCCGCCCCCAGCCACGTCGCGACCCACACGTCGTCGTTCGGACATACCGCCAGACCGAAAATCTCGTTCGCCGGCATCCCTCCCCAATAATCGTATACCACCCAATCCGAGCCGCGGTTGAACGCGAGGCCGCGGTCGGTGGCGAACCACGTCCCATCCGGACCCGCGTATATGTCGTAGACCTTGTTGCCGGGGAGGCCGCTGCCCTCGGCCGTTATGTAGAACCACTCCGGCCCCTGAGCCGGCTCGTCCTCGCACGCGAGCGCCAGCAACGCCGCGCATATTATGATAATGACCGACCGCCACATAGGAAAGCTACTCCCCACCGACGTGCGCCACCGCGGCTATCTCGACCAGCGCGCCCTTGGGCAGCGCCGCGACCTGGACCGTAACCCGGGCGGGCGGCTCCTCGCCCACGAACTCGGCGTACGCGTCGTTGACGGCGGCGAAGTCGGCGAGGTCGACGAGGTAAATCTCCGTTCGTACGACGTTCTCCCAGGAGGCGCCCGCCGCCTGCAGTACGGCCGTCAGATTGGCCATAACCTGGCGCGTTTGCGCCGCGGCGTCGGCGCCGACCAGCTCGCCCGTCGCGGGCTCAAGCGCGATCTGGCCGGAGGTAAATAAGAAAGGGCCGGCGGCTACGGCCTGGGCGTACGGCCCTATGGCCGCCGGCGCGCCGTCCGTCTTAATCGTCCGCCTCACCGGCCTCCTCCGCCGCTTCGCCTTCGGCCGGCGCTTCTTTCTCCTTCTCCAAGGTGAGTACCGCCTGCTCGAGCTCGTCGTCGTACATCTCGAGCAGGTTCTCGTCGTCCTTCTTCTTGCGCAGGATGGTGTAAATTATCGTCTGGCCCACGGTATTCACGTTCAAAATATAGGAACAAACGACGCCCAGTATAACGAGCAGGCCGAGCGACATGAGCGTCGCGGCTATGGCCTGCGGCCACGGCAGCGGCAGCATGACCTCGGACGAGACGAAGAAGGAGCGGACGCCCGACGCCGAGAGCCACGCCAAGGGGGTACAAGCGCCCGGGTACACGCCCCGCAGCCAGCTGGGTAATACGCGCCACGCGGCGTCGAAGGCTACGGCGAACTTGGGCCCCATCGGTATGTACAAAACCGCGTACGCTACCTTAAGCGCCGCCGCCGAGAAGAACGCGAACGCCGCGGCCGCGGCCGTCGCCAGCGCCCACAGCAAGACGTCGTACACCACCAGCCGCCACGGTTGACCCGACAACGTAGAGAAAAGCTCGAACGAGGCCTCGAAAGTGTCGTCGCCGGTGGTGGCCACTATCGACGGCGTAAGGCAGAACGATATGGCGAAAACCAGCGCCAGGAAGACGAACAACAGCGCGCCGAGATAAAGCGGCACCAGCGACAACGACGCGACGACGTCGCCGAACCAGGGGATCTTGCCGACGAGGCCGACGAGCAAGCCGCCGCCCAAGAGTACCGCCAACGAAACGAGGATCGCCAGCGGCGTGAAGATGACGGCCCGCCAGTGGCGACGCACGTATTGGCCCGCCTCCCGCCGGGAGTAGAAGTCGTTTCCCCGCAGCTGCTCGATGGTGATCTTCGCCACCGCCGCCATGCCGAGGAAGACGGCGACGAAAAAGGCCAGCGCCCCCAAAGCCCATAGGATTACGCCGCCGGCGTTCAAGGGGATAGCGCCGAACGCGAGCGCCAGCGGCGGGAAGAGGTAGTACGAGCTCCATATGCGGTAGGCGTCCGCGCCCGAGACCGCAAACGCCAGGTATACGAAGAAGTTATACAGAATAAGGCCCAGCGCCAACGCCCTCAGCTGGGTCCATATCTTCTTGGCGCTCAGCGCGAGTCGGGGGGCGCGGAAGATATCTATGAAATTGAATCTGAACTCGATCATCTTCCCTCCTTACCGCGGCCCGACGTCGTCGGGCGCTTTAGCCTTTCGGTATCTTCGCGTAGTCGTCCAGGAACTTCTTCATCCCGGCGTCGGTGAGCGGGTGCTTCACCAGCTTGTCGATAACCGCCGGCGGGATGGTGACAATGTCCGCGCCGATGCGCGCGGCCTCGACGACGTGGAGCGGATGGCGGACGCTGGCGACGACGACCTCGGTATCGTAGTCGTAGTTCTCGTAAATCATGACGATGTCCTCGATGAGGTCCATACCTTCGTGGCTTATGTCGTCGAGGCGCCCGATGAACGGACTGCAATACCCCGCGCCCGCCTTGGCCACCAGGATGGCTTGGGCCGGCGAGAAGACGAGCGTCACGTTGGTGGTAATGCCCTCGTCGGCGAGCCGTCGCACCGCTTTTAAACCCTCTTCGAAACAAGGCACCTTGGCGACGAAGTTGGGGGCGCGTTTGTGGAATTCGCGCGCTTCTTCGACGATGCCGTCGGCGTCCTGGCTCACGGCCTCGACGTTTATGGGGCCCGAGCATATCTTGGCAATCTTGTCGTAGAGCTTGTCGGCGGGCATCTTCTCGCGCGACACGAGCGTGGGGTTGGTGGTGACGCCATCGAGCAAGCCCATGTCCGCGACGCGCTTTATGGCGTCCAAATTAGCGGTGTCGATAAAGAGCTTCATCCTCTAGAAACCTCCGCGTATGGGAATGGGTTCTTGGTTTGCCTCGCGCTCTTACTTACCTTCGAAACGGCCCGGCGAATCCCAGAACGTAGTATCGCGGGCATCTTCCATATCCTCTTCGTCGATCGCCAGCCGGTTCGTGTCGAACTCGGTGAAGGAGGCGATGTGCCGGCCGAATCCCGGCTCGGTGGAGGCGAAGATGTTGTACTCGCCGTCGCCCACGTCGTCGACGAAAACGAAGAGCATCCGTCGGCCTACCAACCCGGCGTTGTAATACTTCCACGCGTAATACGGCTTGGTAGTCCACGTAGACCGCTCGTAACCCGCTAGCGAGGCCACGCCCCCGGCGCGGTCCTCGGTATCGTCGGGGGGGCCGAAGGTGACGTAAACCTTGCCGCGGTCGGTCCGTATGCCGTCGCGGATGGGCGTCGAATAGCGGTCCTGGACGTACGTCACGCGCCGCCAGAACTCCTCCTCGTACTCGTTCTCGGGAGTGCTCGGGTCCGGGTCGCGCCGCACCCAGAACTTGTCCAGCATCATGCTCTGGCCGCGAGGGGAGAGGACGTCGAAAAGGGCGAGCTCCTCTTCGGTGGCGATGAGGGACAGCGCCAGGCGGGTTTCCTTCTCCGTGGGCCGCGGAAGGTCGCGCACCTGGTCCGGGAAAAGGACGCCGAATTGCTCGGCCCCGCTCATCCCTATTATCAAATCCTCCGTCAACCGGCGCAAGTCGCGGTTCTGGGCGTCGGCCGACCCCTTCAAGGTTTTCTTCTCGACGTCGTTTACCCAAACCTGGACCGTATACAGCTCGCCGTCGTACGTAACGCGGCCGGTGACGACTTCGTCGTCGCCCAAAGCCTTACCCAAACGCACGATATCGTTCATGGCGGTAAGGTCGAGGCCGGCGTCCCGCGCCGCGGTGGCGGCGTTATTCGTGCGCCGGTAACTCTCCGATTCGTACCCCTCTACGCCCAAGAACATAAGGCGGACGTTGTCGGCGACGTCAACGCCGCTTTCAGCGGTCGCCTGGCCGAAAGCCGGGAAGTCCAGTACGGCTACCTTACGCGCGGCGGCCGGGCTCCCGGCGACGGCCGCGAGCATCGCCGCGACAGCTATGTATTTTAATATCTTCATTATTCTCATCCTTTTTTCGGTTATTATCGTTAACAGCTAAAAATTATAATACACACCCTACCCAAAAGCAAATAAAAACCTTAACGCCACCCCACCCCAAAATAAAGGCCGCACCGAGGCGGCCTTACGCCGGACAAGGGGCAGATACCCCCGCTACTACACAACTCGTTGACGCGGCCGAGGGAAGCCCGCGTTTTCGGTTGACACCGACCGAAGCCGTTATTATATTAATTTCAGGGTGGTTCGTTAGCCGCCTTCTACTTCTCACGCTGTGGATGAAGACGAGAAATTTACGCCCGAGAATCAGCCCAGCAGCCGGACCCTCTGGCTCCGCCTGCAGACGCTGTTGTCGGACAAGATAAGCTCGCTGCCGACGCTGCCGGCGAAGATGGCGGCCGTACGCGCCGCGCTCGAGGAGTACGGCGCCGTGGGCCTTATCTACCTGACCATCTCGCGGGCCGACGACCTCGAGGCGGTCTACGGCTGGCAATATCTGGACGAGTTCGTCGCCGACGTGGGAACCGTCCTGGCCAAATTCCACCGGACATTTCTCAAACCGGACGACGTCGTCGTCGTGCGCGACGTCCAATCCACCGAGTTCCTTTTGTTCGTTAAGCCCTCCGCGGCCGACAGGCCGGAAGAGGTAGCGCCGGACCGGCTCGAGACCCTCAAGACGCAGCTCATCAAATACCTACAGTCGGAACGCAACGCCGATATCCTGCGCGGCCATCATCAGGTGAACTTCCTGGCCGCGACCTCGCGGATCATCCACAACCTCTTCACGCGGCCCGAGCGCCTGGTCCTGGCCGCGGTCGACGAGACGCGCCGCGCGTCGATAGCGGCCTCGGAAACCGATACCCGCCGCCAAAAAGAAACGCTTCAGCGCATCATCGTGCGCGAAGAAGTGGACGTCCTCTACCAGCCCATTTTGACGCTGGGCGAGCTCGACGTCTTCGGCTTCGAAGCCCTATCCACCGCCGCGGACGGCACCGGCATCGCGGACGCCGAGATGCTCTTCGCGCTGGCGGCGGAGGCCGACCTGTCGACGCAGCTCGACCGCGTTTGCCGTCGGCGCGCCCTCACCGACGCCCAGCGCTGGCTCGGTGACAGCCGGCTCTTTCTCAACACCGACCCCCGCACCATCGAGGACCTCGGCACCCGCGACGACGCGCTTTTCCACCTCTTCCAGAGCGGCGGCATATCGCCCCACCGGGTCGTACTGGAGATAACCGAACGTTCCGCCATTGGGAACCTCGCTCTCTTCGAGGCTACCCTCAACCGCCTTCGCGATCACGGCATCGGCGTCGCGGTGGACGACGCCGGCGCGGGGTACGCCAGCCTGAACACCATTGCCCGCCTCAAACCCGACTTCCTCAAGTTCGACATGGCGCTGGTGCGAGGCATCGACCGCGACCCCGTCAGGCAAGAGCTCCTGGCGACGGTTCAGGAGCTGGGGAGCCGCGTCGGCGCCCGCGTTATCGCGGAAGGCATCGAGACGGAGGGCGAACTCACAACCCTCATGGAGGCGGGCGTCGAGTTCGGCCAGGGTTACCTCCTGGCGAAGCCGAAGCCTGCTTTGGAAATAGAGCGGTTCTTCCCCGACGAGCCCGGACGGATGCTGGACTACGCGAAAGAGGGCGAACCGAGCGGCGCACCAGAGGAAAAAGGCCTTGCAGAAGAAAATTCTCGTAGTTGACGACGAGGAGAGCGTCCGGCACGTCGTATCCTTCACGCTCGAGCAGGCGGGCTACGCCGTCGGCACCGCCGCCAACGGCGACGAATGCCTCGAGAAAGTCTACTCCTTCCGCCCCGACCTGGTCCTGCTGGACTTGATGATGCCCACGGTCGACGGTTGGGAGGTATTGAGGTTGTTGCGGTCCAATCCCGAGACCGAGGCCGTCCAGGTCGTCCTACTCACCGCCAAAGGCGAGATCCACGACATAATGTTCGCGCTGCAGCAGGGCGCCGCCGACTACATTACCAAACCGTTCGGCAAGCAAGAGCTACTTGAGCGCGTATCGCGCGTCCTGGAGTGAAAACCGACACGCCCCGAAATTAAAAAGCCCGCCCTCTCCCGATGGCGGGTTTCTCGCGCCGGGACGGGCCGCGGCCCTCAGACCTCCCGGATGATGACTTTCTCGTACTTCTTCGGGTCCTCCAGAACCTTGCCGGTCCCGAGGACGATGCACGTCAGGGGGTTTTCAGCGATCCGAATCGTCAGGTTGGTCTCCTTATTTAAAACCAGGTCGAGGCCCCGTAAAAGCGAACCTCCCCCGCAGAGCACGACGCCGTCATCTATGATGTCGGAGGCCAACTCGGGCGGCGTCTGCTCGAGCGTGTCGCGGACGGCGCCGACGATCTGGCCCACCGGCTCGCGGATGGCGTCGCGCATCTCGCGGGAGGAGACGGTCAGCGTCTTGGGGATGCCGGCGACGAGGTCGCGGCCCTTAACGGCCATGGTCTCCTCGCGCTCGAGCGGGTACGCCGAACATATGGTCTTCTTTATCTTCTCGGCGGTCAGTTCACCCACCAGCAAGTTGTAAGCCTTCTTTAAATAATTATCTATCGCCTCGTCGATCTCGTCTCCGGCGACGCGGATGGAGGTGCTGGTCACGATGCCCTCCAGCGCCAGGACCGCCACCTCGGTCGTGCCGCCGCCCACGTCCACTACCATGCTGCCGCGGGGCTCGTGGATGGGGAGGCCGACGCCTATGGCCGCGGAGATGGGCTCCTCTACCAGGATGACCTCCCGCGTGCCGGCGTGGAGCGCCGAGTCCCGCACCGCGCGCCGCTCGACGTCGGTTATGCCGGTCGGGACGCATATCGCCACCCGCGGCCGGAAGACGCCCCGCCTGCCGCGCGCCTCGCGGATGAAGTACTTTATCATCTCCTCGGCCAGACGGAAATCGGCGATGACGCCGTCCTTCATGGGCCGTATCGCCTGGATCGAATCGGGCGTCTTCCCCAACATCTCCTTGGCCTCGTGCCCCACGGCGAGCACTTCACGCTTCGCCCGGTCGAGCGCCACCACCGAGGGTTCGTTTATCACGATGCCCCGGCCGCGGACGTACACCAACGTGTTCGCGGTGCCGAGGTCCATCGCGATGTCGGGAGTTACCGAGGAGAAGAAACGTATAATGTTAGAAAAAGTGCCCAAACCTGCCTTCGCGTGCGATGATTTGATTAACGAAATACTAACACACGGCCTGCGCTCCCGCAAGTTTATTCGGGTTTACGCGCCCCGGCCGCGCCGTTCGCCGCTATTGACTAACGCCGACGCCGTTAGTATCATATCAGCGTATGGACCGCGTCGCCGTCATAGCGGACTCGCACGACAACCTGCACAAGATCCGGTTGGCCGTCACCGTCATCAACGAGTGGGGCGCCGATCTGGTTTTACACTGCGGCGACTACGTAGCGCCGTTCACCGCGGAACCGTTCGGCGAACTCAACGCGCCCTTGCGCGGCGTCTTCGGCAACAACGACGGCGACCGCGCCGCCCTTAAAAAGGCATACGCCGGCGTAGGCGAGATAGACCCCGACCCCCATCGCTTCACTTTCAACGGCCTTTCGATGCTTATCACGCACAAGCCTCGGGTGGCGCGCGAGGCCGCGGCCGGCGCCGGCTACGACCTCATCGTCTTCGGCCACGACCACCGCGTCCGCGTCGAACAAGGCGAATCCCTCGTAATCTGCCCGGGCGAGCTCGGCGGCTGGGTCACGAGGCGCGCGAGCCTCGCGCTGGTCGAGGTCCGGATAGGCAACGTCGACATCGAATACCTATAGCCGATGAGACGCTTTCCGCTTATAAAAGTTCGCGGCGCGTCGGCGGCCCTGGTAGCGGCGGCCTTTGCGACGATAATCGCGGCGGCCGCGCTAGCCCAACCGCCGGCGCCTTCGAAAACCGAACCGTCGGCCGCGGCCCTATTGTTGGAAGGAATTGAAAGCGGACGCGGCTCCCTCGCGAGTTATCGCGGGACGGCGACGCTACGCGCCTACGGCGACGTCGAGGGCTCATTCAACGCCGCCTTCGCCCGCGCGCTGCCCGACCGAGGGCGTTTGGAGCTATCGACGCCGCTGACGGGGACGGCGCTGGTCGTCACCGCCGCCGGGGGCGAGCTGCTGGCCTTCTACCCGCTCGACGAAACCGCCGTCGTCGGCTCCGACGACGCGCGCGGCATCCCCGCCCTGGCGGCCGGCGCGGGCGGCGGCCTCTCCGACAGCTTGGATCTGCTGGCGGGGCGGCCGCCGCTATACGCGGAGAAGGTGGCCGCGGGCAACCTGGAAATTAAAGCCGTGGAAGACAGCGATACCCTCACGTTGACGTGGCTCGAGGCGGGCGGTTCACGCCTCCAGCAGCTGACGCTGGCCGGCAACCCGCGCCGCCCGGTCGCTTTTAGGATTTTCGAAAAAGACGCCGCGGCGGTAGACGTTACATACGGCGATTGGCGCGACCGCGGCGACGTCGCCGCGCCGTTCGCGGTAACCGTAAAAACGAGCGACGCCATAGTGGAAATATCCGTCAAAGAATTCGAAGCTAACGTCGACATGCCGGAGGAGGCGTTTTCGACTACGCCCCCGGAAGGTGTCGAGATTCTGGAGGGGTAGCCCGTTCCTCACGCGTATGACGTCGAAGGTGAAGGAAGCTAAATTCGAGGCCGACGCGCCCGCCAAGGTCAACGTATGCCTGTTGGTCGCGGGGCGGCGAGCGGACGGCTACCACGACGTCGCCACCGTCATGGCGCCGCTCGAGCTGGCCGACGCGCTGACGATTACGGTCAAGGCCGGCCGCGGCGTCAACGTGAGCTGCGACGGGGACGGCGTCCCGACGGGCGAGCGCAACCTGGCAGGCCAGGCGGCGCTGGCGTTCCTGGCCGCGGCGAACGTCGACGCCCGCGTCGACGTCCATTTGGCCAAGAACGTACCGGTCGGCGCCGGCCTGGGCGGCGGCTCGAGCGACGCCGCGGCCGCGCTGCAAGCCCTGAACGAGCACTTCGGCCGGCCGCTGGGCGACGACGCGCTGTGGCACCTCTCCCGCCGGCTGGGCAGCGACGTGCCGTTCTTCCTCCGCCCCGGCTGGGGATTCGCGACGGGGCGAGGGGACTTCGTCACGCCCGTATCGGGCCCCGCCGGCGTTCCTCTCCTGCTGGCCGCGCCGCGCCGCAACGTCCAAACCACGCGCGTCTACAAAACGCTCACCGCGGACGAATACGCGCCGAACGCCGACGCCCTCTGGGAAGTGCTGGCTCGCCTCGACGGGCCGCCGACGGCGTGGTGGCCGGCGGGCGAAAACTCGCTCGAGCGCCCGGCGCTGCGCGCCTTCCCGTTTTTGGAAGAACTTAAGGACGCGCTGGCCGAGCTCGGCGTCGACGGCGCACGGCTAAGCGGCTCGGGCGGCGCGTTCGCGTCGCCGGCGACCGACGGCGAAAAAGCGAAGGCCGCGGCCGCGGAACTGACCGCCCGCGGCTACTGGGCAACGATAACCGCCACGCGGTAACGATGCGGACACTCTTCAGCGCGAAAATTATTACGACGTTGTTGCTTTCGGCCGTCGCGGCCGGCATGGTCGCGCTCGACCTCACCGGCCGCTTCGAGGCGCGGGCGCTACTCGTCCGGGCCAAGGCGCCGGCGCACACGCTCTCGTCGTACGTGACGGAGCTCGAGCGCGGCGAGGAAGCGCGGGCCGAAATGGCGGAGCGGCTCGCCCGCCGTTCCATATTGTTGGGCCGCGCCGAACGGTACCGGCGCGAGAACGACGCGCTGCGCGCGCTGCTCGGCTTCGCCGTCGAGATGCCGTACGAGCTGACGTACGGGCCCGTCCTGGAGCGTCGCGCCGAAAGCTGGCTCGAGACGACGGCGGTGGGCGCGGGCCGCCGCGACGGCGTCGCCCCGGGGATGCCCGTAATCGGAGCCGAAGGGCTGGTGGGCCGGGTCGCACGGGTGACGGCGACGGCGGCCGAGGTGGAGCTCATCACCAGCGAGCGGGTCCGCGTCGCCGCGACGCACGCCCCCACCGGAACGACGGGCGTGTACTACGCCGACGCCGAAGGCCGCGGCCGGTTGGCCTACATGCCGCGGACCACCGAGCTCAGCGTGGGCGACCTGGTGGTTACCGCCGGCACGAGCCGCCTGTTTCCGCCGGGCCTGATTATCGGGTACGTCCGCGCCGTCGAGCGGCCTTTCGACTCCATGTTCGTCGAGGTTGAGGTGGCGCCGGCGGAGAACATGGCCGCGCTGGAGGGCGTCTTCGTCGTCGATTGGCTGCCGCCGAAAAAGTAAACACGCGCCAAACGCGTCGCGAATGTCCAGCCCCTCGAGGCTGGTTTTTCGTAAGCGGCGCCGGGGCGGAATGCCACCGCGGTTGATTTAGGCGGTGCGCTTTTGTTATAATACGCCGGTTCATTACTACGGTCCTACAAGGTGAAATTGAGATGAAGAGAACGCCCTTCGTAGAATCCTGTCTCGTCATAGGCCAGTGCGCGGTCAACTGGTTCGCGCGCCGGCCGCTCGCCGTCTCGTTCGAATTGACGAACTCCTGCACCTGCAACTGCCGCCACTGCGACCACGGCGGCCCGGCGGCCGAGCCGGACCGCGTCAGCCCCGACGACATCCGCCGCTGGACGAAGGTCCTGCACCCGGGGGGCATCCAGGTCTCGGGCGGCGAGCCGCTGCTGCGCGACGACATAATAGAGTGCGTCCGCGCGGCCCAGCGCGTCGGCGGCCTGCCGTATACCGTCTTCGTCACCAACGCCTCGCTTTTGACGGAGGAGAAGTACCTGGCGCTGCGCGACGCGGGCGTGGACCAGTTCTCGATCTCGCTCGACTTCCCGGACGAGCGGCACGACGACTTCCGTCGCCACCCGGGCCTGTTCGCCCACCTCGACGAGCTGCTGCCGCGGCTGGCCGCGCTCGGCTTCGACGACATCGTCCTCAACACCGCCGTCACCCGCGAGAACTATAAACACGTAAGCGACATAGTCGACCGGGCGCTGGCGTGGGGCGTCAACGTATCCTTCAGCGCGTACTCGCCGCGGCGCACCGGCGACACGTCGTATATGATAACCGAGCCGGACGAGCTGGCCGAGCTGCGGCAACAATTCGACGCCGTGCTCGAGCGCAAGGAGGACGACCCGCAAGGCCACATCGTCAACTCGCGCACCACGCTCGAAGAAACGTACGAATATTTCGAGAACGGCGGGACGCCGGGCTGCACCGCGGGCCTCCGCTTCCTGGTCGTCGCCGCGGACGGCTACCTCCAGCCGTGCTCGATGCACTTCTGTAAATATCTGGACCAGCGCAAATTGGCCGAAGAGTTTACCGCCGGCAACGAATGCGACGAGTGCTACGTCGCCATCCGCTCGTACCTGGACAAGGGGTTCTGGCAGCTACTGCGCGAGAACGTCGTCGACCACTTATCGTTCCGGCTGCGGCGGGACCGCGCCGGGGCGCGAGCCGGCTAGCGCGCCGCTTTAGGTTTGACAAATACGCCGCGGGGGTTTAAACTGTAACCGGCAACCAGGGGGAGCCGGTGAAGGGATTGAGAAATTCGTTAACGCGATACGCGACATGGCGCCTCGGCGGCCTCAGGCCGGGGCGCTTTTTATTTTCGGCGGAGGTGAGGATATGAAAAGGACGATCGCTCTCGTGGCGTTAACGGCGACGTTTGCGGTAGGCGCCTACGCCGGCATGGGCGACGTGTTGTCGTCTTGGCCCGCGCCTCGGACGTACAACGTCATAAATGGCATAGCCTTCGAAGGCGAATATATCTGGCTTAAACACTGGCGTTGCGAAGGCGGGGCGGTCTATAAATGTACGAAATCCGGGTCGGTGGTAAAAGAGATAGGTTTCCCTTTTCACGCGTACGATACTTCTTACGGGTTAGCTTTCGACGGCATATACCTTTGGACAATTTATCATCAGCGCGTAGGATTAGACAAATGCGACCACTACGTCCAATACACTACGAATGGTTCGGTAGCCAGCGTTTTCTGGGCCCACAAATACCCGCTCTACTACCCCAGTAGGGGCGTCAGTTGGGATGGGCAATACCTCTGGACGGACGAGAGGCTGGGGGAAACCAAGGCCGGTAAATATACGACTACCGGCACGCTCATAGGGACTTTCTCCGTCGCCGGCGTATGGCGTACGGACGCGGCGTACTACAACAACCAACTCTGGACCGGCGGCCCGGGGAACTACATCTACGGCATGAACGTAGGCGCCAGCACGTTCGTGGCGTCGTTCGCGGCGCCCGGCGGCTCGTGCCGGGCGGTCGGCTTCGACGGCGAGTACCTGTGGACCGCGGACCGGAACACGCCGCAGTATATCTATAAAGTGGACATCGACGTCGTCGACGTCGCGCCGGCGTCGGTGGGCAGGGTCAAGGCGCTGTATCGTTAAAAAAAAACCGCCTCGCGAGGCGGCTTTTGGCATCCGGCAAATCATCCCCTTTAATAATAGTGCATTATCGTGCCGCGCGGCCCCACGGCCCACCCCTCCGTCGGCGAGACCATGTGCAGCGCCGTGAGGGTCCACGAGCCGCTTGGCATGTTCCGCTCCAGCGTCCAGGCGTCGTCCCGGTAGCGGGAGAGGTGCATCTCGTTGCCGCCGGCCCAGCCCAGGCCGCTCGCCGCGAAGCCGCAACACTGGTACGTCATGTCCGGGTCCGGGCTGTGGTACTTGCTGAAGCTCGAGCCGTTCCAATGGTAGAGCGACGCCACCGCGCCTACGAACCAAGCGTCGTCCTCGGCGACGAAGTGCAGGTCGTAGAGGTCGACGGAGGGTGGGAAGTCGACCTCGTTCCAGCTCGAGCCGTCGTAGCGCAAGACCGTTCCGCCGTCGCCCGCCGCCCACGCCGACTTGGCCGATAGCACGCGGACTCGCCGGAGCGTCTGCGTCGCGGGCGACGTCTCGGCCTTCCACTCGCCGTCGCCGAACCTGAATATGCGGCCACCCTCGCCCACCGCCCAGCCGTTGAGTTCGTCGACCAGCGCCAGGCCGTATATGTTCTTGCCGGGCGCCGGGTGGGGCCACTTCCGCCACGACAAGCCGTCCCAGTGGACGAAGTTGTCGCCGCCGCCCGCGGCCCAGGCATCCCCGCCCGGCTCCGCGGCCACGGCGTACAGCGGCCCAATACCCTCGGGCAGTTCGGCGAAGGTCCACCGGAACGAATGGAAATGTAGTATCTCGCCGGCGCCGTTGCCGTCTACGCCCACCGCCCACACGTCGTCTCGAGCCGCCGCCGCCAGGTCGTACAGATCCGACGCGGTGGGGCCGATGTGCCAGTACCACGCCGGCACCGGCTCGGGCGGCAGCGGCGGTTCGTAGCACGCCGTAGCCAACAACGCCGCCGCGGAAAGTAACAATCCTATATAGCGAAACATAACGAACTCCCCGGCGTTTCCGCCGTCGTTAGTCGTCCTCCAAACACAGGCGACTCGTAGTCTTGAAGTGAACCTTGACAAACTCCTTGAGCGAGGCCCTTCCCTTTTTTTGAACGAGCCGACGCGCGGCCTCTTCGACCGAGGCCGACGCGCCTTTGGGAAGCGGCAGGCCGGCCTTCTTCGACAGACGCTCGAGGCCCGCCAGGAACTCGGCCCGCGCCACTATGGACGCCGCGGCCACGGCCACGTCCTCCTCGGCGCGGACCTTTTGGACCAGCTCGAGCTCGCGGCCGCGCTTCATCAACGCCCTGACGACGTAGGCGTCGTCGCCGAACTTGTCGGTAACGGCGCGGCCTATCTCGGGCCATTCCCCGGCCAAATTCTCTATGACGCGGGCGTGGGCCCAGGCGAGGATGCGGTTGAGGTTGGCCAGACTTTCGTAAAGCTCGTTGTAGCGCGCCGGCCCGATGGCGACGCGGGAGTGAGGCAGCCCCTTCGAAATCTCGCCGGCCAGAACGGCCACGCGCCGGTCCGATATTTTCTTGGAGTCGCGAACCCCGAGCTTCTTCAAAAAATCCTCGTCGGCGCCGTCGCGGACGTACACGCCGGCGACGACCAGCGGGCCGAAGTAGTCGCCCTTCCCGGACTCGTCGGTGCCGATGCGGCCTGGGCCGGTCACGTCCCTACCTTAGTACCCGAGCGCGCTGAAGGGCATGTCGAACTCGTCCCCGCGCTCCGCGGTCCCCTTCTCCTGCGCGCCGAGGTAGGCGCTGAGGTTATTCTTGATGCGCGCCCGCGCCACCAGGTCGCGGTACCACTCCGCCAATATGAGTTGCCGCCGCTGGCTCAACAGCCGCGTGCGGTACTCGTCGCCGCGCGTCGCGTACAACGCCGCGTCGGCGGCCTCCTTCTCGAGGACCTCGACGACGTAGAACCCGGCCGGGGTGCGGAGCGGCCCCACGACGTCGCCCTGGGGGGCGTCGAAGGCCGCGGCGGCGACGCCGTAGTCGCCGCCCAATTGCCCCGCCGGCGCGGTACGCGTGAACGCCGGCGTCTCGCCGTACGTGGCGCCGAAGGCCCGGGCCGCGGCCTCAAGGTTGCCGCGCTCCTTCGCCCCGCGGAACAGCTCGCCCGCGCGGCCGGCCACGGCTTCCAGCGCCTTATCTCGCCGCCAATCGGCAACGACGCGGTCCTTTACCTTATCGAACGGGGCCGGCCCGGGCTCGAGCTTGGCCGTCACCTGGTAAACGACGAAGCCGCGAAGGCTGCCGGCGGCGCCGCGCGTGGCCGGCTCGGTTACGGGCAGCGCCGAGCCCACCTCGCCCACGTCCAGCGCGAAGGCTTCCTCGGCGAGGTGCCGCTGCCAACCCAACTCGCCTATCGGGTCGCCGGCGGCGAACGGCTCCGGCTCCACCACTTTCAACCCCAGCGCCCCGGCCTCGACCGCCAGGTCCGCCTCTCCCGCCGCCCGGGCGGTGAGCTCCATCGCCGTCGCCATGGCCTGGTCCTCTCCGAGCTGCTTTCCGAGCATCTCCCTTATTTCGTCGGCCTGCTCCTCGAACGCCGGAACGTCCTTCTCGCGCTTGACGACGTGATAACCGAAGACGCTCTTAACCGGGCCGCTCAGCTCGCCCTCCTCGAGCGCGAACGCGGCCTCCTCGAAGTCGGGGTCCAACCGGCCCCGGCCGAAGAAGCCGAGGTCGCCGCCGCGGGAGGCCGAGCCCGGGTCGTCGCTCAGTTCCTCGGCGAGTTTGGCGAAGTCTTCGCCGGCGCGGATGCGGGCCGCGGCCGCCGCGGCCCTTCTACGAGCGTCCTCCCACGCCGATTCGGGCTGGCCCGGCTCCACCTCGAACAATATGTGGCGGCAGCGGATCTCGCCGGCGTCGAAGTGGACCGCCTTGTTGCGCTCGTAATACTCCCGGACCTGGGCTTCGCTGATTTCGATACCCTTGCGGGTTTTATCCAAATCGACGAACGCGTAGCGGATGCGCACGCGCTGGGGAAGGCGGTAGTCGTCGAGATGGGCGGAATAGTAGGCCTTCAGCTCGCCGTCCGAGGGTTTAGCCTCGGCGTCCGGCGTGGCCGGGAGGAACGCGTACGCCACCCGCACCTTCTCCGTCTCCTCGTCGAAGCGGGCTTTCACCTCCGCGTCGGAGACGCGCGCCGCGGCGCTCACCATCTCGAAGACGCGGTCCATAAGGATGGCGTCGCGGAGCCAACTCTCGAACTCGCCCGGCGTCATGCCCTGCTGTTCGGCGACGAAGGTCTCGTACTTGCGCCGGTCGAACGAGCCGCCGGCCTGGAAGTTGGGGTTGTTCTCCAGCAGGATGCGGATCTCTTCGTCGGATACGCGGAGGTCCATACGCCGGGCTTCGCGGAGGACGAGCTCCTTCATCACTATTTGGTTCAACACCGCGTTGGCGGTCGACAGGCGGAGGTCGCGCTCCGCGGCCTCGGTGAGCGGGCGCTCCGATTCGCGCTGGAGGCGCTGGTAGCGCAGCCTCATCTCGCGGTAGAATATGGGGTCGAACTCGCTCTGGCCTATCTTCTTGCCGTCTATCTCGACGATGGTCGGGCCGTGGGTCTCGCCGCCCACTATTCTGCGGAGCGTCGACGCCCCCACGAAGAACAGCGACGCGACGAACGCCACCGCCACCGCCCACATCACGGGCTTCATGCCCTCGCGTATTTTTCTTATGGTCGCCAAGTCGAAACCTCCGTAACGCCGGCTCGAGCCGGCTTAATTCTCGCGGAACTAGCTACGGCCCTCAAGCGCGTCGTCGTACCGGCCGAGTCGGGCCGGCGCGACGCCCCGGTTATTATACGCTTTTGCGTTGCCCGGTTCAAGCTCTACGGCCCTCTCAAACGCAACGAGCGCGGCCTGGTAGTCGCCGCGCTTCAGGAGGGCGTTGCCTTCTTTGACGTAATCGTCCACCGGTTAAGTTTTAAGCCTTTCCCTCCCGCTCGAACTCCTCGGGGAAGATGAGGCGGCGGAAGTCCGGGTCGTCGCGGAAGGCGTCGAAGCTTTCATCTGTTTTTGCGTCTTCACGAAATTTGTCGTCGAGTTCAGTCGCTTTTCGCAGGTCGGCGAGCATTTCATCTTTTTTGCCCAATAGTGCGTACGCACAGGAACGGTTATTGTAAGCTAAGGCGGCGTTGGGTTCCAATTCGAGTGCCTTATCGCAAGCCTCGACCGCTTCATCATACCTTCCTAAATAAATTAGGGTGTAGCTTATCCCTTGATACGCTCTTGATAGCTCGGGTTTTAATTCGATAGCCTTCCGTAAAACATTTAGGGCTTCTTTATATTTTCCGGATATATTAAGGACCGCTCCTTTATCGACAAAAACATCCGCGTCTTCTGGATTAAGTTCTATGGCTTTATCGTATGCGGCTAATGCTTCTTCGTTTTTCCCCGCCTTATGAAGCGCGGCACCTTTATTAATATAAACACCTGCGTTTTGGGGGTCAAGTTCGATAACCCTGTCGTAGGCTTCCACCGCTTCGTTGAAATGCCCTAAACGGTACAATGCGACGCCTTTGCTAAAACGGTAAAGTGTGTTAAACGGTTTATTTTCGATTAAATTATTTATTATATCCAAAGCTTTGCGGTATTCGCCGGCGAAGTAAAGGTTAGAGAATATGTCGTACAAAGTACCCTCGTCGGGAATGTCCCCTTTGACCGCCGCGTCATATAAGAAATCAGCATTTCTTTTTAAATCGGGGTACTTCTTCAATATTTCTTCGACTAATTCCTTTTTTTTCTCCGCCTCTGAAACAGGGGGAAGCTCGTCTGCCGACGCTTCTGATTTTTCTTCCTTCTCTCTTCTAATTATGGCTAATTCTTCTTTAGCCTGGTCTTTATATTCTTCTGCTCTTTTAGCGTTCCTTTCCGTTTCCGCCATTATCCTTCGCGTGTCTTCTTCGATCCGCCTTATTATTTGAATTTCGTACTCGGAATCCTCACGTTGGGCCCTCCTTTCCCTTATCTGTTTATAACTTATCATAATTATTAAAATACTAAAACCGAACTGGATAGCGCCGATAATTATCGTAATAACCGTTAGGTAATTGGTAATTTGTTTCTGTAAATCACTAATCCGTTCCGCAAGACCTTTCGTTTTTTCCTCTAAACCTACTAATTTTTCGTCTTGCTCATTTTCATGAACGCCGTAACCTCCCCGTTTGCCCTCAGCCGGCGTTTCTGGTTGCTTTTCAGCGAGTTCGTCTCCCTTGACCCTTGGATACGTGGGGATTGGAGTACCCGTATATTCGGCAGTTGTTTCCCCCTCTTCCTCCGCCGCAAAAACCGCGGCCCCAACCGCCAACGTAACCGCGATCAGAACCGCGAGCATTATCACACGCGCTTGCCTTCCCATAAGGCTCCCCTTAAAATATACTATACGGCGAAAACCGAGTCAAATATAAGTCCTTCTCGCCTAAATTACAACCTACTTTTTAGCGCGCC
>SDBS01002221.1_pt1 | contig 19509 bp, 12 predicted proteins | sample 2277091 | NCBI WGS metagenome assembly SDBS01 (sample SAMN10404972, study PRJNA504765) | marine sediment metagenome | isolation source: marine sediment core GS10_PC15, 163 cmbsf | place: Arctic Ocean: Southern Knipovich Ridge | collected 2010 | reverse complement strand
ATATAGGAATCGAGAAAGTAGGGATTGATGATTTTAATGACGCTGATTATGGCGCCAATCCATCCGGCAAAAGTTAGACTGAAAGCGACAATATAATAAGAAAAAATGAGTGCTAGGAGGGTGATGACCAAACCGAACAAGACAGCCACTCCTCCTACACCCAGAGGAAGGCCGAACAGCGCGATAAAGACTCCTGCCAGGATATAGAGAGGGCGTTTTTTTTTCTTCCCCATACTCACCATAGCTTCCGGCATTCTGGAGGAAATAACATCAGCGGGCTCCCCCAGCTTATCCAGCACATTAAATATGCGTTCAACCTCGTTTTCTGTCGGGTCATTTGTGAAAGATTCGTAGATATGGGAGTGGATTTCCTTGACCAGCTCGTCCCGGTCCTGTTCGGGGAAACTTTTTAACCGCAAATTGAACCGGTTTAAATAATTTTCGACGATTTTATCCACGGTTTCGCTGAATTCATTCGGCATCATCCTTCTCCTTTTTTACAGAGATGCTTTTTCTGTCTTCATTCTTGTTCTGAGATAGAGGCTTCCTGCTTGTGTTGGCCACCATGTCGGCCAGCTTTTTAAACTCGGCGTTTAGAATCTTGAAGGCCTTTTCCCCATTTGGGGTCAAAGAATAGTATTTTCGCGGCGGTCCCTGTTTGGATTCCACCCACTCGGAAAAGACCAGCTTTTCTTTGGAAAGCCTGGCGAGGATAGGGTAGATCGTGCCTTCGGTCAATTCGATATCGCTGTCACCGGAAATGGAGTTAATCAGAGAGTAGCCGTAATGGCTTTTGTGGTGCAGGCTGCCCAGTATGGCCAGCTCCAGGATGCCTTTTCTGAGCTGCTTTATTTTGTTGTCCATGTTTACACCTAGTACAATGTAATACAAGGTACATGGTTTGTCAAGCTTTTTTTACAAAAGGTGATTATATACTTGCCAAATCCAGGGAGGAAAACCTGCACAAATCTCGCTTCTTCCTCAATGATGGGTAGATGGGAGCGCGAGACTCCTGCCTTACGCACCTTGCCTCTGTGCGCATTTGAGCAAAGCCCCCGTGATAACGCAGTGTGACTTGTTCTTTACTGTTAAAACCTGTTCTAACGTCGGACGATAAACCTGGGATCTTCGATTAAAAGTTTTCCATTTTTATAAACAGCAACAACGTATTTGTACTCCCCATAAGGAGCATCTGGCCGTACCTGGGCTGTGATAGTACCTCCCGGTCCTGCACAATCTTGCTCTTTTTCACACGGCGAATTGTATCCGAGGCTAAGAGCAAAATGATAATCCTTATCACACGTCCATTCAATTTCCCCATTACGAGGTACTCTGTCGCTAGGCGGTGTGGTAAAAATTTCTCCGTTCTCCTTAACATGGATCTTAAATTTTGTTGGCCCGTTCATGTTCCCTCCTTTCCATTCCTTTTTCACTTTTTAATCTGGTGATAAAGGTTGGATATTTATTTTAGTTTATATTGTCCTTTGCTATTGTTTAATAAATTTTTTGTAACGAGGGTCCATCCGAAGTCCTTTGAGATCAGGGTTTACAAGAACCTCTTTCATGGCACCGCCACTCTCTATATATTTTTTTAAGGCTTCAAATGCCTGGTCGCGTTCATTGGAGAGTTCATAAACCTTTATGCCCTGGAGAAGAACCGCTACATCTTTTGGAGCCAGTTCCAGAGCCTTAGAGATTTCATCCAGAGCTTTTTTTTGATCTCCTGATACTGTATAGTAATAGGCTAAAATTGAACGTAAATAGGCATTTACTGGATAAATTTCCAGTTCTTTTTTTGCTAATTCAAAGGCTTTTTGGTAGGCTCCTGGTGCTTTGTCTGAGAATTCAGGCATGTACCGGTATGTATCGGCCAGATTCTCCCAAATCGTATAGATATCATCAGTCAATCCTAACTCAATCGCCGCTTCATACATGCTCATGGCATCAACATAACGCCCTTGATAGAAATATATTGTTCCTAAATTGGAGCAGGCATCTGCATTGCGTTCGATGTCATTGGATTTTTCGAACGTAGCTTCTGCCAGCTCCTCATGACCACTCCAATATTGACTTGACCCCAAATTATTATAGCCACGAATATAGTCCGGTGCTAGTTCAGTGACCTTGCGAAACATTTTCTCCGCGTCAGTAAAATTATCTTGGTTATAACAAAAAACACCAAGATTGCTGAACCCCCCCCAGTAACCTGGCTTCAATTTGATGGCTTCTCTGTATTTCTCTTCTGCTTCGGGAAGTCTTTTGTCCTCACTGTAGGCTCTGGCCAGTTCCAGATGAACATCATAGTTTTTTGGTTCAAGCTTTAAGGCTTTCTGAAATTCTTTAAGGCCGTCTTCATATTTGCCAGTGCTTCTGTAAATAATTCCAAGTGTGATATGAGGTGACACAAGGCTTTCACTCAGTTCTATCGCACGTTCACAATTAGACTCTACTTTTCCAACAAACTTTAGGTCTTGTGTAAGTTTGTACTTGCACCAATAGGCTTTCCCCAATTCTGCATAAGCCAATGCATAGTGAGGATCTTTCTCAGTTGACCTTTTTAATAGGCTGATTGCCGTATCAAGATTTCCTTTCTTTTCAAGGTGCCGCATAAAACCGAGGCCTTTAATGTAGAATTCGAAAGCATCGGGTAAAGCCGTAACTTCGCCAGTCAATGTAAGACGAGTTTGCGGTGTTAACTCTATATCCAACATCTCGACAAGTTTAATAAAAACATCGTCCTGCCAAGTAAAAAGATTAGTTAAAGGATCTGTGAAAGCCTGAGGAGATTTCAGGTGATGAAGAGTTTCTGCATCAAGCAGGTTTAACGTTAAGCGAATAGTACCATCTCCGAAGTGCGTCATACTCCCTGTTACAACCAGATTGACTCCTAGGCTTCGCTCTGCGTCGCTGGGATTTGTGATTTTACTTTCACGTACTTTCTCAGCAGGTACAATCCATAATGACCTCTGGATTTGTTCCAGTTGGGTAAGCTTACTTGTCAGAGTCTCTACCAGTCCATCGCCAAAGACCTGTTCCTCTTGACCCCCGCCTACGATGTTAAAAGGCAAAACCGCAAGACCTATCTCTGTAGGTCTTGTCTTAAAACCTAACCATTTTTTTACAGCTCGTCGACTTAATGGTACAGACAATAACACTATCAGCATCAAAATCACTCCGCCGAGAGGAAGGATTATCTTGCGCAGCAGCTTCGGAAAAGAGAGAGAAACACTCGCTGTTGTAGGGGAAATAAAAGACTCTCCCGTAGACATATGTCGGTTCAAATGTTTAAGATCAGCTTTCAGGTCAGCAGTAGTCTGATACCTTTCAGTTGGGTCCTTCTCCAGGCATTTGCTGACAATTCTCTCAAGCTCTAAGGGCATGCCACTGCGCAAACCTGTTATAGACTCAGGGCTTTTATTAAGGATAGCATATAAAACCGTTTGATAGTCTTCTCCTTCAAACGGGAGCCGTCCTATGAGCATTTCAAAGAGCGTCACACCCAACGACCAGATGTCTGTCCGGTAATCCAAAGGTTCTCCGCGTGCCTGTTCGGGTGACATGAATGCCGCCGTACCAATGACCATATCCGGCTTTGTAATCTTTGTTATTCCTGAAATTTTAGCCAAGCCAAAATCCATAATCTTCACCTGGCCTTTTTCCGTCAACATTATATTAGAACACTTGATGTCTCTATGAATGATCCCTTTCTCATGAGCTTCCTGTAAACCCTCTGCAATCTGAAAGACAATATCCAGGGCTTCTCCTACTTTCAGGGGACTTGATTTGATTTTTTTCTTCAGGGTTTGTCCCTCAATATATTCCATGGTGATAAAAGTCTCGTCCTCAATTTCGTCAATTTCATAGATTATGTTAATGTTCGGATGGTTGAGAGAAGCAGCACTTTGCGCCTCACGAACAAAACGCATCTTCATTTCGTCACTTGCCAGAGAATGCGGTGCAATAAATTTCAAAGCAACAGTCCGTTTGAGCTTGGTGTCCTCGGCCTTATACACTATGCCCATTCCTCCTCTACCCAGCTCTTCAATGATCTCATATCTTCCAGCAAAGGTGGTTCCTCTGGTCAATTTTTCTTTTGGTGTTTCGAGAGTTCTGGTGTGAGAGATAGAGACATCATCGGAAGAAGGAAATGGCGCAGCACAGCTTTTACAGAATTGGGAATCAGCGGTGTTTTCTGTGTGGCACTTGGAGCATTTAACTGGCATTGCTCTCCCCGTTAGTTTGTGGGAACAGCATAATATTTCCAAGGAGAGGTGTCAAATAGATTGGTGTTTCCTCAGGGAAGTGTTGTTGCTTGATCAAAAATGTTCAGCAAGATATTATTTCCAAACAGGTTAAACACAATTTTGTGGCTAGGAATATGTCTAATGAAGGAAGCACCAAAATTTTAATATATACTATACATCTAGTATAGTCAAGGAAAAACACCACAATATAGGGGGTTAGGTTTGCCAAAGATATAATCGCCGTACAAAAATACTCGCATTGACTTTGTTGTCCCCTGCGTGCTATGTATAAAAAAACTTTCCAGTTAGAATGGCATAAGTTTAATCTGAATAGAGTTGCGGGATAAACGGTGAGTTATCCGGAAATATCAGGAAGAAGATAATGAAAAGCGCTTTTAATCACGTTAAGGGAAGCAGATCGACTTCGAATAGATTTCTCCTTCTGCTTTTTGCTCTTATCATCCTGCTTCTTGGCTACCCTTACATGCCTGATAATCAGCTCGGCGCATTTCTTGGAGGGATGATGTCCCTTCTTCTTCTCGTTGCCGCCATTTTTGCGGTCCGTACGCATAAGCACGCCCTCTTTGGAGCCTGTGTTCTGGCCCTGATTGTGATTATTCTGAGCGTTTGGGCGTTTGTATCAGGCGTCAGAGGTCATCCTCTCGTTGAGGCGGCATTTTTTTTGTTCTATGCACTAATAACTACAGTCATCTTTGTTGAAGTGATCCGGGAGAAAGATGTGACCAGGAATATTCTTTTCGGTGTCGTGTGTGTGTATTTATTAATCGGAACAGCCTTTGCCACACTCTATGATTTTGTCGAGACTATTCATCCGGGATCGTTTCAATTCAATACTATCAATGCCGGTGATGCTCCGATGAGATGGAGAAACCTGATCTATTACAGTTTCACCACACTGACCACCACAGGTTATGGTGATGTCACGCCCGCAAGCACCCATGCCCAGTCACTTTCAATTATCGAAGGGATTATCGGCGTTCTTTTTGTCGCCGTGTTTGTCGCTCGCCTGATCGGTATGTACAATCATAGAAAGAGGACATAACTGAATTATGAGTACTCTGGAAGGGAAATCACTCAAACATTTTCAGATAGAAAAAATGATTGGCCGGGGAGGCATGGGTGTTGTCTATCTAGGCCGGGATACGCGTCTGGACAGACCAGTGGCGATAAAAATCCTCCGTCCTGACCTCACCACCAACCGGGGCCGCCAGAGCCGCTTCCTTCAAGAGGCTCGTTCTGCGGCCGCGGTCACTCACCCCGCGATCGCCCAGATCTATGACGTCGGTGAAGCCGACGGCAAAACATTTATCGCAATGGAGTATGTAGAGGGAAAGACCGTCAGCCAGTTGATCGCCAACCAGGAACTCGATTTAATAGGTGCTGTTGAAATCGCCCTTCAAGTTGCCGAAGGCCTGAGCAAAGCTCATAAGGCCAATATCGTTCACCGGGATATCAAGTCGGACAATATCATGCTGACCCGGGATGGCCACGCGAAACTTCTTGACTTTGGACTGGCCAAACTTTTAGATCCCCCCATAGCCGATGGCCAGACGGAAACATACAGGGATTTTACCAAGACTAAAACTCTCCCGGCAACCCAGCCTGGGATGGTCCTGGGAACAGTGGCCTACATGAGCCCTGAACAGGCCCGTGGGAAGCCGGTCAGCCACAGCAGCGATGTTTTTTCCTTAGGGATTGTTTTGTATGAAATGATCGCGGGTGAGCTGCCGTTTAAGGGAGAAAGCCCCCTCGATACTATGCATGCCATTGCCTTTGATGAGGCACGTCCGGTGACAATTATCCGAAAGAATCTTCCTCCAGAATCTCACCGGATCCTCCAGAACTGTCTGCGCAAGCGGCCGGAGGACCGCTACCCGGATGCTGGAGCGCTTGCGGCAGATCTCAAAAGACTGAAAAAAGAACTCGAATCCGGCGTCCAGCGGTCCATGACCTTCGGAACTCGATTTCAGGGTGTGATCGATTGGGTGAAATTTTCCCTGCCTTTTGGATTCAAAGGCATTTCCGGACTGACTGTGCTGCTTATTCTGGCCGCCATCACCGTGTTCACGAAGATTGATATTTGGGTATTAGGATCCTATGTTCTTGTCGTTTTGATTGTCTATCGGTACATTCGAAACCGGAAGCACCGCATGCTGAAAAAATTTACGGCCAAAGTCTCCAAATTTCCTGAGGTCCGTGCGATCCGGATAAGTGAGGATCAGATTGTCGTTTTTGTGGATGAAGCCAAGGCCAAGCTGTATCTCAGGATCAACAGCCTTGTGGAAGACACAAACCGTAGAATCTATTTTGGCAAATCCGTGAAGGCGGCCGTGCGGGATGACCTGCCTCAAGGAGAATTCCAGCAAATTTTGAGGGAATCGGGAATCGTTTACGTCAGAGAGGATATTGTCCTTAAGTCCAAAAATTCAGAGTAATTTTTTTTAATTCTCTTCACATCCTTAGCTAGGCTTCAATAAACTGAAAGCTGCAATCATAGTATGGATAGGAATATTCGTCCCCGTGCATGAATTTGTATGATTGACATTTTCTCTCGACCTTATTAGTTTAGTCCTAGCCTATTATATTGAGGAGGAAAGAGAAATGAAAAGAAGGTTTATTGTTTTGTTTGTGATTTTGAGTTGTTTGATTTTTGTTTTGGGTGAGATTTCCGCTTTTTCCGGACAGGGACAGCCCATTAAAACAAATAAGGACAAACTGCTCACACTGGCGGTTCAGGGTGAGATCGCTCCGGCCGAACCTTCCAGGTCCTATGCCGTCACCTGGGACGGAAAGCCCAAAATGGCCATCGGGATCGGGGGGATCAACTACAACCTAAAAATAGGGGATAAAGTTTTTGGCTGGGCCAACGGCGACAGGGCCACGGTGGGTGTGGCCACAGTAGGTAAAGGATCTGACCGTGCCAGGACGTCCTGGCTTTACCTCACGTCCATCGGCAATGAAGTAAGAGTTCTTGGCGGTGAAGCCAAAGGGGAGAAGGGGATTATCATAGGAAAGTTTGGAAGTTATGTTCTGGTTCATTTCAAGGATGATGTTTTGGAGAAGCTGGCCATAGGAGATAGCTTTCATGTCAAGGCCAATGGTATCGGCCTTAAGATCGAAGGATTTGAGGATGTTTTTACTCACGGCGTGACTGCGGAACTTTTAGAGCAGATCGTGACTCAAAAAGGGGACAAACTGGAAGTTCCTGTAGTCAAAGAAATTCCGGCCGAGATTGTCGGCCAGGGTGCGGGACGTTCCAGCCTTTCCGGCAACTGGCACATCCAAACCAGTTATCCTCCGGATATAGAGGAATACGGTCTTGATGAACTGCGTTTTGGGGATCTCGTACTTCTCAAAGACACACAGACTGATTACGGAATGGGCTACTACAGAGGCGGAGCGACCCTGGGCGTGGTCTGCAGCGGGCCCAGTGACATCTCGGGTTTGGGTGTCGGTGTGACACCGATTCTCTCCACCCGGTTTGGCAAGATCACTACACGTATCGACGCGACAGCGAATATTGGGAAATATCTAGGGATTGAGTTTAAAAAAGCCCTGCCGGCTTCAGAATCTCCGGTTCTAAAAACCAACAAGGACACGCTTATTGAAACAGCGGTACAGGCGGTCGTACAGCCAGCGGGAAGCGGTGGGTATCGAGTCACATATGACGGAAGGTCGAGTGTACGCATCGGAATGGCTTCGATCAACTATACTGTTTCTCTCGGAGATTCGGCTTCGGGATGGGCCAATGCGGACCATGTGGAACCCGATGTGACCGTTCAAGGCCGGGATGAGGACAGAGCCAGCGACTGTGCGATCGCCATCCTTGCGTGCATCGGGAATGAAGCCAGAGTCCTTACCGGTGATGCCAAGGGAGGCCAAGGATTTTATCTTGGAAGGCACGCCGGCTCGGACGACCTTGTCTGGTTTCCAAACGACATCAAAGAAAAACTCACAATTGACGATAAAATTCAGGTCAGAGCCCGAGGGGTCGGTCTTAAGATAAAGGGATTCGAAGATGTCCGTGTCAACAAGCTGTCCCCCAAAGTGCTGGAGAGTATGGGGCTGGTAATAGAAGGCGATTCACTCGTTGTCCCCGTGGTGATGAAGGTGCCGGGGCATATTATGGGTTCAGGCATCGGCGGGCAGGGCATCGAGTTTATTGATTATGATATCCAGACGACCGATCCGAAAATTGTCGAAGAATACCAACTGGAAAAGATCAAACTCGGAGACCTGATTGCGATCATAGACCACTACGATTACTACGGGCGCGGACGGTACAAGGGGGCTGTAACTATCGGAGTCTGTATTCATGGATTCAGCGAATCTTCAGGTCATGGGCCGGGCCTCAATCCTGTGCTGGCCGCTCTTCCGGGAAAAATTAAACTCAAGATAGATCCCAACGCCAATATGGTCTATTATCTGGGGATTAAGGAAAAGCCAAAGCTAAAGCAGTAATATGCAACGGTCTTAAAATAATTTATTTCCGTAGGCGAAAATGGCGGGCTGCCCGCCGGTGTGCCAGAATAGGATTTTGGCATCCCTATTAATATCGCCCTGCCGGATAAGGGCCATCATTCCGGCCATGGCTTTTCCCGAGTAAACTGGATCGCAGAAGAGGGCTTCTTTTTGTGCGGCGAGTTGAATGGCCTCACGAGTAGCATCATTCATTTGACCATAACCGGGGGCCAAAACGCCGTCAAAAAGGACAATATCTTTTTCTGTCGTAGGATTGGGCATCGTGAGCAGTTCTGCGATGTCCTCTAGAACTCCGGTGATGCGCTTTTTTTGATGTTGTGCGTCCCTTCTATGGCAGTTCCCCGTGATGCGAACGGGATTTCCCAATGTGCGGAGTCCAAAGAGCAGCCCGGCATGCGTTTGACCGCTTCCGGAGGGAATCACAATTTCATTAACCTTAAGTCCCATCTCCTGGATCTGGCTGGAAAACTCTTTGGCCGCATCTATGTATCCTAAGGCCCCGAGAGGCGGGTGTCCGGGCCCAAGATGAATGACATAGGGTTTACCGCCTTTTTTGCGGAGGTCTTCGGCGATGCGTTCGAGCTCCAGATCTGCACCTTTCTCGTCTTCGCCCACGGGATAGAAGTGCAGTTCAGCACCCATCAAACGGTCCAGAAGGACATTCCCGGACGTTTGGTATAGATCATCTGTATCCGGCACACGCTCCTCGAGCTGGATGTGACATTTCAAATCCAAACGGCTGGCAGCGGCCGCTGTCATACGCGTATAGTTGGATTGAATGGCGCCTGTGATCAGTACGGTGTCGGCTCCCAAATCGAGGGCTTCACCGAAGTAGTATTCGAGCTGGCGGGCCTTGTTTCCACCGAAGGCCAGGCCTGTGCAGTCATCGCGTTTGACATAGAGATGGGAAACATGAAGGGCTCGTGCCAGATTTGGCATTTCTTCGATGGGAGTGGGCACATGGGCGAGGGAGACGCGGGGGAAAGATTCGAGACGTTTAAAAATCATAGAAGACACATATCACACATAAATCTAATGGGTCAATAGATAATAATTGACATAAAGTACAATAAAGCGTACGTTATATAGTACAATATAAACATGGGGTGTAAAAATGGACAAGACAATCGGAATTTCCGAGCTTCGAAAATCCTTAGCCTCAACAATAAAAGATGTCCATGAGAGGGGATCCCGCTACATCATTTTGCAGCATTCACAGGCTAAAGCCGTGCTTCTGAGTCCGGCTGAGATGGAAACTTTGGAGGTCAAAACCGAGAGGAGAATCAAGGTAGAATTGACTTCTTATGAGAAATTTTTTGGAAAAAAGTAGTGGATGAAGACATAAGGCGGGGCTCCTGCAAAAATAAGGATGCCTATGATTATTGTGCGTTTATGACTTTATTATTCATTGGGAGTCTTAGTACTTCTGCCAGCCTTTGCCCTGGATCATGCCGCGGATGTAGGCCGCTTGGCCGGCGTGCAGCACGCTGTCATCCAGGATAGAGATCAGGCGTACTCCGACTGTCGGGATGGGAGTGTACTGGGATTCGTCCAGCTCTCTATCGAGATCCTCTTCCGATAGACCTTTAAGAAATTGGATTGTTCTTTTGACTGTGGCCTTCAAATAATCGAGAAGTGTTGGGATATCAGGGGATTGAAAGGCTGCGACCTGTTCGGGAGAGTGGCCGAAACCGATGTCCCTGAGATTGGCGTTGCGGTTGAACTTAGCGTACCATTTGTCTTCTATCCACAGCTGCTCTTCTCTCATCAGTGAGGCAATCTGAGCGTCCTGCTGCCGGGTCAAATGCCAGATCAACCAGCCGATACTGTTGCTGTCTTTGCGGGGCATCCAGTTGAGATCCTCCAGAGTCAGGCTTCTCAATACATTCTCGAGGTATTCGGGAACGCGGTTGAATCCATCGGCCAGTAAGTCAAACCAGTTCATACTGTCCTCCTTCTAGGGCCACGGATGAACTTATCATACAAAAAATAGGCAGTCAATTTGTGAGATTAATAGTGTCATCTATTCGTCTTTAACGATAGTCATAAAGTTATATCAGTAATATACTAAATGATCTATTGACCGATATATCGATATATGATATATATTTAATGATCAAAACTTTTTTTGATAAAACAACAAGAGATATTTACGATGGAATTGAGAGCAGATATTCAAGGAAACTTCCAAGAGAACTCCATGATAAGACGAGAAGATTGCTCGACCAAATCAATGCCTCTCCAACCTTAGGAGATTGGTATGCTACCAAAAAATAGACCGCCCACTCATCCAGGAGAAATGCTTCTCAAGGAATTTCTCGAACCCTTAGGAATATCTCAGTTGGAACTGGCCCGCCATCTGGCTTGGCCGTATCCCCGGTTAAACGAGATCATTAATGGACGCCGGGGAATTACATCAGACTCAGCTCTAGCCTTAGGGGATGCTTTGGGTACAGGGCCTGAATTCTGGTTGAATCTTCAAAGAGATTGGAATCTCTGGCACAGCCAGAGGAAACATAAGCAAATACCGCTCCTTGAGAAGACAGCCCTCAAACAATTCCCTCCACGTCAATGAATTTAATTGAGCTTAATAATGGGATGGTGAAAACCTCCCGAGGAATTAAGTCTGATGTCCCTTTAATTATTTGTCTCAGATTTTTTTCTTTCGGGCGTAGATGATCTTGTACATGGCCGGGACTACGATTAAAGTCAGAACTGTTCCAAATGTCAGGCCGAAGATGATCGTCCATGCAAGGGGATTCCAGAAAGCGGCATTGTCTCCACCTATGTAGAACTGTGGATCGAACTCGCTGAAAAGGGTCACAAAATTGAGATTGATGCCGATAGCCAGAGGAAAAAGACCCAGAATTGTTGACAATGCGGTCAACAAAACCGGTGTCAGACGGGTTGCTCCGGCTTTGATTATGGCCTCTGTTTTATCCAACCCTCTGTCGATCAGCTTGTCTGTATAGTCGATGATAATGATCCCGTTTTTCACCACAATTCCCGCTACCGCGATAATCCCCATACCGGTCATCATGACGGAGATATCCAAACCGAAGATAGCAAATCCCAGGAAAACTCCGGTGAAGCTGAAAAATATCTGAAGGATGATGATCATCGGTTTAGACAGGGAGTTGAACTGGCTGACGAGGATGATAAGGATCAATGCCACGGCGATAAAAAGAGCCTTGACCATAAAGTTTCCGGTCTCCGCCTGCATATCCTGTTCGCCAGTGAATTTGACGGTGTAGCCTTCCTTTAGTTCGAAAGTGGGAAGCTGCATACTGATCTGCCGGATGATCTCATTGGCGTTATATCCTATCATCACATTGGACTGCAGGGTGATGACCCTCTTGTTGTCCAGCCGCGTGATCCCACCGTAGCTCGTTCGGTTAGAGACAGAGGCAATGGCTGAAATCGGAATCTTTTTAAATCCGTTTCTGCCTCCCGGAACAGAGATAGTCTGGCTGAGGAGGACATCGATGTCATTTCTGTATTTTTCATCCAGACGTACCATCACCGGATATTCCTCTTCCCCTTCTCTGAATTTAAAGACCTCGGTTCCGTAAATAGCGGTTCTGAGGGCCATACCAACGATGGCTGTGGATACTCCCAACCGGCTGGCTTTGTTCCGGTCGATATTGAGAATGAGCTCGGGCTTGCTGACTTCCATACTCGATTTCAGTTCTTCGATGCCGCGGACATTAAGAGCCGCAATAAACTCTTCCAGTCTTTGTGTGATGCTGACCAGTTCATCGATATCGTCGCCGCTGATTTCGATGTTGATAGGCATGCCGGTTGGAGGCCCCATCGCCTCGCGGTCGATGCGGATTTCAGCCCCGGGAATCCCTGTCAGCTCTCTGCGCAGGTCTCTCAGATATTCTCCAGTGGCCTTTCCGGTTCTGTATTTGTATTCCACAAAGTTGATAGTCACTTTGGCCAGTTTATCCTGAGTGAACCGGTCAAACATTCCACTTCCGGCACCGGCCGCTACGTTGGATACGATGGATTCCACATCGAGGTTATTCACACCCACAACTTTATTAACTCTTTTTTCAACTTCTCTGCAGATCGTATTGGTCACATCGATATGGGTTCCTTCCGGCATCGTGATGTAGACAAACAGGTTGTTCGGGTCACCGCCCGGGAAAAACACCACATTTGGTTTACTCATGCCGAGAATGATAAAAGATGCAAAAAAGAGGAAAACAACTCCCGCCAGCACGCCATAAGGCCTCTTTCCTTTAAGTAGGAATGTCAGCGTTTTCCGGTAGGAATTTATCAGGGCCGGCAGGACCTTTGCCTGGAACTTTGTTATGAGGGAGCGCAGGACATATTTGGAAAGAAGTGTAATCAAGATGACCAGCGCCAGGAGGTTTGCCGGGACGAAAATTCCGGCCGCATAGAAGAGAACAGCCCCACCAGCTGCCACAAGGAGGAAGATCAATGTTTTCCGTTTGAGTTTCCACCGGGAAGAGGTCTCGTCCCCCTCGGCTTTATGTTTCATGAATGATACGGCAAAAACCGGATTGATCATGTAGGCCACCAGCATGGAGGCGGTCAGAGTGATGATGATCGTGATCGGAAGAAAAGACATAAATTTTCCCGGGATTCCCGGCATGAACGTCAAAGGAAAAAAGGGCGCCATGGTCGTTAAGGTGCCCGTAAACACGGCGATGGCCACCTCTCCGACACCCCGTTTGGTGGCGTCTGTAATGGAGAGGCCGGGTGTTGTTGTAAAGTGACGGTAGACGTTTTCGACCACAACAATGGAATTGTCCACCACAATCCCCAGGACAAGAATGAAGGACATGAGAACAACCATGTTCAATGTGAATCCGACCACGGGAATAAATATAAAGGCAATGATGATGGACATGGGGATGGCGATGCCGACAAAGAGGGCATTGGTTTCCCCCATAAAAAACATGAGAACAAAGACCACAACGATGAAGCCGAGGATGATGGTGTTGAACAGGTCATTGATGCTGTTTTTTGTCTGGGTGCTGCTGTCACCGGAAGTGGAGATGATCAGGTTTTCAGGAGCAGTTTTTTGGTATTCGTCCAAAATGACTTTAATTTTATCGACCGCATAGATCAGATTTTTTCCGCTCTTTTTTATCACATTGAGCGAGATGACATCCTGGCCATTGAGTCGAGAATAGCTTTCCCGCTGTTCAAAGCCGTCTTTAACTTCGGCAATATCCTTAAGGTAAACCGATTGTTTGAGCTGGATGTTTTGGATCTGAGAGATGTCTGTAAACTCTCCTATTATACGGAGATTTCTCCGCATCCCGTCCGTATCGATTTGACCGCCGGACATCGTCATGTTCTCTGCGGCGATGACAGCCTGGATTGCAAAGTAGGACAGGCCTGCGGCCTGCATCTTATACAGATCGACATTGATCTGGATCTCCCTGTCGAGAGCGCCTGAAATGTCAGCCCGCGAGATTTCCTCCAGTCCTTCGATTTCATCCTGAAGTTTCTCTGCGATTTTTTTCAGCTTCACGAGGCCGAGATCTCCTGAAAGATTAATAAACAAGATGGGGATTTCAGAGAGATCGATTCGTGTGACATCGGGATCGCTGAAAAGATCTGTCGGCAGATCGCTGCTGGCATCATCTACGGCCTGTCTCACATCCAGGTAGGCCTTCATCTCGTCGGCTGTCAGTTCAAACTCGATCAAGATAGACGAAAAATCCTGGATGGAGTTGCTGGTGATGTGTTTGATGCCGTTGATTCCTTTGAGGTGTTTCTCAATGGGCCGGGTGACAAGATTTTCCATATCGGCCGGAGATGTTCCCGGATGAATAGTGCTAACCATGAAGTAAGGAAAAACGATTTCGGGAAATTGTTCCTTGGGTGTCGTGTTGTACTGCATTAATCCGAAGATAACGAGAATGACAGTGAAGATATAAATGGTGGTTAAATTTTTAACCGAAAGGTTTGTCAGTTTGAATTCTTTAAACTTCATTGTATTTCCATATTAAGTAATTTTAGAAAAAAACTGTGCTTTATTCTTGTTCCCCAGTAACGGCCAGCTTCTGTCCATCGGACAGATTCTGGTATCCGACAGTGACCACATGTTCTCCTTCCTGAAGCCCCGAAAAAATTTCGATCCGGCCTTCATGGTCTTTCCCGGTTGTCACGATCCGTTTTTGAGCGGTCCACTCACCGCCGACTTCGAAAGCCACAAAAAGAAATTTTTCCGTGCCTGTTTCCTGGACGATATTGACGGGAACGGTGAGGGCTTCCGGATCGCTGTAATCATTGATAATGAGCACGGCCAGCATATTGGGTTTGATATCCCTCGCGGTTTTGGGAATATTGATTTCGATCCGGAAAGTTCTGTCGTCAGAATCGATGACCTGGGATATGGTGTCAACAACAAGGTCGAATTCCTTCCCGATAACGGGAATGTTGACGTGAACCCTATCCTTTCTTTTGATCCGGGATATGTAGATCTCAGAGAGATCGACCTTTATTTTAAGATTGGCGAGCTGAACGACACGAAAAGCTTCCATTCCGGCAGCCCCCATCTCGCCTTCCTTGATAAAAACCTCGTCCACAGTTCCGGAGATAGGCGAAAAAATCTTTGTCAGCTTAAACTGTTCTTTCAAGGTGGCCAGTCTTTTTTCTAGGCCTTCTTTATTTGTTTTGGCCTGAAGAAATTCGATCTCGCTTCCGATTTTTTTGTCCCATAATCTCTGCCGCCTTTCAAAAATCGTTTCGGCCAGCTTCAAACCGTTTTCCACTTCCGCAATGCTTCTTTCTAAAATTGATCCGTCCAGCTCGGCGAGGAGCTGTCCTTTGGTGACATTATTGCCGGCTGTGGTATGGATTTTCTTAACAATGCCGGAAGCCATGGGAGCGACCAGAATGTTGTTGTCCGATTCTATCGTGCCCTGGACCTGGATGAAATGCTGAAACAGTTCTTTTTCCATGAGAGAAATCCGGACATCCGTAATCTTTTCGGGTTTTTGATCCGGCTGGGCGTTCAAAGCGATTTCGGCCTCGAGTGCTTCGATTTTTTCTATCAGTGCATCCCTCTGCATTTCCATTCGGGCCAGCTTTGCTTCTTGGGTGCTGGGGCCGCAGGCCGCCAACACTAAACCTATTCCCAGAAGAGCTAAATATTTTCCTTTTTTCATGATGTTTTGTCCTTTGCTTGAATACTTTAATAATTACTGTTCAGCCTGTCCAATTTGTTTTTTGCCGTGAGAAGAATGGACATGGCTTGTATGAACTCCGATTGAGAGATAAGAAATGTGTTATGGGCTTGAGTCAAATCCATGCTGGATGCCACCCCTTCCTTGTATTTGACAAGGGTAACATCATAGACTTTATTGGATAATTTCATGTTGGCTAAAGTATGAATATAATTTTCGTTGGCTGATTCCAGATCCGACCTGGCTCTGGCCGCCTCGAGAGACAATCCTTCTGCGGCCTGCTGTTTGGAATTCCGGGCCTGTTTAACGGCAATGGCCGCCTTTTGAACACGGGATTTCTGGGATCCGCTTTTAAAGATGGGGATGTTCACATTGACCCCCAGTAACTGGGTCTGGTACCATTTTTCATCAGAGCTGAAAAAATTGAAGGAATTCCTCATGGCATTCAACTGAAAAGTATAAAAAGCCGAGACAGTGGGCAGGTATTTCATTTTTTCATTCTTTAAATCCATTTCCGACAATTGTTCCTGTGTTTTGAGCAGATTGTAATCGATATTGTTTTCGAGGCTAAATCCGGTACTGTGCAGCGAATCCATGTCAATATTTTCCAAGATGCCATCGAGCTTGTCCGTGAGCAAGATCTTTTCATTGAGATCCAGTCCCATCTGAAATTTCAGGAGCTTCAAAGCCACTTCCCTCTGTCTTTTAATTGTTTGCAGAGAATTTTTAAGCCTTGTCACCGATATCTGGACCAGGTCGGCATCTGTCTCCTCTACAAAACCTTCTTTATAGAGTTCGTTGATCTCATAGTGAGTTTTTTCAAGATTGGAAAGATTCGCAATGAGAATTCTCTCGCTCTCCTCTGAAACCAGGATTAAATAGTAAGTGTTCGTGACTGTTTCCAGCACATTTAGCTTGGTGCGTTCATGATTTTGATTGGCCAGCTGTTTGTAGATTTTGGCAGCCTGGAGCCCGACGAAGTAGCTGCCGTTAAAGAGGAGCTGGCTGACTAAAAAATTGACGTTGGTGTTGTGCTGTGTGCCGAACTGGACAGCAATCATCTCATCGAATTTTCCCTCGAAGAAATTAGGGATGAGGATGGTGGCCAGCTTGAGGTTATTGATGTATCCGATAGAGGATTCGAACTGAGGAAGTCCGATGGCGAGCGTTTCCATCATCTGTTTCTGTGCGGTCTGGATATCGAGTTGAGACCTTTTGCTGTCATAACTGTGAGTGACGGCAAATTCCTGGACAGACCGCAGGCTGAATTCCCTTGCTGCAGAATCCTGCCCTGAGACAGGACCCGGGACCAGTCCGGCTGCGAATATCCCGATAAAAAGACTGGACAGTAATTGAAATTGTTTCCCAAAATATTTTGATCTTCTTCGCATGATCATGGTTTTTTCCTCAAAGTTTAGAATAGTACTCTATTACAGAAATATGTCTAGATGGATGACCTTCGGCCAAGAGCGGAAATTAAAAAGCTGACTATAATATCAGTAAGCCGTTACTTTCACTTTCAAACTTTCTTTTGTTTGGACTCAGCTGATGGTATCCACTTCTGAGAATCAGAAGTTCATAAACTCAAATTCTGCTCTCAAAAAAGATATTTTAATATAGCATATTATCGGCCGAAAACAAAATATCTAAGTATCAATACGAAGTTCAAGTATCGTCTAAAACTCCACCAAACCGGCCAGTTTCAGAATTTCGAGATAGTTAAGAATACTCTGAAGTTTTGATGTTCTCTTGTACTGCGCATCCAGCATGTGCTTGATACCCAGGGCACTCCGCTTCCCGTTGACGAGGCACTGGAGCTCACTTGTGTTGGCAATATTCATTCGTCCGTAAGGGAACTTATCCGATTCCTCTTTGGGGACCTCAGAGATGAGTGTCCTGTATTCCCGGTAACCACCTTCTGTAACTTTAGAGGTCTGTTTTGGAATAATTTTAGCGGCTTTTTTCTCCAGGTCTGTCCATTGAATCTTGGCCTGTGAAATCCCGAGTTTTTTGGAAGTCACCTCCATGTGTGCTTTGAGCGCTGCCAGGTGGGCTATTCCGACCGCATCGATGGTTCCCTTCATTTTTTCAAGGTGTTTTTGAATGTCCAAAGTGTTTTCAGCCAGCTCAAGAATAGATTCGAGAGTGTCTTTTTCATTCGCCATGGCTGCCGTAAGCAGAGTATGGGCGGACTTGTATGATTCAGAAAAATTTTCGGCAGTGGCTCGATTGAGTTTTTCAAGTGCGACAACAAATTGATGCCCCAATCGTCTGGTTCCGTTGCTGACAGTTTCTCCGGCGATTTTTACTGCCATATCATCATCGGCAGAGGCAACGGTGTACGCTCCGGCCGCACCGATTATGGCTGCGCGTTTCAACTGGGTGGGATCGGATTTGTCCACCCTGTCGCCGGATGTGTGGTACCACTGGTCCGGCCAGACAATCATCATGATGCCAGGGACCTGAACACCCCAGTCGTTAAAGACCTCGTGGTCGGACGCGCCATAATGAGTTTCAATGGAGTAGTAGAAAGGCTCGACCGATCCGGTGGGAGAGACGATACGAACGGGAACCTTATAGACGCCGCTGCGGTTTTGGATGCGCTCCCGGCTTCCTTCACCGATGTACCTGTAATAATTTTCCATAACATCATTGATATAATGGGCATTTCCGTATGTGGTCCGCATCAGGCACATGTGTGCCATGTTTTTGATCAGCCATTCTCCCACCATATCCATGTTGATATTAGCGAGAGTCTTTTCCATGATGGCTTTGTTGGCTTTAACCCATGGGCCTGTTCCTGAAAATTCCGGCCCCCAGAGAAAGCGGATCGTTCGCTTTGGCCGGGGAATCCGTCCCTCCTCAATGAGGGTGTGCAAAATGCGGGCGCATTCCAGGATTGTCGCGCTGCCGGATTTATTATCGTTAGCTCCCTGCTTGGTGTAGCCTTCAAAAAGGTGGGCTGAAAAAATGACTTCCCCGGCATTGGGATCAGTTCCGGGAATGAAACAAGTGATGTTTTGCAGTTCATAGGGCTGCATCTCAGCTTCGACCTTGGCATGCACTTCAATTTTCTCCTTTCTGAGCAGCCTCCGTTTGAGAAAATCTCCTTCCCGGACAGGGAGATGAAACCCGAATTTTGGAGTTTGTCCCTCTGTTCCCCGGCGGCCTCTGATCCCGCTCATGGGAATCTGGAGCGGATCGAAATAGTTACGTGATTGGCTTATAGCGATGACTCCGAGCGCACCCATCTGCATACAGGCAATATAGTGAGCTCCACTTATCCTCCCCTCAGTCACAACAATTTTGCCTTCGACTTCGGCGGCTACAATCTCTGCTTTGGTCCCTCTTCCAACCCAGACCAGCTCACCTTTGACATCCGTATTGGTGCTTCCTGAGGCCAGCATGGCCCTCATATCTGTATAGGAGGCAATCTTTCGGCGGTTGGGGCTGATCTCCCAGAGTTCGCCCTTAATGCCGTCCCAGGTCTCCCGGCCGGGAAAACGAACGATTTCGGTTCCGGGAAGGCCGTACATTTTAAGCTGGTCGTAGATATATTGAGTTTCATAAAAGTTGCCGGCGTATTCCTC
>SDBS01002220.1_pt1 | contig 19518 bp, 15 predicted proteins | sample 2277091 | NCBI WGS metagenome assembly SDBS01 (sample SAMN10404972, study PRJNA504765) | marine sediment metagenome | isolation source: marine sediment core GS10_PC15, 163 cmbsf | place: Arctic Ocean: Southern Knipovich Ridge | collected 2010 | reverse complement strand
CGTTACGCAACGCAAAGACGCCGAAAGCGCTCTAGCCGAATCCGAAGAAAAGTACCGGACTTTTATAGAACAGGCGACCGACGGCGTCGCGATCGCCCAAGACGGCTTACTGAAGTTCGCCAACCGCGCGTTGGTGGAACTCCTCGGTTACGATAACGCCGCGGAGATAATCGGAGAGGATTTCGAACCGTTTGTCGCGCCGTCGTTCAGAGAAAAGGCGAGGGAAAAACATAAACGTACGATGGCGGGCGAAGGCGCCCCCAGTATATTCGAAATCGCCGTTTTGAATAAGGCCGGTGAAGAAGTCCCGGTAGAGATTAACGCCGGCGTCGTCACCTTCGAGGGCCGGCCGGCGTCGATGGCCATAGTTAGGGATATTGCCGATCGTAAGCGCGCCGAGGAGGCACTCGCCCACAGCGTCGCGCGAAACGAAGCCCTCCTCCAAGCCATACCGGACATGATGTTCGTCCTTACCAAGGACGGGACCTTCACCGATTTTAAGGCCGACCGGGACGAGGATTTGGCCATGCCGCGCGACGAGATTATCGGCAAGAACGTCCGCGACGTCGGCTTTTCCGATCATTACGTGGAATCGATCTGCGACTGCGTAAAAGAAGCATTGGCGACCGGCGAAGCGCGTACTTTGGAATACGAACTCGAAATGCCCAAAGGCCTTTGTTTTTACGAAGCGCGCGTAGTCCCCGTAAAGGAAGACGAAGTGCTCTCCGTCGTTCGAGAAATAACCGACCGCAAAATCGCTTACGACGAAGTGAAAAGAAGTTTGAACGGTACGATCTACGCCATGTCCAAGATGGTTGAGACGCGTGATCCGTATACCTCCGGCCACCAGTTGCGGGTGGCGGAACTGGCGCGGGCCATAGCGGAGGAAATGAGCTTATCCGATAACCAGGTCGAGAGTATCTTTTTAGCCGCCGTCATCCATGACGTCGGCAAAATATCTATACCGGAGGGGATCCTAAGCAAACCGGGCCCGCTATCGGAACTGGAATTGAATATTATTAGGAATCACCCTCAGGTGGGCTTCGATATCCTAAAGAACGTCGAGTTCGCGAGACCCATAACCAGGTTCGTGTTACAACACCACGAGCGCCTTGACGGCTCCGGGTACCCGTTGGGCCTAAAGGACCGTGACATCGCGGTGGAGGCTCGTATTTTGAGCGTGGCTGACGTCGTGGAGGCGATGTCGTCGCACAGGCCGTTCCGTCCTGCTTTGGGACAGGAGAAAGCGCTCGACGAGATCTCGAGTTTCAGGGGTAAGCTGTACGACGCGGACGTCGTCGACGTCTGCCTTAGGTTGTTCCACGAGGAGGATTTCCGTTTCAACTAAGTTCGTATTACGAGTTCCTTGGGCGAACCTCGGCCGTTTGAAGGAGAAAGCGACGGCCGGCGAAGTATAAGTTTGGTTAAATAGGATAAAACGCTGTTCGGCGTTCAGCAGCGTGGAAAACAGGTGGCCGCGAACGGTTGGGGGGAAGCCGTTTTAGTTACTTTTCGGGGCCGCCGCGGAGGCGGTTTCTTACGTTGATAATTTAAGGCAATAATATGTTAATATATATATAATATATTATAAGTCATCTTTTGTTGCCGACCGTTAAGGCCGGCCTGGGCCGGTCCGTCGTATGAAAGACGAGAAGAAGACAAAAGCGGAGCTGATAGAAGAGCTCGAGCGTTTGAGATGCATCGTCCTCGAGTTGGACGCGATAGAGGCGGCGAGGAAGCGCGCCGTCGAGGCGTTGAGGAAATCGGAAGAACGCCGCCGTACGTTGCAAGCGAACGTCCCGGTGGGCGTATTCCGTTCCACGCCCGGTGCCGACGGTCGGGTCCTCTCCGCCAACGTGGCGTTGGCCAAGATGCTGGGTTATAAGAAGTCGGAAGACGTAACGGACGCCCGCGTAGCCGATTTCTACTTAAAGCCCGAAGACAGCGACAAGTTGGTAGAAGAAATGGCTTCGGCGGGTACCGTCTCCGGTTACGAAGTGGAGGTTAAACGCGTTGACGGTACGGTTTTTTGGGGGGCCGTAAGCGCCCGGGCCGCGACGGCGGACGACGGCGAAATCGAGTACGTCGACGGCGTCGTCGAAGACGTGACGGAGCGCAAACAGGCCGAGGCGGAATTGGCTCGGTACCGTCACCACCTCGAGGAACTCGTCGAAGAACGTACCGACGAGCTAAGAGAAGCCAACGAAAAACTCCGCCGCGAAGTAGCGGACCGTAAACGCGTCGGGGAGGAGAAGAGGTATTTCAACGAATTTACGGAAAACATTATTGAGAGTACGCAGGTAGGTATTTACGCGTTGGATAAAGCCGGTAAGGTTAAGATCTGGAACCAGGGTATGGAACGGCAATTCGGCGTCGACTCCGCCGATATAGAGGGAAAGAACATTTTCGAAGCCTTCCCGGTTCTGGCCGAAGAACCTTTGGGGGTCGCGATCAAGAAGGTGCTCGAGGCAGGCGAGCCTTTTGAGCAGGGCCGCCTTCGTCACCGGACGGTGAGTAGGGGGGAGCGCGTCTTGAACACAAAAATCAACGCGCTGAAGAACCCCTCGGGCGCGATTGTGGGGGCGGTGGTTATCACGGAGGACGTTACGGAGCGGGTGAAGGCCGGCGAAGCCCTACGGGAGAGTGAGGAGCGTTATCGGGGTTTATACGATACGACGCTGGCGCTGGCGGACGAAATCGAGTTGGAGGCGGTCCTACGTGAAATCGCCGACCAGGCTATGTTGCTCTTGCGCGGTAACGACTGTATCGTTTACCTGTTGGACCGTGATGGAGGAATTCTTAAGCCTTTGTATGCGAATACGCGGAAGGGCGTCGAGGCGATACTGTCCTTCGACGTAAGGTTGGGCGTGGGCGTTACGGGGCGGGTGGCGGAAAGCGGCGTCGGATCATTCGTGAATATCGGGACCGAGGACGATTACCGGGTCCACGTGCCGGGGACCGACGCTACGGAAGACGAAAATGAATCCGTCATCGCCGTGCCGATGTTTGACGGCAGCGACGTCTTAGGCGTAATAACGATTTGCAAAGACGCCGGCGTTTACGACGAAGGCGAGCTGGAGAAGTTAACCGTTTTCGCCCGTCAGGCCGAGATGGCGATCAAACGGGCGCGGAGTTTGGAGGCGCTAAGGGAGAGCGAGGAACGGTACCGGAGTTTGGTAGAGGCCGTTCACGGCGGATTCGCCATCGTCGACGGCGACGAGAATTTTCTCTTCGTCAACCAGGCTTACTGTGACATGTTGGGGTACGCCAGAGAAGAGTTGACGGGGATGAACGTCGGGGAGTTGACGACGGAGGAAGAATTCCGTAAGGTGAAGAGAGCTACGGAAAGGAAGTTACGCAAAAAGGAACCGACTAAGTACGAGACCGTATTGCGGCGCAAAGACGGCAGCGAAGGGCAATTTTTAGTTTCCTCTACGCCCTTTTTCGACGAGAGCGGGGATTACAAATACACGTTAGGCGTTGCTTTGGACATTACGGATCAAAAGAAAATTGAGGCCGAGCTGAAACTCAAGACGCGTCAGCTCGAGGAAGCGCACCGTCGCGCCGACGAGTTGTTGCGTAATATACTCCCCGAGCAGGTTATAAAGGAACTAGAAGAGATCGAGACGCCGCAACCGCGGTCCGTCCCCAGCGTTACCATTGTCTTCATAGATATTGCCGGGTTCTCCGACATCTCGGCACGCGTCAGCCACAAAGCGTTGGTTACGAAGTTGGCCGCGTATTTTCACGCCTTCGACCTGATAGTGAAGGACTACGGTTTGGAAAAATTGAAAACCGTGGGCGACGGATATATGTACGCCGGGGGGCTCTTTACCGAAGATAACCAGGTGGAATATTGCGGAAAAGCCGCCCTCGATATCTTGAAGGTGGTGGGGAAGCGCGATTGGCAGGTGCGCATCGGGATTCACGTTGGCCCTTGCATAGCCGGGTTGATCAAGGGGTGGCGTATGGTGTACGATGTGTGGGGCGACACCGTAAACGTAGCATCGAGACTCCAGGAAGCGTCCGGGCCCGGGCATATTAACGTCTCGGACGCGGTATACGAAGAACTGGCGGACCATTTCGAGTTCGAGTTCCGGGGAGAGCTGCCGCTGCACACCCTCGGCCCGATGCCGATGTATTATTTAGAAAGGTTTAAGGACGGTTAAGCGATACCGACGCCGGAGCTTGACGAATTGAAAACGATCGAGTCCGGCGCCGCGTGGGAACCCCTTCCCGCTGAAGGGTTTTTTTTAGTATATTAAACCATAACGCGGCTAAATGGGACTAATTTGCGGCGCCGTTGACGCGGCGGCCGGTACGGCGATTTACCATAAACGACTTCGACCACATAGCAAGATAAGGAGCACCCGCTATGAAGCGAATATTGATATCTGTGGCGGTTTCTATTGTAGCGTTCGGTTTTTGGAGCCCCGCCGCGGCCGAGCGCGATTTACGTAATTTCGGCGCCTTGGGCTTGGGCTTCACGATACCGGACCACGCCGAATTCCAAGACGATTACCGGCAGCGTTTCTGCGGTTCGCTGGGTTACGGGACTCGAATAGGCCGCAACGAGAGGTTGTTCGCGTACGGGATGGTGGGCTATAACAGCTTCCGCGCCCAGGACGAAAGGTTGGACGACACGTACCTCTGGAACGTCAACGCCGACGCGCGTTGGTACTTCGGCGTCCCGACGAAGGAGATCTCGGGGTACGTAGGTTTAGGACCGGGCGTTTATTGGCACAGGGAAGGCGACGTCTCTATAGGTGCTAATATTGCCATTGGCGGCGACTTCCCGGTAGGTAACGACTGGGCCGTCGTGGCGGACATAGACCAACACTTCGTCGATTCCGCGGACAAGCGCGCCTTTCTGACGATCCGCGTCGGCGCCGCATATTGGTTCTTATAACGTGCGAAAAGCAGATCTACCTGTTGAGTCTCTGCGGCGATTAATCTAAGGAATTTTACGGCGCGGCCGCGGTTAATTCGGGCCCTTCGCCTCGTCTTCTTGGCGGGGCGTTTTTTTATTGATATTTCCCGCGGTTGATGTAGAATGATGGAGGAAAAGGTATCTTTCACCGCTTTTCAACACGGGAGGTTCACATGCTAAGGTCCAGAAAGAAAACGGGTGCTATCCTACGGTGGCCGGCGTTCGCGGTTTTAGTTTTACCGCTGAGCGCCGGTTTTGCTTTTGCCGCGCCATCGTTCGACGGCGGCACGAGCGTAGAGTTTAACGCCGAGGATAACGCGACCTTCGCCTACGTCGCCAACCCGGCGAGGCTCGTATATTACGAGCGTTCGACGATACTTGCCGACGTCGGCGGCGACTGGTCGATAGGCTCGCTGAAGTACACCGAGAACAACGGGAAAGTTGAACCGGGTCAACCCCGTGAGCCGGGCGAATCCGCGTCCGAGTTGAAGCTCAATACTTCGGTGGGAGGCTCCGGCCTCGCGGCGTTCAGAATGGGTTCTATCGTATTCGCCGTGGACGGCGGGTATAACTGGGATAAAATTTCCATCGGCTCTATCGGCACGACGTTCCCGGAGTTGAATTATTTCGAGGGCGAGGTCTTGTCGTTCAGCATCCCGGCTCAGCACGTAACGGGTATCGTCGCCTTCGATAGTAACCCTTGGGCTTTCGGCTTCGCCGGTAAGTATGCCCGCACCGCTCACGTCTTGGAAGAAGAGACTGACGACGTCTCTTCGGCCGAGCTCGCTTTGACCGACTTCGAGTTCCTCGGCGGCATCTTTTACCGAACCAACGGCACGCGATTTCACGCCGCGGGCGGCGCCCAAATGCTGAAAAACAGGGTCGAGATCGACGAGCCGGGCGAGCCGATGGTAGGCGGCGAAGCCACGGCTATGAGGATCCTAATGCGTGCCGGCTACCGCTTTATGCCGTCGTCGAAATTCGCCCTGGGCGTGAACTTCGACGGGAAAATAACGCCGAACGTGACGGTCACCGACGACGGCTTGGACTACGACATGGCCGAAGGGTCGGAGTTCGACGTCAGGGTATTGCCGGGCTTCGCCTTCTATCCCGACGAGCAGACCACGCTCGCGTTCGACTACAACGTCAACTTCGTCAGTATCGGCGTGGATACGCTCGACGATACCGGCAAAGTAATCGGAGAGCATAAGTTAACCGAAACGTGGACCAATACCCAAGTAGGTATGGAGCGTTGGTTTACGGAGGACGTTTCCGTAAAGGCCGGTTGGCGTCAAAACATATTAGCGTACCCGCGCAACACTATGTTCGCCGGCGCTTACTACCGGCCCAACGAGAACTGGTCGTTCAACTACGACTACAGCGAGGGCGTAATCGCGATCGACAGGCTCACCGCGTTCATAGTTTTGAAAGACATCATTCGCCCGGGCGGCCACCGCATCACGTTGACCTACAGCTTCTAGTCGCTAACGGGTCTTAAAGACGTCAACTAGGAGGCGACCATGCGTAAGCTATGCGCTATGCGCGTTTCGCCGGACGGCTTGGCCTTGCACGTCGCCTGCGCCCTGGTACTGTCGACCGGAACCGCGCTTGCGTTACCGGCTTTCGATAGCGGGACCAGCGTGGAGTTCAACGCCGAAGACAACGCGCTTGTGAGCTACGCCGCAAACCCCGCGAAATTGGTTTATTACGCCCGTTCCGCGGTTCTTCTCGACGTAGGCGGCGACTTGTCGATCGGTTCGATTAAATACAGCGAGGGGGGCGGCAAGGGCAAACCCGGTACGCCGTCGGAGCCCGGCGAAGCGGCCGCCGAACTCACGTTTAACGTCGCCGCGGCGGCGTCGGGTTTGGGCGTTTTTCGCTCCGGTTCTACCGTCGCCGCCTTCGGCGGAGGCATCGATTGGACGGCGTTTTCGGTGGGGCTGTCTGGCATTTCGGTCCCGGAAGTCGGTTATTGGGAAGGTGACGCGTACACGTTCAGCGTGCCGAGCGAGCAGGCAGAGGCGGTCGTAGCGTTCGACCTCGGCTCGTGGGCTTTGGGCGCTTCCGGGAGGTTTTCCTATACCGACGCTACCTCCGAGGATAAGTGGTACGAATCCGGACGTTGGGAACCGGAGTCGGGGTGGAGCTTCGCCGAGTTAACGTTGACCAACGTCGAGTTTCTCGGCGGCGCGTTCTATCGTTCCGGAGATACGCACTTGGGCTTCGCCGGCGGCCTCCAAGTACTTAGAAATTCGTTGGACCTCTTGTACTCCGAGACGTGGTACGGGTACTGGTATCCGAGGCACGACGGCTTCAAAGCTTCGGCGACGCGGTTCTTGGGCCAAGCCGATTACCGGACGATGCCGTGGTCGAAGGTGAGTGTCGGCCTTAAATTCGACTTTAAAATCGCACCGGTGGTGGCGATAGACGAACACGACGTCGACTACCGAGTGGGCGAAGGCTTGGAATACGACCTCGCGTTCAGACCGGGCTTTGCCCTTTACCCTGATGAGAAGACGACCGTCGCATTCGACTATAACGTCAGCCTTATACATCTGGGTTACGACGAACTCGACCATATGGGGCGTATATTCAACGAGTACAGCTTCGACGACCTCGGGACCAGTACGCAGGTGGGGCTCGAGCGGTGGTTTACCGACGACGTGTCGTTCAAGGCCGGGTGGCGACAGAACGTACTCGTGGTCCCGAGGAATACGATGTTCGCCGGCGCGTGTTACCGCCCGAGCGAGAATTGGACCTTCAACTATGATTTCGCCGAGGGCTACGTTGCGGTCAAAAACCCCTCTGCGTTCTTGAGCTTAGGCGACCTAGTCCACCCGGGTTCCCATCGCATAACTTTGACTCATAACTTCTGATATCGTTCGCCGGCACGAGGACGGTTAGACTGAGAAACGCCCCGCGTAAGCGGGGCGTTTCGTTAAAATCGCCTAATGTCGCCGTTATTTTTCGACCAGCGTCCGTGCGCCGGTGGGGCAGGTCCCTACGCACAGGCCACAACCGAAACACGCTCCCGGATCGAATACAATGCCCTCGCCGCCGCGGTCCACTGCGCCGAAGTGGCAGCGCTCGACGCACGCGCCGCAAGCCGCGCAGATGTCGCCGTCGTGGGCCGCTACGTGGGCCGAGGTCAACAACGCGTTTCTCATCCCGAATTTTTTCAAGCACGCAAATTGGAAACAACAACACGAACAGCAAGCGCAAATTTTAAAAGGGCCCTCGTCCGCCTCAGCCGCTACCAGGACCAGGCCGTCGTCGTACGTCCTTTTTAGGATTGCCAGCGCTTCTTCGCGCGTAGCGGCCCGGGCGTAGCCCTCTTCGACCGCGTCCTCGTACCACTGCCCCAGAAACATGCAGCCCTCGAGGGTGTGTTCGCAACGTTGCATCTTTTTCCGGCAAAAGCAGTCGGCTACGGCTATGCGCTCGGACCGCGCGAGTATCTCCTCAACCGCTCGGAAGTTTAGGATGCGTTGGCCGGCCGCGGCGGCGACGTTGACCGGGACGACGTGCGTATCGTTGCCGTCGCCGACGTATTTTCGCACCCGCTCTTCGGTCCAATCCTCTTTCATTTATATTGCCCGCGGTTCGCCGTACGTACTGAGCTACCCAATGAGCGGAGCGCCGAACCCCCGGCGGCGGCCGTTAAATCGGTCCTTTGCCGCGGCCGGTGCGGCGTTTGGTTTTGGCGGCGGCTATGAGGTCGCAGAACCAATCGGCGTTTCGGTAGCGCCCCATATCGGGGTCTTTCGGCGCGTGGCCGACGACCTGGCCTTCGTCGTGGCGTAGAGCCCGCGTTAGGTATTCCCGGCATTTTTCTTCGTTTCCCACCTCGGCCCAGAAACAGGCGAAATTGTATAATACGCCGGGGTCGTCGGGCGCAAGTTCGACGGCGCGTTCGTACGCGGTTTGCGCTTCGGCGCGGCGCCGCAAACGGTGCAAGCAAACCGCGACTGTGGAATATCCGCGTACGTAATCCGGGTTTGCGCGAACGATGTCTTCCGCAACGGCCAGGCCCTCATCCGCGCGGCCTAGCTGAGCCAGCGAGAGGCTGCGGCCTACGTGCGCGCGCACGTGTCGGTCGTTAATGGCCAGCGTACGCTCGAAAGCCGCCAACGCCGCGGCGTAGCTACCGGCCAGGAAGTCCGCAACTCCTTCCTCCAACGTCTTGGCCGCGGCGTGGAGTTCGTCGAACCAATCGGCGTTAACGTATCGCTCCAAGTCGCGGTCTTTTTTCGAATGTTCGACGACGTCGCTCTCCACGTATTGGAACGCTCGAGTTAGAAACTCGCGGCATTTTCGTTCGTCGCCCACCAGCGCCCAATAGCACGCGTAATTGTATAGAACCTGCGGGTTTTCGGGCGCCATAGCCAATGCTTTATCGTGGGCGGACCTCGCTTCTTCGTCGCGGCCTAGATGGTAAAGGCAAAATCCTAACGTTGTGTAGGCGACGGCGTTGGCGGGATCCAATTTTAAAGCTTCCTTAGAGGAGGCTAACCCCTCGGCGGGGCGGCCCGATTGCGCAAGCGTTACCGCGCGGCCGGTATACGCGCGGACGACGCCGGCGTCTAACGCTATAGCCTGGTCGAAAAGGGTCAGGCTTTCGGCATACTGACCCGTGAACGAAAGGTTAGACGCTTTGCGCGCCAATGCCTCGGCTTCTCGGCGATTGATGAGTTCGTTTTTGGCCACTTGAAATCGTATAGATTATAACCGGCTCAGTAGCATATGTCAAAAAAATGAACTAATCTTAATGCTTATTATAAGCTATATTGCGAATTTGTCGGCAGTTCGATTCCGCGCTTCCTTTTTATGTTGTAACATTTGCGTTCTTAATTTATATTTATCGAGGGTGATCTACGAATGGGAAATAAATTACTTATCGTCGGTGTCATATGCTTAGCGGCCGGCGTTGCCTTCGCGGTCGAGGCCACTATCGTTTCGTACGAGGGCGGCGAGTTAAGTTTTTCGCTGAAAGGCAGCGGGACCGTTACGGTAACGGGCCAGGTCGATTTTAAATATATTTCGGAAAAAACGGGGGCCGAGTCGCTCGCCCGGGCGAAGTCGGAGCCGATGAAGATAAAGTTGGCGGGTGAGGAGACCCCCGTTACCATAATGTTTATACCACCTGACGGTTCAATCGTCGAAGTAGAGGTCGTAATCTTCGTAAACGATAAGGAGATAACGCGGGAAACGTTCTATTACTAGATGCGGCCGTAAGGCCGCTCCGGTGAACGCGTTACCGCTTCAAGAAAGCTAGTCGTTACGACGCGGTTCGTGCTTGGAGGCCGTTGATGGGTTTGAAGTCGGTGTGCGGTACCTTTTTATTTGGAATGGTCGTCGCCGTAAGTACGGCCGGGGCCGACATACAAGTTGAGGGGTCGAACGGGGCGGTCGTGGCCTATATCAGGGACGGCGGCCGCGTGGAGGACGCGGCGTTTCGCCCGTTGGGGTATATCCGGGACGGCGGACGCGTCGAGGACATGAGGTTCCGAACGCTGGGCTTCGCGCGCGGCGGCTCGGTCGAAGACGCTACATATTGGACCATCGGGTACTTCCGCGGAGGGGGCCGCGTGGAGGACGCGTCGTTTAGGACCGTAGGTTACGTCCGCGAGGGCGTGATACAGAACCCCAGCTTCGTGACGGTCGGTTTTTACGAAGTAAGCGAATTTGAGGGCGACGTCGACGCGGCTATGGCAGCGTACGTCTTCTTCTTTTCGCCCGCGCTCTTCGCGCAGCCGGAATGGGATACGGTTCACAAACCGTAAACCCGGTATGCCCATCATACGTTCGTTAATAAATTTGCGATTTCAAAAAGGCGGCCCGAAGGCCGCCCTTTTAAATCGTGTGCCGTCTCGCCTGTATAGGGATTTGATCTTGCCTGAGCTCGCGGGCGAGATGCCGACGTACGGTTCGTAGGCAATAAACCGAGATTGTCAACATTTTGTTGGAGCGCCGCTCGCACCGAAGATTTACCTCGACTGCGGGCGGCGGGAAGGTTATACTTAATTCAGGTAGGAAGCGGTACCTATAAGGAGTTGAACACGTTGCGAGTCAATTTTATATGGTGGCCGGCGTTCGCAGCTTTATTTTTCGCGTTGCTGGCCTTAGCTTGCGAAAACCCTTGAAGGTCGGGTTAAGCCGCCGGGGAGGCGGCGAAGGCCTGGTCGGTCAACGCGGGTAATATATCTTGGGAGTCGACCCATGAAACGCGACGACGCGCTCGAGCTGGTTCGCGAGAAGGTGAACAACCGCAACATCGTAAAGCATATGATTGCCGCGGAGGCGGCGATGCGCGCCGTCGCCCGGCGGCTGGGCGAAGACGAGGAGGCGTGGGCACTCGCCGGCCTGATACACGACCTCGACTACGACGCGACGAAGGACGAGCCGGAGCGTCACGGCCCCACTACGGTCGAGATGTTGCGCGACGTCGATTTACCGCCGGGCGTCGCGGACGCGATAATGGCGCATAATAAGCATAAGGAAGCCGAGGCCGCGCTCGAGAAAGGCCTCCTGGCGGTGGACCCGGCTACCGGCTTGATAGTGGCGGCGGCGCTCATGCACCCCGAAAAGTCCATCTCCGCCTGCGACGTCGACTTCGTGATGCGGCGCTTCCGAGAGAAGAGGTTCGCCGCCGGCGCCGACCGCGACCAGATGGCGAGTTGCGTCGACCTCGGCCTTACGCTGGAGGAGTTCCTGGGGCTGTGCCTCGAGGGAATGCGGAGCGTCCGGGAGGAATTAGGGTTATAAGCGTTCCGCGGTTAAGGGGGCTAACTCGAACCTCGTTTTGATAAACAATCGATAATGCCTTTCCCCAAATTCGTTGACGTTTTGACGTTGGCCGCGGTCCAGGGGCTCGGCCTGCGCGCCCGCTTAGTCGTAGAAGGCCTCTTCGCCGGCCTGCACCGCAGCCCGTTCAAGGGGTTCTCGGTCGAGTTCTCCGAGTACCGCGCCTATCAACCGGGGGACGACCTCCGCCTGGTCGACTGGCGCGCTTTTGCGCGCAGCGACCGTTACTACGTCAAAGAGTTCGAGGAGGAGACGAACTTGCGGTTCTATCTGTGCGTGGACTCCTCCGCCAGCATGGGGTACCCTCCTGACGGGCCTTTGACGAAGTTCGACTACGCGGCGACGTTGGCCGCGGCGATGGCGTACCTCGCCCTCAACCAGCGCGACGCTGTCGGCCTGGCCACGTTTTCCGCCGGCGTCCGAGAAGTAGTCCCGCCGCGCTCGAGCCGGAAACACTTCCGCGCCATATTGAACGTACTGGAGCAAACCGCAACCCGGGGGACGACCGATTTGTACGCGGCGCTTGCCACTCTCGCCGAACGCGCCCCGCGGCGCGGCCTGTTCGTCATATTCACGGACTTGTGGGACTTGCGCGGCCGCGTGCTGGACGGCTTGCGCGCGCTGCGGGGTGGGAAACACGAGATTATTTTATTCCACGTGCTGGACGCCGCGGAGGAGCGATTCCCGTTCCGGGATGCGGCGTCATTCGAGGACATGGAGACGTCGGAAAAGGTCGAGCTTGACGGGCCCCGCTTCAGGGATAGCTACGTCGACGCGTTGGCGAAGTTGAAGCGCGACTACCGCTTGGAGTTGGGGGCCCGCGACATAGATTACGTACCCGTCGTTACGGACAGGCCGCCGGCGGAAGTGCTGGTTTCGTATCTGGGCAAGCGCCGGGCGATGATGTAAATGTCGTACCCGCTATGATATCCTTCTTGAACCCCCTTTACCTCGTGCTGCTGCCGCTGGCCGCGCTGCCTTTTTTATTGAACCTCATTAAAAGGCGCGTACGCTTTCGCCTTCGTTTTCCGTCGGTCCAGCTGCTGAAAATCGTCGAGGAACGACGCGCTCGCCGCAAGCCGAGGTGGTACGAAATATTGTTATTGGCGGTCCGCGCGGCCGTCATCCTTTTATTGGTGTTCACCGTCGCCGCCCCGCGTTTCACGCCGGGAGGGGCGGCGCCGCCGCGGGCGTTAATAGCCGTCGTCGACAATTCGCCGTCCATGACTTACGTCGAGGAGGGTGAGACGCGCCTCGCTAGGGCGGCCCGTTACGCTCGTTCGTTGGCGGCGGGAGCGGGGCCGGATGACCTCGGCGTAGTCTTATGGACGGGTGCGCGGGCGGAAGGGGATTGGCAAGGTCTTCGCGACGCGACTGCGACGATATCCGCGCCGCCGGCGGCCGAGGGCGATATCGCTGACGCTCTGGCCGCGGCGAAATTCTTATGGTCGGCGGCGGAGGCTCGAGGCCGACGCCCGGAACTCGCGGTCATAACGGATATGCAGCGGTCGGCGTTCGAAGACGTCGACGCCCTTGCTTCGGCTTTGCCGGCGGACTTGCGCGTTACGTTCTACGACGTGCGGTCCGAGGCCGGCCCTTTGTGGAACGTGGCGCTCGCCGGGTTCACTGTAACGCCCGGCGCGGGCGATTTCTTTGACGCCCGCTTAGACGTACGGCAGTACGGTAGGCCCCGGCCGGCGCCGCTCGAGGTTGGCCTTGGTCGCGTCGCGGCTGAGGTCCCTGCCGCGGCGCGCTCGGCGGTACGAATACCGTTAACCACGGGTGGCCGTTACGAATTTTTGTGTCGGGGCGGCTATCCGTTCGACGACCGCGTCGACGTCTTCGTTCCGGAGACGGCCGGCGTCGCGTTCGAAGTGGCGCCGGCAACGCCGGGTGCCCGTTCGTGGGGCGCGGCGTTGGCCGCGGCGGGGTGCGAGGAGGGCGCGACGCTGGAATCGCCACCCGGAATATTCGTTCTGCCGCTGTCGGCGTGGCGCGAGTCGTCGCGGGGCCGCGCGTTGGCCGAGCGGGGCGCCGTAGTGGTCGTCGTACCGGGCGACGCCGGAGGCGGTAGATTAGACGGCGTTACGACGCTGTCGCCGCTCGAGGCCGCGCCGGCTCGCGTATCGGCGGACGGCGGCGTCTTGCCCCACGCCGCCTCGGCGGGGACGTTCGAGGCGGCGAGTATCGGGGCGTTGGAGACGACGGCACCCTGGGTAACGGCCGCGGCGACTTCGGCAGGGGCACCTTTCGCCGTTACGCGTCGGTTGGGAAAGGGAGATGTGTTTTTAATCTGCGCGCCGACGTCGCCGCGATACACGAATTTCCTCACGTCGGCGGCGTTCGTCGGCGTAGGTATGGATTTGAGGTTAAGGGCGTTGGCTCGCGTGGACCCCGCGTTCGCGCCGGCCCGGGCGTTCGGCACGTCGGAGTCGGACCCGACGGCGATGGCCCAAGAAGATATGCTGCGGCTCTTCCCGCACGCCGTAGTAACGCGCCACGCGCCGGGCGGGGACGGCCGGGCGAGCGTACCGCTCCAATCGCCGTTGGCCGCGGCGGCTTTACTTTTATTGGTTGTGGAAGCGCTATTGGCGGCGCGCGGCGTGCATACTCCGGGGAGCGCTCCCGTAGCGTTAAAGCCGTAGTTGTAATGATTTTGGGTGCGGGCCGCGCCAGCCAGGTAGCCGGTTGGTTTGCGCCAACGTGGGCGGCGGTTGGAAATCCTGTTGACAGCCGGCCCCGGTTGATGTAATTTCGAGCTTAAAGTGTGAGGGTGTCCTATGGGTCGTAATGCGGTTGCGTTTGTAATAGTTGTAGCCGGCGTGTTATTTCTCGCGTTGGTTCCGAGCTGTAGCGACGAAGAGGAGCCGACGCCGTCGTCTTCCGGCGGCAGGCTGTGGGTTATCGACCAGCCGAATAACTTCGTGCAGGTTTACGATTACGGCGGCGAACAGCTTTTCACCGTAGGCAATTTCCCCTTCTTCATGAAACCCAATTGCGTGGAGGTGGACCGGCGGGACGGCTCGGCGTGGGTGCTGGACTACTATGCTAACAAGCTGCGGAAGTTCGACAACGGCGGAAACCTCCTTTTCGAGACGCCCGCGCCCGTGGGAAAAGAACCGCTTATCCGACGTGGTACGTCGATAGCGGTAGACCGGACGTCGGGCGTATGCTGGGTAGCCGACCGCTCACACAGCCGGGTTTTAAAGCTCGGCGCGAGCGGCAATGTCCTCGCGACGGTCACAGGCTTCCGCTCGCCGCGCGCGGTTTCGCTGGTATATAATACCGGCGATTGCTGGGTGGCGGACGAACTCCAAAAGCGGGTAGTAAAGCTGCGCGCGGACGCTTCCGGAACGGTAAGCGTCGGCGGCGTTAAGCTGGCGGAGTGCGGAGGCTTCGACGTTCTGTGGTCCGTCGCCGCGGACCCCGGCGGCGGGGCGTGGGCTTTGGACAAGGGCGCCGGCGCCGTCGTGAAAGTTAACGCCGCGGGCGAGCGCGTGGCGGAAGTCACCGGCTTCAGCTTCCCGTACGGCGCCGTCGCTTCCCGCGCCGCGAATTGCGTCTTCGTCGTCGACTACGACAAGGGTTGGCTGGCGGCCTTCACCCGGGAGGTGTCAGGCGTCCGCCGGGTGGACGAGGCCGCGAAGCTTTTTCTAACCGGATTACCTTATCCGACGGACGTAGAGCTCGACGAAAGTGGCGGTTACGTCTTTGTCGCCGCCAGCGACGGCGTCCGCCGTTACTCTACCGCCGGGGAACTTTTATATAAATATCCTGAATTAACGCTGCCGGTGGCCGTGGCCGCCGACCCGGCGCCGTAGCGTGTGAGGTCGTTCTAATTCGTCCGGTACGCGGCCGCGTACGACATGAGCGGCTAATTACCGGGTGTAAATAAATATGTTATAATAAACCACGCTTATCCGTTCATTAAGTACGCGTCGGCTTAGCCGGCTTAAGACAAGAAGGTGGAAAATGAGGATAACGATCACGATCGTAGCGGTTTTCGCAGTTGTAGCCGTCGCGTACGGCGCCCAGAACCCGACGTGGGCCAGGGTCTATTACGATTCCGCCGCGGCGATGGAGCGGGATATACTGGCCGCGGGCATGGACGTATGCTCGGGGGGCGAGGGGTACGTCGACGTTATAGCCCCCGCGGAGGAGCTCGCCGGTTTGCAGGAGCTAGGTTACCGGATCGAGATAATCGCCGAAGACGCCGGCGCCGGCATCGCGGCCTTGCCGCCGGACATGGGCCTTTACCATACCTACCAGGAGATGTTGGACGAGCTGAAGCAGCGGGAGGCCAAGTACCCGACTATCTGTAAGCTCTACGACGTCGGCGACACGTGGGAAAAGCGCGATATGTGGGTACTGAAAGTCTCGGACAATCCGGCGCAGAGCGAGGCCGAGGTCAAGCTGTTCGTCGTCGGCTGCCACCACGCCCGCGAGTTAATGACAGTGGAGATACCGTTACGGTTTATAAAGGTACTCCTCGAGGGCTACGCGACGGACCCCGACATTAAATATTACGTGGATAACTACGAAATTTACTTCATGCCCATGGCCAACCCGGACGGCCACGTCTACGTCGAGGGCCACAGCAGCGGCCCGTCTGGCAACTGGTGGCGGAAGAACCGCCGCGACAACGGCGGCGGCGTCTACGGCGTCGATATTAACCGCAACTACAGCTACAAGTGGGGATACGACAATTCAGGTTCAAGCCCTAATCCTTCCTCCTGGAATTACCGCGGCCCGGCGCCGTTCAGCGAGCCGGAGACCACCGCCATACGGAACTTGATGAAAGACGTGGATTTCATGTTCGCGCTGGATTACCACAGCTACGGCGAATACATACTCATACCCTATTGTTACGATACCGTCGAGAGAGCGCCCAACCCGGAGCGGAACTATTTCCTTGAGATCGGCAACGGCATGAACACCAGGCTCGGCAGCCGCTACCTCGTCGGCACCACGCTCGAGACTATACGCTACGCTGTTAACGGCGGCTCGATCGACTACCACTTCGGCGAGACGACGGAGAAGAACAAGATATACGGTTGGTGCTTCGAGGTGAATACCCGCTCGCAGGGTGGCTTCGCGCCGCACGAGTCGCTTATCAAGCCGACGTGCGATGAACACGAGGGCGTCTTCATGTGGTTCCTGGACTACATGAAGAAGTTCGTGGGCGTCGAGCTGGCGAGCTTCGACGGGCACGCCCGCGACGGCCGCGCGGTCCTGACCTGGGCCACGGCTTCGGAATATAAACACGCCGGGTTCAACCTGTACCGCGAAGCGGCGGGCGCCGGCGACGTAGGCCGCGTCAAAATTAACGACGGGCTCATCGTCGGCAAGTCTCCTTATAGATTCGTAGACGACGTCGTCGAGGCGGGTGCGAGCTATAAGTATTACCTCGAGGACGTCGACCTGCGCGGCAAGGGGAAGCTGCACGGCCCCGTGCGCGTCGACATGCGCGCCGGTGCTAAAGTCTCGTTCGCCCTCGCGCAGAACGCCCCTAACCCCGCGCGTACGACTACGACCTTCGCGTTCTCCGTTCCGGCGGCCTGTGACGCTACGCTAGCCGTTTACGATATCGCGGGGCGCAAGGTCGCGACGCCGTTCGCGGGTCAGGCCAGAGCGGGCGAGAACGAGCTGGCCGTAGACGTCTCGACGCTCGCGCCGGGCGTTTACACGTACCGCCTGGAGGCGGGTGGCGCCGCCGCGGCCAAGCGGATGGTAGTAGTTCGGTAAGGTAATTAAAGTAAAAACTGGAAAAAGCCCCGGCCCGAAGGCCGGGGTTTTTTGCGATTAGGAAAAGCTCTTGCCGCCCGGCCGCCGCCGTGTTACGCTTTGTCGGGAGGTAGTATGAGACGCCTGAATATCTACATTTGGGCGATGTTATCGTTTTTGGTTGCGCTTGCCGTCGCGGTCGTAATAATGCCGGCCGCGGGGCCGCACCGGCCGGTTACCATCGCCGCGGCGCTTGCTCTTTCCGCCGCGGTCGCGGCTTTGTTCGTCGTCCGCGCTTTTCGCGCGGCGCGCCGGGAGCCGGCGTTCAAACCCACGTGGGTTCTCTTCTCGCTCGGCGCCCTCGCCTGGTTCGGTGCCGAGTTTTTCGTTTTTACCGCGTCGTGACCTACGGCGTTTCGGCTCCGTACCCGACGTACGCCGACTTGTTTTGGGGTATCGGCGCCGCTCTCTTAATCGCGGTTTTAATAATAAAAGTCGTCAAAAGGCCGCGGGAAGTGTCGCCCCAGGCCGTCGCGGGCGCGCTCGCTACGGCGGCGTTGGCCCTTATCGTGACGGTCAACTTCGTTTTGGTCCCGGCGTTTCGCAACCCGGCCCTGACGTCGCGCGATCGCCTTTTAGACTGCTTCATCGTTAGCGCGGATTTCGCGCTGGGCGCGCTCGCGCTGGTGGTGATAGCCATATACGGCGGCCGCGGTATGGGGCGACCGTGGGCGCAACTCGCCGTCGGCATTATCTTCTACGCCGTGGGGGACGCCATACATTGGCATCTTACCGAAGCGGGCCAGTACGGGCCCGCGGGGAGTCTGGTGACGGCGCTCTTTTGGGCGGCCGGGTACTTATTGATCGGGTTGGGGGCATATTACCGGCGGCTTGTCCTTAAAGGTACAATAAAATTGACATCGGTCGAAGCCTAGGCCGGGCCGCGAAAAGAGTAACGACGCCCGGACCTCTCCGGTTGTCGGGCGCCGGTAAAAAACTCCTTGACCGATTATCCGCTTTCCCTTAAACTCCTAATTAACGTTCGAGCGAGGTTAAAGTAATGGGTGAAGCGTTCCGCCCGGGTATCGGCGTTTTTACGATATTAGAGCTTGTCGCGCGCGCTCGCGAGAAGTTCGGCGAACGCGTCTTCGCGCAGCGGCGGCTCCCGAGCGGCGAATTCGCGCGCGTTACGTACAACCAGCTCTACGACGACGTGGTTGGTCTGGGCGCGGCGCTCGCTAATATAGGAGTGGGTCGTGGGACGCCCGTGGGCGTCGTCGGCGAAAACCGCTACGAGTGGGCCGTAACGTACCTCGCCGCCACCGGCGGGGGCGCCGTATGCGTACCGCTCGACCCGCAGCTGAAGGAAAAAGAGCTCGCCGGCATTCTGGAGCGGGCGAAGGTCGAGGCGGTAATATCGTCGCCGTCGTCGCTCGCGACGCTAGAGAGTCTTAAAGGCCGCCTTCCCAAACTGCGGAAACTGGTTTCTATGGAGGAGGGGGTCGAGGGCTCGAGCCGGGGGTGGGCCGAGACGCTGGCGACGGGCGACGAAGCCGCGGCCCGGGAGGAGTACCTGAACCGGGACGTCTCGCTGGACGACGTTGCCGTATTGTTGTTTACCAGCGGCACGACGGGCGCCTCCAAAGCCGCGATGTTGACCCATCGCAACCTGGGCGCTAACGTCGACCAGGTGTACCAGGCGCTCTATTTCGACGAGAACGACGTTTTCCTGTCGCTCTTGCCGCTCCACCACACCTTCGAGGCGACCGCCGGGATGCTCATCCCGATCGCGGCCGGGTGTGCCATCACGTACGCCCGCTCGTTTAAGTCCAAAGAGATTATCGGGGACATCCGCGACGCCGGCGTGACGATAATGTGCGGTGTTCCGCTGCTTTACGAGAAAATGCTCGCCGGCCTACGGCGCGCGGTGGGCGACGCGCCGCTACTGCGACGCTTCCTATTTAAAACTTTCATGGGCCTGGCGCGCGGCGTTCACGTCCTCACGGGGGCGAACTTGGGCCGTTTCTTTTTCGCGGACATGCGGAAGAAAGCGGGGCTGG
>SDBS01002219.1_pt1 | contig 19518 bp, 16 predicted proteins | sample 2277091 | NCBI WGS metagenome assembly SDBS01 (sample SAMN10404972, study PRJNA504765) | marine sediment metagenome | isolation source: marine sediment core GS10_PC15, 163 cmbsf | place: Arctic Ocean: Southern Knipovich Ridge | collected 2010 | reverse complement strand
TTACCATCAGCACTTCCAAAAACTCGCCATTTTATTATGGATTCAGGAAATGTGGTGTATTTACTAGCTATATTCATAACCTCTTGAGCTTTATTGAATGGATACCTTACAGTAAGCATATAAATTACCATTTTTTATCTACCCTCATATTTTTAAATTTAGGCTAATACAACCTAATAATTATTATTTTTTGTTCCTTCATTTTTAATTGTTTACTTTTCTGTGAAAAAAATCCCTTCAAAAAATGTGAAATTTAGAACCATATTTAGCCAGTTAAAAAAGAGGTTAGTTCCATTTGAGTCGATTTTCGGTTAAACGCAGATTTTAATAACTCTTCAAGATCAGGAAATTCAAGTGGAAAAATGTTTTCAAAAGCTCGCTTCAGTAATTCAACATATTTTTTTCTATCATATTCATGTTTTTTCCCATCATACAAATCTGAAAGAATGACTTTTTTTTCTGGAAAGTTTGGATCTGCTTCCGCGTTTAGAATAATGTACCTTACATTCTTCCCTGCTGATGCAACTACACCAGATCGCTCTAATTGCCTGGCAGCAACTGCTTGATAGGAATTTACTTTGTATTCAGAGGGTTTTCGAGAAATTCTCTGACGAATAGTAAGTTCATCTCTTGTTACATTACCTGAATTTATTCTTGCAACGTATTCGTAGAGTACTTCCTTTGCTTTTGGGATTCTTTTGTGAAATTCTTCAACAGTCGTTGCTCCTTGAAATACGTCAATGAAGGCGTATTGGGCATCTTTTACTATTTTAGGAATATCTCTACGCCTCACTTCTATTCCTCTTACCTTTATTTCACCATCATTTTTTATCCCCCAATAATGACTGAGAGCTGGAATATCCGGTTCTGCTCGAGATGGAAGGAAAACGATTGTATCAAATAATCCATCCCAACTCATTGGAATATCAGTGCTATTGGATATTTCGTCAGCTATTTTTCTAGTTATTGATTCAAATTCTTCAGTAGATCTCCCTCTCGTATCTTGAAGATAAATCGAATCTACGATTCCGTGAATAATTTTGCATCCATATTGTCCAGCAATTTCAGCAGAGCGCATAAGAAAATCACGAGCAAAAGCACATACAGTTTGGTGTGCCTCAATCTTACCAAAACGAGCATTTTTAAATCCCAAGTATCCAAAACTTACTACGAGTACCCATTTTAGTGCCATATCAGTAAACTTGTAACGAAGGTTATCATGGATTTTATTGTATTCTTTGTAATAGAGTCGTTTTTTTAGAGGCAAGCTAATGGATTTAGAGATAATTCCTTCTCGTTTAGAACAAATATGAAATCCGCCACCCCCTGGTACTACAACTCCTGAACCATCATCTTTACAACATTTGCAGTTAATAGTTTCAGAAGAAATATTAAAATTTGCCATGAGTGAAGGATACATTGAAGAAAAATCCAACTCAACAACCTGATCAAAAACTCCGATTAGAGGTTCGAAAATATGACCACCACGGTCATTAATGATTAAGTCCATCCCACTCCTAAATCCTTCAGGGCTCTTTTTGAAAGGAGGGATTAAATGATCAAGCTTGTATGCATAATAATATTGAATTGATTGCAGCGCACCTCCTATTGTTACTCGACATAACCTTTGTAATGGCACCCGCGAGATCCTCGCAACCTCAATTACCCCTGGTATATTCCCATCACTAAAATGCAAACTTCCATAGGAAGTAGTATCCAAATGAAAGCGCCCAGTGAAGTATACTTGAGTTTTTGATCGACGTCTTATTACTCCATAGGACATGTAATGATCTGTTCCCCCTGAAAGATCAAAAATACAGTTTTTCAGTGGCGTTTTGTTACGAGAAAAGTAAAGATCCTTTGTTACATGATTTTCTGATGCACGAGCCACCAAGTAAGGGAATACAAACTCGTCTCCTCCCTGAGTTAAGATAATGTCAGGATCAAGTTTCTCGATTACTTTGCTGATCATTTTCAAATTCTCAGCCTCATCAGCTAAATCGATCAGAAACTTCCTTTTTTTTACGCCGTCAGCCCTCGGAATATTATTTTTAGTATCCTTTTCAACGATGCTTATTTCCGCATAGGCTAATGGGTCATTATAGTAAGATCTTATTCCACTTTTCTGAATTTTTATATCCAACCATACAGCTTTTAAGGGTGGCAAGTCGTAAAACAGTTCCTCATTATCATCTTTTAACTCTATAGACAGAAGCCGCATTTGATATTTTTTATCGTTTTTCTTTTTTTCAATGCTTACTTGAAAACCACAAAAGGACATTGGAAAGAGATCGTTTACGTAGAAGTACATTTGTGAGATGGGAAGATCGGTATTATAGAGTGTGAAAAGACCAATTTTATCGACCGCTTTAATTGTTTTCTTGAATAGTGAAGGTTTTTCAACCGAAACAGCAAAGATTTTCGTTTTTTTATGGTCCTCAAGCTTCACATATTTTTCGCAGATTCTTACACTCTTTACGTTAGGATGTGAATTTAGGATGCTTTTTAATCTCTTAAAGTCTTTACCAGTATGTTTCTTTGGAGCAGCAAAAAATTCAGGGGAGAAATCGTAGAAAATTTTTACTATTTTTTGTTTTTTTATTGTTTTCACCCAAAGGATTACTCCTTTACTACAGGTTGAAACATCTAAAAGCCACCCATCAAATTTTTCTTGAAAAGCCAATTTATTTCTTTCCTTTAATCATTTTTTCTAGTTCTTCTACTTTTTTTTCTAGCATTTCAATCTTTTTTTCCTGTTCAACGGCAAAAGAAATGAATAACACTTCTGATAATAGAGGACGGGCGCTTAAACTGCCGGCATCCGCATGAATTCTAGCAAAATTCATTAATTTATTAAATATTTTTTGGTCTCCTGGACGTAAAGCTCTTTTAAAGTCCTTCCAGCTTTCAATTTCATGCTCCAAGGCCGGTCTAAAAGAAGGTACTGTTCTGCCCATATTTTTCACTTAAGTTTGTACAAATATCCCAGAAAAAAAGTGTTTTGCAAGATTAAAAAGAAAGTACAATGTACAAATTTTCTAATTTTTGAAGTAAAGAAATAATCGCAGAGGACTGGGAAACCAAGAACAAAATACTGATAAGCGATGATTGGCTAAAGTTTTTATTTCCTTTAATTTAATTTATATTATGTTCATTTATTTGGATAATTTAGCCAAATCCGAGGACACCAAAAAGGAAATCTTCCTAATTCCTCAACCTCGTTATATTAAGGTAGATAACTTTCAATATTTGAAAATTTCTGAAAAATCCCGAATCTTCACGGATTTGGACTCTGACTATTTATTTATTCTGGAGCAAATTCATGATAATTTAAAAAATTCGGAACTTAGAGAAAAATTAGAGGTCAAAGAAATCAAGATTATTAGTGATTTTCCGAATTTGGAATCAATGTTAAGTTATGATAAAGGTAATTTTCCCGAAAATCTTCTTGACAAAGTTAAAAATGAAGAAAATTTTATCAACCAAGGCTACGTAATTGTGTGTACGGAATCTGAAATTCTTATAGACGCTTATTCTCATCAAGGATTATTTTATGGAATTCAAACTTTGCTTCAAATAATAAATTCAAGTCATGATAAATTATCAATTAAGAAAGTAAATATAATAGACTTTCCAGCTTTGAAAATTAGAGGTGTATCAGATGATATTTCAAGGGGACAAGCTGCTACGTTAGATAATTTAAAGAAATTCATTAACCAATTGAGCCATTACAAGATAAATCAATATTACTTAGTATACATGCAAGATATGTTTAAATTTTCAAACCACCCTGAGATTGGAAAGGATCGGGGGGCTTATTCAAAAGAAGATATAATCGAGCTTCATAATTATGCAAAAAATCATTTTATTGAGTTAATTCCTATTTTTCAAACCACTGGTCACTGGGAAAATATTTTGAGCAATCCTGATTACTGGAAATATGGGGAATTTCCGGGGTCAAATAGTTTGAACATCGCTAATGAAGAAATTTATAACTTATTAGATGAAATGGTTGAAGAATTAAGCAAAGCGTTTAAGTCAGAGTATTTCCATATTGGAGGAGACGAAAGTTGGGATGTTGGCAAGGTCGCATCAAAAGATTTTGTTGAGAATATCGGTAAAGGGAAAGCGTATTTAAACCATTATAATAAGGTGATTGACATAGCGAAGAAACACGGCTATAAGAAATTAATCATCTATCATGATATTATCATCAGACATGAAGATGTTCTAAAAGGATTACCTAAAGATATAATAATTATGTATTGGAAATATAATACCAAAACAGACCATCCAGATCTAAAAAAAATAAGGAAACATGGATTTCAGGTTATAACTAGTCCATCAATTATGGATTATAATCGTATATTCCCCTCAATTGATAAATATGAAAAAAATATTACAAATCTAGTTAAATATGGGTATAAAAATGGGGCTATTGGAGAAATAACTTCAAGTTGGGGTGATTATAGAAATAAAGAAATTAGAGAGAATCGATTTTATGGTTTCATTTTTTCAGGTATGGTTGGTTGGGACCCATCAAGAGAATTTAATCTCATATACTTTTGGAGAGGTATCTTCATTCATTTCTTTGGTATTCAAAGCTCCAAATTAGTATCAGTATTTAGTAAGTTTCATTTGCTCCAAGATAAAAAACTTTTGCACACAAGAACTTCTGGATATTATAATCACTTTTTTGCTCATCCCTTTGCTAAGAGTACAAAAAAGTATAAAAAAAATTTAATTACTAAAAGATATGAAAAAGTAATTAATACGATGGATGAAATTATAAATGACTGTGGAGAATTAGAGAATGAAGTTCTTAGAAACAGAGATAATATTAAAAATCTGGCGTTTGTCGCAAGGCATATTAAATTTTATTGTAAAAAAAGGTTAAACTCGAAATCTTTAGTTAAGTATTTACCGGTGAATATGAGATATAACTTACTAAAAATCAAGGAAATTGAAGAACTTATAGAAGAATTGGGTTTATTGCTTAATGAATATGAAACTTTGTGGTTAAATTGTGCAAAAAGTGATGGTTTCGAATCAATAAAAATCCAATATTTGTGGTTAATTAAATTCTATAATGATAAAATTGAACAACTTGAAAATAGTATGAAGTGGAAAAACCCGAATATTGAAAGTAGATTAATATATTTAAATTCTAAAGAATTACACAGAGTTCATACTACCTATTATCGAAAGGTCATAAGACTTGAAGGAAATGTAGAAAGTGCTTTTTTACAGGTTATAGCAGGCACTTTCGCGAAAATTCATATTAATAAAAAATATATCGGGCATGTTATTACACGCCATTCACTGAATTACGTCATCTTAGAAAATAATATTAAAATTTTTAATATTTTAGACTTTTTAAAACATGGAGACAATATAATCACGATTGAAAATACTGATTTCATTGGAGGTTTGGGACCAATAAGTATATTTGGTGAAATAAATTTGGCGAATGGAGAAGAGCTAATAATCACTACGGATAAAACGTGGGAAGCCACAAGAGAATTTAACGGAGAATGGGAAACTGTTAAGAGCTTAGGAAAGCCTCCACGGATAACTGGAGGATTATACTACCCTGATTTCTCAAATTCATTGCATTCAAAAGAAGATGATTCATTAGCAGTCTTTAATACGCTTACTAGTAAAACATCTAAAAGATTTTTTAGATTAATTAAATTCGTATTTTTTCTTTTTCATCGATTAGATATCTTAGAATAACTTATGAATGTGTACTAATTAATGGATGCAAGAAATCAATTTTAATTAAAAACTTTTTAAATTCTACACCTTTTTTGATTTTAGCTAATTTTGAATCTTTTAATTAGAAAATTATAGATCGAAAACACTATACACAAAAAAATGTCGAATTTAAGCGAAGTGTTTGAGGATACTCTCAAACCAACATTTTTCATGGATTATGAGCACAAGTTAGTTCAGGAAAAAGCAAGAGAACTAACGGAAGGCATTCCTAAGGGGGATGAAATAGGGAAAGCAGTAAACCTTTTTTATTTTGTAAGAGATCAAATAAGATACACTGTTAAAAATGCCCATGAATCGTATAACAAAGAAAATTGGAAATCTAGTCTCACTATTGAGAATGGTTACGGGTTTTGCATTCCAAAATCAATACTTCTAGCTTCATTGGCTAGAGCGGTAGGAATACCTTCTCGGCTTCACTATGTTGACATAATTAATCATATGACCTCAGAAAGGCTTAAAAAAGATATGGGTAGTAATCTCTTTATCTTTCATGGCTTTGTTGAGTTATTTCTTGATGGAAAATGGGTAGAAGGTAATTGTGCATTTGATAAAGAGTTATGTATTCGAAAAAATTTTCCGTGGGTTGATTTTGACGGAGTAAAGGATGGTCTTTTTGCTAGTACAAATAAAAACGGAGAACCTTTTGTAGAATATGTCAAAGACCATGGAGTTTATAATGATGCTCCACATCAAGAGATAATGCAGGCTTGGGCTGAAGGATACCCTCATCGCTATGATGATAACGGAAAACCGATTAATTAACATTATTCAAAAGAGAATTGAGATACTAATTCTAAATACATTTATTTTTAAATTCTGAATTTATTACATTTTTGGTGATATATTATGGTTGGAACAAAAGTTCATGTAGCATATGAGATTAAAGATCCTCCGCTAATTGTTAAGCCGAATGATGAAATTGAAGGCAAGATTATAATAACCAGTGGAGAAAAAAAGGATAAAAAGTTAAAGAAGGTGTTTATTGAATTATATGACATATATACACAATTAGTCACTACTAAAAATTCTGAAACCGGAGAAGAAACTGAATCTTGGAGAGATAAAAAGAAGGAATTAAAGCAATGGGACATTGCATCTGGTGAGAAAATAAAAACGGGTGAGAAAAAAGAATTTCCTTTCAAGATTAAATTGCCAACATGGCAAAAAAAAAAGGGAAAAGGGAAAGAAGATGATGAATATAATAATTGGCGCTTGGAACTACACTTTAATCAAAAAACATCTATGGTAGCTTCTAGAGGGTCTGAAAAGAAAGATGGAACATGCATATTACCTGTGAAAGGTTCAAAATCTACTCCATCATTTGGAGATCCTAAGTTAGCAAAGAAACAAAAGAAACAAAAGAAAGCAGAAGCAAAAGCAAAAGCATCTGGGAGTGAAAGTAAGGAAAGCAAGGATAAATAATCTTGGATTAGATTTTATTAAATAGTTTAAGATTATTTTTTTTTACAATTTTTTTTTTATTTTTAATTTTGAGACTTTTTGGATGGGAATATATATTAGTAAATCATAAACTTTATTTTTACATGAGTAATGAATTATTAAGATGGCACGCACCGTGTGGAATTTTTTGTAAAAGATGTCGAGCTTCTGAGGTTCTTGGATGTGAAGGTTGTAGGGAACGAGAAGGAAAAGTCTTAAAGGGTTCTTTATGTAAAACTTATGAATGTGTTACAAATAAAGGACATGAGTTCTGTTTTGAATGTAATGATTTTCCTTGTGAAATGTTGCAGCCTATTGTACATTTTGAACAGTTTCTTCCACATAATTCAAAAATTTATAACTTATTAATGATAAAGAAGCTCGGATTAGAAGAATGGGATAAAATTTGCGAGGAAAAATCAAATCTTTATTATAAAGGGAGAAAAAAAAAGAGGGGAGGCGATAATTTAACCGTCCCTGAGGAAAACTAGCTTTTTCTAAATCCAATCAAGATACTACAATCAAATTGTAAGCATAAAGTGATTAATGAATGGAAAGTCCGTATGTAAAACGGTTTTGGCGGAAAAATTGGGATCCTTGGGTAAAGGATATTAACCCTGAAGAATTTGAAGTGAGTTACATCGATTTGGTTAAGCCTACTTTTGAGGAGTTTTCAGATAGAATGGCATTAGAATATTATGGAGTAGAAATAACGTTTGAAGAACTGGATATATATTCAAATCAATTCGCTAATGTGCTAAAAGAAAACGGCTTTAGAAAGGGAGATATTATTGGAATAAATTTACCTAATGTACCACAATACCCGATAGCTTCACTTGGAACTTTGAAAGCGGGATGTATTGTCTCGGGGGTATCACCTCTTCTTTCAGCGATCCAAACTCAATATCAGCTTAATAATCTAGGATCTACTGGAAAAAAGGTCGCCTTACTCACATTAGATTCTAATTATGAAGAAAAAATTGTCAAAATAGGTGAAAATATAGAGCAATTGAAAATGGTCATTACTACTAATGTATCTAGTTTTTTACCAGAAATCAATGAAGATATACTAAAAACATATGGAGAAATTCCACAAGTAGAAATCGCTCCATTAAAAGGAAAAATAGTGATCGATTTTCATAAAGATATTTTAGAGAAACACTCAAGTGAACACAAGCACGTTCATTGCACCCCTGACGATATTGGATGGATTCAATATACAGGAGGAACAACTGGTTTACCAAAAGGAGCAATGTTAAATCACAGGGGTCGTGTTTCCAATGTAATCAGTTTCATACGATGGTTGAAATGGGAGAAAGGAAAAGACATAGGGTGTTCAGCTTTCCCATTCTATCATATTGCAGGTTTGAACACATGTGAAATTGATATCTACGCAGCGTGTGGTCAATTACTAATTCTCAATCCTCGAGATACTGACTATATAATAAAATTATTTGAGAAATATAAACCAACATTTGTCTCAAATGTGCCTTCATTATACCAGCTTCTAATGAAGAACCCTAAATTCAAAGAACTTGATCACTCTAATATAGATTCATGTTTATGTGCTGCTTCTCCCTTCCCAAAGGAATCTCAATCTGAATTAGAAAGCATTATTGGAAAGAATAAGTTATTAGAAGTCTATGGTATGACCGAACTTTCACCTGTTGCTACTATGAATCCATATCAAGGTACAAAAAAATTAGGCACGATCGGATTACCTATACAAAATATTGAATTAAAAATAATGAATACAGAAACCGGAGAGGAAGTACCATTGGGTGAAGCAGGAGAAATATGGGTAGCAGGTCCACTGGTAATGCCCGGTTATTTTAATAAGCCAGAAGAAACTGAAAAAGCTATAGATAAAGATGGCTATATGCATACTGGAGATATCGGAATAATGGATGAAGATGGATACATAAGAATTGTCGATCGTAAAAAAGACATGATAATTGTAGGTGGATACAAGGTTTTTTCTGCAAAAATTGAAAATGTATTGTCTAAACATCCAGCAGTAGGTATGATCGCATTAATCGGAACGCCAAACCCCGATCGTCCAGGTTCCGAAATTGTAAAGGCCTACATCCAAATCCGCCCAGATTATGAATATAATAGAGATAATAAAGCAATAAGAGAGGAGTTAATATCGTTTGCTAAAGAAAATTGTGCCCCCTATGAAGTTCCTAAGATTTTTGAAATAATTGATGAATTACCTTTAACTCCTGTTGGCAAGATCGATAAAAAGGCCTTGCGGAAAGCTTAAACGCAAAAGAAGTTAGAACCAGGAATCTAATGTTGAATTTCTTAATGGAGGTTGTTTCTTGGATCTTCGAGGCTTCCATTTCAACAATTTTTTTTCAGGCAAATATGGATGCTGAACAAGAGAATACTCAGTGAAACGTTCATCATCATTTATCATTGCTAGCACACTTCCAAAATGGGATAGAATTTTACCCCCCTTTGGTCTGAAAAGAGAGTTTTCGTGTAATGGGGCCGTGATAATAATGAGAGGCTTTGTTTTCTGGAGAATTCTTTTGATACCATCTATTATTCTTAGTAAATCTTCGAAAGTTTGTTTTTCGTAGTTATCAAGCAGACTCGTTATCCCAGAGATTAATACTACTTTCACATCTCCAAGCATGGAAAGTTTGTTCTCTAAAATTTCAACCATCTGATCAAATATGAAAGCGCGGCTTATTAAAATGCTTTCCAACACTTTTCGAGGTGATAAATTCTGTGAAACGGCATATTTACTTATATTATATGGATTAAACCGATTATTTCCATCAATGAAGGCGACTCTAATTCCTTCCCCAAGTCCTCCATTATTAAAAGCTTTTTGAACAATAACGGAAGTAGTTAACAAAATATTAGTAGTTAATTTTTTATCTCCATAGAGCAGATAAACTAAGTCTCGGTGAAATCCTCCAGAAATTAACTCATCGAGAGTCTTATCACCACTTGAAATGAGTGGAAACTGATTGTTCCTTTCATATACCTTAAATCCGGAATCAAACGTCATCATATGAAGTAGCAATTCTTCAAAATAAAACTAGAATACACCGACAATTTTCTAGAATTCGCAGAATTTCTCCTTTTTTTGAGAATTCCATTCCTTTCTTTAAGAAGACTCTATCTTTTAAAAGGAACGTGACTTCATAGAGACAGAGAGAGGTGATAAAAAGTAAAATTTTACATTCATTAAATAATTAAAATCTTGATGTTTTTATTGTTTTAAAGGTGTTTAAAATTGGCAAATTTAAAAGATATAAAGAAATTTGGCACAATATTCAACTTTTACTCAAAGACCTTTTAAAAATTTAACAAAGAAGTTTTATAATAAGTTATATCAAATATTGTAATATCACTTACATAATACAATCACACACAAAAAAAAAGTTGTTTAAAAATGAACTACAAAGATAAACCTTGGAAAGACTCCTATGATAAAGGAATTGGGGAATTAGATCCAAAGGAATTTGAAACAACCTTTACTCAAGCGATTAGAAAGACATTCGAAGAAGTTCCGGATAAAGCAGCATTCTATTTTTTTGGAAAGGAAATTTCTTATAGAGAGTTAGATAACCTTTCCAATGAATTAGCTAACATGCTACTTGAGAATGATTTCAAGAAAGGAGATGTACTAGGAGTAAATGTTGCGAATATTCCACAATATATTATTGGCGTCTTAGGGGCTTTAAAAATAGGTGTAATCGTTTCTGGAGTCTCCCCACTCCTTTCAGCAGTGCAGATTCAATATCAATTGAATGACTTAGCAGCTCAGGATAAAAAAGTAGCTCTTCTTACATTAGATGCTATATTTGCAGGGCATATAACTCAAATTTATACAAAAATTCCTGCTCTCAAATTAGTTATTGCGACTAGTGTTGGCGATTTCATGCCTAAAATGCTTGCAAAATTAGGAAAAGCAGTGGGAAAGATTCCAAAAGGGAAAGTGACTCCTTTAGAGGGAATTACTGTTCTTGATTATTTTAAAGATATTAAGGGAAAGTTTTCTAACGATCTACCAAACGTTAAAATAAAACCTGATGATACTGCTTTTATACAATATACAGGAGGAACAACAGGACCGCCAAAGGGTGCAATTCTTACTCATCGGAATTCAATCTCTGATATTCTAATATTCCAACATTGGCTTAATTGGGAATTTGGGAAAGGATTTGCCCTATCGGGCTTCCCGTTCTTCCACATTGCAGGATTATTTACCTGTCAAAATGCTATTATTTTGGGATGGAGTCAAATTTTGATTCCAAATCCACGAGATACAGGCCATATTATTAAGGAAATGCTGAAATATAGACCAAGCGTTTTAGCAAATGTTCCAACTCTTTATCAAATGTTAATTAAGGATCCTAAGTTCACTAAAATTGACAAAGATATGATTGACTACGCAATTTCAGCAGCAGCACCTTTTCCAAAAGAATCTCAAGAGATTTTTGAAGGTGTTATTGGAAAAGGGAAATTGATAGAATTATATGGAATGACCGAGACATCACCTCTGACAATAGGGAACCCATCTAAGGGAAAAAAGAAATTAGGGCATATTGGATTACCATTTCCTCATATTGATTTCAAATTAGTTGACCCAGATACAGGAAAAGAAGTACCTATAGGTGAAGCCGGTGAAATTTGTATAAAAGGTCCGATGGTAATGAAAGGTTATCATAATAAACCTGAAGAGACGAAAAAGGCTATTGATTCCGAAGGGTTTATGCATACTGGAGATGTTGGAATTATGGATGAAGAAGGTTATGTACGGATTGTGGATAGAACCAAAGACATGATAATTGTAGGAGGGTTTAAGGTATTTTCTACAAAATTAGAAGATACATTAACAGAACACCCCGCAATTGGTATGGTTGCTACAATTGGTATTCCTAATCCTGATAGACCAGGTTCCGAAATTGTAAAGGCTGTTATTCAAATCGATTCAGAATATGCTTACGATGGCAATGAAAAAGCGCTAAAAGAACAAATAACCGCATTTGCGAAGGAAAAATGTTCTCCATATGAAGTCCCAAAAATCATAGAATTTATAGAAGAATTACCATTAACTGTAGTTGGAAAAGTAGATAAAAAATTATTACGAATTAGTAAGTAAGACAAACTAAAACTTTATTTCAAATTATATTTTTTATTTTAATATTCTCTTTTTATTTTTCGGATTTTTTAATATTTCTTTTATAGAAGCAAAACGTGCTAATAACATCAATTATAAGATTTTAATTGATTAAAACTATATAACTCTTTTAATTAAAAAGCGGAATATTTAAAATTTTAAATTAAAAAGCAATTTTCAAATATGGCTTAATTTTTATAATTTACTATTTAGGTATACCTAATAAATTATTATACGAACATACAAATATCTAGTTCTTCAATTAGTATTAGTTATATTATAAACAAAAACAATAAAGTGAAAGTTATGGCAGAAGCAATACAAGAAGAAAAAAAAACCGAAATAAAAGAAGTAGAAGAAAAGCCCAAAAAGAGAGTCTTTGTCCCGGATATTTGCATGTATGATAATGACGATAGTTCTGGATATATCATCGAAATTATCCTACCTGGAGTGGAGAAAGATACCCTTAAACTAAAAATGAATAAGGAGAACTTAATTGTTTATGGTGAAACTGATACCATAAATTATGGTGGACTTTTTCAATTATGCTGTCCTGTTGACACTGAAAAAGCAAAATCTTCTTATAAAAATGGTTTATTAAAAATTGAAGTTCCATATTTGGACGCCATGAAAGACATAACCGATATAGTTATAGATTAAATTCTTTTTTTTTTTTATTTTTATTTAATAAAAATATTAAATATACCTTTTAGCTCATTTTTTCGTTGACAAGATAAATCAATTTTGGTAAAACATCTCCAATTTTATCATGTATTACCACATCAGCAGTAGAATCCATATTAGTTTCTTGGATGTTTACAATAACTAACTTAGCTCCGATAGATAAGGCACGCTGTGGGTATAAGGCTACAGGATAAACAACCAAACTGCTTCCCAAAACTATTAATAAATCACATTTAGAAATCATTTCATCAGCTGCTTGGAGTACTTCAGATTCGAGGGGTTCTCCAAAAAAAATAGTATTTGGTTTTAATAAACCGCTACACTTTTCGCAAGAAGGAGTAGATTGACCATTCATCACTTGGTTTACCATTGTTGTTATTTCATAAATTTGACTGCAACTCATGCATTTCGCTTCATAGGCGTTTCCATGAAACTCTACAATATTTTTCGTATGTGCTTTATGATGCAACCGATCAATATTTTGGGTAAGGACCCCCCGTAGTTTTCCCATCCTTTGAAGCTTAGTTAAGGCTTTATGGCCACTATTAGGACGAGCCCTAAAAATATTCCGTCCCGTTTCTAACATAAATTCTAAATTTTTACTTGTATTTGCCATATAGGAGTCAATAGAGGAAAATTCGTAGGGATCTACTTTTTCCCATAATCCTGTACCAGGACTCCTAAAATCTGCAATACCACTTTCTGTGGACATTCCCGCACCTGTTAAGGCAACTATATCATTCGCATCTATGATAAGTTGGGCGATCTTCTCTATTTTTGTATTTATATCACTCATAATCAACCTAATAAAAAAATGTGATTCGTAGATTTAAATTTTAAAAAAAATAATAATTAAGATAATTATTTGATTATAATGTAAAATCAGTTTCAAAAAATAAAAGTTTAATATAAGTATTTTTATTTAAATGTGTTTTAGTTATTTTTTGAGTGCTTACATTTTGAGACATATTTTGTACCTTCTATTATCTTTTGTAGTATGTTTAATATTTTAGAATGATTTTTAAAGTAGTTGGGGTTATGAATTTAACGATTTGTGATTAAATATTAATGGGGAATAAAATTAGAACTAAGCCCAGATGGTATTTTATATCCAAATGATGAAGAACTTATTTTTTCAATTATAACTTTATATTATGAAATTTACAATAATGTATCAAAGCCATACATCGATGAGTTTATAACATCTTTAGCTGACAATAGTTTTATTAAAATTCAAATTGTGTGTGAAAATGATTATGATGTTGCTGAGTTTTTAGAAAGTATTCGAAGCTAAACTTTTATTTAGGTATTTAAAATTTAACTTGAAAAGTTTGAAAAACCTTGAAATTGTTTCGAACTTGGAGTTAAATTTTGTTCGAAGCTCTTAGTATAGATAGCGTAATTTCAGTAAAGACATCAGCTACAGCAGTCCCTTCTTTCGCGCTACCCTCATAGTATGCAATAGCACCAAGCTCGCCTTTTAGGGAATCTGCTTCAGTAGCACTTATTTCCCTCTTTCCATCCTCTGCAAGATCTAGTTTATTACCTACTAATATGCTCGGTTTTGTACCAACCACTTTTCCCACTTCCTCTTGCCAGTCATGCATACTTGCGAAAGAACTACGCCGAGTGAGGTCAAAGACAAAAATTATTGCAGCTGCCCCCCGGTAGAAGGGAGGTCGAACGAAACTAAAATGTTTTTGGCCCGCTAAATCCCAGAGTTGAAGTTTAATAGTGAAATTAGGATAATCTTCAAGCTCTACCTGTTTGGTAGAAAAGTTCGAACCTATTGTCATTATATAGCTCTCCTTAAAAGCATTTTCACAATATCGAAGGACCATGGAGGTTTTACCTACTCCACCGTCCCCTACAACGACTACCTTATAAATAAAAGACTTTAAGCTCACTCAATCACCATTTTGGCTTACTAGGTAAACTTAATCATAGTTTATTAAAGTTTGCCCAAATTTTGTTTAAACCAATTTATATAAATTATAAATAAGGATACTCTATTAAATATTTATTTTTAGATTATAGTAATGATTTAATCAAAATTTTTTTAATTTAAACTAAAAAGATATATTAGAGATTATTTATAATCAAAATACCTTTACTAAAATTACATTATCAATATTAAGGGCTTCAAACAAAATTTAGTTTTAAGGAAAAGAGTTTTATACTTTTTTAAAGATTTTTTACTTTTCAGATTTAATTTAATCTTGAATCACAAATACCATTAAAAAGATTTAGAATTTATTTGTCATAAACATTAAATTAAAATTTTGGAAAGGATTTTGTAATTATAATTACAATAATCACTAAAAATTGTGATTATTAAAATATAAAATTGGAGAGATAAAACAACATGTTTGGTGGCGGATCACGACAATACGATCGTGCTTTAACAGTTTTTTCACCAGAAGGACGATTATACCAAGTAGAGTATGCTCTCGAAGCCGTAAGGAGAGGTACGATTGCTATTGCAGTAAAATCAAAAGATTGTGTTTGTTTAGCAGCTGAAATTAAAATACCATCAATATTAATGGACGCCGATTCAATAGATAAAATTTTTAAGATTGATGAACATGTAGGAGTTGCAATATCAGGTTTGCATGCTGATTCGCGTACTCTTATAAATTATTCAAGAGTTCAAGCCCAATCGTTCAAGCTGACATATGATGAACCGGTTCGGTTAAATATGCTAGCAAAAAGTGTCGCTGACTTAGCGCAGCAATATTCTCAGTTCGGAGGAAATGCCTAGGCGTTTAGCTTAGGTACCATAATCAGACCTTTCGGATGCGCGCTATTCTTTATTGCTATTGATTCAACGGGGCCACAAATCTTTACAACATCACCCAGCGGTATTTATCGATCGTTCAAAGCCTATGCACTTGGCAGTGGAGAAGCAACAGCTAGAGAATATCTTAGTGAAAACTATAAGTCTGAGATGACGTTTGATGAGACAATGGATTTAACACTTAAGACTCTTAAAGAATCTATTGATGAAGACCCAACAAAACAAAATACTCGTTTAGCTTATATCAAATCAGACGATAAGATATTCCATATGTGCAATAAAACAGAAATAGAAGCATTTCTTAACAAAATAGAAGAATAAAATCTATATATTTTTTTAATTTTCATTCTCTTAATGTCCTACTTTTCACATAATATTTTCAAGAGTTTCTCAATACCACTCTTGCTAAAATAATTCATATTACAAGTTAAATTAAGATTATACATAAAAAAAGTCAGTATTGAAGGAAGGAACTGGAAGAATGGAAAAAGATTTTCAATTCAATAACATTCATAAAAGACATGTTCTAAATATCTTTTTTTTTTCTAAGGTTTTTTAATTACTTTTAATAAATTGGATGCTGTTTGGATTAAATCTTCTCTTTTCTCAGGGTATAGATCTTTTCTCGTATTATACCATACCAATCTCTCCTTCAACTCATTTTTAAGCACAAATCTAGTGATAGTTGACATTGTTTGAATTAAATTAATTAATGACGCTTTCCCAACTTTATCATATATCATTATAGTTAACTCAATCAAGCCATCTAAAATAATTTTTGGTTTATTTTCAATCAAATCGTCCAGATTTTCGATAAATTTTTCATTTGAAAGCAAAGATTTTAGTGAGAAATCGTCTAAAAAGGTGAAGAATTTATCAAATATTAGTTCCATTAAAATTCTTGATGATCCATAATTAAATTGATATATAACTTCATCTCGAACATTTTTGAGAATCTCATCGTTATTTGTTGTTTTCAATTTGTCGAAAATATCAAGAATCATATCAATAATTTCTACATCATTGATAGGCCAATTGGAGATGACAAGTATCAAGTTTTTAATTAATTTCAATTTTGGATTAAGAACTAAGTCTTCCAGTAAAGAGGTATCTGCTTTTAACATTTCTATAAAAGAAACCAAGAAATCCTCAACATCCTCTGATTTTTCCATTTCTAAACATTGCCTTAACTCGGAGAATACATTTGGCATCGTATCTAATACAGTTTCAAACTCTTCCTTTTTTAGAAAAGTAATATATCCCTCATTCATCAAATACAGCATAACCGAATGAACACCGCTCGAAAATCTTTTAGCAATTTCTTCTTTAAAGACTTTTTTTGCCTTCGGATCTCCTACTTCAGTTAATCTCTTTAATAGAGGGAAAGCTAAATTCCTATGAAGTAGTTTTGAGTTGTAATTATATTCGTACCATACCTGTAAATTAGAGCAATGCGCCCAGAATTCTGTTTTGGGGTCTATATGTATATCTTTTTTAGTATCATTAATCTCCAAAGATTTATCAAGTTTTTCTGCCGCTTCATCAATAGAATCTATATCATTTAAAGATTTTAATTCTTCAATGTTAACACTTAATAGAAGGAACTTACAATGAATAAATTTTTGATTATTAATGTAGATATTAGTTTTTCCATTTTCTAATCTCAAAAAAAGATTTTTGTGTATCTGGAATTCTGACATGATTAAAAAAATTTGTTTTTCAATAAAATAATAGAAATTCCATTATTTAAGTAAGAAGAGCACGAAAAAATTCTCGATAATTTTCGATCATATTTTTATTTTTTCTGAAATCGTTTAGACCTTCTAAACTTAAGACTCTTAAAGAATCTATTGATGAAGAACCAACAAAGGAAAATACTCGATTAGCATTTATTAAGTCAGACGACAAGAAATTCCATATGTGCAATAAAACAGAAATAGAAGCATTTCTTAACAGAATAGAATAAATTCAACTTCTATTCAATTAAAATATATATCTACTTCTTTAATTTTCAATTTCTTAATGTCCTATTAATCAATTTAGAATAAGAAAAAAAAAAATTAAATTTAAGTTACTGTAATATAATTTTCTTCTGAAGAATAGATAATAATATCATCGACGATTAGAATCCATTTATATCTTATAAGTATATCCGTTCTTGTAGTGTTTACAAAACCATTTAGAATAATTCCTTCTCCTGAATAGAGGAGATCATCAACCAAAGTAAAATTGACGCCAGAATAATCTCCGTAAGTATAACTAATATTTTCTAATGGATATAAATTGGGGGGAATTATAATTGAAAAATTCCCACCACCTATTCTATAGAGTGAAAGATTTACTTTAACATTATATCCTGGAGCTGAAATGGTTTCATTAAAATTTTCAAGTTGAATTCTGAAGCTTGCTAGGTCATCTGGCAATGTCATCATATTATCAATGTCAAATTGGTAGGATATTGGAAATACTTTTACATCAACAGTGATCCTATTTGAGGTAGTATTACCAAATTCGTTGGAAGCTTTAATGTAAAACTCATATATTCCAGTATCTAATCCCGAAATTATCTGAGTATTTTGAGAATTAGGTAAGTCACCTATAATCATTGTTTCATTTTTATAAATAGAATAAGTTTCAACGAATCTTGAATTAGTCCAATTTAGTATTATTGATCCATCTATATCAGGATTGCCGGCATTAGATGTTAAAGTAAATGTTCTTGGTCCAAAATTACCTAATGCTTCATATGCATCATCGGCATTACTACCATAACCTACTTGTCTAGTAAAAGCTTCTACAAATCCTGCCAGTTTTAACTGTTGTAAGCCTCCGACAGTACTATATGTAGGAATATAATAATAGACTGAACCTCCAAGAGGATATAATAAAGTGTTACCCATTCTTGCTCCTGCGATTAAAGAGATTTCTTGAGTGGCCTCGGTTTGATATGTATCTCTAGCAGTTTTAGGTCCAATTAAATTTTCAGTTGTATTTCTAGTGTGATAGAATAATGCTTCACCAAAATTATCACCATGCCTAATTACATACATACCTGCTAACGTTCTTGCTTCCGTACCTCTGTATTCCACCAAATCTAATCCAACAAATTCAATACCATCCCCTAAATCTGTTTCAATATAGAATAGATCTCCGTTTTCAGGTCTTTCGTGAAAATCATCTCCTCTTTTCCATGTTTTTAAGTCTTTTACGTGATATCTATAATTTGCCCTTAATTGTTGTTCAAATAAATCTTCAGGATATCTTAATTGATTTTTAAGCCATGGGGCATCATCCTCAACAACTGACCATTTATATATGTTTCTATAATATTCCCATATATCATATAGTGGATCTACGGCTGCTAATTCATCTAAATTGGGATTTTCATAAAAAACCATTTCACCATTTGTTGCATCTACCAAACAAACTCCTAAAAATCTTAAGATTGGAGATTTTGAATAGGATCCGATACTTATTGAAGTATAAATTGAGACAGCATAGTACATTTTTTTATTTTGACTATCAAAAACAAGATAAGGATCTCCATCAATCTTCAACTGAGGTAAAAGAATTGATTGTACACGATTTTTTACGTTTCTGTTAATTAAATACTCATGGGCTCCTTCTTGAAAAACGTAACCCCAAAGTCCGAGACCTACACTATACCAAAAAGCGT
>SDBS01002148.1_pt1 | contig 19518 bp, 15 predicted proteins | sample 2277091 | NCBI WGS metagenome assembly SDBS01 (sample SAMN10404972, study PRJNA504765) | marine sediment metagenome | isolation source: marine sediment core GS10_PC15, 163 cmbsf | place: Arctic Ocean: Southern Knipovich Ridge | collected 2010 | reverse complement strand
AAGCCTGCCACCAAGCACCGGAAATGTGTACCGGTTATTCCTATTCTTGAAAACCCTTCAATTGGAACATTCTGATTATCAGTATTAAAGTTCAATATAACCTTCTTAGGTACCGACGTTACAGTATCTAGCTGTTCTCCAGATTCGTTATTTGTAACGGAAAGATTTGCGATACTTCCGTTATTTTTCTTCTTTTTACATTTGCGACGTTTACGACAGTGGCAATGCTTACTAGGCATCTTCCTTTATGTACATATATTTAAGAATTTACTTGTAAGTTTATCAACTTCAAGATATGTTCGAATTAAGAACGATATTTTCAAGATTTTTGATTCTATTATTCTGACTCTTATTCTCTGTTTCAAGATAATCTATTCTAACACTTTGTTTGTTATTCTCAGCCTTAAGTCCTTTAACACATGCATAGAGAATTCCTGAAAGATCTATTGTTGATAATTTATCAGGATCACTTCCAAGACCGAACACTCTGAAATCATCAGCAAATGGAGATATATGCTCTGCTCTTCTGTCTTCAGATCCATCATCAATAATTCTTTTATACTTCCATCGTGCAAGTTGCATTGAATCGATGGTATTTAAAATTGAATCTGAATCAACCTCTTCTTCAACGATATCCTTTGCTGCTCTAAGGGATATGGCTGACCAGGCTGAATCACCTCCAACCATCGAGACACCTGTCGATGCAGCTTCATCCGTAAACAATCTAAAACCTTCTGGATATTTAGCTGTGTACTGTGATCCTGTTGAACTTGCCACAGGTCCGGTTGCTCCGTTTATTACATAACTTCTATCGTGTTCTGCTAGGGCAGAAGTTCCTCCTGCATGTGAGGTTAATCCTTGTGCAGTACACAAATTACCTTCTGCATGCGAATTTGTTCCCCCTGCTGATGTCGAGTTACCCTCTGAGTGTGAATTGTCTCCCGATGCTGTCGTGGTGTTACCCTCCGAATGAGAAAACAGACCAGATGCTGTGGTAGCTGTTCCTTCTGCGTGACTTGCTTCTCCAGACGAACTAGTTCCTTGACCCTCTGCGTGCGAATTGATCCCAGATGCTGTACTTGAGCTTCCTTCTGAGTGTGAGTTGCCACCCAGAGCCATAGTACTGTTGCCTTCCGCATGTGACTGATTTTCCGAAGCAGTGGTTGAAGATCCTTCAGCATGAGAATTCTCACCCAATGCAATTGTAAATGATCCTTCTACATGGGAACTATCTCCAGATGCTATCGTTGAAGAACCCTCCGCGTGGGATGAAAGACCCATAGTCGTTGAATCTGATCCTTCTGCATGTGAGTCCATTCCCACAGCGGATGTTCTGCTTCCTTCTGCGTGTGAAACTATTCCAACTGCAGTTGTAGAGAATCCTTCTGCATGTGACGACAAACCAAATGCGGTAGAATTCTGTCCCTCTGCATGTGAGTTAACTCCTCCCGCTGTCGATAGATTACCCTCAGCATGGGAGTTATTTCCAGATGCCGTTGTTGTGTTACCCTCTGCATGCGATTGAAGTCCAGATGCTGTCGTTAAAAAGCCTTCTGCATGTGAATTAGCATTAGTTGTAGTTGTTCCTAAACCTTCTGAATGAGAATTATCTCCAGATGCTAACGTTACAGAACCCTCTGAATGCGAATTAGCTCCAAATGCTATTGTCTCACTGCCTTCAGAATGCGATCGAGCTCCAGATGCTGTCGTTGAAAAGCCTTCTGCATGTGAGCCATTATTAGTTGCAGTTGTTGATTCACCTTCGGCGTGTGAATTTTCTCCTGAGGCTGTCGTTAAATTGCCTTCAGTGTGAGAGTTAAGACCAGAAGCTGATGTTGATGTTCCTTCTGCATGTGAGTTATTTCCAGACGCAGTTGTTGAAAGACCTTCTGAATGCGACCGTAACCCAGATGCTGTCGTTGATTGGCCCTCAGAGTGTGCTTCCGCTACCGATGCAAGTGTTGAAAGACCTTCAGCGTGTGATTGATTTCCAAATGCTGTTGTCGATCTCCCTTCAGAGTGAGAGAAAGTTCCATTAGCTATCGTAAACAATCCCTCAGAATGTGCACCGACTCCTATAGCTGTTGTTTGATTACCTTCAGCATGTGCAGAGTTACCCTCAGTAATAGATGAACTTCCTTCTGCATGCGAATTCTGACCGAAAGCTGTTGTTGAATTTCCCTCCGCGTGTGACTGAAATGTATCTGCTGTCGTAGATAATCCTTCAGCATGAGAATTGGTTCCATTAGCTAATGTTGAATCTCCTTCAGAATGAGAAGATTGTTCAGATGCCGTAGTAGATAATCCCTCAGCATGAGAATTGGTTCCGTTAGCTAATGATAGTTGACCTTCTGAATGAGAATTATTTCCATTTGCTTCTGAACTCTTCCCTTCTGCATGAGATGAAGAACCAACTGCAGATGTAAAAGTGCCTTCAGAATGTGAATCATCTCCAAGTGCTGCTGTAACTGCTCCTTCAGAGTGTGAAGCTATCCCAAATGCAATTGTTGAAGATCCTTCAGCATGCGAGTCATTTCCAAATGCTGTTGTTGAAGTTCCTTCTGAGTGAGATTGCTCTCCAGATGCTGTTGTTCCTGAACCTTCAGAATGACTATTCCTTTCGAGAGCCATTGTAAAGAATCCTTCTGAGTGAGATTGTAAACCAGATGCTGTTGTTGATTGGCCTTCAGCATGTGTTGCAGCGTTAGATGAAAGTGTTAAAACGCCTTCAGAATGTGAACCAAAGTTAGATGCTGTTGTGTTTGTTCCTTCCGAATGCGATCTATTTCCGCTTGCCGTTGTTTCTGAACCTTCTGCATGCGAAAAGGTTCCACGTGCGTTTGTAAGACTACCTTCTGCATGCGAGGTAATTCCAGATGCTGACGTAGCATTTCCTTCTGCATGAGATGCTAATCCAGATGCTACTGTATCAATTCCTCCAGCTGTACTGCTCTCACTTAAAACTGTATTTCCAGTTCCTGCAAGAATAGCGCTATTAGAACCTGTAGGACCAACTGTATTATTTTGCCCTGAGAGAACAGAAGAAAATAATACAGTTACATCATTATTAGCAGTATTTGAACAGGGAATTATTCTAAAAGTATTGAAATCAGAAGTATTGAGATTTTGATATGGGACCTGAATAACAGTGCCTGATGCAAATGTGAATACACACGGAGCAGCTTCTGCAGGACCTGTTGCTCCAGGACCAGTTGGTCCTGTATTTCCAGTTGGTCCTGTTGGCCCCGTTGGCCCCGTATCACCTTGAAGTCCTGTTGGTCCTGTAGCGCCTGTATCTGAAGCAGTTCCAGGAAGTCCTGTTGGCCCTGTTAAACCTGTTGGCCCCGTCGGTCCTGTAGCGCCTGTATCTGAAGCAGTTCCAGGAAGTCCTGTTGGACCTGTTGGACCTGTATCACCTTGAGGACCTGTTGGACCTGTATCACCTTGAGGACCTGTTGGTCCCGTATCACCTTGAGGCCCTGTTGGTCCCGTATCACCTTGAGGCCCTGTTGGTCCCGTATCACCTTGAGGTCCTGTATCGCCCTGAGATCCTGTTAGTCCTGTTGGTCCTGTATCACCCTGAGGTCCTGTTGCTCCTGTATTGGCAGCTTCTCCCATGGGTCCAGTAGAACCCGTAGATCCTGTTGGTCCTGTTGCTCCCGTATTAGCAGCTTCTCCCATAGGTCCGGTGAAACCCGTCGGTCCTGTTGGCCCCGTTGGCCCCATCGGTCCTGTTGCGCCCGTATTGGCAGCCGTTCCCATAGGTCCGGTGGAACCTGTAGGCCCTGTATTTCCTGTTTGTCCTGTCGCTCCTGTATTTGTGGTTTCTCCCATAGGCCCAGTGGAACCCGTAGGTCCTGTAGGCCCTGTTGGACATTTTTTCTTTTTCTTGCGATGACATCTGCAGAATTTTCTCTTATTATCGCGACAGTGACAATCGTGTTCTTTACGTTTACGATATTCCTTATAGCCTCCCATTTATAATAAATAACAATAAACTCTTACATTCAGAATAATATCATTATAGTACAGACATTATCAAACATATTATTGAAATTACTTCAGCTTTTAAATTAAATTCAGAGACTAGCCAATTGATTCTTAATTTCAACAATTTCTTCCTTTAAGCTTTTGTTCTCCTTGCGCAATCCTTTAACACAAGCATAAAGAATTCCTGATAAATCTATGGTTTCTAATTTGTCTAGATCACTTCCGAGTCCAAATACTCTGAAATCATCTGCAAATGGAGAAATATGTTCTGCTCTTTCATTTTCAGATTGATCAGAAGGATCACGTTTATATTTCCACCGTGAAAGTTGCATCGAATCAACAATATCAAGGATTGCGATTGAATCGACTTCTTCTTCGATTACATCCTTCTTTGATCTAAGAGATACCATACCCCAAGCGCTTGCACCTGGGGCTAATGTTGCACCTGTCGTTAGAGCATTGTTTGAATAGAATATGGATCCTCCTGGAGCACCAACATGATATGCTCCAGCAACTCCATTTGAAAGTTGAGTGGTTGTAGATGCATTCCATGAATAACTTGTAGCACCGAAAGCAACCGCATTGTTTCCTCCCGCATAAGACGAATTTCCTTCTGCTGTTGTTCCAGTCCCTTCTGCATGAGAGGCATTTCCTCCTGCAGATGTTAAAGATCCTTCAGCATGAGATTGATTTCCGGATGCTGTTGTTAATAATCCCTCTGTATGTGATCTAATTCCAGATGCTGTTGTTGATAATCCTTCTGCGTGAGAACTATTTCCAGATGCTATTGTTGAAATTCCTTCTGAATGTGCTGCAACCTCAGATGCTGTTGTTGAAATCCCTTCCGCATGTGCTCCGATATTAGACGCTATCGTTAGAGCACCCTCTGTATGCGAATTATCTCCAGATGCTATTGTTGAATTTCCCTGAGCAGTAGCATTAACTCCTGTTACTAGATTACCATCTCCTGCAATGATAGCACTATTATTAGCCGTAGGATCAATTTGATTGTTTACCCCCGAGAGAATTGCAGAGAATTCTGATGAGTTAGTATTATTAGCTATAGATGAACATGGAAGTATTTGAAAACTGTTGAAATCTCCTGTATTGCCGTTCTCGTATGGCACCTGAATGATAACACCAGATGCAAATGTGAATACACATGGAGAAGATTCTTCAGGACCTGTTATTCCAGGTCCTGTTGGACCTGTAACGCTCTGGGGTCCTGTAACTCCCTGGGGACCTGTTGGTCCTGTAACTCCCTGGGGCCCTGTTGGTCCTGTAACTCCCTGGGGCCCTGTTGGTCCTGTAACTCCCTGGGGCCCTGTTGGAACCAGTGGAATTGCAGAAGATTGTCCTGTTGGTCCTCTTGACCCCGTTACTCCATCTAATCCTTCTGGTCCTGTTGGCCCTGTTTCTCCAGTGTCGGCAGCTTCTCCCATTGGCCCCGTTGGTCCTGTTAGCCCTATTGGACCTGTTAGCCCTATTGAACCTGTTGAACATTTTCTCTTCTCCTTGCGATGACATCTACAGAATTTTCTCTTCTTATAATGACAATGACAGTCATATTTTTTACATTTATGACATTTCTTATAGCTTTCCATTTATGGTGAATGAATAATAAACTATTACATTCAGAGATAATAATACGACTTAAAGCATAAGCATCATCAAATATATTATTGAATCTACTTCAGCTTTTAAATTGTGCTGTTTAATCGATTCTTAATTTCAATAATTTCACCCTCCAAGTTTTTGTTCTCTTTGCACGAATTGTTCATAATATCATCTTTTAGTCTTAAAAACGTTACAAGGTACACCTCTGAGTCGAGTGTTTCTCTTGATAATGACAGAAAGGGTCTGCTGATTAATGAATGTGATCTGTCTCCTGTTCATTCTATTCTCGTACCAGAAACGATCGCCGTCTCTGATTCTGGAGAATTGGTCGGTCACAACGGTGTGAAAGAGTTCTCCCAACATCGATGATGAATTGTATTTATCTTCGTTAATTCCCATTATGAACGGATCGCAATCATCGATGTTACCGTAGGCTTCTTCTAAGGTTGCGGCAACTCCTTGATTGCTCGACACTTCATCAAAAGAATTTTTCTTCGTTAATCCCAGTTCAACTCTTGTTGTGTTGTAATCAGGTAATCCATGATCTCTTCCCCTCTGTACGTTGAGAGCACAGAGATCATGACCTCCCTGACCTGGATCACCGAAGAGAAAATTTCTAAGATCTGAAACAAACGTTCCAGCGCTCCTGTTGCAGGGATACTTGATGAAGTATTTAAAAATGTATTCTAGGTCGTACTTATTTCCCATTAGGTATGATCTGAAAAACAAATTCTTAAGATTGTTATCTTTCAGAACTCTACTTGGAATAAGAAAATGAAGACGGTAACAACAAACCGAAAATAAGTTAGAGATCTGTGGATTAACTTCACAGTTATAACCACTATACTTTCTGATTCCTGATCTTCCCAGAAGGAGTGGAAGAAACTCACGGAACGTTATGGCTTGTATTTCAGCTTCGACTATAACTTTTGCCGTTTGATATATCTTTTCATCCTTCATCCTGCTGTAATATTTTCTTATCTTACTGCACCAGTAATTATGTTCCCTCACAAAGAGCGTGTGGATCGCGGTGAGACCTATGTGCTCGTTTGCTCTAATATCACCTGCCAAAAATACAGCCGATAGATCCGAACCAGCATTGGGCTGTTGATTATCGGTTATCGGAAGCATGTGTCCGTGGCTCTCTTTCAGTAGTCCGTATTTGAACGTCCTGATGTAGTTATTCCTTTCCTCAGTCGATCCGTAGATATTAGAACCATCGATAAAAGACGATAATATATTGTTATAAGCTCTGGGGGTTCCTGAAACACCAGTTCCCTCCAGATATTCTGATCTGTTCATGTTTATAACTTTGTCTCCCGTGGATTCTGGATCGAAAAATGGATCTCCTTTTGGAACAGGAATATTGAAAGGTTCATCGTGAGTGTCGACCAAAGAAAAAGTATGGTCCTGTAATTGCCCGTACAACCAAAAAATGTTTGATGCTCCTTTCTTATTTGGAGTTACATTTATCTGATTGGCACAGATATTGCTAATCAGACGAGCAGATGATCTTGATGATCCTGATGGACTTCCGTAACCGTCTGCGTAATCGGATCCAACTATTCTCAGCAATGGTTGATTTGTTGTTCCATATTCGGAATGTTTCCTGTTATTGCCAGTACCACTCAAAGTTCTGTACTCCTTACATTTTCTCACTACGCTCTTGATAAAACACTTTTCGCAGTTTCGACTACTTCCCATTTTTTACTTAAAGAATGAATAAATGTAATTAATTCTTATTTTAAACGCAGTTTACATGAGAAAAATCTTAAAATATTTGTATCACTCAAATTGATTAACTGATATTTTTATACCCTCGACTAGAAACAGAGATTTGAATACATCATGATTCGCGTTGGGACAAGGAAATATCATAAAGGTGGAAAATTCACGGATCCTTCAATCGAAGGATTTGCGCCTGTTGTGGTATTAACAAAATCAACTGAGTATGGATCTCTTGGACCTTACAAGATAAAGAAAAACGGAAAAATTTTCGAAAACATCTGGCAGTTCTCTAAAGTTTATCCTTCTGTTCCAGAAGTAGTGCAAAGATATTCAAGATGGGATAGAAGAGTGATATGGCAGTGTCCAGCACAGCAACATGTAAATAATAATTGCATTAGTTCAAAATATCTTGAATGGAGATATGCGGGTATGGCATGTCAAGATGCAATTAGATATCCTGTTGGTTATGACAGAAAAATGCGGGCATCGTGTATCGGCTGCTTAACTGACCAAGCGTTGGAGGAAATGAAGTATGAACATAACACAAAAATAGACAATGGAAAATTACTTGATTATGTTGAATCGAGAAAGAAATTGTATCTCCCTTTGTATTGTCATTTGGTGAAGAAAGAAAAGCAGTACTGTGATTTGCAGGATATGTTGAAGGCTGGGGTAAACTTGTTGATAATTGAAGTCGATGCCTGTATTCAATCAAGTCTTCCGTATTACAAAGAAAAATACGGTGTCGGCGACGATTTCATCGAGAACGATACTATGTTGGTGAATGTCAAAAATTTGAAAATTATGTTGAACGATACGAAACACCCGTACGGACATGGCTATTGTTTGGGTGCAGCTCTATTAGGAATCGACAAAGAAATAGTTTTGTGATCTAGATGGTTCTGTCTAATGTCTTACTACGCTGGATTAGTTTTTAAAAGTTTGAAGTGAGTTAAGATTTGGATTGAGATTTGTCATGATCATGACAAAACATACCTTCTTTACTGACTTTGTTTCGACATCTTCGTTTTGCGATCTTCGAGAATCCAGCGCAACGGATAGCTGTATCATCTTTCGGTTTACTGTCATCATCGAAGAATAATTTGATTTTAGTATACCAACTGTCAAATTCGTAACCATTTTCAATCTTGTCGATGATATCGTTGATTCTATTTTTCAGAACTTTGTATCGTATAGACATTTTTGGATTCTTAATTTTACCGTTCTCTATGTACTTATCAGGATTGAATCTGATAATGATTAAGTTCTTGCCTGTATCTTGGTAGATTTGCGCGATTCTGAGCTCTTCGTCTTTGAGATTGTAATATTTATGTTGATTTTCATCTATTTCTATTATTAGTACGCAGTTGTCGAACTCTGTTTGAGCATCAATGAGACGGTTAAATGAAGTACATTTCTTCTTTCTATCAGCGATAACCACATGTTTTCCATAGATGAACATATTGGGAAATTCTGCATCTAGATACTGACGAGCTTGAAGCTCTTTAGTAGTAAGTTTTACTGTTTTTGATCTTGGATCGTTAGGATATAAATAAACGAAACAAGTTGCGCAATAGTTGTCATACTTTGGATTCTTTCGATAAATGCATCGAATACTATTGTTATTTCTTCTGATGCAGAAATGATTTGACTCTGGTCGACAAATATAACATTGATCATATCGTATATCATGAAAACATATTGATTTTCCACCGCAATCTTTACATATGTTACGTTGTCTACCATGAATACAAAGGTTACCTCCTCCACAAACTTTACATACACTACGCCGTTTGCCGTGTTTACAGATGGTACCTCCTCCACAAACTTTACATCTAGTACGTTGTCTATCATGGATACAAAGACCATTTCCCTTACAAACTTTACAAATATTGCATCGTTTACTGTGTTGACAGTAAGCTCGAGGTTGAGTTACCATTCTCTCTTCTCTATGTTCCTTAATTTTGCACCTGGTAGGAAACCCTTGTTTCTTACCATATGTGGATTTGTTTTCGCATCCGTCAAATCCGCACACAAGATCATTTTTGCAGCCTTCACAGTTACTATGCTGTTTTTCATGAGAACAGTATCCTCTTGATCCATATATCATATCTTCCTTTCTGTGCTTCTTACATCTCATGGCAAATTCTTGCTTTATTCCATACTTCGCGCCAGTCTCGCACTCTTTTATTTCACACTTCACCATATCTTAATCTTTCTTTTCAATATATCACTTTGCTATTCATCAATTTGCTATTCATCAATTTGTGTCATTAATTTTAATTTAGACATTCTTCACATTCACATCTACTTATCACCTAATTATTTCCACCAAATAAATATGGAAGGTGAGCATGTTATTCTTGTTGTGATATTTGCAGCAATACTGATAGGATTAGTATTGTTAGTGACATTTTCTTTCTTCGTGACCTCTCCAGTCACCACAATGCCACCGCAGCAAAGGGGTTTCAATCAACCTTGCAGTGATATAAATACATGTATTGACAATTTGATATGCGAAACTGTATGCTTAAAGCCTCCAGGAGATACATGTACTGCCTCATCTGATTGTGCTTTAGATGGAATATGCAGCAACGGTATCTGTATTGTTGGACCCTCAGGAGGATTGAATGAATTCTGTCCTTGCGATGATCCAAATCTTACCTGTGTAATAAGCACTGCAAATCCAGAAGGTATTTGCAAAATTAATGTTTCCCAACCTTGTGTAAATAATTTCGACTGCAGTACCAATGCATGTGTGGACGGTCTATGTGCATTCGGCAGACTTTTAGGACAAAGCTGTAGCAACACCGACACATGTAATGTAGGGCTTGAATGTAGCTTAGGTTTTTGTCAAAACCCAGGATTCACTACAGGAACCGAAGGAGCGTTCTGTAGCGATAGCTTAGGTCCAATTTGTGATCAGGGATTAATTTGTGAAAACAATGTCTGCGTCGTTGCTACACAAACCTTGGGAACTCCCTGCACAGACATTTTGATTTGCGCACCACCTTTGATATGTTCAACTACTATTGGTACTGGAGTATGCCTCTTCTCCGATACCCCAAATACCTGTCCAATAGGCGTATGCTTCGACAGTAGTACCTGTGTATCAAACATGTGTAGAGGACAGTCAAATCAACCTTGTTATATCAACAATCAATGTTTAAGCAACAGCTGCGATACAACCGATATGTCAATATTTATTCTCAGAAACAACGGCTGGAGTCTTCTAACGGTTAATCCCGAAGGTGTCGCATTCGAAAGGCTTGAAACGCGAACAGGTTTCGTTTGGGGACTAGACTTAAACTCAGGAATATATTCGTTTGTAAACACAATGTGGATTCATGTACTACCGTCCGTCGATGACACAGATCCTCAATTTCCCGATGGATCGATAAGCATTATTACCGATTTTACTATCGACAGCATTAGCAATGTTATTTATGTGCTAGCGGATATTGTATCTGGAGACGAAGTCATTGATACAGCTGTTTTCACTGTTACATTATTAGTAGACGGAACAGGAATTCTCATACCCTTCAACACAACTGATCAAGACCTTCCAGGTGTTCAGTTCAGAGACAGCGGAGACGAAATACATGCAAAAGCAATAGATGCGTCAGATTCAGGTGATATTCTTCTTCTCGATGAATCCAACGTTGTTCTTATCAAACTTGGAACAACATACTTTGAAGGCGTTATAGATGTCACAAAACCTAGGTTCTACAAGGGAATCGGTGTAGATAGAGATAACTATACTGACATTGTTGAAGTTAGTACTGATGTTGGCGAAGTAGTTGAATACCAGGGAGTCAACAAAGGGTTAATGTATCCAACTCAAACCGCAAGTGTTCAGAGAGAATATTCCATCATAGATTATGGAACGTTTTCTACTAACACAGTCAATTCGGGAGATCTCTGGATCATTTCAGAGATAATAAGACCAGAAACTGAAGAACAGTTTACTTTGTTCAAAGTCAGTGATTCATTTCAAACTCAATTTCCGGGATACTTTGATAAAAGAGCCAGAGTTACAGTCGATTCCTCTGGGCCATACATTCAAAGTTTTGGTATTTGTAGATAGATATCTATTTTCGTTATTTACGTACTCAGTCCAAAATTTTATTCTGGATCTTCTATCCATACGTTTGGCATTCCAATATATGTTCATGAAATTTAGGTAGTATGGACGTACAGTGTTATATCGCTTCTTATGTAGAATGGGCTTATACAGGGTAGTATATTTACGTCTACAACGAAATTTGACCTTGGTACCTATGTCTAAACGATTGTAAACATTTATCATACAGTTGCAAGCCTTAGACATTGTTATTTCAACATAACCAGATAAATTAATCAAACAATACTGTTGTCCTGACGGATAAAGATGTTAAAAGCAGAAGAATCGAATGTTGGTCCATTTGGATCCACGATTCTCATGATAAGTTGACTTTCATTGTACTCAAAGTTTGTACATATATCTGCTCTCGCATTACATTGGATAACTGCGTCATTTAAATTGGTCACCGGAAATTCACAGATATCTGTACCTGCGGGACCACATGATGTAATAACCGTTCCGCTTCTATTTGCGATAACAGCAAAATCCCCTTTTATCGACAAACACATAGATGGATCTATTTTTTCAGACGTGGCTTTAATATACAGCGATAGAACAACTATAAATGCCGTTGCTAATGCAAGACTAATTCCTATCCAGGCTACTGTAATGTAGTCCATTTGAATAACTTTTAAAACTATACAACAATCTCATCATCCAGCTATATTTCACTCATCGGCTTCTTCTTTATTTGGCTCTTCTTCTTCCTTGACTACAAGTTCGACATATTTCACTGTCTCATAGTCGATAATACATTTAACTTCCGCAGGATATGTACCATAAAGAACGCCTGTTTCTTGAACACTTACCTCAATTTTGTTATCTTCTAGCTCTCCGTATAGAACAGTGTTCTTATCGGTCTTAAACGCACGTCCCCTTTCACGAGAGATAAATTTGATCAAATTTTCCGCTTCCAACTTTGTTGACGTATGACCCGTGTTTTTCTCGTCGATCCTGATAATGAACACAGTTCTAGTTTTCTGGTGTTTGATCGTAAAACTGTCCATGATCGATCTATTTTTAGGTATAAAATAATCTTTTAGACCATTTAAATCGCAAATTTATTGATCAATTTGCACTTTTAAAAGTGCAACATCGATTTTCCCACATTGCTCACTTAGGTCTTGGTACCATGTAGTATCCATCTGCCTCATCGTTTCTGCTTTTCATTCCAATCACGAATCTATCCTTGATTTTGATGTTTCTTTGTTTCAGTTCATATTCAAAAGTACTTCTACTAATTCGTTGCGAGGATGGGTTAGCCTCCGAATTCCAGTTTGAATACATTTTGAATAACTTCGCCACTGATATCTTAACATTGGGATCATAGGGAATGATATCAACTTCCTCATCAAGAAACTTGAGATAACTATCGCTATCTTTCCAATAGTCTCTGGTCGTTTTGATGACAATTGAAGGCGATTCGATTCCTTCATCTACAAAGGCTTTGTAGTCATTAACACACTGCCAGATAAATGCCTGTGCAAGATTTGGAATTTTCTGGTCAAAGAATGGATCCACATCAAAGATATTTTTTCCGTGCTTTTCTTTCTCCTCACTGGTCAATATCCGTTCCTTTCTCTTGAATAAAGACAGAAATGGAACGACGGACATTCGTTCATGAATAGCTTTATCAGCACCAAAAACTTCGGGAACTTTGTTACAAATCAGAATCACCTGCCATGTTGCTGTCATTGATCCTCCATCTTTGTACAGACCTCGTGTAAACATTGAATCTCCTCCAGAAAGTTCTTTAATGATTCCACCTCTGAATACCTCGTCGTTGTCCGGTTCCTGCGTAATTAGCAATTTCGTTGCTCTAGCCTGAGCAAGCTCCGGAGAAGGTCCTGAACATCTCTTTTGTGTGAAGACACTAATGGGAAGATTAACAACATATCTTCCAAGACCAAAAGCTGTCTCTATCACTTTCTTGAAGATACTCTTTGAAGCGTCGGTATCACCCGTGAAAATTATGAATTTCTTATAGGGATTTCCAGCGGTTAACCAACTTGCAGCAAGTTTTCTCACATAGTGTCTTAGATCATCATCTGGAAAAACCTCTTTCATATACTTCTGTAAATCTTCAACACAACTATCATCTTTGTCGAAATCTTTCCATCTTATTCCAGTACTCTTGGAAATATAATCTTCAGGCATTCCTTCTCTGAAAAAAGCACCAGTATCGTTCGTTTCTATTACTCCGTTAAGCATGCCTGTAAGATTTGGATTCTCATCCATATAGTCGTTAACATCTGCAGTGTAAAATCGTATTGCAACTTCTCCAACAAGAGTATTTATCCAACCAGGAGATCCAAGATGTTTAGAGTCCAAGAGTGTATTCAAAGTATTGATTTTGTTCTCTAAATCATCCTTTGTTTGACCATCTTGGACACTTTCTATCTTTTTGATCAGCAGATCTTTCAGATCAACAATTCTATCCCTAAACTCACCTCTGATCTTTAGATGCAGCGCAACTTGACCATCCATAGGAATCCATGTGTGGTTGTTGAACATAAACCATTCCTTTTTCTGAAAAGATGTGCAGATATATTCAAGCCAGTAACATCTATATATCACCTTCGCAACATCGACCTGACTTCCAGTAAATGCTCTACTAAATCCCGACGATATCCAATCTTTTTCCCATCGTTTATACGTAGTAGGATTGTCTTTCTTAGCGAACCATGCGAGTGTTTTCACAGTTAAAGATTTCTGATTGAATTGAAAATATTTCTTTTCACAGTCGTAATCGTATTTTTCAGATTTTACTTCTTCGTATTTTTTCGTGAAATCTTTCCATACTGTGAGTCCACGTATTGCTCCATCAAATATCGTATGTAGACACTTTCCAATAGTTACCCAGTATGCATAAATCGAAACTCTGTCTGGGCCTAACATATCTAGAAATGTACTTGCCATCTCAATATCTGTTGGGAAATAATCTAAATCAACGGGTTTATCATCTTCTGCTTTAATTTCGCATGGAATTGTCAATCCTGTTGGAGTAAATCCAGAAGACAGAACAAAGGGCATAATAAACACTCCAAGGTTTTCATCTCCATGACTCAAAGTCCTTAACGTAGCGATATCCACTTGTCCGTTCTTTACATCAGTATGATTAGAGATATCAATGTGACTTATAATATCCTTTTGATTTATCAATATGGAGCTTCCATTATCATCAACGCGAGTAAAACATGATGTAAGAATGCCTCCAGATGAGCCAGGCAACGGAACAGGTGTGCTGTAGTCACATTTAATAATTTTGTCCCATCTATCGAGTTTGTTCGCTTCCATGTGCTCCAAAACATTACTTTCTTTCAATGCTGTAATCAGTTCCGGAAGTAACACCTTTGTTACAGTTCGACTCTTTACATTTACGTAAGGAAAGTAGAAATCGAGTTTCAAAGTATAAGTATCGCTGTCTATATATTGCGTATTGTGTTCATATACACAGCAAAAGTACCTATGTTCTCTCTGCATCTGATTTTTGAAACATAATTTGTCGTTGATAATATCTTGATGAACAGTTACGATAGCTGAAACAAACTCATCTGTATACGGAACATCTTCATGTACTTCATTAAACGTAAATGTAAATCTTGTAGTAAAAGATACATCATTATCCAAAAATTCCAGAATACGAAGATCAGGTTTGGGATACCCTTCTCTGTTGAGTTGAAGGTATTCATACCAGAATTTTCCCCTGTTTTTCTCAGGGAGCCATAGACCTGTTTTTGATCCAGCAAATCGATGTGAATGCTTTTTGCTTGTTACGAAGTAATCCCTGAGGGAATTGATTCGCGAAAGCTTCGCTATGTCTTCGCAGCTCATTTGTTTACAATTTATTCTAAAGTATTTATTTAACTATCAATTTTAGCAATCAAATAATTATTTGACAAATAATTATAAATGACTATTTAGATAATCATAAAACAGTTAAATACTTTTAAAACTCACTTGCTCGCTCTATTTAAATTCTAGGTTCTATGGTGAATTCATATCTGTACGTCATGTACATTTTAGTATAACGTACAGCGTCAGCCTGATATTCTTTAACTCTTCCAGCAATTCTGGGTATAGATCTATCTGAAAATAATTTGCTATATGCTATATCGATAAGAGATTTAGAATACAGAATAGCATTATTGAGATATTGTAGCACATCACCATTTATTTTTTCTAGTTGGTCCTTAAACGCATCAGGGAACAGTGTATGTTCATTCGTTTCAGATATGAAATTCTCAATAAGCGTTTGTTTCACGGGTGGTTTCTCTTTTTTGTCAGATATATCTCGTAAGTTCTCAGCAAGAGCATCCCTTACAGCCGTCAAACTTATGCTTCTAAATTCTAGACTTCTTTCGGTTATCTTTACATGACTTATAACACGAGATAGTAAATCGATGTTTATATGCGGTAGTTGAGGTAATCCTTCTAGATGTTTTAATTCTTCAGTGCTTATTTGTATACCGAAGGCATTTACGTTTTTCTTGAGTCTTTCAGCCATTTTGCTCTGTAACCGTGATATCATCTTTAGTTCCCGTAGTTTGTACGTCACAAGAATATTTTAACAGACTATCAATTTTCATCAATAAACATCTTTGAGAAAATTGATACTAATTACTATCTAAAAATGATCTTAAAAGAAATATAATTATCTCAAACGTCATATATTTGTCAATTGGAAGATAAATTTCCAATTCATCCCTTAGATTATCTGAGAAATAGGAATTTGTCACAATAGTATGAACGATTCCGATCATCAATATAGACTTAAACACCCAGTATTTTTCATTTAGCGCATCTATTCTGGAAACTACATCAAGTGCTAAATCATCTAAGTTTCCATTAACACGATAGTCATATGTTGCTATCGTGTTAATTTTTTCTTTCATATCTACTAGAACATCTCTTATATCATCCTCCAGTTGTATGCATGAGCCGAGGTTATATCCATCGTCTGTCGGGACTAAACCGATCAGAGATTCGATTGCATTTACTGTATATCCACCTTTAGCTAATGAGCACGATAAATACTCTTCTCTAGTCAAATACTGCAACTCCTGTAGTCTGAATGTCTTTATTTCTTCATCGTAAATTTTCCTTAAGCTAGTCAACGAATCTGGAGAACACTTAAGTATGATTTTGAATCCTTCTATGAGATCAACCAATCTAGGATCTGGATCGCTATGATTCTCAAGTATATTTTTGTCTATAATTATATTACTAAGGACTTTAATCAACTTACGTTTTCCTACCATAGATACAGACAGATCATCTAGATAATGGTCCAAAGCTAAATATAGAGTGCTATATCTAAACAATTCCTCTATGTGCTCTAGCTTTCCCTTCACCGTTTTGCAGAATAATAAAGCCCCGCAGAAGCATATGAATCCAGAAATAGGATCAAGATCATCGGTTTTTAGCTGTGAGAGACGGTTTTTGTACCACCCTAATACTGATGTTGATAGTGTTGCAGCATTCTCGTGATTGCACAATGATAAAAACAAATATGTAGCTTTACTCCTATTATCTGCTGATGCTTTGTTCAAGTATTTATCTACTATGGATGATATTTTGTTTGGATGTTTATTCAGATCAACTGAGATCTGCATTTATGTTGGCAAATCACGACTTTTAATAAATACCTAAGTGTCATATTAGATATACTATTGAGACTTTAAACTGCTATCAGAAAATAATATTACAGCATAAAACAAATAGAAACGATAAAAAAATATATCTCATAAGAGTCAGAAGAAATGAACGACGATCTTCCAAATTTTCCAACGCTAAAACAGATAAGTAAATTCAAAAAGTCATTAGAAGACATAAAACCATTCATACCGTGTAGCACCTTCAGACTCGCACGTTTTTCATGTACAGCTTGTTCGGTAGAAGCAAAGAATGATGATTATGTTTCCATAGCTTGTGACTTTATCAAACTTTACGAAACAAATAAGAAAAACATAATCAAACATATCAGTAATGTTAAACAGCTAATGTTAACTGAGGTAGTTATTAACTCTCGAAACAACAAACTAGTTTTCACCATCAGCAAAAATTTCAAGATTACTATCCGTTCGTGCACTTTAACGTCCATTGAATTGACCGATGTTCTTAATGAGATTACAGATGCGCGCAATTTTTAAAAGTATATTGATTTCGGTATATCTGATACGTGACCATAATTATCATGACCCCAAGAGTGAAGAGTTCCATCATCTTTCAGAGCAACAGCATGATTTTCTCCAGCAGAGATTTCTGTAAATCCTGACCATTTTGGAGTATTTGATACTTCACCAAAATCATCCCATCCCCAAGAATGAAGAGTCCCATCATCTTTCAAAGCAACAGAATACCATCCACCTGCAGAGACTTCTATGAATCCTGACCCTTTTGGGGTATCTGACACTTGACCATCTTCATCATGACCCCAAGAGTGAAGAGTTCCATCATCTTTCAGGGCAACAGAATGAAATTGACCTGTAGAGATTTCTGTGAATCCTGATTCTTTTGGGGTACCTGACACTTGACCATTATAATCACTACCCCAACAGTGAAGAGTACCATCATCTTTCAAAGCATCAGAACTCCGCCCACCTGCAGAGACTTCTATGAATCTTGACCCTTTTGGGGTATCTGACACTTGATCATCTTCATCATCTCCCCAAGAGTAAAGAGTTCCATCATCTTTCAGGGCAACAGAATGCCATCCACCTGCAGAGATTTCTATGAATCCTGATCATTTTGGGATGTCTGATATTTGACCATATCTGTTATCTCCCCAAGAGTGAAGAGTTCCATCATCTTTCAGAGCAACACAATGCCATCTACCTACAGAAACTTTCATAAATCCTGATCCTTTCGGAGTGTCTGACACTTGATCATGTTTATTTTCTCCCCAAGAGTAAAGAGTTCCATCATTCTTCAGAATGGTAGAATTATTATATCCGCAGAAGACTCTCCGTTTATGCGGAACATATTCACATATTATTCCCAAAATATCTTGAGGATAGTCATTGTCATAGATGGCGTCTGAAATTAACTTGAGAAGATACATGTTTGATTTTCTTCTCGCTTGGACAAAATATTTATATCGATTTTGGTGATATTAGAATGGTTTTAAAAGTATATTGATTTTGGAGCATTTGACATTTGATCACATCTATCAAGCCCCCAAGAGTGAAGAATTCCATCACCCCTTAGGGCAACAGAATGATACCCGCCTGTAGAGATTTCTATGAATCCTGATCCTTTTGGAGTATCTGATACTTGATCAAATTCATCATCTCCCCAAGAGTGAAGAGTTCCATCATTTTTCAGAGCAACAGAATGATATCCACTTGAAGAGATTGATATAAATCCTGATCCTTTTGGAATATTTGATATTCGACAATTCATACCCCAAGACTGAAGAGTTTCGTCATCTTTCAGGGCAACAGTATGCCATTCACCTGAAGAGATTTCTACGAATCCAGATCCTTTTAGAGTATTTGATACTTGACCATATTTATCATCTCCCCAAGCGTGAAGAGTTCCATCACTTTTCAGGGCAACAGAATGATATCTACCTGTAGAAACTTCTATGAATCCTGACCCTTTTGGAGTGTTTGATACTTGACCATAATCATCATTACCCCAAGAATGAAGAGTTCCATTATCCTTCAGGGCAACAGAGTGAAATTCACCTGTAGAGACTTGTATGAACCCTGATTCTTTTGGAGTGTCTGATACATTACCAAATGCGTTACAACCCCAAGAATGAAGAGTTCCATCATTCTTCAAAACGATAGAATAGTTTTGACTACAGAAGATTCTTTGTCTGCGTGGAACATATTCACATATTATACTCAACACATCATGAGGATAATCATTATCATAGATGGCGTCTGAAATTGACTTGAGAAGATACATGCTTGATTTTCCTCTCGCTCGGACAAAATATTTATATCGATTTTGGTGATATTAGAAGGTTCTGGATTTATTACTTTTAAAAGTATATTGATTTTGGAGAATTTGATACTTTACGATTTTCATCATTACCCCAAGAGTGAAGA
>SDBS01002218.1_pt1 | contig 19524 bp, 34 predicted proteins | sample 2277091 | NCBI WGS metagenome assembly SDBS01 (sample SAMN10404972, study PRJNA504765) | marine sediment metagenome | isolation source: marine sediment core GS10_PC15, 163 cmbsf | place: Arctic Ocean: Southern Knipovich Ridge | collected 2010 | reverse complement strand
AGATCGATGCCAAAGAGGGCAGACTCCCCATATGCAAAACCGACGAGGGATGGATCACATGCTGGAAAATGGGGTTCCTGGATCGGATCCGCGCTGTTTTCTTCGGCCGGATCTGGCTCTATACATATTCGAAAAAATATCAGCATCCTGTATCTATGGCCTGTACCCGGAATCTTTTCCCGAAGATCCCGAGTGTAACACCGGCGCCTTCGAAGGGATATCAGATTCCAAAAAAGCGGAGGAGAAAATGAAAGAACTCAAAGTTTGCAAGGCAGATCCGATCGGAGAGACGGAAGTACAGCCGGTGACGATTGTAATAAATGGCACTCTCCCGGAAATTCAATTAGACGAGGTCGAGCTGGCCTATAATTTAGACGCCCAGGCCCTAGCCAACGCGCTCTTCTATTCTCTTCCACAGGGAACCTTTGACCGGCTGATCATAAAGCTCATGAAGAGGAAGACATCCATCTACAGGGGGATCACGAAAAGCTGATGTCTGTTCCCAGAATTCCTCCACCTAAACCATTATTGTCCATAAATCTCACCAAGGTTGAGCTGGCATTTGCCACAAGTGTCGGGAAGCTCCGGAGGGCCAGGAATGTCGCCGACGGCGTATCCGAGAAGATCTTCTCCGGAAAGGATCCGGCACTGATCAACATCCAGGGACCTATCGGTGAATTCGTGTTCGCAAAGATGTTCGGATTCCCATGGGACATAAACACCAAGCCAAGAAAAGGTGGTATCGACTTCGAGTGTAAAAACGGAATAATGATCGACGTCAAGCACACTGAGCAAACTGTGGATCCACAGCTCAGAAATTCCCAACATAAGATCGAGCGTGACTACCATGCCGATGTCTACGTCCTGATTGCCGGGCCTGTCTGTGGACCGAAATTTTCGATGATGGGATATGCCTTCTCCGGAGAATTGATGAGAGAAGAAAATATAGACCGGGGATCTTACGTGCTGCCGGCGCGGAAACTCCGGTGGGATCTCGAAGGCTTCAGAGTCTTAATCGGGAGGAAAACATGAGCAATTGGCCAACTCCGTTTTTCATAAAGTGTCCGATTTGTGACGACTATGTCCATATCGAAGTTACAGAACGAGGACCTGCAGCATATTGCCCGGCTCCAGCAAGGAAGTTTAAGGGAGAACACCACTGCAAAGAGTTCGGGTGGGGAGTCGTGATTATAGGCCATAAGTCAGAAAAGGCGATATCTAAGGAAGACTGGAGGATCCCGGAAGGGATGCTCTTTTCGGAACCGAAAATATTTCCTAGAAGGAAAATCAAACTTAAAATTACAGGAGGTGAAAATTGGAAGAAATGAAAATGGTTAAGATTGTTGCCGAGGACTGGAGGTTAGAGCCCGGGAACCTGGAAATAGAAAAGGCCACGGCGCTTATGCCGGCAGTCTGTATCGTCGTCGGGATGCTTCTCAATGAGAGCAAGCATAGAGTCGTTATTTGCCAGGAGTACTTCAAAAAAGATGACACGGTCCGGAGTTTGGTTGTGGTCCCCACGGCGTGCATTCTGAGTATAGTTGAACTGCAGATGGGCACCATACAAAATTTCTCATATCCCATCAAGGTTAAGACGGAGGTAAAAAAATGAGCATACTCGAAGCTCTCATCACATTTACGATCGGAGGGATTGCGTGGACTGCGCTCCTCGTCTGGAGGATCTGCTGGACGACCAGGCGTGACGTGAAGGACTCAATCGGAGGAGGGAGGAAAAAACATGGTAACAATAAAAGTTGAGGCATTCAGGGATACAAACGCTGGGGAGAAGATGATAATCACAAAAAAGCTGACAAAGATGTCGAACCTCGAGGAAGTGGTTAGACGTCTCAGGGAGGCTTGTATGATCTGGGAATTAGCCCCGAAGAAAAAAGAAAAGTCTCCCCCACAAAGCTCACCGTGAAAAAAACCACGATCGGGAAATTCATCATCTATGCCAGCGAGATGGTCCCGGATGGCTGCATCTTCTTCGTTCATCCCAATGACGAGCAGATCCTTGTCGAAGCCTTAAAGATGATCGAGGATTTACCCCTGGACGCTGATCAGCGAAAGGCCATCCAATTGTTCATGATGAACGAAATGAAAAAACAACTCAAAAAGGTGGAAGGATGATTTGTCTGTCGTGCAATAAACACTTATCTGAATGCAAGTGCGAGGATCTCGAAGAACGCCTGGATTCGGCTGTCGCCGATGGCTACTTCGCGTACAAGTACTGCAAGATCTGCAAAAAGCATTATGAGAGATGCCGGTGCAAAAAACCTGACTGGGGAATAAAGGGAGCCGACGAGGAGAAGGTCCTCAAAAAGAAAAGAATTCTCAAAATGGAAAACGGATCCCAAAATTAAAAGGAGCGAACATGAAAGTAATCATAAGAGTCTATGACGGAGAAATCTCAAGCGGTGCAAAGCAAGATATTCTTGAAGCGCTGGAGCTCGACGATCTGCTGTTGACAGGTGAGATCGATGTCGGTCCCGGCCTGAGCGAGGGTGGTGTCATCGACGGATTCCACGAGCTCACGTTCGAGGAAGAAGCGGAAGAGGAAGACACCGATATCCCGGAAGAGGAGCCGGCATGATCAAATATTTTTTGGGGATCCTCGCGCTGGCTGCCATTCCTTACGGAATTCTGTGGCTCGTGAAATTATTCATGTTGATCTTTAAAAAAAAGAGAGTACTTAGGTGGTTAAAATGATAGTGGTCTATTTATTGTTAGGAATAATCATCTTCTTGCTTTTTGTCTGGGACCTTCTCCTCTTTTCACACGAAAGGAGAATCTTAAGGAAACTCGACGAGATCCTCAGGGAGATCAAAGAAGGATGAAAAAATTCGATCCTCACCACCGAATGGTCAGCATCAAATTCAGAAATGACGACTACCTCGATCTCAAAGCTGCAGCAGAAAAGGCAGATAAGCCGGTTTCAAATCTTGCCCGGGAGATTATCCTGGACAAAATACTCGACCGGCCTGGCACGATAAAAAATTATATCAAGTTCCTGGAAGAGAGAGTCGCCTATAATTTTGAAAGGATCTCGGAAATAAGCCCAGCCAGAGAGCTGGAAATCAAAGTCCTCAAAGGAGAAAACTTCATCTTTATCGGAATGAAAAAACTACTTAAGAAAATATTATGAGGGAGAAAAAACAATGATTAAACTTTTTAAAGAAGGGGCTCATATGTCTATAGCTACAACCGCGCCCAACGAAAATGACTTCATTGACGAAATTTCAACCGCCCTGGAACTTATGATTGAACATGAAAAATTCAAAGGTGATTGGCATTTCCAATTTCTCTACTGGATCCCAATGATCGTAGAGATCTGCACATCATATCGCAAAGGAATAACACCAATTGAAATAGGGTGTATTAACGTTGGCTGCCAAGACCCTCTCTCAAACAAAGACGTGATCTATCCACCTCCAGAGAAATTACCTGAAATAAAAAAACCTGAAGCGGTACAACAAAAAGATGAAAAGTCAAAATGCTCCGACTGCGGAAAGCCGATATCAGGACAAGGAAAAACTGGCTTATGTCCAGCCTGTGCAGTCAGAATAAACCGATCCAAGATTAAGCCCAAAAAACAAAAATCAATCAGAGAGGGAAAGTGTAGTAAATGCAAAAAAGAATTCAAACTTAAAAACTGGCAGAACAGCTCGTTACATTGGTGTCCAAAGTGCCGGAAGTCTTCAGGATATAAAGATTTTACCAACGGAGAATAAGGAGGGAGAAACCATGAGTATCTTAATGTCAAATCGACACGCCCACGACCTCGCCCTGATCTGGGTTAATTCAGCCAGAGGAATTGGAAGAAGCAAAGCGTTCAGAGGATTAATCTATGCCTCCCTAGTCCTCTTTCTCAAGTGGCTTAATCACCATGGCATTTGGCTTATGACAAATTATGACAAATTAGGCCAAACCCTTTACTTTAAAGATCTCAAAAAAGAACTAAAAAACATCAGAAAATGGAAAAAGGAAAAACTATGAAAAACACCTGCCCTTTTGGGACAACTGGTATATCCGATTCCACCTGCCATAAGGATGAGAGCTGCGCGCTGTGGGTAGAGGACGAAAAGATGTGCTCCTTCCGACTCCTGGCCGACGACGTTGCAGACCATAGAAGAAGAATCCGGGCTGCCGGAATGGAAACAGGAGAAGAAAGTTTTTCTAAAAAGAACAGGTCTGGCTACAATCCGGAGGTAAAAACATCATGACCGGATTCCATATGTTCAAGTTTATATGGATGGTCCAGAGAAGAGAACTCGTCCCCATCATCACCGCATTTCTCCACGCTGCCTACGCCGAAATTATGTGGCACATCCAATTAAGAACGGAGATAAGAAAACTCCGGCGACAGTCCAAAATCTGGAATAAAATCAAAATCCCGGTCGAGCTCAATACGAGAGGCCAAGTTTTTGTGACGCTCAGCCTCCGGAAAGAAGAAAAGGATTTTGTAGAGGGAGAAAAAAAGATGGCTTCGGATCTGCATGGGGAGCAAGAGGAAAAGGATCTACTTTCTTATCTGAAGCGTGGAAGATATTTTTTCTGAGAAGAGAGGGGAAGAAAAGAAAAATTTTTAGAAGGAGGAGGGGATTAAGAATATGAATAAAATAAGACTCAAAAGAAATGGAAAAATCTGGGAGAATGGCCAATCCGGAGAACCAGAAGAAATCCTAGACGTATTCATCGGAGAAAACCTAGACATCCTGTACCCAAGGGGATGCTGTAACGAAGCATTTAAAGATATCTTTAGAGTTGACTTAAACCACGGAGCCGAGGTTGTCGTTGAATTTAATATCAAACAAGAAAAATTGTGACATCTAAAGAACAGTTAAAATTGTGGGTGGAAGGAAAATCCGTCCATAGTAAATCAAAAAATAAAGATAAATGCTGCCCTGACTTCTCTTGTTGCCATTTTTACCTCCTCGCCCCTCTCCATGAAAGACAGGCCTTTTCAGAAGCGTGCCTATCCGGAGATAAAAAAACTGCAGAAGTGCTGATGACGAAATTCCTCAGGAAAAAATTCGCCACGCACTGAAATTTAACTGCAATTTTAACCCATTTTGTGAAATCCCAGGCCCTTTTTTGAAACAAAGGGGGAAGAAAAGAGTTTTTTGCGAAATGTACTGTGAAGACGAGAGAAGAAGAAAAAAAGGGTCTTGAAGAGAGGGGGAGAATAATTTTTTTTTGAGAAGGGGGAACTCTATATTGTAGAAAATTTATTTTGAAGTAGGAGTATGTAATGTATATAAAGAGGGGGGGGCGATTTAAAAAGCCCCACATGCCCCTCTTCAAGTGAGAGACTTCCCCATACACCCCAGGGGGGCCCGTCCGGTGCGGATTCTGCCGGCTCGGTGCCGGCGCCCCAGATTAGTTGACATAATAATCCTTATGCGACACGGAAGTACTGTCTTTTCAATGGTTTATACCTCTTTACTTTGTAAAGAGTGGATATCATCACGCTCAAGGGATCAATATGGACTGATCCCCGAGCGCTTAGACCCTCCTCCCTCTCCTTAAGACTTCTTTCTCTTCTTCATAAGAAGAAATACACATTCTTCTTCTCTTCACAAGATCAACTCTCTCTCCTTGCTCCATAATATCTTCTATTCTGAATACTCTTTGTTCTGAATAAAGACGCACGTGCGCACGTGTGGGGTGGGGTAATATCCGGCATGGCGTGGGCTTTGGTTGGCTGTGATCGTGGCTGTGGTGGACTCTCAGGGCTTTTGTTTTCCCTGGATTCGGGGGATTCTTCCTGATCTTCGGTTTGACCTGGCATGGCGGATCTCTGCCGGTCCGGCATTGCCGGTGCTGTATCTTGTGTGCCGGTTCGGGATCTCGGGCGATATCGACACTATATCTTGTATGGCTGCCAGCTGGTACAGTTCAACATCTTGGGGTATTGACAGCCTGGCTTTCGGGTGTAGTATGTAAATGAAGGTTGCGACACATGCCTTTAAAATCTATCAAAGGAGTTAATCAATGGTAAAAAAACATGTGGAGAAGTCTATACTTTTCCAGGGTGTTCCGTCGGTGCCCATGCGCATCATGGAGATAAGAGAAATTAAGTTTCCGGTCAAGCTGGCAAGATCACAGGATGTGCTTGATGTGGTTAAGGACCTCCGGCGTGCAGACCGGGAGACTTTTGCCGTCCTTCATCTTAATGCAAAGAATGTGATCCTGTCTCGTGAGATCGTATCCGTTGGCACTATCGACAGCGCCGCGGTCTATCCTCGGGAGGTCCTCAAGTCTGCCATTCTCTACAATGCGAGCTCTGTCATTCTGGCACACAATCACCCTTCGGGAGATCCGGCGCCCTCCAGTAGTGACAAGCAGATCACACGTGACGTGATCGGGACTCTCATTCTTGCTGGAGTTCGGACGCTTGATCATGTCATCGTTGGCAATGGAGACAAATCCTTTTCCTTCGCTGACTCTGGCTTGATGGCAGACTACGAGTCGTTGATCAGAAAGACTCTTGAGAATGCAGGGCTCTTGAGCGCTGAACTCAGCGGTGATCTCGATGAGTAACTACAGGCCAGACATGACAAGGAAAGAGATTGACCTCTGCTTTGAACGTCTTCACGCTGTACTTCAGGGCGTTGACCTGCCAACTGAAACCCAGGGCCTACGCTCTAGCGTTTCGGCTGCTGAATTCATGTTCATGAACTACACCTACGCCGGACACATCAGGTTCAAACACATCGACACCAGAAACTATTTGATCTTGAGTCCAGAAGACAAACTCATTATCCCTTTGGGCGGCCCATTCTTTAAAGGCTTCTTCGATAAGGTGAGGCCATGAATAACACACTTGAAACAAGGGAAGATGGCCTGTATATTGGAGGGAAAAAAGTCCTGGCTGGCTGGGAGAGTTTCTCTGGCTGGTTCTGGTTCGGAGTCGAGCGCTCACACACTCAAGACAGCGTCCTGCCTCCTGATCAGGTGATAGAGCGAGATCAAATCTGGTTCGGCTTTGTCCAGGGACTAGAAGAAGAATGGGGATACTTTTCCCAAGGGGAAATTGAATCTCTTGGGCCCATGAAAGTATGGAAGATCAAGGACGTGGACTTGCCTCACGCCGGGAGGAGACATTGACTTACAAGGAATATTTCTTAAAGTATTCTGATCATGAGCTTGCTGAACTGGCGCTCGATCTCCAGGACTCCATTGACTTTGGGTCCTTCGGTGTCAGTGATGTTACAATGCTTGATCAGGCACACAGAGAATTAATATCAAGGGGATACGACTCAATCTATGAGGCACAACACAGCGAGTAACATTAAAGGGGGCTGGCTTCGGCTGGCCCCCGGCTCAACAGAAAGGAGGTGATTTAAACTTGCCCCACAATGTGGGGTAAATCCTGGCCGGAGTTTCCCGGCCTTGTACGTTCTTTGGCGGCGTGCGTTAGTTGGTGATCTAGCCTGACTGATATGTAGATTTCTTCCATCGATCACCTTAGGGGCTGATGCACGCCGCACTTAATCTAAAAGGAGGCAGTAAATTATGAAAGCATACAAAGGACACAGAGACGAAAGGTATGGAAATCAATTGGTGTTTGTCTTGAGGCAGCCGGAGGATCAGAAGCCCTATCCCTTGCGCCAGGTGTGGAAGGATGAGGCCGTCGGCTTCGCCTGGGGGTACGCCGGCTCCGGTCCGGACAGCCTGGCCCACTCCATCCTGGCAGATCTCTTTGGAACCGAGGACGTCCCCCCGGCAGTGTACAAAAAATTCAATGCCGACTTCCTTGAAAACTGTGGGACTGAGCTCAAGATCACACAAGAACAGATCGTGGAATGGATTGCAAACAGACGGTGGAGCCTTACGGATCTCAACTTTTTTTCAGTAGCGTGGGAAAAGGGAGGGACAGACTGATGGATATTCACAAGCACACATGCACTAAATATTTCATTGTCGACGATCTTGTCACATCTGACACAAAGGTAGTGATTCAAGGCCACTGCAGCCGATGCTGTTACAGGATGTCGAAGATCTTCAGGTACATGGGCACATACGACAGGGATTCTCTCAAGAAACTAGACCCATCATCAAAGGACAAAGAATCCAAGTGTGCCCAGGTGAAGCCGGTCAGGTTCACTCCGGCTTAAGACAGATCCGGCACCGCACAGGGGAGGCCATCCGGTCTCCCCTTTTTTTATGATCGATCTCACACAAATAAAAAAAAAGACTTGACATATACATCACACTTCTGATAATTCAGATACATGCCTTACATAAATCAAATTAAAGCAAGGCTCAGGGATCTCGAGAAAACACAAGAATGGTTGTCAGGACTGACAGCGATCCGGCGCGACTATCTAAGTAAGATCATCAATGGCCACTTCAAACCCAATGTCTACGATGCGCTGACAATATCGACAGCGCTGGACTCCACAGTTGAAGCGCTCTTCTCTCCTCCCCTAAGCCAAGCGGAGGAGAACTAATGTGCACAAACAAAAAACCTGAATCTAAATTCCTAGAGAGTGACCAGCCAGTCAGCAGAGGTCAGGTCGCAGCGACGTCTGGAACCGACACGTTGAAAGCAGAGACTCTTTATAAGGCCCTTGCCTTATGTAGAGGCCTCGCTCAACAAATCTTTGAGGCTCAGCACGCTCTCAACGACAAGCTGATTGACCATCCCTCTCTCGGCGGCGAAAAGAAAGGGGACGAGCCGGACCGAGCAGAGAGTCCACACCACATTCCCAACTGGATAGATAAAACCAGGGATATAACTAACGTCCTGGAGGCAGCGAACCTGCTGCAGCAGCGACTACTCTCACATCTTTAAATCAAAGCGCGAAGGAGGCAGTCGGGAGTTAGAGCCCCTTTCTCCCAAGTTCCCATCTTATCCCTAATCCGGTTGGCTGCCTCCGGAGCGCATAAATAGATTGCAAGTCGCGGGGTGGACTGGGAGCTGGTTGCGCACAAGGATGCTGGCCCCTCTGGACCGGAGGCTCCCCTCCCCTCGCGCATAACAGGAGGCTCCATGCCAACAGACAAGAAAACTAAAGCCGCCAGCAGGAGGAAAACTACTAATGCCGGCATGATCAGGCGGACCCAAGAAAAAGAGAAAACCAAAGCAGCAACTGTAAAGCTGCAGCCGGCACAGATAGAATCCATCATTAAATCCACTCAGGATCTGGCGATCGTATCCAAGTACGCTTATGAATCAGGATTCTTCGCCGGCATAAACTCTGCGGCAGAGGCCGCTATGGTCATTGAGAAAGGCCGGGAGCTCGGGATCCATACGGTCAGCGCTTGCCAGGTGATACACCCCATCAAGACTCAGGATGGAATCAAACTGGCGATCGAGTCCAAGCTCTATGCGGCCATTGCCATGAACCATGGGGTCCGGTGGAAGATCCACGATAAGACTCCGGAGGGATGTAAGCTCGAGTTGTATTCAATTACAGACAAGACCATCCCCAACCACATCGACACGTTCACGATGGCCGACGCTGCTCGAGCCGGTCTCGCCAAGAAAAATAACTGGGTTTGGTATCCGGAAGAGATGTGTTACTGGCGCTGTTTTCTCAAGAACTGCAGGGTCTTCGATGCAAGGATCTGTATGGGCCTCTATTCTGTCGACGAGGTACTCGACTTCGAGAAGATCACAAACGAAGGGGGAGAGGAGATCTATGTGGTCCCCGAGGATACTCTGGGCAGCGTGGGGATCCCCGACACAGAGACAGCTCCGAACCAGACCGTGGCAGAAACGCTGCCGATAGAGGATGAGGTCAAGGGAACCGTACACATCAAGGAGGCCGAGGATCTAGGGCTCAGCATGCACTCAGAGGAAGAGGAGTACTTCGATGATGAAGAGGAAGAAGAATTCGAAAAGAAAGCCGCGGTCGTAGACCATCCGATGACAGGAGTCGTCGAGAAGATTATGCCGTTCGAAGAGGGGCCCACACCTACAGAGCTGACTCAAGGCAAAAGGGATATCGCGCCGGCGTCACCGGTGGATCCAGGGATCCTCATCCACAAGCAGGTTGTCGTCGACTTCATGAAAGTCCAAGGCATGGAGAACCTCTACACCACGTTCAAGGAATGGCTGGGCAGCTTCCAGACTTCACGTGAACCGATGAGGAATTTTGTCGCACGCAATCAGTTCGGCAAGTGGAGCATATCTAAGGGATCGATCGAGGACCTCAAGCTGCTGACTGACAATCTCAAATGGACAATGGATAAGTTCATCAGCTACTGTTTCGTTGAACTCAAGCTCAAGAGTGTCGGGATCCACAAGAACCCGGCGATGAATACGGAGCCTGAATGACCAAGATCACACCGCGAAGGATCCTTCCCAAGCACAAGGAGCACATCAAATATTTCAATGCTGCAGGTGAGCGTGTCCCGAGCGTGACCACGATTCTGGGCCGCCAGTGTGGATGGAGTAAGGATGCACTCTGCGGATGGAACAATAAGATGGGGCTCAAGGGCGTCGACACCAAGAAATACCTGGCCGACAAGGGTCAGATCGGCACGCTGGCCCACGCATTCTGCACCGACTATCTCCTGCAGCAGCGCACCGGCATGCACGACTACTCACCCAGCCAGGTGGAAGAAGCCAAGCACAGCTTCTTTGCCTTCCTCAATTGGACCAAGCTCCACACCATAAGGCCCATCCTGCTCGAGACGCCCCTGATCTCCGAGCTGTTCCAATACGGTGGCCAATGTGACATCTATGGGGAAGTCGATGAGGTGCTTGAGCTCTCGGATATAAAGACTGGATCCGGAGTGTACGAAGACATGATCGTTCAGGTCTCGGCCTATGCCCACCTGCTCCAGGAACACGGACATAAAGTCGATCGTGTCCGGATCATAAACATCCCACGCTCAGAGGACGAGACGTTTATGGATCTCATCGTCACCAACATGATGCCGGAAGCCTTCGAAGCATTCAAAAGATTCCGGCTCAACCATATAAGTTTTAATAAAATCAGACGCATGAGAGGTTTTGAATAATGGACTCAAACTCACTTAACTCTTTTACCATCCTCGGATTCGTTGGCCAGGATGCCAGGGGATTCACATCGAAGAAGACATCCCGGAAGTTTACCGTTGTCGACATATGTACACAGGAAAAATACAAGAACAAACCCGAGCCCAAGCTGGTATGGCATAAGGTCCAGATATGGGGCACTAAGATGGCCCCCTGGGCAGAGGGCGCCGTTAAGAAAGGGATGATGGTCCTGGCTAAGGGCCGGACAGACGAACACTACATCATAAAGAAGTGTGCCGCCTGTGGCGCCGAGCAGAAAGAAACGGTTACAGATTTTAAAGTTGAAGACTTTATAATTCTAAGGGGTAAGAAACTCGAGGACCCGGCCCAGCCTCCCGATCCACAGGACCGGGCTTCCCCAATGACTGTCTGGCCGAAAGATTCAGCCCAGGCTGCCCCAATAGTTGAGGAGGATCCTTATTAGAAACGTATGGGCCCATGCCGGTGACGCTCCTTTGATAGGTGTCGCGCCTTTCTCTCGTCCGATCCCCGGACACGTCCCGGATCTCATGGGCCCTACCCTATAAGAACATGGCTAAATATAACTTCTCGGGATACTGTTACACCTGCAATCATCTCGGACTATTTGCTGAGCATAAAAATGGAACCCTTGCCATCTGTGTGTTTTGTGGATCCATGATAAGAGGAAAGTTAAAGATCTTGGCTTCCAAAAAATTATATGAGAAAGATTATGGAATTCATTATGGAGCGAGAAGAAGAATATGGGAAAGAATATTTAGGATCAAGAGGGGGAGAGAGGGAAAAGTCCCGGAGGAGAGAGGGAGGTAGCCAACATGCCAGAGTGGAGGAAACTTTACCGGGATATCAGCGACAGTAAAAAACTTTCGCGCTTGACATCGGATTCCCCGGCTCTGCTTTGGACATGGATGCTGCCATACACAGACTGCGAAGGAAGAATCCTGGCGGATGCAAACTATATCAAAGGCAAAGTCGTTTCGCGTCTTCAGAATTGGGATGTAATAAAAGTCAGAAAGTGTTTAACGGATCTCGATTTTGTCGGATTAATCCAGCTTTATGAAGTTGAAGGAGAAATATTTGCCCAATTTGAGCAGCCACAATTCAATGAGCACCAGAAAATTTCAAAGAAAGAGGATGGCAGCCCAAAAAAAGAGGCTCCATGTAAGATTCCACCACCTCCACCCCGAGACTCCCGACTGACTCCGGACCAACTCCCGACTGACTCCGGAGTTACTCCGTCTAGATTAGATAAGAGTAGATTAGATAAGAGTAGAGGAGAGTCCTCCACTCCCGACCTACTCCGGACCAACTCCGGAGTTACTCAAGAGTTGATTAAACCTCTCGCTCCCATTCCTTTTGGTGAAGTTAAAAAATATGTGATAAAATCATGGAATCAATTCGCAAAGTCTCACAGCTTAAAGCCTATCATTTCAATCGCAAAAGGATCTACAAGGGAAAAACATTTCAAAGCTCGACATGAAGAACCAGCATTCGATTGGCCAATGATTATATCGATGGCTGAAAAGTCAGATTTTTGCTTTGGAAATAATGACAGGAACTGGAAGATCTCATTTGATTGGCTCATTAAAAATCCAGGAAATTATATTTATATCCTTGAGGAAAAATACCTTGATGATATTCAAAAGAAAAGAGAATGGAAACAGGAGGAAAAAGAAAATGACCCATACTGAATTTAAAGACCAGATGAATAAATTATTAATCTTCTACCGGGATCCACCGAAGGGTGCCGAGGAACACTATTGGCGTGTTCTACAGAACACATCCGCAGCCACCTTTGAAAAGGCATGTGATATTATTTTAAACACGCACAAACTTTTAACCTTCCCTCTGATCCCCATCTTCCACGACTGTATCTCTCAAGCATCTAAAGAATCAGGACCGTCAGACCAGATTCTTTTATCTCTTAATTGCCCATACTGCAGAGGGATCGGACTTATTCTCGAAGACGATAAGAACAGTAGGAGTGTTGCACAACCATGCTCCTGTAGTAGGGGACTTGTGTATAAAAATTCTTTCGAACGAGTCCGGGTTATTGCAGAAAGAAGACAGCGTGAGATGATCTCGAGCCAAGAGGAGTCAGCTCAATCCGGAGAGCCATACTGATGGCGAACAAAAGGGTCCTCGCTGTTGATCTTGACGGCACAATTCTCTCAAATAAGAAACCGTTTATGGGCATTAGAGATTTCGGGAAGCCAGAAAAAAAAGTCCGGGAGTGTCTCATGTTTTTGCAGAATCATGGCTTTGAGATCTTGATCCACACGACAAGGGTAAGCCCCCGGTTCCAGGATAAAGCTCCGGCCGTGTTGAGAATGAATGTTACTGATGCGCTCGAGCTTAATAGAATTCCCTTTGATGCGGTCTGGTTGGGATCCGGAAAGCCTTTGGCTGAATTCTATATCGATGACAGAGCTGTCCTCTACGCCGGCAACTGGGAGGAAACCATGAAGGAGATCCTTTCCAGAGCAGAAAGGAGTTTTAAAAATGTCTACTAAAATGAATTCTATTTTCCTTTATGATCCGTCGATGCGTATAGTGCACGCTGGTGGGCGACGGCGTCCTTCTGTGTCGCGTGACATCCCCCGGGCTCAACCTTGCCTGTGTCTTTATTTTGTACACAATGTCGGGATCCTTTTTTAATAACTATCCACGGCATAATAACCTCCTATAGAACTCTCTCGACAAACCCACAAAGGTATGGACATTTCTTCACGATCTCCCAGCCTCGTCGCGCATACTTACAGCACGCACCGGTAAGGACGAGGTTGGTCTTTCCACATTTTGGACATTTCTGATCCAATGTCATTCCGTCGGGAGCTGTTACCGGCTCTCTAATTTCCACCGGTTCCATTTTTCCTCACATGATTCCATAGATTGGCCAGGTTCTTGTTGATCCCGGAGATCTGCTTGACAACAAAGTCATAGTTTGTTATCAGCTTCGTAAGCTCATCTCCCCTGCGCTGGCACTCATCGGCATGGCCTGGGATCATCTCGAGATCCACTGTTCCCGGGTTGTTCTTTTTGCTTGTCACTATTTTCCAGATAATACCTAGAAGGATAACAATAATCAATAGAATTTCTACGATCATCTTGATTAAACTTTCAGTCATTTGCCTACCGCCTTTACTGTATCTCTGACAGCAGCGAAGATCCCATAGAACTTGAATCCTTTTCCTGCTAATTCGCCAATTTTAAAAAACACCGAGTTCTTTTCCCCTGTTGAAATGACGTCCTCGGCAGCCAGGCGCGCCATTCTTTCGGCTGCCAGCGCCGGCCGGAGTACTCCGATCGTCTCATCCCGGAGCTTGATGATCCCCTCCAGCTTAAGGACCTGCGTGTCGGACGTCTCTCTTGCCTCTTTCTCTTTGTCTCGATCCTCTATGGCCAGGGAGAAGTTGCTCTCGAGATTAGAGATCTGCAGTCTCAAGTTTACGATCAGCTTCTTATCATCCAGGAGCCCGGGCTCTTTTTCCTGCAGGTCTTTGAGCTCAAGTTCTTGTTCGAAGATCTTCTTGTTCCTCTCTGCGGATTCGGCCAGGATAAGACCCTTCGAGATCTCAAGCTCATGGATATCCTTCCGGAGCTTGGCGTTGGCCACCTTCGTTTCTCCGTCAGATTTTACCAGCTCGTCAGCTCTTTTCTCTGCCTCCACTTTGTACACAGCGAACTCTCCTTTGAGCTTGAAGTACTCCGGAGACTCTCGTCCTGTTGGACAGGATTGAGTCAGGGCGATCACGGCAAGGACAAGGACACCTAAGAAAATAAAAGCAACGGAAAGTTTTAGGCCAAAGACAGATATTTTTTTCATTTTTTAAACCTCGATACTGACATTTCAACGACCGGCTCCAGGATCCTGGCGCCGAGATAGGCAAGACATATCTTGACCAGAGAGCTGGCTGCTACTTCGGGATTCAGCCCATAGATCGGCTGCTGCAGATAGACGAGTCCGATACAGAGGACGGCGATCTGAAACTTTGTGGATCCCAGCCATTTATTGAAGCCGTTCTTTACCACCGGACCCCCTTAATCCATGATTGGCTCGGCTGCGGTTTCACCAGGTAAGCGTTGTCGATGTGGACGAAAGTCTTTGGCCTGGACAGGTTGATATATTTTAAGTATCCGATTCTCAGGTCCGGGAACTTTCTGTCCACCAGGTCCACGAATTCCTCACACTCCATCACCGAATCAAGATCATTGTCAAGCGCCCAAAAGTAATGAGGACTGCACGCTGCCTTTGTCTTTCCGGAAAGGATGAGGGTGAGCTGGTATTTTGGACAGCGATATCCACCACCGCGGCTGATGGGGATTGGTTTTCCCCACTCATCACGAACGACCTGCCAAACATGGAACGATGCCGGATAAAAATCGTCAGTGTAAAGACCCGGAGGGAGCTGGCCACAGCATGGGCATTGATATTCTTTTATTGAAATTTTTATACCGGGGAAAATTGCCTCACTCATAATTTACTTCTCCTTTTCGATATCTTCCTGCATCTTGTCCAGGAGCTTGTTGAGTCTGTTGACTGCCTCTTCTGCTTGCTTGTCTGTATCGAAAGGCTTCTCTCTTTGGAGGCGGTTAAATTCTTTCATCATGAAGTTCATTCTCCACATCATCCTTTTTTCTGCAGTGTTTCTCAAGTAGGGAAGAGTGAACCATCTGAAGAAGTGTGCCATCTTACCCATGTCCCTATACATGGCTTCGATCGCCAGCTTTCTTTTGCCGGGAGTCTCCTCGGAGACGACCTCCAGGATCCGGAAGATCCTCTTGATTGAGTACTCCAGGATCTCGGTTCCAATTTTAGCCGAGGACTCCAGTCCCGGCCGGTAGATGGGCTCACCTGCAGGATCCCTGTTTGCCAAGACCTCGTAGATGAGCTGCCAGAAAGGATGGAAGTCCCACTTTGCTCTGTCTATAAACCCTATGATCTTATTGGGCTCGTTGGCCAGAGTCCTGAACCGGTGCCAGTATCTCGTGAGGACGTTGTCCGGGCTGCTCATGTACTGGACCAGCTCTTTCTCTTCGCCCTCGCTGATAACAGTCTTGACATATCTCAGTCCAAATTTATCGGTCTTATATCCGAGCTTGTGCATGAAGATCTCACGGAGGAACATTCCACCGAGGAGCCCAACAAGAGCCTTGGCCATGGCGCGCTTGTACCGATTCGATCGACCAGGTCCTTCCGGGATGGATCCGTCGATCGGCTCTTCGAAGAGATCTCCCGGTGGCAGCTTCCCTCCACCCTGTGCTTCTTTCTTCCCCTTAAAAAGAAGGCCGGCTGCGTGCTTAACCATCTCGGTCTGAGCCGAGAGCATCGAGATCCGGAAGGAAGGAGTGAAGAGCACCTTGTTTATTATCTTCCTTGTCGCCGGAGGGATAGAGGCATAGTCGGCATGGATCTTTGCTGTAAACTGAGCTGCTTCCATCGGAGTCATTCCAAGGCTGAGCTGGTGGTGATAGGTGATCAGCCGGATGAAGTTGTCCCCCCACCATGCGCCTTCCCAGGCCCAGTAGTAGGGATTGAGCTTCTTGAATCGAGTGAATGCGGACTTACTGTTTATGATATCCCGGATCTGCTTGTCCCATGCTTTCCATCCGGGAGTAAACGGTGTTGAAAATCCACCCCAGTAGTGCATATTCCAATAGTGCTGGTCCTTTTTAAACATGCTGATGCCGGCGCTGCGCATTGCTCCTGGAGTCTTCCATGGTGACAGCATCCCACCCCAAAAATATTGGATCGCATCGTACATCGGCAGGAAGCCCGGGTTATAGAATTGCAGCATTTTTACGCTGCCGAGAAATCCTCCGAGCTGTGCCGGCATGAAGTTTTGTTTAAAGAAGTTCCTCTCGAAATAGTTTACCAGCATTGGATGGGCCTTGTATCCCCTCAGGCTTGGATATCTCGTAGGAGATAGAGACTGCCAAGTTTCCGGAGCTTCGTCTGCAGCCAGTATCAACCGGTCAGCCTTTGCAGCTCGGAAGACGTCGGCGATCGCCAGCTTTGCTCCGGCAGAGTGAGCGTAGGCAGCCATGACTCTCCGGATATCAAGGTCCGTCGGCTTTATCTTCCCATCAGCCAGGAGCTCCTTGGCGAAGGCTTCGAGATCCAGACTCTTTCTCCTGTGGAAGAATTCAGAGAGGGTCTTCCATCCTTCGATCGGATCCTTGTTCCACCATGCCTCCATCCACATCTTAGGAATTTGCACATACTTAGTTCCGGATCTCCGGAGAAATTCGATCGCGCTTTCGAACTTGTTTATTTTTTCCCGGATGGCCTTTCCTCTTTTGTTTGTCATGCCCCTCTTCTTCAGTGCTGCATGGAAGTTCCCAATTTCAGTCTGCATATATTTGATGGCGCTCTGTGGCCAGAGATCATCGATGATTCCCTTTTTCTGTACCTCTCTGCCCCAGTGATCAAAGAAGGCCCTGACAAATCTCTCTGCCGGCTCAAACTTTGCGCGATCTGCTGATGACATTGTTGCATAGTGACGCTTCGGTGCTGACACGATAAACAATAGGCGCTGGTAGTCAGAGTCAGTGAAGTCCTTGTTGTTTTTTATCAGCTTCTTGATCGAACCCTTGGCCTGTAATAATACGGAGTTTGTCCGGGGATGAAGAGCCTTAAGTGCCAGGCCGGTCCGGTCAGCACCGATGCCTTTAAACTGTGGCTCGATCTGCAGCCAGTTTATGATCTTCTCTCCAAACTTTTTGGCTTCAGGGGTCATGGGAAGGCCGGCATATAGATCCTTTATGTCGTCTCCCGGCTCGGTCCATTTCTGCCACTCCGCTTTTGGCTTCTTCTTTACGTCCCGGATAACCTCCTTCATGAAGATCTCTTGCTGTGCCGGGCTCAGGATCTCACCGTACTTCCCGACAAATGGAGCACCCACCTTTAATTTTTTTTCTATACCTAATTTCTTCGCATAATTCTTAATGCTTTCGAGCCGACTCTCCGGGATCTCACCGAGCTTTTCGATGTCACCCAAAGGAGTCTCGACCGAAACTTTAACGAGCATCTCTTTTCCCTTCGGGAGCTTAGGTGTAGTAGGAGTAGTAGGTGTAGTAGGAGTAGTAGGTTTAGTAGGGATCTCAAGCTGGCCAGGTTCCTTCTCCACGAGGCCCAACTGTTTCGGCTCTCGAGTGCCGAACTTAGGTACGATCGGCTTTTTCCTCACCGGCGTTGTCGTGGCTGCCCATGGACGACGTTCTTCCTTGACCTTTGCTGGAGGAGCAAAGAGCTTGGGGGAAATGCCGGCCTCTCGGTCCCTCCAAAGATTCCGGAGCTCACGGTTTAGAACATCCCTTGAAGGTATGGAGCCAACTTGACGATAGAGATCTATTCCAAAATCATCTTCGATCTGCTGGTTTGTCTTGAGTGCTCGAGCAGGATAGATCTTATTCTCCGGAGCGTAGGCAGCTTTCGCATTGTCGTTGAACCACTTGTGCCCGAGGTATACAAACCTCTTGAATGGTTCCTTTTCCAGAGAGGGGATCGCCGTATCTTGGATTAAGTCGAGCTCCGGAAGGTCCTCCATTTCCTGGATGAACTTCTGCCTTTCGAGTGCCTCTGAAACATCCTGGCCCATGATTCTTTTGTTCTTGTTTTTTATGGAGATCTTCTCTGCTTCGATCAGCACTTCATCTCGATCGATATCGAGAGCTTCTCTTTCAATGAAATCATCGAGGAATTCTCTGGCATCCGGAGAGAGCTTCTTCTCGATCTCCGGCATGGCATCCAGCTCTTCCAGCTCCGACACTCCTCTTGCAATCTCTCTTTCCAGGTCCTCGGCTCGAGCTACATCTTCTGTTGAAATTTGAGAGAGGATCTCTTCCCTTGTGTAGACAGGTTCTTCTTCCGGAGCCGGCCTATCAAGCGCGGCTGGCCGGGGGAGCTCGAGCGCATCGTAGAGATCAGATGTTGTTTCGTATCCAAGCGCATCGGCCACTTCATCTGCAGCCATTCCGGTCCTGCTTTTTAACCTGCGATCGACCCTCAAAGCCTCTTCCTCTTCGCCCTTTATGGGCTTTATCCCCTTGTCAGTTTGCTGAAGGACACGGAACCATTCGTAAGGTATTGGTTTTGGCCACCTCCGTCCACTGACAATGCGTACAGGGAGTCGGACAGGCCCTACTCCCTCCACTTGATAGTTAGCCGTCTCGCGACGTCCAGGGGGCTTAATTTCCCTGGCTGTTTCTTTCTGCATGCGATCAAAAATATCAGCATCTCTCTTGGCCAGGCCCTTTTCTGTGAGCTCAACCGTAAGGTAGCTGACCGGGATCCCCATTTGACGCGCTTCCAAGGCAAGCTCATTCGGTGGGGCCCCGGCTTTTAGCCGTTCGGCCAGGTCTGCAGCTTGGGCCTTAAAGAGCCTATCCGCCCCTGGCTCCGGAGCTCGCGGTTCCCTTGGGGGAAACGTGACATCAATGGATCCATCCTGGAGCTGCTTTATGTTTACGGCCGGAGCTGCTTCGATCTCCGGAGTGATCCCCTGTCTTGCTGTGGCGATTGCAGTCTT
>SDBS01002217.1_pt1 | contig 19538 bp, 11 predicted proteins | sample 2277091 | NCBI WGS metagenome assembly SDBS01 (sample SAMN10404972, study PRJNA504765) | marine sediment metagenome | isolation source: marine sediment core GS10_PC15, 163 cmbsf | place: Arctic Ocean: Southern Knipovich Ridge | collected 2010 | reverse complement strand
CAGTTGTACACCCTTTTTCGACTTCTTGGAAAGGCTCGCTACAAAGCGGGGGAAAATATCTTTAATGAAGGTGAAAAACCGAGTCACATTTACATAGTACAGTCCGGCAGTGTTAAGCTGGTGATCAATGCAAAACAAACGCCCCTGGAACTTATTGTCTTTGAGGAAGGCCAATGTTTTGGTGAGACCTCGGTGATTGGAATTCAGCCACATGCTGCCACAGCTATTAGCATTGAAGATACTGAACTCATTGTGCTGTCTCGTAACGCTCTGCTGTCGTTGTTCAAAATTGATCTCGAACTATTTAGTATCTTAATCCTTAATATTGCGAGAGAAGCCTGCAGGAGGTTGCATAAAACGGACGAGATACTGATGCATTACGTTTTAAGAAAGTAATACCCAATGAGGTCATGTGGGGACACCACCGGTTATACCAATTCTCATATTCTTCACACAACATGGTCAAGTGATCAAATCCCTTAATGATCGGAACTCGTTTCAGCCATTCGTATTTAAGGGTTTTGATCACTCTTTCCGTAACAGAAATTGATCCATGTTTGCCTACTGCTCCAAGACGCGGCTTTATGTTCCAGCTGTCCAGCAGTTCTGCAAAGACGTCTCCGGTGAAAACACTGGCCTGATCCGAAATAATGTTTATCTGCAGAATAGGCAATATATCGCCAAGATCACTATCGATTGAGGCAGTTGATGGCTACGATGGAGGTGTCACTCGACATGGAACAAGTATCGGCTATTCCGGACTATCGCTCCAGGCCTCTTCACCAAACCACCTCTCGGCTGTCGCGGGTAGAGGTGGGGTGTTTATTCACGTACACTTTTCATTTTCACTTTTGGCGGTTGTTTTTAACAGATGGCGGAATGGTGAAGACCTGTTAAGATGATACAAAGAACAGGAAATCTATAGCAATCCGTATAATTTAAATTGAGGATTCAATGATAAAACAACCAACCTCCAGAACATGTTTTATGTGTGGTCGTGAGAATAGCTATGGTCTCAAAATGGTATGGTATAACAATCTCGAAGCAAACAAAGTTGAAGCAACCGTCACTATACCCGAACAGTTCAACGGATACCCCGGAATTGCACACGGTGGAATTGTCGCTGCGATTTTAGATGAAACCTCGGGCCGAGCCGTCATGTTAGATGGTGATTTTGACAATTTGTTTGTTACCTTAAGGCTGAACATCACGTACAGAAAGCCGACGCCAACTAATACCCCTCTAAAAGCAGTTGGCTGGCTGGAACATAAAGGGAGTAGAGGTATGAAAGTCGCATCAGAATTATTGTTACCCGATGGGACAATTACCACGGAATGTAAAGCGGTCGTTGTAAGACCAACCGGGGAGATATCCAAGAGTTGGGAACATGAAAAGAAATTTTGGCGAGTGGAAAAGGATTAATAGTAAATGACTTAAGTAGGTCACACTATGAATCTTGAGGGCCTTTGGCTGTAATGAGTTTGACGGTCTTGACTATCAGAGGACCAGGGAAATGATGAGCGGGCAGACTGGTATGAGAATTCGTTGCGGCCGTACTACATAAGGAAGACGAGCGATTGACAGGGAATCAACGTGGATTCGACGGCACAAGAGTACGTGACATATTGGCGGAGGAAATATTTACTGTAGGGCTCGAAGACAGAACTCCGATGTATAGGAATTGTTGAATGTAATAAGCAGCTTCTATGGAATTGAATGGGAAATCTCGTTTAACAAGAAACCACAGTTGTCAGATGCGATGGTCAGTGCTTGCGGTCCTGGCGGCATCGCAACTGCTGGCGGTCTCAAAGATATCGTTTGCGTCCGAGGCGCAACGATTGCGAGTCAGTGACAGCGGACGTCATCTGGTGTACGAAAACTCCGTCCCTTTTCTGGGTTTATGGCAAGTTTGCTGTTTTGGGGGCTCCCTTGTCCGGATAAAACGGACAACAGATGTGACACTTATAACAATTTCCCGGACCAGTCCCACCAGCCAATCAGAGCGCACTGAGCCGGACACAGATGCTCTCAAAATAACCTGGTTTTCGTGAATTGACGCGTACAACTCGACTGAGATAGGACGACCTTTGTCAAGTCATAGTAATCAGCGCTCAGGGAAAGATTTTAAATTTCCTGTTATCGTATGCAAACGGATAATAGCGTTATCAACTAAGCGTTCTCCCGCACCAACTTCAACATAGGTGGAATAACTTGCACCATATCCACCCTCTGAAGCAGCTTGGATTGTGGGAAAGTACGAAAAAACATCGTTGCAGTAGCCCAGAAAAAAGGTATGGGGAATAGGTGACCGATTGCGAAGAGCAATCTGAAAGTCATCAAAAAATTCTCCCGGGAAACCTACCCAGGCAATTTCTTCTCCCAATAACACTATCGGAGTTTCTGCTTTAATAACCGAAGGACGGTCTTTGATCAATTCTTCATAATATTTTTCTCCGCGCTGCTTAATATAAAATTCTTTCACATTCTCATCTTTTAGGTCATAGCGGTATTTCAACTCGGTGATATGTTGATACGTGCTCAATATAAGTGTATCTTCTTTAACTGGCTTTATTGACTCAGCAATGCGAACAACTTCCTTTCCTAATGCAATTCCCGTTTGCTTTAGTTTCGAGTATGTATCTTGATTACTTTCCTTTGGCCTGTCATACGGATTGATCTCACCACAGGCTCCTTGTAGGTAAAGACAAGTACCACCAAGACGTTCCTCAACATATTTACGCATAACGCCCGGAAATTCTGCAGAATATTTCAGATTCGAGCCCTCAAAAACTACCGGATGACATGCATAATGAACGAGGATAGCAATCCATTTGCCATCCATTCCCTTAAAACCGGCAACACCAACAGTCTGATCGACCGGAGTGTTCTCTTTCCTGTCCGGATTGCTCCACAGCATCTTAACAGTCCCATCCGGGTTGACCACACGCCGGTCGTATGAGATATCTGCCGAACCATACCCTATTTCAACTGTTACAGGAGATTTCGATGAAGCGGCATTGTTTATAACTTCATATATATTTCTCTCTAATGTGGGTAGCCAAGGATTCTCTTTCGAAGGAAGATCAGGTTTCAGATCGGGACCAGCATGTGTATGAATTGCTAAAAAAAGAATAGTAGAAATTTGCAATTCTTTTTCCGCCTTCTGGCGGATGCGTTCACACACTTCTTTTGGTGGCGGACTAATGAGATCAAGGACAACCAAAGAAACACGGTTGTTTCCATCATCCAAAACGATTGATTTGGCATATAGAGAATCCCAAATGCCATTAGACAATTCTTTTCGTGAGGCATATCCTCTCATAGGCATCCCAAGTGGTGGAGTAATATCGACCGTTGCAACTCCAACTTCCAAAGCATGAACAGTTTTGGACATATCTTCGTTTTCACCGGCAACTAACAAAATAGAGGAAAAAGCAAATGTAAGAATAAGTTTGTTCAAAAACATAATTTCTCCTTTAGGTAATTAAAAAATTCCATACCATACTATATCATAATTATATCCAAGTTGATTATTAACCTTTGTCAAGATAAAGAGAGCATACCATATGGTTGTACAAAGAACAAGATCGCTACAATAAGGCAGAACAATTGCTACTCGAAGCCATCGAAGGCCGAAAGCCTAAACTCAGTGACACACACACTTTAGCGCCCTGTGATGAGACGGAATTCGTTTGGTTATTGAAATTCCAAAGAACCTGTCCCCGGTTCAGTCTAATAGAGCATTTATGCCGGCTACGGCGTCACAAAAACTCGTAATTAATTAAGTATACGATGCTGATTTTAACTCAGAAAACGTAGATTTTGCGTGAACGGCTTCAATGGACGTTTCCAGGTTGTGATTGGATGTGAAGTCGAAAAACTGTTCAGATAAGCTACGAACGTTGGCTGAAATGTCGTAACGAGGATGCCTCAAAGAAAATTTTTGTGGCGACAGGGATTTTAGTATTTGATTTTGAGCTCTTCATAGGTGTACGATCTTTTGTCACCTTTCCAACTCAGACTCAATCTTCTTAAGCTCATCAAGGAAATCATGTGGCACAGGAACTATCACCTTGTAGATATACTATGAAGGAATTTTCGGCAAGCACAGGTGGTGTTTATGTATTGAATTCCAAAAACCAACTTGATATTCTATCAGAAATGAGGCTCGGTGGTGTAGCTGAGCAAGGATATTACAAGTTATATGTGAAATCTTAGAAACATGCATAGTCTCACATTCAATAGACGAAATTTTCTCGAGCGTACATTGGCGGAAATTGGTGTTGCGGCTGCGTCGCCATCGTGGCTGTCGGGCCGAGAAAAGAAAAGACGCAAACCAAACATAGTAATGATTTTCGTGGACGACAATGTCATTGAGGCAATCAAGAACGGTGGTTTGTGCCCCAATATCAAAAGCCTGGGCGAGAAAGGCATCACTTTTACCCGCGCCTATACGCCTCACGGAGTGTGCGGGCCGGCACGTTTCGCGCTTCTTTCGGGGCGATATATGTCCCGATGCAAGGAAGATCAGTGCGCAATACCGGAGTCACGTATTCACGGCTCAACCGCTATGGGCGGTCTGACCATCGAGGGCCAGCGATTTATATGGTCGGGTCATATCCTGGCAAGGGAATGGAATGTCGCCAAGCTGCTGAAACTGGCAGGTTATACTACGTTCTATGCCGGTAAGGTGCATGGGCATATGCAGGATGCAGAAGTTGACAAGAAACTGGCTGTTGCGGCCAGGACTGATCCCTGGAAAAACCAGGAGCTGATGCGCAAAAAGCTCCGGCAAGCCGGCTGGGATTGGGCCGAAGCGCTGGCCCCCGGCAACCTGTCCAGTGCTTCGAGACAAAAGGCCGGATTTGCCGATGACACCCATAATCCCGAATGGCGGGCTCAGGCAACCATCCAGTTCATGGAGAAAAATAAGGGCAGGCCCTTCTTCTGCTATATTGCCGAGAATCTGATGCACATGCCGCCGCCATGGCAGGACATGAAGAAGGATCCTCGCCGTGCGTGCGGCGGCATTACCCTCAAAAAAGCCCCTGATGTCATGCCGGCACGAGAGTTCGTTTTGAAGCGAATTAGAGAGGCGGGACTTGATGAAAAAGAGTCTGCTGCGCTGCTCTGGCTAGACGATATGGTGGGTGCGATTCTCAAGAAATTAGAGCAACTGAAACTACGAGAAAACACGATGGTGGTTTTTATGCAGGACAACGGTCACCACTTAGAAGGCAAGAACACTGTCTACGAAGGCGGGATCCATGTCAGCCCTACCTATATCAGTTGGCCGGCCCGTCTTAAGAATCCGGGAAGCAAATGTTCCGAACTGGTCTCAAGTATCGATCTGATTCCTACATTTATGGAAGTGTCCGAAGTAGAACGGCCGGCTGATTGTGCCTTGGATGGTGTCAGCCTGATGCCGATCATCAGGGGCGCAAATGATAAGGCTGTACGTGATTCCCTTTATGCTGAGATGGGACACACCCGTGCCGTTGTCACGAAGAAATGGAAGTATATTGCTTTAAGGGTACCGCCAAGCAGAGAGTTTACCGCTGAAGAAAAGAAAATATTCGAGGATCGCGTCAAACGTGACAAGACCGGTTTGACTAAAAAGATGGGCAGTCGTATCACTCATACGCAGGGATCAACTCCCGGATTTGTACCTGGCGCCTGGCAGACTCATCCAGATCACTTCTTCGATAAAGACCAGCTTTACGACCTTGAAAATGATCCACAGGAATTCAGAAACCTCGCTTTCTATCCTAAATACGCCAAAGTCCTGGCAAAGATGAAACAGAAACTCCGTGAATACTGTCTGAAACTGCCGGGCACGTTCGCCGAGTTCAAGACTATTGATGAGTGTCCGGTAGCGCTAAAAGAGCTAATTGCCCAAGCCAGAAAGAAACCGCTGATCCGGGTCAGTAAGAATCGCAGAATCACCTATAAGATGCCGAAAATAATCAGCAAATGATGAAACTTAGAATATGTGAATTTTAGAAACAGGGAAATCAAAATGGATAGACGGCAATTTTTAAAAACTGTTTCCGCAGGAATATTGACTACAACTTGTCTACCTTCTTCTGCCCGTGCGCCGAAGAAGAACATTGAGCCGAATATTATTGTAATCATGGCTGACGATATATCGGCAAAGGAATTCCCAACGTACAAGACTCCGAATCCAACATATGGAGACGAACCATGTACGACACCGATTATTGAAAAGATGATGAATGAAGGTGTGCAGTTTAAACACGCATGGGCGACGCCGCTCTGCCATCCCAGTCGAGGTATGATGATGACTGGACGTTATGCCCACCGCACTGGGTGGTGGTCCAATGAGTTCGGTCCAAGAGAAGGGGAGGAAGGATCGCCTCTCTATGATTATCATCTTACAATTGGCAGGATCGCCAAGAGTGCGGGATACTCGACCCAGTTTATCGGCAAATGGCAGCTCGGGGGCATACCTGACGGTTACGGATTCGACGAATACGTCTTTACGCCGGGCTCTCACGCGGCACGCGCTCCGCTGGACAAAAAGCCTTCCGAGACCGGAAAAGGGAAACCATCCTTTTATTGGAATCCTGGATATACCCTCGTAAACCATCCCGATCACCCCAAAGTCGAGAATGGAAAAAATCCCACGTTCAAGACGACATGGAGCGACTTCACACCCGATATTGAACTAAAGTTTATCAAGAACTTCGTGAAGAGAAAATACGAAAAAAACCTACCCTTCTTTGTCTATTGGCCGGCTCACCTGGGGCATCCGAACTGGGATTATGAAAATCACCGCATGGGTTATCCGGGAGTGCCCCCAATGGATGAGCAGTTGTATCCCGGAACACAAAAGATAAAAACGAAAGCACCGGATGGAACTGTAGTGGAAAAAACCCCTCCGGGTATTAACTATCATGTGCAATATCTCGACTACTGTATAGGGGAACTGATCAAACAAACCGAGAAGCTGGGCATAGACAAAAGCACGATTATCATCTTCTCAACCGACAACGCGACAACTGAGTACGGCAAAGGTCTCAAAGGCGCTGTAAGGGAACACGGCCCAAAGGTACCGATGCTCATCTACGGCCCCGGCACCGTAAAGGCCCTTGGCGAGGTTGACGATCTGGCGAGTCTGGTTGATGTCGCTCCGACCGTCGCGGAGCTGACGGGAGCTAAACTGCCCGAAAGCTACGAGTTCGACGGCAGAAGTCTCATGCCGTTTGTCGCTGGCAAGGCCAGGCGTCACCGTGATTGGATCTACTCGTATAATGCCGAATATCAAATGGTTCGGACCCGCAACGTTTGCCGGGACGGTCTTGGTTTCTACTGGGACACAAGAGGCATTCTGGATCAGGAACAATACCGGCTTATCGATGAGGGCAAGGTCGCTCCCGATCTGAAGCAAGATGTTGAGGTTATCAAGGAAGTTCTGAAGAAATATCCCACCGCTCCGCTATGTGGTCCGATGTACGAACGTTATATGAAGAAAAAGAAGGGAAAACGCGAGCTTTGGGATAAGATGAGAGAGAGAATCCTCAGCCAAAACAGGAAGAAAAAGTAAGCTTCTCGGCCTGTTACAGATTCCTCTTTGAAAATCAGTTAATCACTTCAAACCTTACTTTTTCAGATTTTTGAAACTAATTCGAATACAGAATTAGGATTTCTACAGTGAAAACTTGACCGATGAGCAGATCTGCGCTTGTCAAGGGCTAACAGTACCACGTGACAATGATGGATTCTATGGCAACGGTGTACGAGCTTTTCTGGACAGCTGTGGCATCGAGGAAGTTCGCACAGCATACCGAAGTCCTTGGCAAAATCCATTCGTAGAGAGATTCATCGGAACGCTACGGCGAGAGATGCTTAATCATGTGATAGTGCTTGGTCAGGGGCATCTTGAGCGGCTGCTTCAGGAATTCATCGAAGAGTACTATCACGTGGCACGACCACACCAGGGCCTATATGGTAACATGCCTTTCTTATAAACGAAACAACCACAAATTTTAGGCCCAAGCAAACTCATTTCTATTCCCGTTCTCGGAGGTTTGCATCACAGGTATATCCGCGTAGCTGCATAGGTCAAAAAGAAAGTCTTCTGACAGTCCGATCAAGATTACCTACCGATTCTCCGGCTTATCGTATGAAAAGGGCTCTGCCGATACATTCAGTGCGATTGGCATGACCAACAAACAGGGAACTTCGTTTGCGTTGACCTCACCTGCGTATCAAGATAAGGTTTTTCGAGAGGACACTAAGCAATTACAAAGCAATTTTAAGGATGTCCCCTATTGCCTGTCGTATTGAAATAGGGCTAATTTAGTCCTATATACTACGAAGGTTTGATTAAATCAACATGACAAAATGATAAGGACAACCATTGTTTCAAATGAGAATCAATAAACAAAAGGAATAAGAAAGGGGGGCAGTCAAGAATGATCTGACAATTGCGGAAAAAGTGCCAAGTGTTACAAAGAGTTTTTTCAGTCAACAGATAAGGAGATAAAATAGCATGAAACCTATAGAATTTAGACAAACGGCGGATCTTGCAGTAAGGTTGTTCCTGGCCTTTAGCATGGTGTTCAATGTTGCGCCATCGATGGCCGCTCCGGGGGACGTGGTAGTTACCCCGGACGTTCCACAGGAGATACCGATTGAAGTCGAAATAGAGCTTGCCCCGGCAGCTTCCTTGAAGCAGGCACCTCTGTGGAAAGAGCTGTCTAAGATGCTGGAGGACCCGTACACTCCTGTCGAGCGTCGGCCGGGCTTCGGCGTCACAATGCCGCCCCTGAACGTCTGGCCGATAGACTATAACTTCCTGACCGGACAAATTTTGCGACTGCGAACCTCAGACGGGGAAATATCCTGGGACCAGCCGGGTCCTATGTTTGATCCCAACGAGGACATCGCGACTAATGCATTTAGTGTCCCCATTGAATTGCGGAAAGTTATCGGCGAGCTGGTGACAGAGAATTACGTCGTGACGATCGACGCGGTAGAATACACCATTCCCGACAGCAGCCTTGTCGTCAGAAATCCTGCGGTAAGCACCTACCATAACCTGGACGGAACAGTATATACTCCGCCGGCCACGCCTGACCCGAACATCCCGCCTGACGGGACCGTTGTGGCTGTATCGGCGGCACTACCGACGGAACCCGGAGGAACACTGCGACTCTACGAATATGACCTGGCAACGGGCGATCGCGAACTTGTCATCGAGCTGGAACAGCCTGTTAATGAAAACCATTTCTTCCGTGATCCCTGCGATGTTACTGGGATTGACCCGGCATTGCAGCCTCTGATCGGAAGACCTGCCGCCGAGATACTTGGCAAGGCCTTGTTCTGGGACATGCAGGTGGGCAGCGACGGTATACAGGCTTGCGCCTCCTGCCACTTCCACGCAGGGGTGGATAATCGCTCAAGAAACCAGCTAAATCCCAACCACCTGGGTGGAGATCTTACACTGCAGGTGTTCAGCAATAGAGCTTTCCCGCCGGCGGACCCGCAGGATCCCGATCAGGATGTGGTCGCAAGTGATTTTCCGTTCCACAAGCTGGTTGATATTGACATCCCCGGCGAGCCGCTCATGAATCCCGGAAATGTAGCAAGCGACGCCAACGATGTTATGTCTTCCATGGGCGTAACTTTTCGCACGTTCGTTGACATACCTCCGATCGGAGCCGGGTCATTCGGTCCGGCTGTCCTGGGAGTAGCGCCGTTATTGGCGGATATCGGTACCGCTAATCCCGACCCAATTCCTGTTTTCCAGGGCGTTAGAAGAGTAGAGCCCCGCCACACGCCCACGTTCCACGGCGCAGCTTTCAACTTCGACAACTTCTGGGATGGCAGGGCCCGCTTCCACTTCAACGGCGGCAGCGTGTTTGGTCCCTCGGACCCGCAGTTCCATATCTTTGTCAACGACGGCAGCAGCGCCGGTGCAATGCACGCTCTGCCGGATCCCAATGACAACGAATTGCCGCTCAATGAATGGGAGCCTACGGTGGGTGAAGCCTCTGTGCCGCCCAGAATCAAGTTTTCCAGTCTGGCCTCCCAGGCCGTGGGTCCGCCGCTGAGCGAATTCGAGATGTCCTTCTTAGGCCGCAACTGGCCCAAGATCGGCAAGAAGATGCTTCAGGATGGGGTCACGCCTCTGGCCAACCAGTTGGTTGCCACTACCGACAGCGTACTGGGACCCCGTTCCAATCAGAACACAACTGTTGGCCAGCCGGGGATTGACCTCTCCTACCAGCAGTTAATCCAGTTGGCCTTCGACCCACAACTCTGGGTCAACACCAGCCAACATTTCAATGGCGCACCCGGCCCCGATCCGTTCGACGGGTATATTCTCAGCGCCCCTTCCGCCGGCGGTGCTGGTTCGACCGATACGAACCAGTTCAGCCAGATGGAGGCCAACTTCAGCCTCTTCTTCGGGCTGGGCGTGCAGGCTTATGAAGAACTCACCATCCCCGACGACACGCCATTCGATCGTTTCATGGATGCCAATCCATTGGCAGCCAATACAGTCGGCGAGCCGGGATCGCTCGGCGTTTTGCATCCCGCGCTAATACCAGGGCTGGTCGGCCCTCTGACCTTGATTCCTGACGACCCGAACACACCGGAATACGATGGATTCGGTCCGGAGGAATTGTTCGGATTCGATATCTTCGCCGGCGCTAACCTGACGGCGGGACTGCCGGCCGGCTCCCCATTCAATCCGCAGGTCACCACTGACGGTGGTGGGGCGCACGATCCATTAACTTTTGGGAAAGGCTCGAATCCTTTCGCCCGGACCGCCCGGTGCATGCTTTGCCACTTAGGTCCGGAGCAGACCGACCACAGCATCAATGTAGCTCACGGATTGCTCAAGGGCAATGCCGAATACGAGTTCCCAACTCCTCCATCGGTTATCTTCAACGGAGTCGAGCTTCCGGCCGCTGAGCCTCCCGGTCCACTCCAGGCTGTTGGTGGTTTTATCCTGGCTGAGGAAATCGAGGAAGCCGCCCAGGACGCGGTGGAAGTTGAACCCCAGAATTTCGCGTTCGTAGACCTCCTCGTGGATGACCCTGCCACTCCGTGGGTTGACGAGTCCACTTTCGATGACGCCATCGTCGCCGCACCCAAGGGCCTTCGCCTTCGGCGACCAGGGCATCTATAATATCGGTCTCCGTCCTATTACCGACGATATCAGCCGCGGCGGCAATGACCCCTTCGGCTGGCCGCTTTCGCTGGCGGCTCTGATCCTGAAAAACATCGCAGGTCCGCTTTTCGAGCCTCCCGATGGTCCCTCGGATCCTCCGGCTGTGATGGGCAACTTCGATCCGGCCATAGATCTTGCCGGCGGCCTGTTCGAGGAAACCGGAGACGGCGCGTTCTTCCCCGGTACCACTATACTCTCCAGTCTATTAACCCCGGTTTTGAAAGGAGCCCGATAATCCCGCTGATGCCGGATTACATGGTACCCTGGATGCATAGCCTGCCTGCCGGCGAGCTGCATCCGCAAATCGACGAGATGGCGGGCTTAACAGCCAATACCATCACGGAGCCCGACGGTGGGCCCGCGGTCGAGTTTGCCGAGTACATATTCGGTATAGACCTGCATGTGGGAATTTACAACCCGGCCCTCTACGGAGCACCAGGGGATCCACCGAACTTCGGTTGGGGTCCACGAGCACCGAACAACCAGTCCGGCGTTTCTGGCAACATTGATTATCCGATCCACGGCACTTACCCGATGTCCAACCGAGTACGCAGGGACGGTGGATTCAAGGCGCCATCCCTGCGCAACGTGGAGATCACTGGCCCCTATTTCCACACGGGCAGCTATCTGACCCTGCGTCAGACCGTTGACTTCTACATGCGGGGCGGCGACTTCCCCATCACCAACGCAGAAGGCAGAGACCAGCATATGGTCGATGTCGAAAAACAGGCGTTCGGCTTTGGGACGACTATTCCCACCCCCGGGAATGGACTCGGGCAGTTTGCGGATGCTCTTCCGGACACTGCGTTCCGATATGACGTTATGCCGGATACCGACCATCCTGATACGCCGGAACCGGCGTATCTGACACCTGAGAACGTGAAGAACGCCATCGTGAAGTTCATGCTGTCGCTTACCGATCCAAGGGTCAAATATGCGCGGGCGCCGTTTGATTATCCCGAGTTGTTTGTACCCATCGTTGGCACTGCGCCGGCCAATACCGGCGGTCGGGCGGCACTGTTAGCTGATCCAACGTTCCGTCATCTCGAGGCGGTTGGCGCCGAGGGTAATGCGACAGCTTTGCCGAACTTCCTGGGAATTTTGAGCACTCCTGATCCCAATCAAGTAGACCACTTTGACTCTGTTATCCCTCTTGAACCTGTCGAGGTGATTGTGGACAACCTGGATGCGACAATATCGTCAGTCGGCGTGTGGTTGCCCTCAAGTGCATCAGGTTTCTGGGCGACGAATTCAGTCTGGGCCAATGATACCGGTGATAGTTTCACATTCCCCGCCAACCTTGCGCCTGGAACCGCTTATGCCGTGTACGAATGGCATACTGTATGGCCCAGCAGATATACGGCGGTGCCCCATCAAATCCGCAGCGGCGCCACGCTGCTCGGTACTGTCATTGTAGACCAGCTTGCAAACGGCGGACAGTGGAACCTGCTTGGCGTATATACCTTTGCAGACGCTGCAAGCGTTACTGTCCTGGCAACCCCTGGGTTTTCCACCAATGCCGATACCGTAAGGTTTGTGCCCTTGACAACCCTGCAGAGTCTCGAGATCACCGGATCATTGACAGTCGATGAGGGCACAACTGCCGATTATGACGCCATAGCACATTTCTCAGGCGGCATATCGCTGACGGTTGAGCCGGAGTTGTGGGGTGTTGATATAGCTGAGGCAAGCATCGATTCGACCGGTCTGCTTTCCGCGGGATTGGTCATTGTCGATATGCCGGCAGTGGTCTCCGCTGAATACACTATCAACGGCACGACCGTCAATGATACCCACAATATAACCGTACTCAACAGCGGCGGCGCACCGGTTGAAGTGATAGTGGACAACCTGGATGCGACAACATCGTCAGTCGGCGTCTGGTTGCCCTCAGGCGCATCGAGCTACTGGGCCACCAATTCGGTCTGGGCCAATGATGCCGGTGACAGCTTCACATTCACAGCCAACCTGGTGCCGGGAGTTGCCTATCAGGTTTATGAATGGCACACTGTATATGCCAGCAGATATAATGCGGTGCCACATCAAATCCGCAGCGGTGCCACACTGCTGGCAACTGTCAATGTAAACCAGCAGCTCAATGGCAGCCAGTGGAACCTGGTTGGCACGTATACCTTTACGGATACCGCGAGCGTTACCATCTTGGCAAGCTCCGGTTCGTCTACTAATGCCGATGCTGTAAGGTTCGTGCCAGTTCCTTGATCAAAGTCTAATGATAGGAAAGGGATGGCGGCAGGCATTTCCCGATGTCCTGCCGCTATCCATATTTTAATAGTAAGGGGAAAAATGAATTCAAGAAGCAAGAAGCTTGTTAGGGATGTTTGTTCTTGGATTGGTAATCTTTGCAGGTGGCTGTGCCGGAACCGGTGGAACCCGCGGAGACACAGCGTTCTTCTTTTCCTGCTGGCACCCGGAAGCTTGTCGAAAACGAGGGGCAATCTGAACAAAGTCAGCCTGAAGAGGATTGGGGCATAAAGGTTGAATCCGCCAGGCTCAGTGCAGGCGGGTATATGGTTGACTTCATAGGATGGGCGGCAAGTTTTGGTCGAGTGGGCTTCCAGCTTTTCCCGGTGGAGAAACCCTACTCTACAAGCCTCTCGATTGTAGAAGAAAAGGAACAAGTAACATGAAATCAACCTGCCAACCATTGACCGCCCGCCCCAGTTTGGTGGGCCAACGAAGAGCTTCGGGCATGACGGCCGGATCGCTGTGCGCAGTGTTATCACTCTGCATCACCCTCCTTGGCGGCCTCGCCTGCGCGAAGGAGAAGGACAAACTCAGCTATGCCTTAGGCGTCAATACCGCAAGCCAGCTTCGCAAGCAGTCGGTGGACGTGGATCCGGAACTCTTTAGTCTGGGATTCAAGGATGCCCTTTCCGCAAAGCCCACGCTGCTGACCGGAGAGCAGATCAGTACCATCATAGTCACCCTACAAAATGAGCTGCGGTGCAAGATGATGGAAATGCAGATGCGTGCGCAGCAGATGCTTGCCGATCAAAACAAAAGAGAGGGTGAGGCTTTTCTGGCCCGGAACGAAACTAAGGAGGGAGTTGTAACTCTGGAGAGCAACGTCAGCGCCGCGCAGGAAGCACTGGCGCCCAATACGCACCAATTAGCCGCTATCGTGGTTTTATTTAAGCTGGATCCCCGGCTCACTCGTGGCATCTATATGGGAGATCGCTGGGTCTCGCCTTCCACGTTCACCCCTGCTATCCACCAAAGTAAAACATGTACTGTAGAAGCCAAAGCCTACGTCGTTGATGCCCGGAGAAGTCAAACGACCATTAGTCCGAAATGGATACCGGAAGACCCGGATAGGATCAAGGTAGAGCCTGACGAAGGTCATCATGTAACGATAACCATCTTGACCGCGGGTGAAAGCCGTTTGACGGTGACCAATGGAGGTCTGTCCAAGACCCTCACGGTCAAGGCTGAACCCTACCACGAAATCCTAAAAGTCGCTATCTTGCAATAATATGTTTTGTTTATCGAGTGGAAACCCAAAGTTCTGCCCGAATGGGTAATAATGAGGATTTAATTTGAATTTTTTGAAAGAAATAGGTGGTAATCATGGTTAAGAAAATAATTTTAATAAGCTCTCTTGCTTTATCGCTATTGATTACTTCTGCGACTGAAGGTATTACATCGGGACAAGAAGATGATTTTGAGAACGGCACCACGCAGGGGTGGGTAAGCGGATCTCCAAATCCTAATCCACCGGTAAATGTATCAAGTGGAGGATCGGCGGGAACAGGTGACAACTATCTGCGGATGACATCCAACGGCAGTTTAGGGCGGGGTGGTAAACTGGTCGCTTTTAATAGCAGTCAGTGGAGGGGCAATTACACAGCCTCAAATATAGTCGCGATTAGCGCGAACGTGAAAAATTTCGGAGCCAGTAATTTAAGCCTGCGCCTGGCATTACGAGGGCCGGGGGGATATGTCTATTCCATTACCGGCGTTTCTCTGCCCAGCAGCAACGGTTGGCAATCAGTGGTTTTTCCCGTTACCACCGCCGACCTTACTGGAAGTACCGCTGTTAGCGCTAGACTAGCTGATCCCAATTCATCCCGTGTTATTATGCGCATCGACCAGCCCCAGTTCAATCACAATGCCGGCCATCTCGAATTCGGACCAGATGGTTATATGTATATTGCTCTGGGAGACGGCGGCGGCGCAAATGATACATCGGCCGGTCACGGCACAGAGGGCAACGGCCAGAACATCAACACCGTACATGGCAGCATTCTACGTATCGATCCCATCGGTCCCGGCCAAATGCCGGACAGTAGCGATCCGGCAAGTGCCAACGGTGCGTATCGCGTGCCCTCAGACAACCCCTTTGTCGGTCTCGATGGTGTTGATGAAATCTATGCCTACGGTTTTCGCAATCCCTACCGCTTCAGCTTCGACAAACGCAGCGGCACACTTATCGTCGCCGACGTGGGCCAGGATCATGTCGAAGAGATCGACATCGTGCACAAGGGGCGCAACTACGGCTGGAACCTCAAGGAAGGCTCCTTCCTGTTTGATCCGGAGGGTGTGGACGTGGGGATGCCGCTGAATGATCCGACGTTGACCGATCCGGTGGTCCAATACGACCACGATGATGGTATATCGGTGATCGGCGGCCATACGTACTACGGTACCGAGGTGCCGGAGCTCTGGGCCCAGTACGTGTTCGGCGATTTCTCGCGCGGTTTCCGCTCGTCCGACGGGCGTCTGCTTGTGGCGGATCTGTTCACCGGCCGGATTCAGGAACTGCTGATTGGCGCCACTGGCAGTTCGTTGGGGCTATACGTTAAGGGAATCGGCCAGGACCGTGAGGGGGAGGTCTATGTTTTGGCCAGCACCGCCCTGGGCCCGTACGGTGACACCGGCGTGGTGCTAAAGGTCGTATCCGCACAGAGCCAATTCACTACGGAACTCTCGGCAGACTCCGCCGGTACAAACTCCCCGTGAGACCTATCACAATCTGCAAGCAGTGGACAGTTACTTGGGACACTTTGATCGCGTGCGACACTGTCGTTACCAGGGACTCAATGCTATCGAGACAGCTCGCATCTTAAACTGCAGCCTCTCACTAATCGAAACTTACCGACAGATGGACAGGAGTATATGCCTTGCCATATGCTCCTTCCCTTACGTTCATCTCCTGGGTAGTATTGGAGCGCTTTTCCTCCTCGCTAATGCTACATGTAACCACTGAATATCGATTAGGAAATGTTCACAAAAGAGATTGAATTAAACCGAAAACAGAAGTATTATTACTACAAAAGGCTCAGTGCTGTTGTTGATTAAAAAGCAAAGAGAAATGCCAATTCATAAAGGCTTGGACTTTTTAGTTAGAAAGGAGCGAGAATGTTCAACAATAAAATGGTAATCAGCCAATACTTTTTCTTTTCTGTGTCAATTGTTCTATTGTGCTTAATCAGTAATACCGTGCAAGGAGCTCCTTTTGAATGTTTTGCAGTAAGTGATTTAGTGAGGATTTTTGAAGATGGCTACAATTGGCCCAAACCACAGAAGTCGCTCGAGATATTCGGCATAAGAAATGAACATGTTTCGGCCCAATGTGTTATTAAAGCTAACCAGGATTTACAAAATGTTACAATCTCATTGAGCCTACTAAAACATATTGCACTTTCAACTTCTCTACCTGCCAATTCCCTTGAATGGAACTTCGTTGGTTCTATATTGATTGAGGAAAACACTCCGAAATACAGAACAACCGATTTAATTCGTACTGCTCCCGCACAATTCCCCGATTATCTGGCTGAGGATAGTGAGGTGTTTGTGAAGAAAGGCAATTACAAGGCGGTCTATTTGACAATAAAAATTCCCCGAAATGCCGAGGCTGGTGATTACAAAGGTTCCGTGATTATAAAAACTGATAAAGCAGGCACATCTTTACCATTGCATTTGAAGGTTTATCCCTTAACACTACCCGATGAGCGGCACCTGATGGCCACGGAATGGTATACGACAGGTAATTTCAAAAAATTTCATGACATCGATACATCGGATTCAAAACGATTCTATGAAATGCTCAGAGTATATGCGGAAAATATGGCTGAACATAGGCAGAACGTTTTTAGAGTTAGTCTGGATTTGATTACATGCGAACAAGCTGCCAATGGTGACTTGAAATTTGATTTCTCACGTTTCGACAAATGGGCAGATACTTTTTGGGATACCGGACGAATGGACTTGCTTGAAACAGGATTTGTTGCAAGATTTGGCGAAGGCGGCTGGTCGAGCAAAGAAATTGTGTTAAGGGATTTTCGTGCTCAAATGGAATCTACCGGCAAAAGAATAACAGTTCCCGGAAAGGAGTTTCTCCCACAGTTCTTACCTGCGCTCGAAAATCATTTAAGAGAAAAACGCTGGCTTGAGAAGACAATTTTTCATATTGCTGATGAGACATCGAACCATAATGTAATGAGTTGGAGAGAAGCTTCAGAATACGTACACCGCTATGCTCCGGCACTTAGAAGAATAGATGCTATAGAGACAACACATTGCTTCGATAGATTGGAAATCTGGGTTCCCAAATTAGATCATCTCGCCACATGGCATGACGTTTTCAAAAGAGCACAGAGTCAGGGCTATGAATTGTGGTTTTATACCGTTGGAATCTTTCAAAAAGGCTCCTATCCAAATAAGACCGTAGATGTTCCTCTTATAGAATCACGTATCCTTCATTGGCTGAATTATCGCTTTGGATTGAAAGGGTATCTGCATTGGGGCTTTAATCGCTGGACAGATGACCCATTTGCAGCTCCTGGAAGGCACCGTGGTGACGGCTGGCACGTATATCCCAAGAAGGATGGGCTAATTAATTCCTTGCGATGGGAGCAAATGCGAAACGGGATCCAGGACTATGAATACTTTTGGATGCTCGAAGATAAGATAAGGAAGATAAAAGCCGGGCTTGGCAAACGTTTATCAATAATTGAACCATCTCGCAGAGGCATGGAAATAGTTTCTCAGGTTGTTAAAACAATGGACACTTACAATAAAAACCCTGACACATTATACAATGTAAAAAAACAAATCATTAATGAGCTTTTGGATTTAGACATAACTCCCCAAATACTTGTTCAGACCAATCCGCTTGAGCATTCGACTGTAGCAAATGATATTGCTATAGACGTTTTTGGATGGGCAGAACCTGAGACAAAAGTAGTTATCAACGGCCGTAGATTGTCTTTATCAGACGATGGTTTATTTATGGAGAATGTCCGCCTCTCGCCAGACAATACAATTGTAGTGGAGGCGGAACATAAGAGAGGCAAAAAGAACATTGTTCGTTCTTTCGAGGTTCTATATTAATTGGAACACAAGGGACTTGAGCATGTGCATAAAACTTAAAATAAATGCAAACAAATTATTTGTAACTTGGGTGGCAATCAGCTTGTTTGGAACTGCTGCTAATTTCAGCAAAGCAGAGAATAAGGCAATTAAATGGCCTTCCCATATACAAGTCGTACTTGATGCAACTAAGCCCTTAAAATATGACAGGGGCAAGCGTTTACCGCTTTATCTCTGGCAGGCTCTGGATCCCGGCCTGCTAAACGAGAAAGTTGTAGAAGGGCTTGTCAAAGAGTTAGATAAGCGAGGCGTTGGGCTTATTAGTTCCTGGAATCCAGGGGGTCGCCAAAAAAGCTTAGCCCAGTCCCTAATGATTGCCAAAGTGCAAAAGAAGTTGAATTTGCGTGTAAATATCAATGCCACTCGATGTCTTTATTCTTTTTTTAACGGAGATGAGCAAACAGCCCATATAGACAATGAGAGTACCCCGTTTTGGGATGATTCATTTGGAAAAGCTAAGATGGGATGTCCATTCGCGCTTGATTTCCGTAAACCACATATCCAGGAGCAGCTTGAGTATTTTATCAAAGCGTTTAAGAAAACAGATTTAGACGTCGATTTCATTTTTGCCGATTGGGAGATTGATGGTCCCATCGAATTCAACAAAGCTCACGCTGCCTCAAAGCTATGTCGGCGTTGTCGCGAAAAGATCAAGGATATCGATGATTTTGAAGAGTTTCAAAAAGTACTTCGAAAGCACAGATGCGAATTACAGCGTGAGGTTTATGCGGAGCCTATAAGAAACAATTTCCCCGGTGTTTTAGTGGGTAACTATGGAGTTTACCCACATAACGGCTACCGCTATTGGTATGACTACTATGAATACTATGTCGATGGACAACCATATCAGACAGACCAGCGTGCAAAGTATCGAAAATGGTATCATGAATTTCCCGAAAGCGGTTATAGCTTTGCCATGCCGGTAGTCTACACATGGCAGAGG
>SDBS01002216.1_pt1 | contig 19539 bp, 14 predicted proteins | sample 2277091 | NCBI WGS metagenome assembly SDBS01 (sample SAMN10404972, study PRJNA504765) | marine sediment metagenome | isolation source: marine sediment core GS10_PC15, 163 cmbsf | place: Arctic Ocean: Southern Knipovich Ridge | collected 2010 | reverse complement strand
TAAAATTTTTCTCCCCAGTATACGGCATCCGTACCCATCACACATTCAATATCACCATTTTCATGGGCCTCCTGCAGTGTTTCAAGTGCAGGGTGATTAAAAAAGGGCAGACTGCAGGCAATATAGATTTTCTTTGCGTTATGCAATTTTAGAAGACGGGCAGCATTTACTATTGTGCCACCGGTACTTATCATATCATCCGGAATAAGTACATCTTTTCCGGAGACATTTCCGACTAATCTCATGCTTTCAACAACGCTACTTTTTGAATAATCCCGCGCTTTATCGACAATTGCCATATCGGTGTGCAAGTGGTTTGAGTAATAACGGGCTTTTTCTGCACCACCAATATCTGCGGCAGCAACGATTAGATTTTTAGATGAAATATTTTTCTTAAAATAACTGATAAGAGTATTTGAAGCATGAAGATCCTCTAGCTTTGCTTTGTTAAAAAAACCCTGAATGGCTTCAGCATGGATATCGAGAGTTATCACCCGATCGGCGCCGGAAATTTCTAGAAAAGAAGCGACCTGTTTGGCGGTAATACATTCACGTGTTTTTTTTCGTTCCTGTCTGGAATAGGGATATTGAGGAAGAATTACGGTAATTGAATCAGCATCTGATTGATAGGCAGCATTTATCGCTGTCAGTAATGAAAAAAGGTTATCATTGATGCTTTTTTCGGATAAAGGGTCATCTGCAGATTGTACGATATACAGGTCAGCACCACGAATATTATCATTAATAATCGTTTTAATTTCACCATTGGCGAACGTTATTTCTTCAGAATTTACCAGGGTCATGCCGGAGGATTTTGGATTATTTTTTTTAATTATTTTATTCAGGTTCTTTATGATACGTTTGGCAAAGGGTTTTCCGGAATCGCAGGTCATCAGGGCTAATTCTCCCCTATTCGGACCACCGGCAATATAACGAACTGATTTCATTGAATATCCTTTTTGCGTTTTTATGTACTTATATCAGAAATTAATAATTTAACCGCAATGACGCAAAGAAGTCTTAACCCACCCTCAATCCCCTCCCTTATACATAATGGAGGGGCAGGGGGAGGGTTATTTTGTCTCTGTGGCAAAAAATTATTCTAAATTCCTGTAGGCTTCATTACGGATAAAATGTCGTTGAATGATCTGAAGCATATCCTGATGTATATGCCCGTTCGTCGCTGTTATGTAACCACTGGTTAAATGTGAATTCTCATCCCAGAAATCAGATACTTTGCCACCAGCCTCTTCAATGATTAGCGAGCCTGCTGCCATATCCCATGGGCTTAATCCCAGTTCCCAGAAACCGTCAAATCTACCGGCAGCCACATATGCCAGGTCGATGGCAGCGACACCCATTCGTCTCATACCACTGGAAAGATGAAAAATATTCTGGAAACATTTTACATATAAAGTAAGAAACTCTTTTTGTTTAAATGGAAAACCGGTTGCCAGAAGACATTCTTCTAAGTTTTGTCTGTTGCTTACTTGAATTCTATTCCCATTTAAATATGCGCCTTCATCCCTCTGTGCATGGAATAACTCATTCCTTACAGGATCCAGAACAACACCCAGTTGTAATTGATCATGATGACGTAGAGCTATAGATACAGCAAAGATAGGGATACCGGATATATAGTTTTTTGTCCCGTCAAGTGGATCAATTATCCATTCATAGTCACTATTCTGTTTTTGCCATCCGCTTTCCTCTGCCAGAATCGAGTGATCCGGAAAGGCATCACGCAGTATCTCAATAATGGTGTTCTCAGCTCTTTCATCGACAAAGGTTAAAAAATCATTTCTGCTTTTTTTCTTAACATCTTCTGAGCCGATTTTACCGAAATTTTCAATCAATATTTTTGATGCCGATTTAGCGGCATTTATTGCAATATTTATCACTAAGAATATCTATCCTATATATTCAGATTTTGATATCACCAAACTCTTTTAATTTATCGATCACCAGTTTCTGTATTTCCCCAAGTCTCTCTAATGTTCTGGCTTCAAACCGGAGCACAATAACCGGTTGCGTATTGGAAGCCCTGACCAGACCCCATCCATCTCCAAACAATATTCGGACACCATCTATGTCATTTACTTCAAATTCTTTTGAAAAATATTCTTTGGCTTGCTTTGCAATTTTAAATTTTATCTCATCTGATTCTGTTTCTACCCTGATCTCCGGTGTGGCATGATATTTTGGCAGGTCAGAAAGAATTTCTGACAATTTTTGATTTTTATTCGAGAGAAGTTCAGCCAGTCGCACAGAGGCATAAATGGCGTCATCATATCCAAAATAACGGTCAGCAAAAAAGAGATGACCACTCATTTCTCCTGCCAGGGGAGAATTTAATTCTTTCATCTTCTTCTTCAGAAGTGAATGGCCTGTCTTCCACATTACAGGTTTACCGCCGTATTTTTCTATCATTTCGGGTAGTGCTTGTGAACATTTTACTTCAAATATTATGGAAGCGCCAGGATGGTTTTTTAAGATCTCCTGAGCAAAGATCATCAGTAATTTGTCTCCCCAGATAATCTGCCCCAGGTCATCAACCACACCAATGCGATCTCCGTCGCCGTCGTATCCAACCCCGAAGTCGGAGCCTTTTTCTTTAACGGTTTTTATTAAATCCTGAATATTTTCAACCACAGTGGGATCAGGGTGATGATTTGGGAAATTACCATCAGGATCGGGGTATAAGTCTACACTGTCAATTCCCAATGATTCAAAAAGGGATTGAGCAACTAATCCGGCAGCACCATTACCAGAATCCAAGGTAACTTTTAGAGGTTTTTTTATGTGAACAGAACTTTTAATGTGGTTTTTATAATCTTCCAGTAGAGATATTTGTTCTACAGAACCTTTGCCCGTGGTAAATTTTCCTGAATCGATGATCATTTTTATCTTTTGGATTTCGTCTCCAAATACAGGGGAATTACGAAGAGTTATCTTAAATCCGTTATAATCAGGTGGGTTATGGCTGCCTGTTATCATGATACCACCCTCGACCGGTAGCTGGTGCATGCTGAAATATTGAACCGGTGTTGGTACCGAACCAATATCAATGACATTGACACCGGCTCTTGTTATTTCATCAATCAGAATTTCCCGGATAAAAGGCGTAGAGTTCCTGACATCCCCACCAATTGAAACAGACGGAACACCGGCCTGTTTAAAATATGTACCAAAACCTTTACCAAGTAGAGAAAGGGTACTATCAGTAAAGTCTTTTTCAATAACACCGCGTATATCATACTCTCTGAAAATATATGGATTTACCAAAAGAATTCCTCTTTATATAGAATAATTTATCAGACTTTTTCAGAAATGTCTCGCGCAAAGGCGCCAAGATCGCCCCGAGTACTCGGGGGATTCGCCTACCCCGTTAAAACGGGGCTTACTGCACGGCGAACGCAAAGATCCCTATCCCGAAACGGGATCCCGTTCCGGGACGGGATGACAATATACGAATCACAAATGAAGTGAAATCTATTTGTCCTAATATTACAATTTAAACTAATTATAAATACAGTTCAATCGAGAATATGTCGAATACTTAATAGAGTGACATATATCAATTATTTAAAATGTTTTGCGACAAAATCTAAAAAGCCATTGACTTTGTAATATATTTTTATAATTTTTCAAAAAGAGTTATAAGGATTCCGAAAAAATAATTTAAAACTATGTAGGGACGTAGCATGCTACGTCCCTACATACTTCAAAGGAAGAAAAAATGAAAGACAGAGTATTACGAGCTTTAGAAAGTGTACGGCCGGGCTTACAGGCAGATGGTGGAGATGTTGAACTTGTTGAAGTAACCGAACAGGGTAAGGTTTTGGTTAAGTTAACCGGGAACTGCGGTAACTGTCCAATGTCGAAAATCACCCTTCAGCAAGGAATTGAGAGAATATTGAAAACCCAGGTACCAGAAGTATCATCTGTTGAAGCCGTCGATAATTAAGGGAAAGTTGGAAAGCGGATGATTGAAGTAAATGTTAATGGAATATTCCTAACCCAATCACAAGCCAGTGGTATAATTCTAAAGGAAAAAAATGGGGAACGTACACTTCCAATAGTTATTGGTGAATATGAAGCTCAATCTATTGCCCTTGGCCTGGAAAATATCAAACCACCGCGTCCTATTACTCATGATTTGACTTTAAGTATACTTGAGTCATGTGGCGTAACAATGGATAGCGTATTGATTACGGAATTAAAAAATAATACCTACTATGCAGTCATCCGCCTGAAGAGAAAGTTAAAGTACTGGGACGTTGACGCAAGACCCAGTGACGCCATCGCAATGGCCGTACGAAGTACAATACCTATTTTCGTTGATGAGGATGTAATGAACGTTGGCTCCTACGAGCCCGATGAGGAAGAAAAAGAGACGAAGAATTATGCATTTGAATCCGTGACCAGCCAGCTGGACCAATTAAAATCAGAATTACAAAAAGCGGTTGAAAGTGAAGATTATGAACGAGCAGCTGATTTACGTGATCAAATTAAAAAAATTGAATCTGGTTCTTAGGGGAACCATATCTTAATTCCATTCATAGATATTTTATATCTGATTGTCCCGGTTGAAAACAATCGTTCCAAATTTTGCATATAATTAAGGTAGTGATCCTTTTGGGAGAACATTTTATATGAAAGGCCATCGTTTTCTTGCAAAGCTCTATGGTGTTCGAGGTAGTTACCCGATATCACCTCCTACAGGAACGAAATATGGTGGTAATACGACCTGTCTTTTAACACGAACAGAGGACCATATCGTAGTTTTTGATGCTGGATCCGGAATTATTCAACTTGGCCGGGAATTAGTTCCGGAGATCATCGAACATAAAAAGAAATCAAAGGATCCATTTCATATTACAATGTTATTTACGCACACTCATATTGATCATCTGATAGGATTCCCATATTTTGCCCCACTTTTTATACCAAATGTGCATATTCATTTTTTTGGTCCCGCTACACTTGGTGTCGATTTTGAAGATATCCTTCGAACATTTGTAGAGCCTCAGTATTTTCCTGTCTCCATGGACGAATTTCGTTCGACAAAAGATTTTGAAAATATTGATGAGAATATGGTTGTCTATTTTCTGGAGGGGCAACCTAGACCTCAGATTGGATTTATCGAATCCACCTCAACTGACTTGGCTGAGCTGGTGATTAAAAATATGAAGTACTACGTTCATCCCAAAGATGGGAGTTTCAATTATAGAATTGAGAGTAGTGGCCATTCTCTTGTATTTGCAACTGATATTGAACAGTATGCCGGTACGGATCAAAGATTGATTAAATTTGCTGAAGGATGTGACGTATTTATTCATGATTCGCAGTATACGCTGGAACAATATCTAAATTTTCAGGGGTATGGTCATAGTAATTATGAAATGGCCTGTGAAGCCGCATTAAAAGCAAAAGTAAAAAAACTGTTGCTTTTTCATCATGACCCAAATAATGATGATGAGGCTCTGGAACAGATTGAAAAAAGTGCCCAAGAAATATTTTCAGGAGCCGAGCTTGCTCATGAGGGGTGGGAGTGGAAGTTTTAAATCACATTTCCCGCCGGCTTAATATAGCCCTTCCGATGGTAGCATCATCAATAAACTCCAGGTGAGCTCCTAAAGGAATCCCACTGGCAATTCTGGTTATTTTTTTTCCGCTGGATTTAAAAAGTTTTGAGATGTAAATCATTGTTGCTTCACCTTCTGTACTTGGATTTAGTGCCAGTAAAATTTCATTTACTTCCGGCTTTCCTGCACGTTCAACCAGTTCTGAAACCCGAAGGTCTTCAGGCGAAACACCGCTTAACGGGGAAATTACTCCACCCAGGACATGATAAACACCGTTATATTCATGACTTTTTTCGATTGCAAAGATGTCGACTATATCCTCCACCACACAAATTGTAGATTTATCCCTGCGCAGATTTGCACATATTTCGCAAACTTCAGTTTCGGTAATGTTAAAACACTCCTGGCAAAGATTTATTTCCTCTTTTACTCTAAGGATCGCCTGGGATAAATTTTGGGCGTTTTCATCCGTGTCTTTAAGTAAAAATATTGCTAATCTTTGTGCTGTCCTTTTACCGATCCCCGGTAGGTGATGAAGTTGTTGGACAAGATAATCCAGGGCAGGAGGGAATGAATTTGCCATTTTACATGCCTGGAAATTTTAAGCCACCTGGCATATTGAGCCCCCCCATTAAACCTCCGGTAACCTTCTGCATCTCTTCGTTAGCTTTTTCCTGAGCATTTTCAATGGCCTGATTTACAGCTGCGATTACCAGATCTTCAAGCATTTCCTTATCTTCTCCGTTATATACCTCAGGCTCGATTGAGATCGACAAAATTTTAAATTTGCAGTTTGTTACAACTTTTACCATTCCGCCACCGGATGTTGCCTCAACAGTTATGTTCTCCAGGTTTTCCTGGGCTTTTTGCATCTCTTCCTGCATCTTTTGAGCCTGTTTCATTATTTGTGACATATTTGGCTTCACATCAAATCTCCTTTTTAGGTTAATTCCAGTCCTAATTCTTCAACAAGTTTATTCAGGAGGGGATCATTCTTTATCAGTTTATGAGCAGAATCTTTACTTAAAGGTTTATCAGGTGATACGTTTTGGACATCCTCATCTGTTTCAACCACCTGAATTGAAACTTTGATGGTTTCCTGAAAGTGATTACTTAGCTGATTTTCGATTGTTCGCTGATGTTTTTTAAACCAGCTGATATGAAATGAATTTTTTTTAGCATATTCCAGGATAAGATCTGTTTTTTTTAATTCTACCGGTTTTCCGAGTTCCAGTGCATTGGCGAGGTTCACCTTCGAATTTCGATATTCCTCAACTAACTTTATCCAATAAGATTGCATCTCTTTTAAATTAAGTGGTGTTTTTGAGGGAGATTGATCAACCTTGGGTGTATCAGGTTCAGGTGCTTTTTTTATGGTTTCAGATTTTTTTTTTAAGAGGTCAAGTTTTTCCAGGATATTCTCAATATTTACAGTAGTGGGCATTTTGGCCAGTTTTAATAACCCGATTTCAAACTTCATTTGAGCTTGTGTCGCCCACTTTAAAGAGTTTTGAAGATCTCCGATTTGTTGGATATAGCGTAACAGGTCATTTTCTTCGAATTTCTGACTTTCTTTCTGGTAACTTTCGGCAAAATGCTCCGAAACATTGAGTAGTTCGGTATTTCCCACAGTTTTTGTGACGAGCATATTCCTTAAATGCTCCTCAAATCCGACGAGAAATTCTGCAAAATCGTAACCTTCACGATAGATACTCTGACACAAGATAAGAATTTCTTTGAGATCTCCATCTTGAATTTTTTCAGTAAATTGAAAGTAAATTTCCTGGTCAATAATACCCAGAGCTGAGGCCACTTCCTCGATTGATATCTCTTCTCCGGAATAAGATATAATCTGATCTAAAATACTTTGTGCGTCCCGCATTGATCCATCAGCTTTTTTTGCGATCTGGAGTAGAGCATCATCTGAAATAGATATTTTTTCTTTTTTACATATTAATTTTAAATGCTCGATTATTGTTTTAGTGGGAATTCGCTTAAAATCAAATCGTTGACAACGAGACAAAATCGTCGCCGGCACCCGGTGAATCTCTGTGGTAGCGAATATAAAAATAGCGTGTTTTGGAGGTTCCTCCAGGGTTTTTAAGAGTGCATTAAAAGCCTCTTTAGTCAGCATGTGAACTTCATCAATTATGTAGATGCGGTATTTTCCCTGGCTGGGCGTAAAACGGATATTTTCCCGCAATTTTCTTATCTCATCTATACCACGGTTTGAGGCACCATCAATCTCAAGAACATCCAGTGAACTCCCTTTAGTAATTGATTCACATGCGGAACAGGAATTACATGGCGTTTTAGTGGGGCCCTTCTCACAATTGAGGGCTTTTGCTAATATTCTGGCTGCTGTGGTTTTACCAACACCACGTGGACCGGAAAAAATAAAGGAGTGGGCAATGCGTCCGGTCTCGATTGAATTAGACAGGGTTGTAGAGACATGATCCTGTCCTATGATATCCTCAAATCGCTGAGGACGCCAACGTCTGGCCAATACAATGTAAGTCATCTATGCCTTTACTGTCTAAGTGTTAATTTAATCTTTACAGATGCTCGATACTGGATACTGGATGCTCGTTTCTCGTCTCTCGGCGCTCGTAACTCATTACTTGCTGTTCGTATTTTGTATCAGCAATCACGATTTATACAGCAGTTAGAACCAGTATCGAGCTGCGAGAACCGAGAAACGAGTAAAAAGCCAGGTAACACCACGGCACATAGTTCATGCACTGACCGCTGCTTCCTTCCGGATCTGACGGGGTTGGGTGAGGACCTATTGCGTGGGACCTGGCTTTGTGGAGCTAAGCGGGATTGAACCGCTGACCTCTGCATTGCGAACGCAGCGCTCTCCCAGCTGAGCTATAGCCCCTGATGAACCATCAAATTTACATATTCTCTCTCCGACAATCAATCGGTTTTTGAACACATTTCTTTTCAATTACAATTTGTATTGATTTTTATGTCGGGAATTGAATAATTTAAATGATATTTAACTTGGATAATTCATCTCGCAACAACGTGGCGACGCAAAGATTTTTATCCACGAATTACACGAATTGATTCATGATTTCCTAATTAACAACCCACCCCGTCCCACCGCATTGGCGGAGGTCCACCCCTCCGGCATCCGCCGGAGGCGGGCAAGAGCTTGCAGGGAGGGGCTGGGGGAGGGTCAGAGATTAATGGTATGTTATAAATAGAGGGTGAATATTATGAATATTTTTGCTCTGAGTGGTGAGGTAGTTAGATTGAATAATTTAGTTATGGCTTATATACTCGTAATTTTTTCTGCAACGATGGTATTGGCACAAAATAAAATTTATCCTACACCACAAATTGATTTTAATCCAGAACAGTATGTGTGTTACAGAGCTTCAGACCCTCTTGATATAGACGGTTACTTTGACGAGGATGATTGGCAGAATGCAGTGCGTAGTAAATATTTTGTTGACATTGAGGGTAGTTTGAAACCACGACCCCGATTTTGGACATATATAAAAATGCTTTGGGATAATGATTATTTTTATATTGCTGCAGAACTTCAGGAACCACATATCTGGGCAACGCTTGAGGAACGGGATGCGGTAATTTATCAGGACAATGATTTTGAAGTTTTTATCGATCCAGATGGAGATTCCCACAATTATTTTGAAGTGGAAATAAATGCATTCGGTGCTTTCTGGGATCTGCTGCTCGTTAAACCATATCGCGATGGGGGACCAGCGATAAATGCCTGGGATATTTATGGAATAAAAGTAGGGGTTGAAATTGATGGCACTATTAATAATACTTCCGATATCGACTCACAGTGGAGAGTGGAAATGGCAATCCCCTGGAAGGTCCTGGCTGAAGGAACAAATATGGCATCCCCACCACGGGATGGAGATTATTGGCGGGTTAATTTCTCCAGAGTTGTCTGGCCGGTTGAGGTTTATGGTGGAAAATATGTAAAATTTAAAAATAGAAAAACCGGAAAAGCGGCTCCTGAAATGAACTGGGTTTGGTCACCCCAGGGTCTGATAAATATGCATTATCCTGAAATGTGGGGCTATGTTCATTTCTCTGAAATCATAGCAGGAGAGGGTACATACGAATATTCTTTACCCACTGCGGAGGGGATTAAATGGATTCTGCGACAGATATACTATGAAGAAAAAAAATATTATTTAAAACATAAAAAATATTCAGCACAGCTTGCTGATCTGGATGAGAAGAAATGGAATAAGGGCGAAGGGCAATATCCGGTTGATATTCAAACGACATGGAATTTATTTGAATCAACAATAAAAGATACAACAACCGGGGAGGTTTGGCATATCCGGCAGGACGGACTTATCTGGAACTCTCAAATCGATTCAACGGTCATTCCGCATTAACACCATAATTGATTTTATTTGCGTCTTTGCGGTTAATTTAATTACTATCAGTTTGATTCTTTTGGTTCGGGTAGTGGCTTACGGGGAATCTTCGAGCCACGCATTGCTGCATGATAGACAAAGGTCGCCATAACCATTGATGCCTGCATAACATCTCCAGGGATAACGTGCTCGTATACATCCATGTTGGTATGGTGTGTACGGGTCATATAATCGATAGGATCCTGAATAAATTGAAATCCAGGCAGCCCAAGCTCATTAAAGGGTATATGATCAGTTCCGGATGTGTTGCGGATTGTTACGACACTTGCACCCATATCATGAAACGGCCTAAACCAGGCCTCGAAAATGGGTCTTGCAGCATCATTACCTTGTAGATAAATCCCCCGTATTTTGCCGGCACCATTATCCAGATTGAAGTAAACCGAAAAATCTTCATGAGCATCTCTTAATTCCATCGTCTTGCGGTCCCCGTAATGTTTAGCAAGGTATCCCCGTGAGCCCAGATAACCCTGTTCTTCACCGCTCCACAAGGCGAGACGAATGGTGCGTCTCGGCTTGACTCCAATCTTTTTCAAGATACGCATTGCTTCCATCGCTACCGCACAACTGGCAGCATTATCCGTTGCCCCGGTTCCGGCATACCAGGAATCAAGATGCCCCCCGAACATTACCACCTCATCCTCTAAACTGCCGTCCGTTCCGGGTATTTCAGCAATCAGATTAAAACCGAGAGTGTCATCTTTAAAGATTTTATTTTGTATATCAATTTTCAGAGTTACCGGGATTTTCTTTTCGAGAATCCGGCAAATTCTTCCATATTGTTCGTTGGAAACGATAATACCGGGTACGCCGGGTTCATCACTTATTTTGTAACCTCCTCTTGTATAGGCACGTACCGTTCCATGCTCACGTTCGCTTGATTCTAATATAACTCCGACTTTTTCATCTTTTAGAAATTTAAGAATCTTTTTCTTCAATTCGCGTCTGGCCATCCACTCTTTGCGACGTTCTGACCAGGGTGATTTTGCCCCAAGCTCGCGCGCCTTGGCAATCTCTGCTAATTTTTCATCATCATAACGTTTTGCATCTGCTTCAAATTTTGGTTCCCAGGCCCGGTGTTTACCCAACATAATAATTGCACCGGCTAATGAATCCTTGTAAGCATCCAGTTGATCTTTTGATTCAATTTCAAGAAGGACGGGTTTACCGGTTAGCTCACCCTCAGTGCTTTTAGTCCAGGCCTTTGGATAAGCAATAAGCGGCATATAGCGGGGTGAGATCATCGCAGCAGAAATATGATCCATTGTCCAGCCACGTCCAAATGTCCCCCAATCTTCAAGTTTAACATTGGTGATTCCCCACTCTTTCAATTGCTTTTGTGCCCATTCAGCAGCCTCCATCAATTCCGGTGAGCCGGTCAACCTTGGGCCATAGACATCCGTCAGATAACTAACAGTTTCCATTACCTTTGAATTTTTAGTTGCCTCCATTTTGATTTTTTGCACAATTTGCAGATTAACTGGCTCTTCAGCAAAAATCGAAACACTTAATACCATGAGCATAACAATAATTCGTCTGCAAATCTTCATCATGATCTCCTATTCTTAGATGGAAAAATGATAAAGTCCATGTTTATCATGTAGGGACGTAGCATGTCGAAGCCCCCGTTTTACGGGTGCTACGTCCCAACAAAATGACAAGGGGCTCTATTTAACAATTTGACATTAATTGGCTTAACGATGGTAAAATTTCCATAATATACAAAAATTATGATTGAGATTTAAATGAAGGAATATATTTATCGCTAGTTACTCTAAGGATATATTAGTACTTATCCGGAACAAATGTTTGATCGGTAATAGGTGGGCGTTCATAGCCCTTTCTGTCTTCGCGTGGAGGTAATTTTATTTTTGAAGGGGTCAGGTCTTCATATGGAATCATACTCAGAAGATGGGAAATACAATTCAAACGGGCTCTTTTTTTGTCATCGGCATTGACAACAGACCAGGGAGCCTGCTTGATATCTGTATAAGCAAACATTTCATCTTTGGCTTTTGAATAGTCCTCCCATCGTTTTCTCGATTCCAGATCCATGGGACTCAATTTCCACCTTTTTGTCGCGTCGAGCAGCCGGGCCTGAAACCTTTTTTCCTGCTCTTCATCACTCACGGAAAACCAGTATTTAATTAAGATGATACCCGATCGAATCAACATCCGTTCAAATTCGGGAGTAGAACGTAAAAATTCTCTATACTCTTCTTCTGTACAAAAACCCATAACTCGTTCTACTCCGGCTCGGTTATACCAGCTTCGATCAAAGAGTACCATTTCTCCTGCAGCGGGCAGATGAGGGACGTAGCGTTGGAAATACCATTGGTTTTTTTCTCTTTCTGTCGGTACACCAAGAGCAACAACACGACAGACACGAGGATTTAATCTTTGGGTAATTCTTTTGATAGTACCACCCTTACCGGCTGCATCTCTTCCTTCAAAAATTACAACGACTTTCAAATCTTGATGTTTTATCCATTCCTGAAGTTTCACCAATTCAATTTGTAATTCTTCCAACTCATGTTCATATCTCTTTTTGCTGAGCGCTTCATCCTTCCGGTGCTCTTTCTGAGAATCTTTGTTTTTATTTTCTTTTTCTTTAAATGTCTTTGTTTTTTCTTTTTTCTTTTGATCCATCTGGAACTCCGAAAATGAGTAATGTTTTTATATCGATAAACATACTGGCAAGTCTAAACACTAAAATTATCGACAATTTAAGAGAATGGTTTAAAAAGTAAAAGAAAATTTATTAGTTTGGTTAATTCATAGCGCGTCCCGCAACTGCGGGATGCAAACAAAGAAAAGAAGTCCACGGATTACACGAATTGACACGGATTTCATTTAAAAATTATTATTATTTTAGTTTTAATCCGTGCAAATCAGTGTAATCCGTGGATAAAAAATCGTTGTGTTCGCCGGTAGGCGAATCCGCCCACTGGTGTGATCTTTGAGTCTTGAGGCTACAAATTATTCAAGTTAGTTAAATATTTATTGAGGTATTTCCCAGTTACCCATTAATTGTTCTAATTCAAGTCTGGTGATGCGTGCCTGGAATCGGGCAACAATCAGGATACTTTGTGAACGTATGAGATTTACCTGGGCATCCCGGAATTCCAGGGAACTTGCTGCCCCAATATCATAACGGTCCTGGTTGAGTTGCAGATTTTTTCCAGCGGCAATAACATTTTGTTCTTCAAGATCAATCAATTCTATCCTTTTATAAAATGTTTCCAGCTTTTCTTTAACCGCTGCACCAGTCCTGTTTTCCTGATCCTGCAAAGCGAATTCCTGGTTTCTTGCTTCAAGGCGTGCGTTTTGTAAGTCGATTTTATCTCTCAACCCATTAAACAGATTGAAGGTTAAATTTAAACCGACAATTGCATCCCGGCTAATGGTCTCAACCGGATCCTTGAAATTAGGATTATCACTAACTAATTTCCTTTCAACATATCCATAATTGGCAATAAAAGACAGACGCGGGTAGAAATAAACGGCACTTAAAGAGACATTGTTTTCTGCCACTTTTCTATTTTGTCTGGCAACAATCAACCGGCTATTCTGTTCTTTAGCTAATTCCAGAATTTCCTGGTAAGAATAAGGTAGGTCAGGGATGATGATTTGCTGGACGACATTCACCAGTGTATCTACATCCCTTCCTAATAGAATGTTTAAATCATTCTGTGCAATAATCCGCCGTAAATCCTGATTGATAAGCGTTGCGCTATCATTGTTGTATGAAACCTGGGCATTCCAATAATCGGTGGATGAGGCGCTTCCCAGTTCCTGTTTTACTTTTTCTTTCTCTAACCTGGTTTTTGAAATGTCACGGGCATTTCTGGCGACATCAAAAAGCTGTTCTTGTTGGACAAGATTGTAATAAGCGCTAAGAATAGCCACAACGGTAGTTTCGATTATATTGCGTGATTGGTATTCCCCTAGTATAGCCAATTGTTTAAATTGATCGTTGTTTACAAACATGCCAAAACCGTCGAATAAGGTCCAATTTAAACTCAATTGTCCTCTCAGGTTATCAGAATCTGTAGAACCAAAACTAAAAGGTGAATTGGTATCCTGATCCGATTTTGCTTTCTCATAGTTCCCGGATAAATCAAGTATTGGTAAAAAACCGGCAGTTCCTTTACCTTTGTTATTTCGGGCAATTTTTTCCTGATTTCGGGCGATCTGAATATCAAAGTTATTTTTTAATCCGATTCTTATGGCATCTTCTGCTGTCATGAGTTCCTGGGCAGAAGAATAACACACCAATGTAATGATGATCGAAATAATTCTGATCATGAATTTTTCCTTTGAAAGTCTTTGTCCGCTCCCTACGGGACCGGATATTTTGTGGTATATTTCTTTGCTACAAATATTGAACACCTCCGGTGTTTTTAATTCCGAGTTCCAAGTTCCGAATTCCAAATTCACAATCCAACCCCTTAATCCCTCCCGCAGTCGCGGGACAGGCTCTTTGCTAAGGGGGAAACAGATCTCTATCATCCAGAATCAAGCATCCAGCATCCAGCATCCAGTATCCCCGATAAAAAATGTCTCCTTCCAGTCAACTTATCGGGGTCAAATCATCCACGATTTGACCAGCATCAAGCTTCTAATTCTTTTAAAGCCGGTTCAATAGATTCATAGGTTGCATCCTCAGAAAAGAGGCGGGTAAGCCAGAATCGTATTTTATTTATTGCCAGATATCCGGCTGGTAAAACAAGTAATAAAACAAGGGTGCCGAACATTAACCCGTAGGCAACGGAAACAGCCATCGGGATTAAAAATTGTGCCTGGCGGCTGCCTTCAAGAATAATAGGAGCCAATCCAAATGCCGTCGTTAAAGTTGTTAATAAAATTGGTCTGAATCTTGATATACCCGCATTAAATACTGCATCGACAATTTTTTGGCCGGCTCGTAAATTTCTGTTTATCCGGTCTATAAATACAATACTGTCATTGATTACAATGCCGGAAAGGGCAAGGATGCCATATAAAGAAAGAAAGGAAAGTTGAACTCCCTGAATACCATGTCCCCAAATCGCACCAATAATCCCCAACGGGATAAGCGAGAAAATTAGAAATGCCTGAACATAAGATCGAAACACTAAAACAACCAGTATAAACATGCCCAGAAGAGCGAGAGGAAAGGTGCGTTGCATCGATTTGGCCTCTTTCTCCCTGTTTCTTGACTGACCTTCATAGGACACCTGAACACCTCTGACCTGTGCCAGGATTGGAGGGATAATATTGTTTGTGATTTCAGCTAGTATGGGCGGCAAGTCATCTTTCTCATTGGCCAGATTGGCTTCGACCTTGATTTCACGTCTTTTATCAAGATGATTGATCACAATCAATCCTCGCTCTATATCATATTCTGCTATCTCACTAAAAGGGTATTCTTCGCCAGCAGGTGTTCGTATTCTCATTTGATCTAAAAAACCAAGGGCAGTTCTATCTTCCGGACGATAGCGTACCCACACCTTGACCTCATCTCTTCCTCTCTGTATGCGTTGTACTTCCTGTCCAAAAAATCCCTGACGAACCTGTCCGGCGACATCGCTCAGTTTCAATCCAAGGGCATATGCTCTTGGTTTTAAACGGATATTTAATTCTCTCCGACCTTCCTGATTGGAATCGGTGATGTCTTTGAGTGTCACCATATTTTCCAATTCTGCGATTAACAAATCTCTGGCGCGGTTTAGTTGTGCCAGATCGTTGCCAAGCAAACTAATTGAAACAGGCTTTCCAAAAAATCCTTGTCGTCCAAATGTAATATTCTGCGCTTTAGGTACAATGCCAACTTTTTCTCTTATCCGGGAGGCTATAACAAAACTATCGATGTTTCTTGTTTCGCCATCGAGCAATTCAAGTGTAAGTTTACCTGTATTGCTGCCTGCTTCACCAAAATCATTACGTCCGATCTCGCGTCTGATACCAAGGATAACATCCTTACTGTCTTCGCGTTCTTTCTTCAGTTCCTCATTTACCTCCAGGCAGGTTTTCTCCAGTTTGCTGAGAAGTGAATCTGTCTCAGATTCCTGGCTACCGGAAACAAGTGATACATTGATTGGAAGTGTGTCACCGTCAATATATGGAAAAGGGGTTGCTCCTATGATGCCTCCGCCAAGCAGCCCAATTGTTATCAGGAAAAATCCAACCGGAATAGTAAGAGTTATCCATTTATGATCCAGGGCGAATTTAAGTGTGGGGGCATACATTCTGTTTGTGATAATGTTGATAAATTGTTCAATTTTTTTTCGGGATGGGGGATCTTCTTTATGTGGGTGTAATCCCTTGGAATGAGCCAGGTGAGAGGGAAGAATTATAAAAGCTTCGACCAGAGAAAAAGCTAATGAGGCAATGACTACCAGAGCCATATGCCATATAAATTTGCCCATAAATCCTTCGAGAAAAAAGAAGGGAAGAAAAACAATAATCGTTGTTGAGACAGAGGTGAAAACAGGAGCTATCATCTCAAGGGTACCGTCGATAGCAGACTGGACCGCAGATTTTCCACGTTCATAATGGGAAAATATGTTTTCTCCGACAACAATTCCATCGTCAACAAGAATACCAACAACGATGATCATCCCAAAGGTTGAAATAGCATTTATTGTTACCCCTACCATGCTGGCAATAATAAACATACCAGCAAATGAGAAGGGGATCCCAATTGAAACCCAATATGATAACCGCAAATTCATGAAAAAGCCAAGGGTTATAATCACTAAAGATAGTCCAATTAATCCATTGTTTTTTAACAGGTTTAGGCGCTGTTGTAGGGAGACAGTCCGATCATCTAGTAAAATGGCATTTATTTGTTCATTGCTGGCATTGAACTTCTGGATTTTTTCTTTTGTAATGTTTGCCACATCCAGAATATCTTCGTCCGCTGTTTTATCGACACTGAGCACAACTGAATTTCGGCCATTATAATACGATTTATCAGGAATATCCTCCCATCTTTCCTTAACAACCGCTATATCTCTCAGATAAATAACTGTACCATCAGGATTTCCCCGTATTGGAATAACCTCTAATTCTTTGGCGAAATAATTTCGTCCGTAAGCCCGTATAAGAATTTCTTCATCGGTCGTTTCAAACTTTCCCCCGGATATATTGATATTTGCCGATCTGACGGCAGTGGCAATTTCGTTAAAGGTTAATTGATAGCGTCGAAGATCTGCTTCTGACACTTCAATAGAAATCTCGGGATTGGGGAGGCCGGCGATCGCTACTTGTGAGATTTGGGGTGTAGCAAGTAGATCATCCCGTAAATTTTCTGCAATGATTTTTAAATTGAACAGATCTGTTTCGCCATAGAGGACAACAGAAAGCGCTCTGCTTCGAAACTTTTGTTCAAAAATTACCGGCTTTTCACTGCCCTGTGGAAAGGAACTTATCCTGTCAACAGCATTTTTTACATCGGCAAGCACGCGAGAAATATCAACTCCATAATCTGCTTCAACATTTACTGATCCGAAATTTTCCCGGGAAGCGGAGGTGATTCGATCTATCCCCTCAATACCCTCGAGGTTTTCTTCAATCTTTAAAACTACTCCTTCCTCGACTTCCTGGGGAGAAGCGCCGGGATAAGCTACCTGTATTTGTATAATCCCCGATTGAATTTCCGGAAAAAATGAATAGCGCATTTGAAGGAAAGAAATAATCCCGAACCCAAGAATACTAAACAGGATAACATTTGACCAGATTGGGTATTTAACCAGAAATGCAAGGATCTTTTGCATTATTATTGGCTCCTTTCCTCAGATAAAATTGATTTAGGACGGGCTAACATACCGCTGGCAACACCCTGAAGTACTTCGGTGACGATAGTGTCTCCCTGTGAAATTCCCTCTGACACAATCACCGAGTCGGTCTGGAGTCTGGATATTTCTACCGGTCTGTAATCTAACCGGCCATTCTTGATAAAATAGATATAGTTTTCCTGATACAGAATCTTACGCGGAATCAGAATCGCGTTCTTCACAATCTTACCGGAAATTCGTGCTTTAAGAAATATCCCTTCAAATATTTCACCCCTATTAGAAATGTTAAGTCTAACAAATAAAGATACAGACTGCGTTTTTGGATCAATTGAATTACCGATTCGGGCAATTGTTCCTTGCCATTGCTTACCCATTTCCTCGGATATCAATATTACTGGTTTGGTTTTATCAATCCAGACAATGTCTTCAGCCGGGATTGGTATCTCGACTTCCAAATTATCGAGATTAATCACTTTACCGAGACGGCTGCCATTACGAGCGATGGAACCCACACGAAGATCAGCGGAAATGATCGAGCCAGAAAAGGGTGCATAAAAATAGTGTTTTTCCAGGCGAATTTCGAGATTTCTGACAGAAAAATAGAGTTTATACACATTGAACCGGCTGAGATAAAGTTTGATTTTCTGATTTTCGGTTTCTGGAAGAGGGGGAAGTGGCGAATAAACATCACATTGATCAAAATAGGATTGCCATACCTCAAAATCCTTGGGGAAATCTATTTTTATTTCTGGTAAGACGGAAGAAAGGGCATTGAGGAATTCACTTTTTGCACTTTTAATATCGAGCTGAATCTGTCGATCATCAATTTTCAGAACAAGATCTCCTTTTCTAAAAGATTGTGCAGGTTGAAAAGGAACAGTTCCCTCCATCACCGTGCCTGATACTTCGCTGAATAAAACCAGGGGAAGAGCTGAAGTGAGCCGTCCAAGACCAACGATTTCGGACTCAATATCCTGTAAATGCGCCACTTCAATGTCAACGATTTTAGTCTGCGGGACCGCTGGTGCTTTGGGTGGATCGCTTCGCAATGAGAAGAGGGCAATCATAATAATTATGCTTGCAATGATAATAGCAACTGGTATCAATACAGCCTTGAATTTCATAATTATTCCTTATTAGTCATTATATTATTTTTTAGGGTAAATTCCTGAAACCGGGTACTTTTTGTTGATAGTATATTATATCCCAGGTATGCTAAAGATATTAGTAGTAATCCAATTCCTGCAAAGGCAAAAATGCCACTTGTTGATGTTAATAATCGAACAGGTTGTATAAGAAAAGGTGAAACGAACTGACCTATAAATACGGAGGTCGTTAAACCACCTATAATTCGACCGCGCATCGATTCTGGTGAAAGGGTAACGATCCATACATTGGAGTTTGGGATCAGGACGCCCATTCCGATACCGCCAATTAATAATCCCAGCAGTAATAATAAATAATCAACGACAAAAAAGATCACTAAAAATCCAAGCCCCAGGAAAAAAAATGAAAATGAATAGATTGTAGAAAAACTCCACCTGGCCTTAATTCTCTTATAATTTAGAGACACGATTGCAGAAGAGAGTGTTGAACAGGCAATTGCAACACCTATAAGTGTATTGCTTGCACCGGTCTGTTCTTTGATATAGAAAGGAATCTCTACTGGGATGATATAAAACAACATCATACCAAAAAAGGCAGTCATAAAAATAATAACTATAAGTGTTTTGGGATACT
>SDBS01002215.1_pt1 | contig 19547 bp, 14 predicted proteins | sample 2277091 | NCBI WGS metagenome assembly SDBS01 (sample SAMN10404972, study PRJNA504765) | marine sediment metagenome | isolation source: marine sediment core GS10_PC15, 163 cmbsf | place: Arctic Ocean: Southern Knipovich Ridge | collected 2010 | reverse complement strand
GTCGCCTGACGCGCCACCGCCTGCCGCAGAACCGCCTAATGGCTGGGATACGTTATCCGCATCCCCTCTCGGCGCCCCATCCAATGGCACGGCAGTTATTAACGCAGACGGATCCTTTACTTACACACCATTTGCGAACTACTTTGGGTCAGATACCTTTACCTATGAGGCGTGTGATGGTGGTGGTTCTTGCGATAGTGCGACGGTCTATATCACCGTCAATTCGGTGGAAGATATCCCTATCGCTGTGGATGATGTTTACAGTGTAGATGAAGATATCACCTTGATCCGATCGGCGCTGACGGGCGTCCTAAGCAACGACTCTGATGGTGATGGTGACATCCTAGGTGCCACTTTATTGGCAGGACCAACCAATGCTAGTAGCTTCTCATTGAACAGCGATGGTTCATTCAGCTACCAGCCTGATCCCCATTACTTTGGCTTGGATCAATTTACGTATGAAGCTTGTGATCCGGCTCCCCTTCCGAATGGGGATTGTGATAACGCGGTCGTCGATATCACCATCGAAAGTGTGAACGACCCACCGGTTGCCGTTGACGATCCGACGCCGGTGGGAGGCCCTCCATTCCCAAGATTCAATACTGATGAAGACATACCTATAGATATTGATGTGCTCGCAAATGATTACGAGGATCCCGTAGAAGGCGATACGATCTCGATTTTCAGCATTCCAGGGAGCCCAGCGAATGGTTCCGTGGTCATAAACATCAACGGAACACCACTTGACCCAAGTGATGATTTCATTACCTATTCGCCGGCCCTTCATTACTACGGCAATGACAGTTTCACGTATCGGATTTCTGATGGAAATGGTGGATTCGATGACGCCTTGGTTCGTATTACGGTAGATCCCATCAATGACGCCCCGACTGCGTTGGACGACAGCGGGACGATGGGGGCGTTCGATCCGCCACTGGCCGTGGATGTGTTGGCAAATGACGCTGACCTGGTGGAAGGTGAACCGCTTGAGATCATCTCAGTGCAGAGTTCAATCGATCTCGGTGGAATCCAAACTACTACCGATCAGGGCGGGTTAGCCAGCATCAACGATAACGGAACACCAGGCAATACGACCGACGATTTCGTCGATTACGACCCTCAAGGTTACAGCCATCCGACGATCGCTGATACGTTTACCTACACCATTAGCGATGGGCAACCCATCAATAACACCGACACAGCAACCGTTTCCATTATTGTTAACGACGCGCCGATCGCTGAGAGTGATTCCGCGCCAACGCTTGAAGATAACTCCGTGCCCATCGATGTGCTGACGAACGATGCACTCTCCGAACCGAATGGCGATACGGTGGAGCTAATTGCTGGATCCGTAACCAATCCTGCAAATGGAACTGTCTCCGTCAATGATGCCGGCACACCGCTCGATCGATCGGATGATTTTATCGACTATACACCGAACCTTAATTATTTCGGTATTGATACATTTACTTATCAGATCACCGATACGGGTTTGAACTCCAACGTCGCCACCGTGACTGTCACAGTTACCGCGGTTAATGATCTCCCTGTGGCTGCCGATGATGATTTTCGTACGGATCGTAACACCGCAGCGAATTTTGATGTTTTGCTAAACGATACTGATGTGGACCTCGATACGCTCAGCGTCCAGAGTGCAACGGATGGCGCGAATGGTACCGTGACGAACAACGGTACAGATGTAACCTACGATCCTGATACGAACTTCGTCGGTGGCGATAGCTTCACCTATATTGTTAGCGATGGGAATGGCGGTACAGATTCTGCGACTGTGATTGTCGTTGTGAGCGGCCGTCCAGAAGCTAATCCAGAATCTTATACAACAAATGAAGATACCCCTCTTGCGGTGCCATCGGTGCTGTTCCCGAATGGCGTGCTTGACAATGACACTGATCCAAATCCAGGCGATACATTGACTGCCTCGCTGAATCTAGCGAATCCGATCGCGTCCGGGACACTCGTGCTGAACCCGGACGGTTCCTTCACCTACGATCCCTTCTCGAACTTCAACGGGAATGATGATTTCATGTATGATGCCTGCGATCCTGGCGGTTTATGTGATTCGGCAACCGTAAACATCACTGTCGTATCGGACAATGATGCGCCTGTTGCGAACAACGATCCAGATGGCGCACCATTAACCCCCCCCTTCTCTTTCTTCACCGATGAGGATTCACCGATACTTATAGATGTTACATCTAACGATACGGATGTAGACGGTACAATTGATAATTCTTCCGTTGTCATTGCCTCTCCCCCATCGTCTGGGTTGGTTATCAACCATCTGGACGGTACTGTAACTTATACACCGAATGCTGATTACCTGACAGTTGGAGGATCGAATCTCAACATCTGGTTCTCGTATACTGTGGATGACAATGACGGGGACACGTCCAGTCCAGGATGGGTCTATGTAGCAATCACACCAATAAATGATCCCCCTGTCGCAGTAGATGATGATCGTGAGACAGGTCAAGATGTCACTATCACGATCAATGTGATGTCGAACGATTATGATGTCGACACAGGAGATACTATATCGATTCTGTCCTTCGATCTGGTTGGGTCAAATGGTGCGACCATCACTCAGGTCGGGAATCGATTGGAGTATGACCCCCTGCCGACATTTAGCCATCCGACGGTCCCCGAAACCTTTGCCTACACGATTGAAGATACTCTTTTCGCAACTGGAGGACCGGCGACCGTGTCCGTCATTGTGAATGATGCTCCGATCGCTGTAGATGATTCCGAGACAACACTTGAAGACAATCCAGTGGCCATCTTTGTTCTGGCGAATGATGCGCTTGTCGAGCCAAACGGGGACCCGGTTGAGATCGTTGCCGGATCAATATCATCACCAAGTTTAGGGACAGTTTCTATTAATGATAATGGGACGCCGGGAGATCGGACGGATGACTTCATTGATTACGTACCAGATCCAAATGTATTTGGCACTGGTGATACTTTTACCTACATCATCACAGATGGAGGTCTGGATTCCAATACTGCTACGGTCACGGTCGATGTCACAGCTGTAAACGATGATCCTGTCGCGCAGGATGACACTTTCCGGACAAATGTGGATACGCCAGGAGTCTTCGATGTTCTCGGTAATGACAATGATATCGATTCGGCGAGTCTCACCGTTCTCACAGTTACAGATGGCACACAGGGGACAGTTGCTAACAACCTGACCGATGTGACCTATACACCCAATGCGGGCTACATCGGGCCAGATAGCTTCAGCTACATAGTTACAGATGGCGATGGTGGGAGTGACGGTGCTAATGTGGGTGTTGTCGTGAATGGTCCACCGCAAGCCGATGCGGAAACCTACAACACACAAGAGGACACCCCGCTCAACATCGCAGCACCTGGTGTACTGGATGGGGACACGGACCCCAACAGTGATTCCCTCACCGCCTCGGTGGTCTCAACCACTTCGAACGGGACCTTGAATCTGAATGGAGATGGATCCTTTGACTACAATCCGAACGCAGACTTCAATGGCACAGATCAGTTCACCTACGAAGCTTGTGATCCTGGTTCACCAGGGCAGCCACAACTGTGTGACAACGCAACTGTAACGATCAATATCTCAGCTTTGCCCGATCCTCCAGTTGCGAGCGACGATGCTACCTCGGTGGATGAGGATAATCCCTTGAATGTGGCCAGTCCCGGTGTTCTCTCCAACGACGATGACCCCGATAACCTTGTGGGTAATCCCTGGGATGGCCTGACCATCACACTTACAAGTGGACCCTCCGATGCAGACAACTTTGACCTTTTCGGCGATGGGTCATTCGACTATGTACCTCTACCCGATTACCATGGATCTGACAGTTTCCAGTATGAGGCATGCGATCCAACAAGCCGTTGTGACACAGCCACAGTCAATATCACCGTCAACTCCATAAATGATCCACCCATTGCGGTGAATGATGGACCTGAGTCAACAGATGAAGACACACCCATCACAATTGATGTGCTTCTCAATGATTATGAGGATCCCGTCGAGGGGGATACGCTCAGCGTAGGAGGTGTCACTCAAGGTGCTTGGGGGAGTGTGACAAATAATGGTACTGACGTAACTTACGATCCCAATGCTGAATCGCTCGCAGAAGGTGTAATCCAGCCCGACACCTTCACATATACACTTTCGGATGGAAACGGCGGGACGGATACTGCTGACGTCACTGTGCAAATTACCGGAGTAAACGATGCGCCAAATGCTGTTGACGACCCTGGTTTCACAATGGGTCAATTCGATTCCCCCTTACCTATTTTTGTGCTCGTGAATGACAGCGATGTGGATGTACCTGATACGATATCCATCAGTTCGTGTGATAATCCATCGTTATCACTTGGCGGATCAGTTGATTGCAGCGGTCCCTCGATTGTTTATACGCCCAACACGGCTCCAGGGGGAAGTGATCCGCTGAACCCCGACACATTTGATTACCTCATCAGCGACTCGATTGGCGCCACGGACAGCGCCACTGTCTCAATCCTGGTCAACGATCCACCTTCAGCTGTGGATGATGGTGTCTACACAGTTGATGAAGACAATCAGCTCATCGTGGATGCAGCTGCGGGTGTACTCGCAAACGACAGTGATCCCAATGGGGATCCACTCTATCCTTCGGTGACTTCAACAACGACAAATGGTTCGTTATCCCTCAGCAGTGATGGTTCGTTCACCTACGATCCGATCGCGAACTACTTTGGGAGCGATCAGTTCACCTATGAAATCTGTGACGCTCCAGGTGGCGCAGGCTATTGTGCCAGTGCGATTGCTTTGATTACGATCAATTCGGTCAATGATCAACCAATTGCCACAAACAACAGTGGCACGAGTGACCAGCCAACCGCCACCACAACAGGCATTACCATTGATGTTGCTTCAGACGATAGCGATCTAGAAGGCAATGTTGTCCCAGGATCTGTCCTCATCTCAAGCCCGCCAGCGCACGGCACCGCTGTCGCCAATGGGGATGGCACCGTCACCTATACCCTTACAGAGCCGTGGTTTGCCTCGGATAGTTTCGAGTACACCATCCAGGATGATCAAATACCAACCGCCATATCAGCACCTGCAACCGTGAGTATTACGATCACGCCGCCGATCCTCACTGTTGCGAAGGATGCTTCCCAATCACAAGCCGTTCTAAATGATTTGATCGAATTCTACATCTATGTCATAAATGATGGTCCCGGAACCGCATACAGCGTGGATTTGTCTGATAGTCTTGGAAATTGCTTCCAGTGGGAAGCTGGTAGCCCAGATGGTCTTCTCGGTGATTTGGCTGACGGAGCTGCGGTGGTCGTAGGTCCAGTATCCGCCCGCGTGATCAACACTTCTGGCTGCTCGAACGAGAATCGAGCCTCGGTCACTTCGATCAATGGTGCTTCCGCGAGTGGATCCGTCACCATCACTCTTATCTCAGGAACTCATTTCCCCTTGTTCTTCCCATTGCTCGTGTTCGCCTGGCCTTTACTGCGGACAGTCTACAGAAAGATTAGAAAGCCTTTCTAGCCATCAGGTCTATAAATCCCGAAACATAATAACCTAGGCGTGGGCTGACTAAATTCCCGTGAAATCTTTTTTTAAATGTTAAGACAGGCACGAATATGTGAGCAATATATTATGCGAAGAAAAAAAATTGTGTTAAAGGGGGTGGGATTGAAGTCTATCCAATGTGATTCGCAGAATTTCTTCAGGCACAAGCTCATCGGTCATGATGTAAATATCGTGATTCTCTCGAGCGTGGACTAATCTCCGGATCTGTTCATCATATTCTCGACGCGTCCAATTAAATCGCTTCCGCTTTGTACACGTCTCGTAGCTCGCATCAAGGTAGATTAAAATATCCGGCTTCGTCAGCACCCGCCACATATCTTGAACGAAGGAGTGCTCCTGAGCGATCTGACGGGCATGATAGTCGTGCTGCTTCAGTCCGTTGACGAGGACGGTTTTCCCAGATCCGCAGGGTCCTACAATGGCGATCATCATTCTGAATTTTGACCGTGCTTTTTTTAGGGACACGCCTGAGAGAGAACCATCTCAAAGCGGCATGCGTGCTAGCAGCCGACGAGTTTCACCATCACCTTCTAGAGGCAGCGCCGCGGCGATGAGAACGCTGATATCGTCTGCCGGACGTCCCTGATCGAGTTCGACCGCGCGCTTGAGCAGACGATCGGCCCATTCACTCGGATTTGGCGGGCCCTCCGCAGAGAGCATTCGTACAAACGCGAGAACGTCGAAGGAGTTACCTGAGCGCGCCCCCGCGTGGATTAAACCATCGGTGAAGATAATCGCTGTCAGACCGACTTGGAGCGGGATTTCTGTGATCGATGGACGGATTCCTCGCCGGACTCCGACCGGATCAACATCTTCATCGAGAACTCGGATCTGTTGGTCCTCGATTAGAAGTGCCGGTGCATGATTGTTGCGTGTGATCACCATCGTCTGGCTTGATAAATCGATGGAGAGGATATTTAATGTAGCCATGACCTTCCCGGAACGGTAGGTGTGCAGGTAGTCTGAAGCGGCGCGAGCCGCGGCGCCATCACGCACACCCTCTGCGAGAAGGCTGATTGCTTTCCGAGCGACAACGTTTGCTATCAGCTTTGCGGATTTGCCGGAACGTTGGCCGTCAACCAGAACGAAGGATAACCCTCCGCCAGGTCTTTCGGTCATTTCAAGTGTGTCACCGCTCTCTGAAGTTGCGTATTTGCCGACTTTTACAACGGCTACTTGAGCTTCCATGAAATGGATTCTACAATGCTGTGGCGTAAGTGTCCAATTTGTTATTATTTTGGAAGGTGTGTTGGTCGAATTGTCGGGTAGAGTAGAATGGTAATTCCGCTTGTCAAAATAAAAGTGCTCTTGAGATTTTATAGGTTTAAATATGTCCGATTGGGTATACGTCCAAAAAACAATTGAAAAGGCGATAGCTTCGATTTCTGAAACCGCTGGGGAAAAACCAGTTGCAGTAATTGCGGAATACCCAGCGCACTTGCCGGCAATCATTGCGAATGAAGCCATTCTGGTAAACATTCTAAGTAGTCTGCTCTCACAAGTAATCGCTGGAACTGCTCGCACGGAAGTGCGTGTACGGGCACAGATTGCTCCTGGCAGCAGCCCCTCACTTGACCATCTCTCTCACACTGAAGTATCCGGTAAGACACTGCATACAGGCCCTTGGATGCTGCTCTCCATCTCAGATATTGAAGCCCCCTTTGCTCAATCTGAAGAGGCTAGCGATCCTGGAAGAGATCCTGTCCCTGATCTGGTAGAACTCATGCTCGAGGAAAGCAGGGAATCCATCGAAGAATTTCATGGTCATCTTTGGCAGGAGACTACGAGTGGACCGGGCATCCAACTCTGGATTGCTATGCCGCTCAGGGCAGCAATCGAGCCCAGAACTGATATCTCCGAAATACGCAGGGCGGTTGAAACGCACATTCCGGAAGGCTCACAAGCTACGAGCTCTCTTCTTATCTTCGTCGAAGATACGGGCTTGCGCGATCTTTTATCGAGTGATCTTGTTGGGGCAGGATATCGAGTAATAGTGTCCGCTGATACCGAAGATGTAATTACATTAGCGCTTACTGAGACTCCTGATCTGATCATCCTTGACCTTCGTGCTCGGACTCCTTCTGCATTCGATCTGGCATTGCTGTTGAAAGGTGACCGTCGCACTCAAGAGATACCTGTTCTGTTCCTTACCACCTATCCCGGACCCGAAGGTGAGATTCAGATGGGGACGGCGAGTTTTCTCTTCCGGGCGGAGGGCACAGGTGCGCTCCTGGCGACGATTGATACAGCGCTGCACGGCGGTAGCCACCCAGCTTCTAGAGTACTCATCGTTGAACCGGATGATGTTCTGCGGGAGAACATGATCCTCCGCATCCAGGCTTTTGGGTATCCCGTAGTTGAGGCGCGCTCAGTAGGGGAGGCTGTCGCTTTAGCTGAACGGGTGCGGATTGGGTTGGTTCTAACCAATGCGCGGCTGGCTCAGGAGCGAGATTATTGGTTGATCAAGCAGCTTCGGCAGATACCGGAGGAGATGGAGATTTATGTTATCGCGGATGCGCTAACGGATGAAGAGGGGCAGGCAGCGATCAGCCATGGCGCAAGTGGATATGGTGAGACGGGGAAGCTGGGAGATCTGTTCGACCGGGTGAAGGGGGAGAACGGAAAACGTTAGCTTTATTTCTGTAGAACCTCGCCAGAACTACCCTCGCTGGATTGACCCCTTTCTGTTGGATAAAAAATTAGTTAATAGACATAGACGGATGTGCCATGTCCCGTTTCTAAGATGACATCCGCTTCAATGACGGGAGTGGACCATCGGAAGAGCCATTTTGCTTCCTCGGGTCGCATGTTAATACAACCATGACTCTGAGCTCGCCCGTAATCGGAGTGCCAATATGTGCCGTGGAAGGCAACGCCGGTTTTGTGGAAGTAGGATACCCAGGGCACGCCTGGGAGTTCATAAGCCTCGAGATTTGCAGTGAGGTGCCCATTCCCCATATGACGGAGAGGCATTTTCTGGGTGATGTAAAACTGACCCCGTGGTGTCGCCGTTGGGATACCATTGGAGCGAGGACGAGAGTTTTGGACGCCGCTTGCAATTCTTGTTCGAAATACCAGATGATCGCGCTCGTAAGCCATTAGTTCCTGATTGGCGAGGGAGATGTCGATCCGTTTTGCCCCTGCAGGTACTCCGGGGGATAGCGGCTTGAGCTCTTCTGGCTGTATCCGCCGCAGGTGTTCAGCGCGCACGAAATAATTGACCTTGAGCAGGTCGTCGAGTAATTGGTACCAAGGGCGACCATCCGCGCCAACTACAAGTGTCTCAACCCATGCAACCGATTGGTAATAGAGGCGATACAAGGGATCTGATTCCGGATCAGCCTTGCGGTAACTGCGTGTATAGGGAACAGAGACTTCAAATAGGGCGCCTGTCTCGGGAATCTTCCTCCAGGGTGTCTGTGTATTCCATTTTACTAATTGAATTTTTCCTGAATGAACGTGACCATCGGGGACGCGATACCAAAGGGGATTGTGAAGCGGACCTTCATCGGTGACTTCTCGTTTCAGCAATGTAAGTAGAGTGTCTCGATGGATGGTTGAAAGAAGAGGGGCGCGGAAGCTCGGCTCTTTATACAGCCCAATCCAGGTATCCGCGACCCGTCCGAGGCCATAAGGTTTCGAAATTGAAAATGGCGGAGGTGGCTTAATGACGGAAACGCCGGCGGCGAGACCTGCCAGCTTCATGAAGTCCCTCCTCTTGAGTTTGAGCACCATAACGCCATTCTACCTATTGAGCGGCATTGGATCAATAGGAGATGTCATTTATTGGGAAAAGGGTGGTTCATCCTTTACACAGGATAACTGCGTATAGCCACACCTGAAAGGGAGGGGTGCAAAGCTAATTACCATAGCGGTTGGCGCTGCTCCCTTACATTTGACTTTGACGGGTCAGACAGTTTCGTGTAAAACATGCGTGTCATGCGCGCGTTTATTGCGGTGAGTATCCCAGATGAAGTAAAGAGGAAGCTCCAGGAGGAGATCGGTCGACTGAGTGACCTTTTCCGTGATGACCCCGTGAGATGGGTCCGTCCCGAAGGGGTCCATCTCACGCTAAAATTCCTTGGTGAGATCTCAAATAAAAACCTGGAAGAGATCAATCAGGTCCTGGAGAGAGAGGTCAAAAGCCATCCATTCTTATCCCTGCGTGTTGGGGGGTTCGGATGCTTTCCGAACTGCCGTCGACCTAGAGTTCTATGGATAGGCATCACCGTCGAAGACGGCACGCTCGCGCAGGTGCAAACCGCGATTGAAGAGAAACTTGTTCCCCTGGGGTTTGGAAAAGAGGGAAGACTATTTCACCCACACCTGACTTTAGGACGAGTAAGACGGAATATTTCAATGTCAGAATTTACCCAACTCCAGGATGCAGTCAAGGATTACGTCGTTGGGCAGATTGGGCATTTCGAGGTTAGAGAAATTCACCTTATAAAAAGTATTCTAGGATCTTCAGGAGCCGAGTATTCCTCACTGGGGGAGTATCCACTAGGGGTCAAAGGTACCGAATGAAAAGAAAATCCGCTGTCAGCGTAATCGGACCTGGCGAATGCTCTGAGTGGGAAGCCCAAGCGGCCAAGAGTGTGGGCAGACTGCTTGCATCCAATGACGTTACTGTGATCTGCGGTGGGCGAGGGGGTGTGATTGAAGCTGTTTGTCGTGGCGCCCAAGACGCCGGAGGGGTTACTGTAGGAATTCTCCCTGGATTGGTTGTGGAGGAAGGGAATCGGTATCTAACGATCGCTATTCCCACCGGGCTTGGGGAAGGGCGAAACGCCATCATTGCCCGGGCAGGTCAAGCCGTGATCGCGATCGGCGGTAGATTTGGTACACTCTCAGAGATTGCTTTCGCTCTCAAAATGGGGAAGCAGGTTGTGGGTTTGAGAACGTGGGACCTGCTTGATGGAGACGGGGGTAGGGCGCCAATTCAAATCGTAGAAACACCGGAAGAAGCAGTAGAATTGGTGGTAGAGGGAATCCTGAAAAATCAACATCCTAGGAGGCGGCGATAGAGAACGCATTAGAGGTTGCTCACACCGTAGTGGATACACTCGATATTAAGAAGGGTGAGAATATCCTCCTTCTCGATCTTATTGGTGTCTGTTCTTTTACCGATTACTTCGTTATTTGCTCGGGGACGAGTGAGAGGATGCTTCGAGCTCTCTCCGACGAGGTACGGGTAGCACTCAGGAAAAAACATTCCCTCCAGGCAAACAGTGTCGAGGGTAAGTCGGGCGTAGGTTGGACCCTGATCGATTACGGAGATTTAGTCATCCATATTTTTTCCCCCACTATGAGAGAATACTACGCCCTCGAGGATCTATGGGAAGAAGGAAGAGTGCTCCTTCATATGCAGTAGGAACTTCTAATTGTCCTGTTGATTAGCCCAACAATCTTGTAATCCAATTGTCGCTTTACTCCGATAAATCTGATCGGCGATGCCGGAGATCGGTGTTAATTCTGTATTGATCTCAATTAACCTGGCTCCTTGCATCTTACCGACTCGAGGAAGTTCAGTTGCGGGAGAGACGATCCCCGATGTGCCAATAACGAGCATCACACGCGCGCGTTGTACTGCTTCAAAGGCGTTATCTAAAACCTCCGGATCCAGAGCTTCTTCGAACCAGACGACGTCAGGTCGTGCCTTCTCACCGCAGCCTGGACACGGCGGAGGGAGTTTTTCTAGCGGCACATTCCGATCGTCCCAACAATCCCCGCTGTTTGTGCAGCGCAAACGCTATTTTGAACCATGTATCTCGATGATATCGCAGCTGCCAGCTGCTGTGTGGAGACCGTCGACATTCTGTGTGATTAAAGTGAAATCAGAGATTTGTTTTTCAAGGGTGGCCAAAAGCAAATGAGCTTGGTTTGGCTTACAATCAGCGATGAGTGCACGCCGCCAAGCGTAAAACTCCCAGACAAGTAGTGGATCTCGATGGAAGGCTGTTGGAGTTGCGAGTTCCTTCACCCGGTAGGTACGCCATAGACCTTCAGCGCCGCGAAAGGTGGGGACTCCGCTCTCAGCTGATACCCCCGCACCGGTCAGGACGACGAGTGGCTCTAACTTAGTGATCCCCATATGGAAGTTTGGGTATTGATTGAGCGCATCGTTAGGCTTCAAAGACCCAACGGTCAATATCACGATCCCACTTGACTAGATCATCGGTCTTAAACCAAAGCTCGATCTCTGCCTGAGCCGTCTCGGAGGAATCAGATGCGTGGGTAAGGTTTCTCCCCACTTCTAGTGCAAAATCGTGCCTGAGTGAGCCTGGGGCGGCTTCCGTAGGTTGCGTAGCCCCCATTGTCTGCCGAACCGCTAGGATTGCATTGGGGCCCTCCCAGACCATCGCCATCACGGGTCCGGAGGTGATGTAGTCAATTAATCCATCGTAAAATGGTTTACCTTTATGCACCGCGTAATGAAGTTCCGCGAAATCTTTCGGGATTTGTTGAAACTTCGCTCCGACCAATCGGAGACCACGGTTCTCTAAGCGGCGAATTACTTCACCGATAAGACCACGTTGAACGCCATCCGGTTTTATTAAAACAAGGGTTTGCTCCAAGATTGCCTCCATAAAATACGAACTCGGGGTCTCCCCGAGTTCGGTTTAAAGGATGAAGAGATAAAGCCGCTCAAGCGACCTCCATACCTCGTTGATAAGCTTTGATCGCCTCTTGGAGTTGATCTGCTTTCATATATGCATCCCCCAAAACTTGCCACATCGTTGGCAAATTCGGGTAACGCTCCAGTGCGTGCTCCAAGTCTTCGATCACCGTTTCGAGGTCTTGTTTTCTCTCGATCAACTTCTTGTAATCTGATAAAGCTCGCCCAGCATCACCTGCGGTGAGGGCTTGGCGTGCGCCCTGCAGTAATTGAGAAGCAGGTTCCTTGTATTTCGATGGAACAACTTCCGCGGCAGGATCAACCTTCCCGGCTTCCGGAAGACCTGCCTCAGCGACCGGGAGGTGAGAGGCAGCTTCTGTCGGGGGAACAATCTCTTTGATTAGCTCAGGGTCAGGAGTGCGTTCAACCGCGGATACAGCCTCGACGGGAGTTGGTTCCGGAGGATGAATTTCCTCTTCAGCAACAGGGGAAGGTTTCTTTGCCGGTTCAGGAGGTACAGCTTCTGCGGCAGACGTCGCTTCATCGAGCCATCCGGGTATTTCTGGCATTGGCTCTTCTTGAAGCGTTTCCTGCGCAACCGCCGAGACGATAGTCTCATCATCTGTAGAAATTTCGCTGATGGCTTCTCCTATTATTTCTGCGTCAATTTCCTCGGTCGGAACTGGCGGAGGCTTCGAGACGATTGTTTCATCTGCTGATCCGACCGCCATATCCTTCAACCAATCTTGCGCGGCATCCGTCTCGACTGGCAAGCCGTCAGGGGCAGTCGGGGCGACATCTACATCGATACCCCGCTGTGAGGCGAGATCCTCGAGCCACTGCAAGCTCTCATCAGCTTCTTCAGGAGGAACTGCTTCACTGACCGTCGGAGTGGGTTCCTGGCGTGCTTCAACTGGCTTATCCGTAGGAGGGGTTACCGGCTCGCTTTCCTCAGCTTCTTGAGTCTCAGCAAGATCCTCCAGCCATCGGAAGACTTCATCATCGTCAACTTTATCGGTGATGCCTAAGGCATCCACTGGAGATGCATCAACTTCCTGAGCGCCAATCTCCTGCTCAAGTTGTTGAAGAGATTGTATGTCGATCTCAGGATCGCCAGTTTTGATCTCCGTCTCCGGGGTTTCCTCAGCCGAATCGGCAAACTCATGAAGCCAATCAGGTGTTTCTCCATGCGCTTCCGCAACGCTCTCTGCAGGTTCTGGAGCTGCTTCCGCTAGGAAATCTTCATCGACAGTTGTCTCAACCATTGAATCCGCAATACCAGTCAGCCAATCTGGGACATCATCTTTTGGTTGTATTGCTTCTGCAACTGGCTCCTCAACCGGCTCTTTGACTTCAGAGACCCAATCGGGTGCTTCGGTTTCAGGGTCTTCTGTTGGGCTCACCGCTGCATCAACTGATTCAGGTTCAGCGATGTCTCGGAGCCAATCTGGTGCGTCATCGGTGGAGGGCACCGGGACAGGCTCCTCTTCCAGTTCGCTGATCCCTTCGAGCCACTCAGGTGCAGCCTCTTCCTCAGGCTCTTCCGGCGTTTCGTCCCCACCAGTTGGTTCTACTTCAAGTTTTTGCTGTGATGCTGCTTCTGCTAGACCGGCAAGCCAGGAGGGACTTTCGGCTTCTGTTTCAGGGACTTCGGGTTCTAAATCAGGGACTTCAGCCCCGTCTGCGACCTCGTCCAGCCAGGAGGGGACATCCGCATCAGAAACGGCATCGTCAATGATCTCTTCTGTTGCTTCAGTTGGCAGTTCTGCTTTTTTTGTTTCTCCGTCCTTACTCGGGCGTTCGTCAAGCCAAGTGATGATGGTGGATGTGGCGCCCGGCGCTAGGGGATCAATCCAGGAGGGCACCTCAGTAGCTTCATCTGCCGCGACAGGATCCTTATCGGCGCTTTCTTTAATGCTCGGCGGCTCTGCGCTCGAGACGGGTATTGCTTCTTCTTGTGGTTCATCCACAGATGAAGATGTCGGGTCCGGTGTAACTTGCTCAGCCTCGGAGGCGATGTCCGAGAGCCAGTCGGGCATAAATTCTGCTTTACCCACTGGAGCCGCTGCTGGCTCATCAGCTTCCGTGGTTTCATCGAGATCCTCGGGGGCGATTTCCTGGACCCAGCCGGGGATATCCGCGGGGGCGAGTTCGCCGGTCTCATCTTTTATTTCCCCATCGTCGATAGAATCGAGTTCAGCATCCGAGAATGAAATTGGACCTTCTTCAACATCACCGCTGGATGGAACCCATCCAGCTTCCTCCATCCACTCTGGTATGTCGTCACTAGGAGTTGCATCTGAAGCGATCTGGGATGCGTCTACCGACACTGCATGTGAAGTGCTCACAGGTGTTGTCGGTTGATCGATCTCAACCATCCATGGCGGAGAGTCATCAGCGTCAAGTGGGGCAGGCGCCGCTTCACTCAGGTCTACCCCAAGTGATGCAACCCATTCTGGTGTGCCAGACTCGGCAGTTGGGAGTGGTTGACCGGGAACCCACTCCGACCGCTCGATACGAACCGCTTTTGAATCGATCGTCTTTGGGTCTATGGTTGCGCTTTCGAGAAATGCGAAGTATGGGTCTAATGCTGCTAAATGCCGATGATATTTACCGGCTCCTTCGTTATTATCTTCATCTTGGAAGATGGCAGCCATGTACCGATTAGCTTCAAGACAGTAAGGCAGCTTCTCCAGGATTTGACCGAAGACATCCTTGGCCTCAGCGTGTTGATCCGCCCGCCAGTACATCTTACCTAAAAGAACTTCGAGGTCAGGGCGGTCGGGGTCATCACTGAGTGCGGAGCGGAGTTCAGCAATTGCCTGCAAGTAAAGCTCTCCTTGCGCATATTGGCGGGCGAGTGCTCCACGAGTGAGGCGTATCTTGTGTGGTTCGAGACCATCTCGACGGCCGATGAGGCGAGAGAGTTCTTGCCGAATGGCAGGGTTCGCGGGATTAGTTTCGAAGGCTCGCTCCATATGCCATATCGCAGAGTCGAGATTGCCTTCATCCTCACGCACAATAGCCATGCCGATGTGAGAGACAAAATCATCGGGGATTGCAGAAAGAACGCGTTGGAAAATATCAGCTGCGTCTCCGAATCGTTTCGCTTCGAGGTACGCTTTCCCGAGCAAGCGGTAGGAACCGAGATGTTTCGGATACATCTGAAGGATGTGGCGACAGTGTGCGATAGCCTCATCCAACTGATTGCGTTCTATCAGGTCGTCAATTTCTTTTATATATGCGCGTAAATCCATTTCTGCCATTGCAGAACCTCACCAAAAGTATGCCTTATCTACTCTTATTACGCAAGAAGGAGCACAAAACCCAACTCGCATATCACAGACTCATCCGAATCATTCTAACTTTGTAACAAGAAACGTGCCAGAGTGAAAGTAATGGAGTTTAAGGTGCTATAACTCGTGTATGACACGGATTCCTTCAATAAGCTGTTTTACAGATGGTTCCTCGAAAGGTGCTGGGCCAAGCCGGTCATCGCTCATGGGTTTATTCGCCAGAGCATGTAGACATGCTTGTACGTTTTCCGCGAGTGCCTCGGGGGCATACCCGCCTTCAAGCACGAAAAGCATTCGTTTTTCACAGAATCGGTCCGCCAATTCAAGCAGACGACTGCTTAGTTGGTGATAGCCGGATGTTGTCAGTTGAAGACCGGCGAGTGGATCATCCCAATGGGCGTCGAATCCTGCTGAGACGAGGATGATGTTCGGCAAGAAACGCTCAACAGCGGCGGTGAGAAGCTCCTCCCAGACTCGCTCAAACGATTGGTCACCAGCGCGAGCGGGGAGGGGGACATTGATGATCGAGCCTTCCCCATCCCCATGACCGATTTCGTTTTGATGTCCGGTGCCTGGATAAATGCCCCATTGATGTGTGGAGAAAAATAAAACACTCGGGTCGTCGTCGAAAATTTCCTGAGTGCCGTTGCCATGGTGCACGTCGAAATCGACGATCATCACCCGATCGATGCCGCGGATTTGCGCGTGTCTTGCCGCAATAGCGATATTGTTGAAAAGGCAAAACCCCATCGCCTGAGATCGCGTCGCGTGGTGACCGGGTGGTCGGACCAACGCAAAGCCGGTATTCACAGTTCTGTCAAGTATCTGGTCTAGAACGGAGAGTGTGCCCCCAGCTGCATGGAGTGCGGCTGCGAATGATGAGGGAGTAGCATAAGTATCACCATAGTCAAGGTAGGTTGGAGCACGCTGTACAGCTTCCTCTACCGACTGGATGTATTGCTCCGAGTGGACACTTTCAAGCTTGTCAGGTGTTGCAGGTTCAGGATCAACGATGACCAATGAGTCAGAGATAGGACTGCCCAGGAGCTGGTCGAAAAACCGAAAACGTCCCGGGCTTTCCGGATGTCCAGGGAAGGCATGATCTGGAGATGGGACACGAGTTATGGCTATTTTTTGATGGGTCATGTCAGGTAATCATACGCTGGCTTTGATGACCGGGCAATTGACGTAGAGACGAGATGACTGTGGGGAACCGGCAGTGGTTGATCTGGTGGATTATTAGCCCCAGAATACATATGAAAATATCCGTCTGCGTCCCCGGTTTAATCGATGTATCCTTCCTGAGACAATTTCATCTCGATGTAGGTAGCTTCCTCGAAATTGCCTTGTTCATGAAGATAATCAACGATTCTGAATAACATCATCAGGTTTTTTTCACTCAGGTTAATTCGGTAAAGTTGAGGAACCAGATCCGGGGCAGGGAAAAATCTTCCGTATGTGCGTGCATAGTAAGACCATGAGCTGGATTGCTCCAAGATCTGATTGAAGCCTTGTAAGATGAGGTTTGCAGCAGCTTGTAAGTCTCCCTGTTCGAACGCAATCTCACCAGCAGTGAAGAATACCCTGGTCGAGTTGCCTCCTATGAAATGCGCCGTATCAATTAACTTTTTCGCTTCCACAATTTCATCCATAAGAAGTGCGATTTGCGCGAGACCTCGGTAGGCTTCCACATTAAGAGGATTCTGATTTATCGCATGGGTAAAGGCGCTACGAGCCTGGAGAAGATCACCGTCCTGCAGGTATTTCCATCCTCCAATACGTGTAGTTTCCGTTGCTTGTACATTTTGTTCCTCGATAAAACTCGAAAGTGCTTGTGCACGACTGGAGCTGAGTTCGAAGAATCTGCTATTCGCGATATGCGGTTCGTTTTCCAGCGCTTTGAGGAATTCAGATTGTGCTTCCACAGGACGCTGCAAAGCCTCCAGCCACATTCCGGCATTCTGATGAAAAATGCTCTGCCTAGGGGCAGACTCACGCGCAAGGTTTAATTCTTGAAGCGCATTTTCCTGTTCTCCATTTGCCCAGAGCAAGGCGGCATAGTTTGCTTGATGAGGGGGCCAAAAAGGATCTATCGCAAGCCCATGTTCGTAAGCTCTGATAGCATCTCGAAGATGTTCAACGTTCTGCGCTTGATCGTCCAGGTAAGCCAATGCAAGACCACACTGAAAAGAGTAAAGAGGGAAAGCAGGGTTCTCTTCAGCAGCTCGACATAGATTATCAGATGCAGCCTGGTAGTCATCTGCTCGCGCAGCAGTTATTCCCCGCCAATACGTAAATGCACCTCGAGATGCCAAAGACCATCCTCCAACTGCGAGAAGGAGTAGAGGAAGAAAAACAGCGATTCCCTGGCGGGGGGAAACGAAGATGATGTCTCCGTCTTTCGATTGACGAAGTGCGAGCGCAAGGAGAACAAGTACAGCGGCTGTATAGGCAGGGCTCTCAAAGAGATAGTCAAACAGATGGTGGGTTGCAACTGCTGCTCCTGCTCCAACGTAGGCAGATAGTCGAATTCTTTCTTTCGCATCCGCTTTTCGAAAAATTGAAGTGATTGTAACTGCGAGCATTACAGCTGCGGCAATTATCAATCCAAGCCCTACGAGGCCACTCTGAGCAGTGAACTGTAGCAGGGCATTGTGAGCGTGACTCGTGGAAAATCCAGGTGGGGACTGGTTAGCGACGGCGAAAAGTGTGGAGAAAGAACCGGGACCATGCCCGAGGATTGGCGATTGGGAAATGATTTCCAATGCAGTTGACCAAATTCCGGTGCGCGCTGATGTGATTGGGGCGTGGCCGGGGGAGAACTGGACTTGTAAGATGAAGATCGCGCCAAAAACAATGATTGCTGCAACACTCAAGGCGAAAATGGCCAACTCTTTAGGGGTTTTGCGTTGGGCCTTTTCCCGGCGGCCGCGCAGGAAGAATGTTCGAATTTGCGGCCAACGGATAAGGATTATTGTAATCCCCAGGCCGGCAATGGCGCTGATCCAACCTCCTCGTGATGAGGCGAAGTATTGGACCAGAACAAAGATGCCAATGACAAATCCCCAGAGCAGCCGCCGTCCAGTATTCCGACTCTGGATCAAGCGCACGAAGACAATTGGGAGCAGGAGGTTAATGTACCCCGAGAACACATTCGCATGTCCGATGAAAAGACCATATAAACGATAGCCAACAGGTGGCAAAGAGAAAATCGTTCCGGCGATGCTCACCCAGCGTAAGTACCAAACTCCCGCAAGGGCAATTTCAAGGAAGGAGAATACTACTGCCAAGTTTAGTAAAGCGTTTTCCCAGGTTTTATTCGACCATCCAGCCTCCAGAGAGAGGCTCACGATAAAAAATGCGAGAAAAACCAGAATATTGATTGCCCACTTCTCTAGGCCGGGAAGAGGTTGAGGAGAACGTAGCGTGAGCAGGCCGTAATACAGGAGAAAAGAGCCAATAACAACAAATGCTTTTGGGATGTGGATAGGGCGACTGTGGTCACGGAACATGAGAAATGCGAAGCCCATTCCAAGCGAGAAAACCAGCCCAAAAGCCTCGAGATAAGGGTTTAGGCTCTCGTAGGAGAGGCTGATGACAAGCAGGAACAGAACGGAGAAGGCGTAAGTGAAGAGAGGGCGCCGATTAATTTGCATTAATAAGATTGATTCTTCTCCGGTCCGGGCGGTATTAGGGATATCGCCAAACGTGCTCATGAAAATCATGGATCGAGAACCTACATCATGCAGAGCGTTTCCCAAAAATCGACGAACTTCAAAGTGTCATGACTTGCTTGGATATAAGAATACCGGACGTTGCCCGCTATTGTACAGTAGCGGTGAATTGCAGGAAAGAAAAGACCCGACACGAAGCCGGGTCTTTTAGAAAGCGGTGCAGGGGCAGTATTAATTATGCTTCTGCTTGAGCCTCGATTTCATGGTGCTCCATGGGTGTGGAGCTTTTACGAATGGCCCAGATCGTCATTAACAGTAAGATGCCGGCAATGATCCATGAGCCGAGTGTCCCCTGGTAT